>Ga0197143_1000358_pt1 | contig 52591 bp, 47 predicted proteins | sample GBS70_MetaG_FD_148603 | JGI IMG/M metagenome (GOLD analysis project Ga0197143, IMG submission 148603) | Sediment microbial communities from Great Boiling Springs, Gerlach, Nevada, United States - GBS 70_MetaG | ecosystem: Environmental > Aquatic > Thermal springs > Hot (42-90C) > Sediment... | reverse complement strand
TCCACGATGCCGGAGGCGGGATCGACGTATCCAATCCAGGTGGTCTTGTCTCAGTGAAGCGTGCGCATTGCGAAGTTCCGTCCCCCTCCCTGTATCTCTTCCCACAGAGGAAGAAGGGGAATGGTGATTCCAATGAGCAAATCAAAAAGAACCCGGATGCGGAAATTATGCCTTCTGGCGAGATCTGGTAGAATGAAGGCGAGAGATCCACGGGCGGAAGGGAGTTCCTCATGCCGAGCAAGCTGCACCTGTTGCCTGCTGACATCGCCGAGAGATTGCAGGAGCTTCCAGGGAAGGTTGCGTCCCTGGAGGGCCTGGCTGCCCTCTGGCTTTTCGGCTCCTTTGCGCGAGGCGAGGCAACGCCCATCAGCGATGTGGACTTGGCCTATCTAGCTAGCGAGGACCTGGGAGGTGAAGCGCTAGAGCGCTTTGAAACAGAGCTCTACAGCACGATCTCCAGGACCCTTCGCACCGACGAGCTTGCCTTCGCCGAACTCCACCGGGTGCCCGCGTATTTCGCCTGGCGTGTATTGACCGAGGGGCAATTGCTCTTTTGCCGGGATCGAACTTTGGTGGCTGCTTTCCCTGAAGCGGTTTACAGTCAAGTCCCAGATGTGTGGTGGTTACGCCGTGCGGGGAACGCCGATTTCCTGGAGGGGTTCGGGATGCCCAAGCCTACGGTGGATAAAGAGCGGATCATCGAGTTCCTGCGTTTGATCAACGAGGACGTGGAAACTTTGCGTGAGAAGTCTAAGGTCTCTCAGGAAGTTTACCTAAAGGACAGGGATATTCAAGCAATCGTGGAGCGACGGTTGCAAACGATGACTGAAAGCTGCATCAACATAGGGAATCACTTCATAGCGCGGTTAGGCTTCCGAGCTCCGCAAGATTACGGGGACGTCTTTCGCATTCTGGGGGAAGCTCAGGTTCTCCCTCCGGAGTTGGTTGAACAGATGGTGGACCTGTCGAAATTCCACAACTTGCTGGTGCATGTGTACTGGAGGCTTGACCAGGAGAGAGTTTACGAGGCCCTTCCTTCACGCTTAGCGGCCTTAGAGGCGTTTGTCAAGCAGATCGTTGAGTGGCTTCGCACGGAAAGCGAGGGAGTCGGGAGTTGAGCGTTGGGAAGGGAGTGAGCCTCCTCATCCTCTCCTTCCTCCTCATCCTGATCGGGGGCGTTTCGGCAGGAGCTGCCCAGTTCTCGATCCAGGCTAAGGAGGTGGAGATCGACCGCCCTAAGGGGTTGGTCGTCGCCCGCGGCGGGGTGCGCGTGACCGACGGAAAGGTCACCCTCACGAGCCGGGAGATGACCCTTGACCAGAACAGGAGGACAGGTACGTTCACAGGCCAGGTGCGCGTCGTCCGCCCCGGCGAGGAGCTTACTGCAGAGGTTGTGATCATCATCCTCGATGCGAAGAATACGGTCCAGCAGGTCACCGCCAGGAACAGGGCGACGGTCACCACGAAGGACTTCCTCCTGAGTGCCGGGGAGATCCAGGCCACGATTGCCACAGAAACGGTGGTGGCCTCTGGCAACGTCCGGCTGCTCGTTCCTCCCGACGTCCTGGCAACCGCTGGCCGACTGACCTATACCCGCAAGACCCAGGAGGCCGTCCTCGAGGGGAACCCCCGTGTGCAGAGCAAGGATGGATACCTCTCAGGGGAGAGGCTCACAGTCTGGGTTCAGACGCAAAAAGCGCTCGCCTCCGGTTCTGTGAGGGGCGAGGTCGCCGGGGTGCGATTTTCGGCGGCAGAGGCGCGTATGGACCACAAGACCAAGACAGTCTTCCTCCGCGGGAATGTCGAGATCCGCGGATCCACCCAGCAGCTCCATGCCGACTCCGTCATGGTGTACTATGGCGAGCGGCGCATGGTCGCAGAGGGAGAAGTCCGCATCCGGGCCTCCGAAGAGTAGGCTCGGCGAGACGAATCAACGGCACTTGCTTCGCTGCGCGCCTTAGAGCACCCCACAAAACCCGAAGCGTTTTGTGGGGTGCTCTACCTGGTTTTGTTAGGCGCTCTTACCACCAACTCTACGGTTGAAGCACGGCCAGTTCTGCCATCGCTTGGTTGATCGCCTCCTCCGGGTAGGCGAAGTCCTCCAGCTTCCTGTTGAGATACTCCTCATACGCCTTGAGGTCGAAGTGCCCGTGGCCACTGAGGTTGAACAGGATGACCCGCTTCTCCCCTGCCTCCCTCGCTTCAATCGCCTCGTCGATGGCCTTGCGGATGGCGTGGGCTGATTCCGGAGCAGGCACGATCCCTTCTGTGCGCGCGAACAGGACCGCGGCCTCGAACACGGGGTTCTGGTGGTATGCCACCGCCTCGATGTACCCGTGGTGGTAGAGGGCGCAGATGATGGGAGCGTCCCCGTGATAGCGCAGCCCTCCTGCGTGGATCCCCGGGGGAACGAACGTATGCCCGAGGGTATACATCTTGATCAAGGGAGTGGTCGCTGCGGTGTCGCCAAAGTCGTAGAGGTACTTCCCCTTGGTCAGGGTCGGGCAGGCCTCTGGCTCGACGGCGACCACGCGCACCTTGCTCCCCTTGAACCTGTCGGCGAGGAAGGGGAAGCTGATCCCCGCGAGGTTGCTCCCTCCCCCGCAACAGGCGATGACGACGTCAGGGGCCTCACCGGCAATCTCCATCTGGCGCTTGGCCTCGAGCCCGACCACGGTCTGGTGGAGCAGCACGTGGTTGAGCACGCTGCCCAGGGAGTACTTCGTATCGTCGTGGGTGGCGGCGTCCTCCACCGCCTCGCTGATGGCGATGCCGAGGCTGCCCGGGGAGTCTGGATCCGCTTCCAGGATCGATCTCCCGGCCCGGGTGCGGTCGCTGGGGCTAGCGAGGACTTCGGCACCCCAGGTCTCCATGATCACGCGGCGGTACGGCTTCTGCTGATAACTGACCCGGACCATGTAGACGGTACAGTCGAGGTCGAAGAGGCGGCAGGCCATGGCGAGGGCACTCCCCCACTGTCCCGCCCCGGTCTCCGTGGTCAGGCGCTTGGTCCCCTCGATCTTGTTGAAAAAGGCCTGGGCCACGGCTGTGTTCGGCTTGTGGCTCCCGGCCGGGCTGACTCCCTCGTACTTATAGTAGATGTGGGCAGGGGTCTGGAGGGCCTCCTCCAGACGCCTCGCTCGGTAGAGCGGGGTAGGTCTCCACAACCTGTAGATGTCTCGCACAGGCTTTGGGATCTCGATCCAGCGCTCCTGGCTGACCTCCTGGAGGATCAGCTCTTTGGGGAAGAGCGGGGCCAAGTCGTCTGGCCCGATGGGGTGCTTGGTGGCCGGGTGCAAGGGGGGTTCGAGGGGGACGGGAAGGTCCGCGAGGATGTTGTACCAGGCTTTGGGGATCTCCTCCTCCGGGAGAACGATCTTCACCTCGTCCATATCATCACCTCCTTCAATCTACGCCACTTGCTCCGCTGCGTGGCTTACTACGAGCTTTCGTTCGATTACGCCACTTGCTTTCGCTGCGTGGCTTACTAAGTAAACGGACAGAAATGATGCTACACTATCACTTCTGGAGCTTGCCCCGTGTCGGGGACCCCTTGGTGGGGACCCCGAAGCAAGAGGCCCTTCGTCCGGGAAGGGACGAAGGGCCTCCTCCGTGGTGCCACCCTCGTTCCCAGCACGGGTACCAGGCGTTTGGGACCGGGTCCTTGCCGGGACCCGCAACCCGGCCCCCGGAACTGGGCGCTCATCTCCCGCTATCGGGGGAGGGATCCGGCGAGACTACTCGGCACTTCCTCCGCGCTACAGCCTTCGCTCCGCCTTTCGTCCCGCGCCTCACGGGCCCATTCGGCACCGCACATCGGGCCGTCGTCCCACCGCTCACGGCTCTCTGGGCCTAGTACGGTGCGTACTCGCCCCGCTCATCGGCGGGATGATGGAGTTTGGTCCCTTTCTTTTCTCCAGAGAACGAGAATTTCCTGCAGGAACCGGGCTGTCCTCAGGGAATTTTTCCTCCCTGACGGGGGGACTAGAGCACCCGCCCGCGGAGGTCCAGATGCACAAGGTCGGTCGTCGCCAAGCGCAGGCTAGTGCATTGGAATTCCCTCTCCCCCGGGGATTCGTGCGTTTCGCCGAGTGGCGTTTTGAGGCGAGGTTTTCCGACTGGCTCTTGCTCTTCCTTCTGGTCCTGTACTCCTCCGCATGGCTGTTCGCCGGGCTCGGGGCCTTCTTCAACGGCGACCCTGCCTTCCGCCTAGGCCGTGCCTTTCCGGCTCTCCCCATTGGGGTCCAAATCCTCCTGGTGGGAGCAGGGGTGGTCCTCGTGCACGAGGTTCTCCACGTCCTCACCGCTTTGGGGTTCCGGTCGCGGGTTGCCTTCTCCAGGGGGTGGGTTCCGGGGTTCCTGCCTTTTTCTGTGATCCCCAGCGGGCCCCTGAGCCGGGACGCTTTCATCTCCGTCCTCCTCCTCTCCCCTGTCCTGTTGATGGCAGCCGGCCTGGTCCTGTTGAGCTTCCCACCGGGGGTACGCACGCTGGCCTGGATTGGGCTCTCCGTGAACGCCGCGATCACCGGGGGAGACGTCTGGCTGACCGCGCGCGCCACGACCTTTCCCGGGGAGAGCTTGATCCGGTATGCGCAAGGGCGCTTCGAGGTGTACGCTCCTGGGACGCTCCGGAAGGAGAGGCGCCCTGGGAGGACGGGAACCTGGCGTGACCCCCTGATGCTTTTTTCCGCCCTATTCCTCGCCGTCACGATCCTCCTCTCGGTGGCGACCCTTCTCCTCCAGCGTCTTGGTGTGGTGATCCCTGTGTGGGCTCAACCGTGGATCCGAGGGGTCGCCCTGGAAACGCTTCCAGACGGGGACCTCGGGTTGCACGTGGGCCTCTGGTCGCCGGCGATCCTCGCCGGGGTGGTCACCTGGGCGTGGATGGCCGTGCGGGAGCGCCGCCGCAAGGGAAGGTCTTAAGGGGATGGAAGGGGCGTGCCCGGTGCTCCCTCGGATCCGGGTATGGCCTGGAAATAGGGGCGAAGATCGAACCCCCCGATCCGCGCGACGAGCACCGTGGGGAAGCGCCGCAGGAGGGTATTGTAGTCTCGCACCCGCTCGTTGTACCGACGCCGCTCCACGGCGATCCGGTTCTCCGTCCCGGCGAGCTCATCCATGAGGCTCTGAACGGCCTCGCTACTGCGTAGTTCCGGGTAACCCTCGATCACCGCCAGGAGGCGGCCTAGGCGTGCCTCCACCCTGCTCGCCTCTTGGATGCGGGCAGGGGAACCTGGTGGGGTAGCGAGGTAGCGCGCCCGGGCCTCCACCACTGCCTCCACGACGGCGCGCTCCTGGAGGAGGATCCCTTTTGTGGCGGCGACCAGGCTCGGGATGAGGTCTATCCTCCTCTGGAGTACATTCTCCACCTGCGCCCACTGCGCTGCCGCGGCCTGTTCTGCCCGTACCAGCTGGTTGTAGGTGACGCCTCCCCACAGGGCGAGGAGGGCGATCAGGAAGAGGAGGGTCGACAGCCAGATTCGCTTCATTCTGTGATCCTTATGGCTCGGTCGTATCGACGATGTCCGGGAGCGGCCGCTCGAGGATGTCAGGCCGCTCGGGGAAGCGCTCCCGGAGGATCGCCCCGAACGCCTCCACTCCCTGCCGCAACCCTTCCCCGAAGCGTCCTTCCCGGAATCGAGGGAGGATCACCTCATCGAGGATGCGCTGGGCGACCTGGGAAGTGATCACTGCTCCAAGGCCGCGCCCCACCTCGACCCGGACAGTGCGCTCGCGGACGGCGACGAGGATCAGGAGGCCGTTGTCCAGGCCTTCCTTCCCGATTCCCATGGCGTCAAAGTATGCCCTAGCAAACGCCTCGGGATCCCCCACCGAGGGGACGATGAGGACGCAGACCTCGGCGGTGGTGTGCCGCTCGACCTCCTCAATAACCTGCCTGAGGTGGGCTTTCTCCCTCTCCGTCAGCAGTCGGTGGACACGTACCATCCCGCCTCACCTTTTGACCCCTTCACCACCGTCCCGTCGCCCCTCCTCCTCCCGAGGCGCCACCACCGAACCCCCCGAAACCTTCCCGTCCAAATCCCCCGCTACCCCACCCTCCGGGAACCGGTCCGATCCATCCTCCGAAAAAGGGAGGGGTCCCCCTGGAGATGAGGCGTTTCTCCCGGTAGCCACATCGGGGGCAGGTGTAGAGACGAACCCTCCTCGCCATCCAGAGGGCGCCGGGGAGATCCCGTTCTGTCACTTCCAGGGCGGTCCCGCAGCGAGGGCATCGCCTCCTGGAGGTCCTCTGGGCAAGGATCACCGCCGCGAAGATGGCGAGGGCGAGAGCGAGGGCGAGCCAGAACTCGCCGGATATGCCTCGCCCCACCGGCTGGAGGGGGGTCGCGGGTTCCGCGGGGCCCTCCCCGATGGCGGCGATGATGGCATCCACAGCCTCGGCGAGCCCTCGGCCGAACTCCCCTTGTCGGAACCGGGGGACGATGGTCTCCCGGATGATCTTCCCGGCCTCACTGTCGGTGAGGCGGCCCTCCAGGCCGTAGCCCACCTCGATGCGCACCTGCCGCTCCCGCAGGGCCACGACGAGGAGGATCCCGTTGTCCTTCCCGCGCTTGCCGACTTTCCAAGCCTCCTCGAGGCGGACGGTGAACTCCTCAATGGGGGTGCCTCCCAGGTCCGGGAAGATGGCGATCGCGATCTCATTGGTCGTCTGTCGTTCGTACGCCTGCAGCCGGGATTCCAGCTCCGCACGGGTGGATGGGTCCAGGACCCCAGCGAAGTCGTTCACGAACCCGGCGGGGGGAGGGAAGGTAGGAGAGGCGGCGGCGCATGTTGCCAGGAGGAACAACGCTGTGCTGAGCCACCACAGGCGGGTGTACCCCATGGGTTACGGTCTGGTCTGCTGCGGGATCGTCAGGTCGATGCGTGGCGCCCGCTCCGCCCCAGCTTGGGCCTGGAAGAACGGCCGCTCCCGGAACCCCAGGAATCCCGCCACAAGGTTCGTGGGGAAGGTCTTGACCAGCGTGTTGTACTGGAGGACCGCCTGGTTGTACGCGCGCCTGGCGAAGGCGATCTCGTTCTCGGTCCCGGCCAGCTCGGCCATGAGGCGCTGGACCGTCTCACTGGACCGGAGGATCGGATAGTTCTCCACGATCACCAGGAGGCGGGCAAGGGCTCCTTCCAGCTGGTTGGCTGCCTGGACGCGCTCGGACGGCGTCCGTGCCCCGGCATACCTCGTCCGCGCCTCGGCGATCTCCCCGAAGATGACCCTCTCCTGCTGGAGGAATCCCTTGGTCGCTTCAACGAGGTTTGGGATGAGGTCGAAGCGGCGCTGGTACTGGGTCTCCACATTGGCCCACGACTGGTCCACCTGCTGGCTTGCCTGCACCAGCCTGTTGTAGGTGCCAGCGAGGGAACCTCCCACCGCAACGAGGAGCAGGAGGATCACGAGGGCGACGATGGCGAGACCGCGCATGTATCCAGCCTCCCGGAGTTTGCCAGCCGAACTCAAGTATACCACGGACCGTCGCGAAGACAAGACACCAATGGTCGTCTGACTTATCTCTGCCGCACCTGGAGGGTCCGCAGCCGGTTGATGGCCGCGGCGATCTCCTGACGCCGGGGGAGAGCGTAGTCGCCGGGATGCCCGCCTTTCCAGGGGGAGATCACCTCCAGGCCGTGGGCCCGGATGTCCTCCTCGAGGCGGTCCAGGATCTCTCCCAGGGAAGATTCCCCGTCGAAGTACCCTTTCTCCAATGCGTACACGATGGCCTCGCCGATGGCCCGCGTCTGGCTCTCATCCACGAGCTGTTCGAGGGCCCCAAGGTCGATGGCCTCCCGGCCGAAGAGGAGGGTATGGAGGCCTTTCGCCTCCACGCGCACGCGTTTCCCCCGGTACGGGTTGAACCCCTCGGCGAGGGGGATACGGGGGCGGATGGGGCCGAACCTGCCGGGCCCTTCCGGTATACGCCGGTCCTGACGCTCGCTGGCGATGCGCTTGGCCTCGGCGGTGACCACCTTGGCGCGGTAGCTGTCCATCATGATCACGACATCGGCGACCTCGAAGTAGTCCCCGGATCCGCCCATCACCAGGATCGTGGAGACCCCGTGCTCCTCGTACAGCCTGCGCACCTGGTCGATAAAGGGCGTAATGGGCTCCTTCTCCTTGGGCACGAGGCGCTGCATCATCTCGTCGCGGATCATGAAGTTGGTGGCGCAGGTGTCCTCGTCCATGAGGAGGAGGGAGGTGCCTGCCTCCAAGGCCTCCACGATGTTGGCTGCCTGGGAGGTGGATCCGGAGGCGTTCTCGGTGCAGAAGGCCGTGGTGTCCTCCCCGAAGGGCAAGTTGGAGATGAACGGGCTGATGTCCACCTTCTCGATGCGCCTCCCGTCCTCCGCACGGATCTTCACCGCGTCCCGGACGGTGACGACGTACTCCCGGCCGTCGCCAGGGATGTGCGGGTAGACGGAGCGCTGGAGTGCCTGGAGCAGGGTGGACTTCCCGTGGTATCCTCCTCCCACGATGAGGGTGACCCCGCGGGGGATGCCCATCCCGCTGACCTGGCCGCGGTTGGGCGCATGGAGCGTGCACCGGAGCTCCTCGGGGCTGATGAACCGCACCACGCGTGGATGACGGAGGGGGCGGTCGCTCACCCCGCTCTCCCGGGGGAGGACCGAGTCGTCAGCGACGAAGGCCACCAGGCCGCGCTCGGGGAGCTGCGCCCGCAGGGACTCCTGGTCTTCGACTACGCTGACGTGGCGCTCTGCGGCACGCGCGTCGAGGTTGGCATAGACCAGGGAGGCCTCGACGATCTTGGGCAGCTCCTCAAAGAACATGGCGGCGGCTTCCTTGGCCTGGATCCTCCGCCCGTCGCCCGGAAGCCCTACGGAGAGGCGCACCTCTACGTAGTCCTCGTGCACGAAGCAGCTCGTGCGCGGGAGTACCTCCTGTCCTCCCACATCCACGGTGATCATCCCAGAGCGCCCCGTTCCCCTGTGGCCCTTGACGAACCGCCGGATGGCGCTGTGGACCTGACGGGTGATGAAGTCCTCCAGGGCCATCTTCCGGACCCGGTTGCTCCAGAGGCTCGGGGGGAACTGGCACTCGGCCATGTCCATGCGCACCCGGACCAAGGAGGGCGTGGCGAAGGGATCCTGCTGCACGTGGTCCACGTAGAGGACGAAGGTGGGGAAGCGGTATTCCCCGGCGATGGTCTTGTACGCGCCGTACGCCTTCCCGTCTAGCGTGATCAGCTTGTCCCGGAGTCGCTCGCTGGGCAACATCGCACCTTATGCCTCCATCGTTCATCGCCTCCAGAACTCGGCCAGGGCCTCATCCAGCTTTCTGTGGAGATCCTCCTCGCCCTGGTACCAGATCAGGCGGATGTGCGGGTTCCCGGCCACGAGGGCGGAGAGGGCGGTCCCCTCCTGACAGAACGCCAGGATGGGCTTGCGGAGCGCTGTGGCAGTGGCCAGCTCGACCCCCACACCCAGGGAGGGTACTGTCACCTCTGCCACGACGAGGTCGCACGCCGCAAGCCAGGACATGTCCCGGTGGTAGATCGCCTCCGGGGTCCGCAGGTAGGCAGCTTCCATTTCCAGCACGTTGGGATCGGCGACGTGGGATGTGAGCACCTCCACACCGTGTTCCCGGAGCCATGAGACCATCAGCCGGTACACGTGCTGGAGCTGGCGTCCTCCCCGGATCGCCCCGGCGAAGTACGCCCGAATCCGCCCGGGGCTTCCCCCGGGGAGGAGGCCGAGGCGCCTGGCGTAGAGGACCACCAGGGGCTCAGGGGAGATCTCCTCCATGCGAACGCCGAGGATCCCGAGTTTCCCTCTGAGGCGCTCCTCGGCTTCTTCGAGACTTTCACCATCGACCTCTACCTCGCTCATCCATCCCAGGCCGTCGATGTACTCGCGGATGACCAGGCCCCACCCGGGGATCTCCATCATGGCGCAGTCCTTCTTGCGGATCGACAGCCATGGTTCATACCCCAGGTCAGCGAGGATGGCCCGCGCCCGCTCCACGGAACCTTCGTGCAAGGTGATCTTCCCCTCGGGGTAGACAGAGCGTTTGAAGGCGAGGTTGCCCCGCCTGTGGATCTCCACCTTCGTGAGGAGCACCTCGGCGGTCTCCTTGGGGGAGAACCACTCCCTGATGCGCACGGTCACCAGGCTGGGAGCGGGGGACCGGTCCCCCTCTCCACGGGTAAGGTCTTGTTCCAAGCCTGCCCCTGCAGGAAGACCTCCCCCTCCACCTCGGGGGCGGAAGTAGTGGTCGGTGAAGGTGTACTCATACAGAAGCCTCCCTCCCATCCCTGTGACGTGGTCCAGGAAGGCCTGCGGATCATGAATTGGGAAGCGCACTTCGCATTCGTACGGGGACGTCATCTAGATCACCGCTTGGGGCGTTTTCTCACCCACTCAGGAGGACAATTCGGGCAAATTGGGCGAAGCCCTCCCTGGAAGAGCGTGAGGAAGGACCGCTGCAAAGGGGGCCCGGGGGAGCCCCGTCCTCACGGGACTGGCTGGAAGACCAACCGGGGGGCTGGGAAGGTATTCGTGGCCTGCACGTGGGCAGGGACTACGATGTGGATGGCCCGCTCCAGCTGGCTGTCCCGACCTGTGTCGAGATCTGCCTCACTGAGATCGACGAGGACGTCGGGGGTCACCCCCTCCCCCTCAAGGCGCCTGCCCAGCCCTGTGAACATGCGGGCAACGGTTACGCTGAGGGCCGATCCATCGGAAAGCCGGATGAGGATGCTCGCCTCCACTGCTCCGGCCGTCTTGGTCCCAACGAGGGTCCCTCGGCCGCTCTCCTGGAATGCCGCGCTCAGGAGTTCCGCTGCCGAGGCGCTCCCTTCGTCGACGAGGACCGAGATCACCGCCCAGGGAGGGATCAAGGGCACCGCTCGTGTTCGCACCGTCACCGCGGGCATATCGCGCTCCCGCATCTGGTAGATGGGAGTCCCCTGGGGGAGGAAGAGTTCCGAGACCCTGGTCAGCTCATTGAGGAAACCGCCTGGGTTCCCCCGCAAATCCAGGACAATGGCCTCATTCTGCGTACCTCCGAACCTGTAGAATGCCTCCTGGATCTGCGCGGCAGTCCCCGGGTTGAATCCATAGATGCGGATGTACAGGATCCCCCTGTCGATGCGCTCCGCGCGCGCAGCAGGCAGGCGGATAGGGGCGCGGGTGATGGGGATCTCCAGGGGTTCGGGGGTCCCCGCCCGCTGGAGGGTGAGGGTGACCGTCGTTCCAGTAGGCCCTCGGATGAGGGCCGAAATCTCCCGGGTGTTCATCCCGGCGGTGGACCTGCCGTCGACCATCAGGATCCTGTCAAGGGGGCGCACCCCGGCGGCTTCCGCTGGTCCCCCCGGGATCACCTCCCGGACATAGAACTTGCCGCTCCGCTCCATGAGGATGATGCCGACCCCGCTGAACGCTGGTTCCCCTCGTTGCTGCCGGACGCGCTCCTGGTACTGGTCGGGGGCGAGGAAGGCGGTATGGGAGTCGTGCAAGGATTCGGTCATCGCCCGGATGGCCGAGTAGGCTAGGTCACGGGCAGACCCTCGGTAGTGCCCTGCCGCGGTGGCGAAGAGGGAAAGGAAGGTGTGGCGTGCTTCCCCCTCAGAGAGGCCAGGAGGGAGGTCGGGCAGAGAATCGACGGGGGATCCTGTTTGGGCGAGTGCCCTGCGGATGCCGCTGATGGCGGCGTTCAGGAGCCTCACTGGGTCGAGGGGGTCTACATAGTGCTCCTTCAGCAAGGTGAGGGCTTGGAGGACGAGGTCGGCGTCGCTCCCCTGCGAGGCAAGGGGGGAGGCCGTGGCGAGGAGGAGCGCCAGGACAAGAAGGAAGACGTGGATTGCGCGAGATCTCCTCCAGGTCGTCCGGTTCATTCCTCTTTCTCCTCCCTCCGCACGCTCTTTAGAGCACCCCACAAAACGCTTCGCGTTTTGTGGGGACCCCGCCTAGAACCATGAATTCTGGCCCGCCCTACCTGGTTGTGTTAGGTGCTCTTTAAAGTGGTGGCCGGAACGGGAACAGGCGGAGGATCCAGGCGTTCAGCTGGTAGACCACATCCAACGCCATGGCCAGTCCCATGACCACCAGGAACACCCCGCTTACTGCCGTCACGAACTTGCTGTACTTCCGGGCCCACCCCAGGAAGTCGATGGACAGGGTGAGGAGGAGGGCGGTCAGCAGGAACGGGATCCCCAGCCCCATGGCATAGGTGAACAAGAGGAGGGATCCTTGCTTCACGGTGCTCAGGGTCGCCGCCATGGTGAGGACAGCGGTGAGAACGGGCCCTACGCAGGGGATCCAGGCGAACCCGAAAGCCATCCCAACAGGGACGGCCCCCGCTAGGCCAAAGGGGTTGCGGGAGAGGTGAAGCCTGCGCTCGCGGTAGAGGCTAGGGACCTTGATCACACCCAGTACCGCGAGGCCGAGGAGGATGACGAGGATGCCCCCGATCCTGCCGAGGAGGGATCGATTGGAGATGACGAAGCTTCCCACCAGGGAGGCGGATGCGCCCATGGCCGTGAAGACGATGGAGAACCCCAGAACGAACAGGAGGCTGGCCAGGAGCACCCTCGGGGCCACCCTCCCCCCGCCCGCCTGCAACTCCTGGAGGGAGACCCCGGAGACGAAGGAGATATATCCTGGGATGAGGGGGAGGACGCAGGGGGAGACGAAGCCCAGGACCCCCGCGGCAAAGGCGATGAAGATGTTGACCTCGGACAACTGCCGTCTCCTCCTGATCCCGTTCTGGAACCTTATAACGTCTCCCGCGCCAGGGGTATTCCCCCGAACCGGATCCCCTCGTCGATCGCCACCCCGAGCTTCCCGGCGGCATCGCCCTGGTTGATGGCGACCTCAAGGAACCCGTCACTTCCAATCGCTACGAGGAACTGGCCCGGCGGCACAAACCCGTAGGAAGGGGCGAAGGGCGCCTCGATGGACCGCCCCCCTGCTTCTACCGCGATGACGTCCCCGTACTCCCACACGCCTTGGACCATCTCTCCGGGGATGTTGGTGACCAGGTTTCCAAATGGATCGATATAAATGACCCTGCCCGTCAACCCTCCCTCCTCCCAGCAGCCCCTTCCGAAATCCAGGTCAACATACGCTTCCACCCTCTCCCCGATCTCCTCGGGGGGCACACCACGTGCGAGGTGGGCACCGACAGGGGCGAAGACATCCCTGCCGTGGAAGGTCGGGGAGACGTTGGGGCGGAGGTAGGCAGGGTTCTGGATGCGGTAGACGGTGATGGAACCCAGCCTGTGCGCTGCGGGGAGGAGGAGACCGTTGTCGGGCCCCACGAAGAACTGTCCGCCGGCCTTAACCATGAGCCCCGCCCGTGCTGTGCCCACGCCGGGATCCACAACGGCCACATGGACGGTCCCTGCCGGGAAGGATGGGGCTACGGCGAAGAGCAAGTAAGCACCCTCCCGGATGTCATGGCGCCGGACGTCGTGGGAGATGTCCAGGAGTGTAGCCTTGGAGATCCCGCTGGCCACAGCCTTCATGGCCGCGGGATAGGGGCTCCGGCTTCCGAAATCAGAGAGGAAGGTGATGATCGCCACGGCTTGCTCACTTAAGTAAACGGACAGAAATGATGCTACACTATCACTCCTGGAGCTTGCCCCGTGTCGGGGTCCCCGCCAAGGGGTCCCCACCAAAACCCGTGTCCGGGTTTTGGTGGGGTGCCCGAATCCGTTTCAGGATTTTGGCGGGGTGACTTAGTGCTGGCAGTTCGGACAGTAGTACGATGGCCTTCCCCCGAGGCGGGTATGCACGATCTTCCTCCCGCATCGGGGGCAGGGCTGGTTCTCCCGGTTGTAGACGGCCAGGGGGTACCTCCCGAAGTTCCCCAGGGCGTCCTGGAACTCCGGCTCCCCGCCGAGCTCCACTGCCTTCTTCAGCACTTCCCGCATGGCCTTGTAGAGCTTTTCCACCTCGGCCTCGGAGAGGGAGTCCGCTTTCCGCTGGGGGAGGATCCCGGCCGCGTGCAGGATTTCATGGGCCCAGAGGTTGCCGATCCCCGCGATGCGGGCCTGGTCGCTCAGCACGTTCTTAATGTTGCCTCGCCCCTGCACGAGGCTCCGGAACCGGGGGAGGGTGAGCTCGTTGGAGAGGGGTTCCAGGCCCATCTCCGCCAGGAAGTCCACCTGGCCCAGCTCCGCGGATCTGACCAGGTCCAGGGTGCTGAGCTGGAGCTCCCGAAACTCCATGCCCGAGCCGTCCCGGAAGTACACCATGGCGGTAGTAGCGGAATCCACCTTGGGAGTGGAGGGATGATAGCGGACCCACCCCCATAACTTGAAGTGGAAGACGAGGGTCCACTCCCGGTCAAATCCAATCAGGAGCGCCTTCCCCCTCCTGTCGACCCCTGAGATCTTGCGCCCCTCGAGGATCCGGGAGAACTCCTTCGGGGTATGGGTGCGTACCGCCACTGGGCGCAAGACCTCGCTCCGGGCGACGACCTTGTCCAGGACGGTCTTTTCCAAGCTTCGCTTCGCTGCCTCGACTTCCGGGAGCTCAGGCATTTTCTCTTTTCTGGTTTCCATGAGCTCCCACCGGACTCCTGCGTCGATTGGCTCGGAGTCACCGCCACAATCTGGAGGATCTATTGACTTTCGGTAATGACTAGTGTATCCTGGGAGGGGTGGGAAAGATGCAGTTGAATATCTATGTCCCCAAAGAGAAGATCTCCCTCCTGAAGGAACTTGATCAGGCGAGTCGGCAGATGGGCCGCCCGAAGAATGAGCTGATCCTGGAAGCTCTGGAGCGCTATTTGCGCCAGCGGAGACCTGCGCTAGGGCGGCATCACCTCGGTGCGGTTCGAGGATGGCGTCGAGGCGAGCTCTACGAGCGACGGTTGGGTTGAATGATCCTTCTGGATACGAACGTCCTGGTGTATGCGCTGAACGCCGATGCTCCGCAGCATGTGGAAAGTCGTGCGGTGGTTGAGGCGGGATTTGCGAGGGAACTTCCTGCCGTCCTTGTCCCCCAGGTTCTCGTGGAAGCTTATGCCGTCCTTACGGACAGTCGCAGGATAGAACGTCCGCTGACCCCGGAGGTAGCATGGTCCGAGATCCAGACCCTGCGGGCGGGGTTGCCTGTCTTTGATCTCTCCACAGAGGTCCTCGATGCCCTCGCGGAGCTGATCACAGAAGGTGGCCCCGTCGGCCAGGAGATCTTCGATCTCCTGCTCGTTGCGCAAATGCGGAGCCACGGGATCGCCACCCTCTGTACCTACAACACTAAGGACTTCCGACGCTTCGCCGGGATCCAGGCGGAGACGCCGGAGGCCATCCTCAGGCAGTTCGGCATCTCCAGAGGCCGTGGACCCTGACGGCCTTACTCCTCTATCTGCCGCTCGAACATGAGGAAGGCATAGTCGAGGTTCTCAGCTGGAACCCCTAGATGCTTGAGCATGGCCATGACCTGGGCACGGTGGTGGACCTCGTGGCAGACCAACTGGGAGGCGATCCCACCGGCCGTCGTGCGCACCGTGACCACCTTCCCTTCCCCCGCCCGGCCTTTGTACTCAATGGGTTTGGACCAGTCCTGGACGCTGGCGAGCACACGCTTGGTCTGCTCTGCCTGGTCGCGCCAGGCCTCTTTCAAGGAGGCCGGGTCGGGCAGCCGCTCTTCCGTGAAGGGGCGGTCCTGGGGTGGGGGGACCGGCTCACCTGCGATGCGATGGGCATAAGCGAATTCCGCAGAGGCCATGTGGAGGAGCGTGGCCCGGATGCTACCGAGCCCGAAAGGGAAGCCCTGGGTATACTGCTCCAGGGAGAGGGGGAGAACCCAGCCAAACAGGCGCTCACGCGCTTTCTCCAGGTATTCGTACAGCAAGAGAGGATCCATCTCCGCGAACCTCCTTTTTGGCTCATTTTACCACATACCAGATGCTTCAATCGTCTATGTTAAGATTCTTGACAATCCTATTGTTAGGTACTATACTCAGGGGTGCAGAGAGGCAGGGCGGCCCCTCAAGGGGACGCCTAAGTCACCCCCGACAGGGGGAGCTCCAGTTGCTACCTTAAATAAATAGTGAAAGGAGGGATGGACATGTCCCTGCTGCGCTGGGATCCCTTCGAGGAGCTCGAAGAGCTCCGGGAGAGCATGGACCGGTTGTTTGAGGACTTCTTCGGGCGGCGTCCGCTCCGCCGGGTGAGGGCGGATCGGTGGCAGCCCGCCATCGACATGTACGAGACCGATCGGGAGGTGGTCGTCCGGGCTGAGCTTCCCGGGATGGACCCCAAGGACGTGGACATCTCCATCAGCGGCAACGTCCTCTCCCTAAAGGGGGAGTCGAAGCTGGAGCGGGAGGTGAACGAGAAGGACTACTACCGGCGTGAGCTGCGCTACGGCGCCTTCAGCCGGTCCATCACCCTCCCCGTCGACGTCAAGGCCGAGGGGGCCAAGGCCACCTTCCGCCATGGGATCCTGGAGGTGCGCATCCCCAAGGCCGAAGAGGCTCTCCCGAAGACGATCAAGATCGAGGTCAAGGACTGACAGGCACTCCCGCCCGAGCGTGGAGGGGACGGGTTTTTCCCGTCCCCTCCTTTCATTTTCCGTGGCGCGACGTCGACCGGAGGATGGTCAGGGAAATCGCGCCCTGACTGGTTTCAGGATCATGAGAGGGATTCCCTGGAAAGAGACAGAAATACCGGTAGGGGAACCTTCCGCGTGCGACAAAGGGGAAGGCCGGGGAGTGAGGGCCATGGAGAGGAGGGCGATCGTTCTCGCCGCCGGGGAGGGAAAGCGGATGCGCTCGTCCCTTCCCAAGGTCCTGCACCCGCTGTGCGGGCGTCCCATGGTGTGCTATGTCTTGGATGCCCTGGAGGAGATGGGGGTCACGAGGCCCATCGTGGTCGTTGGCCGCGGCGCTGACAAGGTTCGGGAGGCCATCGGTGAGAGGGCAGAGTTCGTGGAGCAAACGCATCCGCTCGGCACCGGCCATGCTGTCCAGGTCGCTGCCCCCTTGCTGGAGGGGTTCTCCGGGACTCTCCTCGTGCTCTATGGGGACGTTCCCCTCGTCACGGCTGCGACGCTGGAGGAGCTTGCCACCCGCCACGAACAGGCGAATGCGGCGGCGACGATTGCGGTGAGCGTGGTGGAGGACCCCACTGGGTATGGACGCGTCGTCCGAGGGGGAGATGGGCGCGTGGAGCGCATCGTCGAGGAGGGTGACTGCACTCCGGAGGAGCGTCAGATCCGGGAGGTCAATGCCGGGATCTACGCCTTTTCGACTCCGGATCTGCTGGAGGCCCTTCCGCACCTCCAGCGGGACAACGTCCAGGGGGAGTATTACCTCCCCGACGCCGTCTCCTGGTTGATCCGCCAGGGCCGGCTCGTTGCCAGCGTGGAGGTCGAAGCCCAGGAGGCGATGGGGGTGAACTCGCGGCGGGAGCTGAGCCGCGCCGAGGAAGCCATGCGCCAGAGGATCCTGGACCGCCTCATGGACCGCGGGGTGACCGTGGTCGATCCGCGGACCACGTATGTGCATGCCACCGCCGAAGTGGGGGAGGAGACCGTTCTCCACCCGTTCACCGTGATCGAAGGGCACACGGTCATTGGCCGGGGCTGCATCGTCGGTCCCTTCGCCCACCTCCGCGGGGCCCGGATCGCCGACGGGGTGCGCGTCCTCTCCTCCACCATTGAGGAGAGCGAGGTCGGCGAGGGGACGACCATCGGCCCCTACGCCCACCTCCGGCCCGGGAATGTGATCGGCCGGTTCGTAGAGATCGGGAACTACGCGGAGATGAAGAACGCCAGGGTAGGGGACTACACGAAAGTCCACCACATGAGTTATCTTGGAGATGCCACCGTGGGGAGCCGGGTGAACATCGGCGCCGGGACCATCACCTGCAACTTTGACGGCAGGCGCAAGCACCCCACCACCATCGAGGAGGGCGCGTTCATTGGGAGCGATACGATGCTCATCGCGCCCGTGCGCGTGGGGAAAGGCGCGATGACTGGCGCAGGATCCGTGGTGAACAAGGATGTCCCTCCGCGGGGGGTTGCGGTCGGTGTCCCTGCAAGGGTGATCCGATACCTCCCGGAGGAAGAACGATAGAAGAGCTCTGGTGGCGCATATATGCCCTATTCCTCGAGCCGCCTGTGCGTCCTCAGTGGGACATCGAATCCTGAGCTCGCCCGGGAAGTCGCGGAGATCCTGGAGGTCGAGCTGGGGAGGATCAACATCTTCCGGTATGCGGACGGGGAGGTGGGCGTGCGGATCGAGGAGAGCGTCCGCGGCGCCGACGCGTTCGTGATCCAGTCCACCTGTCCTCCCGTGAACGAGAACCTGGTCGAGCTGCTCGTGATCATCGACGCCCTCAGGCGCGCCTCAGCCGCCCGGATCACGGCGGTGATCCCCTACTTCGGCTACGCCCGCCAGGACCGGAAGACGAAGCCGCGGGAGCCGATCTCGGCCAAGCTCGTGGCCAACCTCCTCACCACGGCAGGGGCCGACCGGATCCTCACCGTGGACCTTCATGCCGGGCAGCTTTGGGGGTTCTTCGACATCCCCCTCGATCACCTGCCCTCGCGGATGATCCTGGGGGACTATTTCCTGAAGAAGGGGCTGGAGAACGTGGTGGTGGTCTCCCCAGACATCGGGGGCGTCAAGCGGGCCAGGGAGTTCGCCACGCAGATCAGGGCTCCCCTGGCGATTGTGGACAAGCGCCGAGACCGCCCCAACCATGTCTCCGAGGTCGTCCACGTCATCGGGAAGGTCTACCGGAAGACGGCGATCCTCGTGGACGACATCGTGGATACTGCAGGGACCCTGGTGATGGCGGCGGAGGCTTTAATGAAGCGCGGCGTGCGTGAAGTCTACGCCTGCTGCACCCACGGGATCCTCTCCGGGCCGGCCCTGGAGCGCATTTCCGAGGGCCCCATCCAGGAGCTGGTGGTGACCAACACCGTCCCCGTCCCGCCGGAGAAGCGCATCGACAAGGTCACTGTCCTCTCCGTTGCTGGGATCCTTGCCGAGGCCATCCGGCGCATCCATGAGAACCGGTCGGTGAGCGCATTGTTCGAAGAGGGATGAGGTACTTCGCGATCCCTTCCTACTTCCTCGTCGCCCTGATCGCCTGGGTTGTGACCGGGACGCTGACCCCGTACGTCCGCAGGATCGCCCACTGGACCAGGGCCATCGACTTCCCGGGAGGACGTAGGATCCATCAGCGTCCCAAGCCACGCCTTGGCGGCCTGGCCATCTACACGGGGTTCCTCTTCGCACTCCTCGTCGCCATCCCGATGAGCCGGACCATCGAGGTGCTGCGGACGGCGAACCAGCTTGTGATCCGCATCCCCCTGGTCCCCGAGAGCGACCGGGCCATGGTGGGGATCCTCCTGGGGGGGACGCTGATCACCCTCCTCGGAGCCATCGACGACATCCGGGGGATGCACCCGGGGGTGAAGTTCCTGGGTCAAGTGGCCTGCGCGGCGATCCTCATCCCCTTCGGCCTTTCCACCCTGTTCCTCACGAACCCCCTCAGCGGGATGATGTACATTGGGAGGTGGGGAGCTCTCGTCACGATCCTCTGGGTCGTGGCCACGACCAACATCATCAACTTCATTGACGGTGTGGACGGGCTTGCCGCGGGGATCTCTGCTATCGCCGGGGTTGTCCTGTTCTTGACTGCAAGCCAGCGCCAGGATCTCGCCGCCATGGCCATGACCGCCGCCCTCGTGGGGAGCAGCCTGGGCTTCCTGCGGTACAACTTCAACCCCGCCAGGATCTTCATGGGCGATTCCGGATCGATGTTCCTCGGCTACGTCCTCGGCGCCGTCTCCGTGATGGGACTCTACAAGAGCGTGACGGCCATCTCCCTCCTCGTCCCTCTCCTTGCCCTGGGGGTCCCGATCTTCGATACCGCATTCGCCATCGTCCGGAGGCTGCGCGCAGGGTATCCCATCTATCTCCCTGACCGTGGCCACATCCATCACCGCCTGCTGGACCGCGGCCTCACCCAGCGGCAGACGGTACTCCTCCTCTACCTCCTGAGCGCGTTCCTGGGAATGGGGGCGCTCGCCCTCGCGGGGATCAATCGGATCCCCGCCCTCATCACCCTCGGAGCCATCGCCGTCGTGCTCATTGTGGGCGCCAAGCGCATGGGCCTCCTGCAGTTCCACTAGAGGGCCGGGATGCTTGTGGGGACCGCTCCACTACCCATCATGCTCATCTTCGGCACCAGACCCGAGGCCATCAAGATGGCGCCGGTGGTGAAAGCCCTCCGCCACTTCCCCCAGGAGTTCCGGCCCATCGTCGCCGTCACCGCCCAGCACCGGGAGATGCTCGACCAGGTCCTCACGCTCTTCGAGGTTGCGCCCGACTATGACTTGGACATCATGCGCCCCGAGCAGTCCCTCATGGACATCACCATCCGCTCCCTCACCGGGCTGGATCGCATTCTCCGGGAGGTCCGCCCGGCCATGATCCTGGTGCAGGGCGACGCGGCCCCGACGTTCCTGGGAGCCCTCGTGGCGTTCTACCACAAGATCCCCATCGGTCACGTGGAGGCCGGGCTGAGGACGGCCAACAAGTACGAGCCTTTCCCCGAGGAGATGTACCGCCGGATGACCACGGCTCTGGCAGATCTCCACTTCGCGCCCACCCCCTGGGCCAGGGACAACCTCTTGCGGGAAGGGGTTCCCCGCGAGGCGATCTACGTGACCGGGAACACCGTCATTGATGCCCTTCTCGAGGTGGCATCCCGTCCCTCTCCCCTCTCCTCCCTGGGGCTCCCCCCCCTGGACGGCCGCCGCGTCCTCCTCGTGGAGACCCACCGCAGGGAGAACTGGGGGGAGCCGCAGCGCCAGATCTGCTTTGCCCTTCGCGACCTCCTGGAGCGTTTCCCCGACCTCCTGGTGGTCTTTTCGGTGCACCCCAACCCTGTGGTGGCGAGGACCGTGGAGGAGGTCCTGAAGGGCCACCCGAGGGCGTACCTGATCCCCCCTCCTGACTACGGGCCGTTCGTCCAGCTCATGAAGCAGGCGACGTTGATCCTCACCGACTCGGGGGGGATCCAGGAGGAGGCGCCATCCCTGGGCAGGCCTGTCCTTGTGCTGCGTCGGGTGACGGAGCGGCCGGAAGGGGTGAAGGCGGGGACGGTCAGGGTCGTGGGGACGGACCGGGAGAAGATCGTGGAGGAGGTCACCTGGCTCCTCACCGATGCGCAGGCATACCAGCGCATGGCCTGCGCCGTGAATCCTTACGGGGACGGCCGCGCCGCGGAGCGCATCGTCAGTGCCCTTCGCTACTACTTCGGGTTCTCCGCACGCCCTCCAGAGGAGTTCAGCGCCGGGTTCTGACCTGGGATTCCCCTGCACGTTCCCCTCTTGTCCCTTCATCTCCCTGAAGCTAGAATGAGGGTAGCGGTTGTGCCCCTGGCGAGGGAATTCTTGCGCTAAGGGCGTATTCTTTCGCTTGAGGGGAGCCCATTGCGGACAGGCCTTTGGACCGCGCTCGCGGTCCTCACCATCGCCGCGCTGTCGTCTCCCGGCCTCTCCGCCCCAGCCTGCGCGACGGAGATCGTGGAGGTCTACCCGAGTGTAGCAGGGGTCGTGGTGAGGGTGCCTGAGGTTGGAGTGCGGGTCCGGGAGGGGGACGACCTGGTCCTCGTCCGGACTGCCACCAGCCCGCAGGCCGTTACTGCCAGGGCGACAGCGGATGGGATTGTCGTTGAGGTCCTTGTCAGGCCCGGGGACACCATCACCTTGGAGATGGTGAGCAGGAGGGCTGTGCTCGTGCGCATTTGCAAGGGATAACGGAAGGAGGAAGGGGTGCAGTGAGAGGCACACGAGTGCTTGTTGGAGCGTTGGTTGTGTTCGCCTTGCTCGTTCCCATCGGCGGACTTGGGTTTGCCCAGCAGGATCCGGAGATCCTTCCCGTCGACCAAGTGAAGCCAGGGATGCGGGGGATCGGAAAGACCGTCATCCAGGGGACGAAGATTGAGACCTTCAATGTCGAGATCCTGGGCGTGCTGAGAGGCGGGCCGCCGATCCCCGTACGGCACCTGGTCATGTTCCGGGCTACGGGCCCGGTGATCGAACGCTCAGGAGGCACGGCTGCGGGGATGAGCGGGAGCCCCATCTACATCAATGGCCGCCTCCTCGGTGCCCTGAGCGCGGGGTGGACATTTGCCGGCCCCGACAGCAACCTCGCCCTGGCCACGCCCATCGAGGATATGCTGAAGGTCCTTGAGGGAGGACCGAGCACCACGGAGCTCCCCCGGGTGTGGATCGCCGAGCAGCCGATCAGGGTGGGCGATCGGACGATCCAGACCGTTGTCCTGGCGGGCAACGACCAGGAGGCGGAGCGGTGGAACGCGGCGGACCTTCCCGGCACCATCGCGATGGCCCCTGCGGCGGTACCACTGCTTGTGACCGGGATGAGCGACCGTGCCTTCAACATCCTCCGGGATGTCCTCAAGACCTACAACGTTGCCGCCGTGCAGAGCCGGGGAGGAATTGGGAAGTTCCCCGAGCCGCCCCTTGAGCCCGGGAGCGCCATGGGGACCCACATCATGCGGGGCGACATCGGGCTGGGGGCCATTGGGACGGTGACTTGGCGGAAAGGCAACAAGATCCTGGCGTTCGGCCATCCCTTCTTCAACCTGGGGGACGTGGACTTCACCCTGACCCCGGCCTACATCTTCACGGTCGTCCGGAGCATCGAGCACCCGTTCAAAGAGGGGATCGTCGGGTCTGTGATCGGGCGCATCTCCCAGGACAGGGCAGCGGCCATCGCCGGGGAGATCGGCAGGTTCCCCCGCATGTTCAACGTGCGGGTCCAGGTCACGAACCGGGAGACCGGGAAGGTCGTGACCATGAGCTCGATGGTGGCGCGGCGCCGGGACCTCGCCACTGTCCTCGCGCCGTTCGTGTACGTGAGCGCCCTGGACCGGAGCATGGACGCTATCGGTGAGGGGACAGCCCAGGTGAAGATGACTCTGCTGAGCAAGGGGTTCCCCCGCCCCATCGTCCGGGAGAACCTCTTCTACAACAGCCGGGATATCGGGCTCGCCTCAGCGATCGAGCTCCCAGAAGCGATGCGCTTCCTGTTCAACAACGAATTCGTGTCCACAGACCCCATTGAGATCTCCATCGAGGCTTCCGTGGAGCGGACGCGGCGGACGGCGGCCATCGTGAGCGCTGAGGTGGAGAGGCGCGAGGTCCCCAGGGGAGGGAACGTCCGGGTGCGGGTGCACGTGCGCCCTTGGCGCCAGGCCGAGCAGATCTCCAAGGTCATTGAGATCCCCGTTCCCCAGAACTTCCCCACGGGCCCGGCAGTCCTCCTCGTGCGTTCTGCCGGAATCCAGCCGCGGGAGGAGTTCCCCCTGGAGGTCCGGTTCACCCAGCTCCTCCTGAAGGAGCCGGAGCCCATCCCTGCCAAGAACCTGGAGGAGGCCATCAACTACTTCGAGAACTTTGGCCGGAACACAGATCTCTTGCTCACGGTCCTGCCCTTCGGGTTCCCCCAGCTCGGGTCCCTGGATGTGAACTTCCTCAATTTCGACGTCCAGAGCCTGAAGCTCGTCCGGACCGATTGGGTGATCCAGGGGAGCTTCGAGGTCCCGCTCATCATCCGATGACCTCCTGCAGGTCTGCTGGATGTCTCCCCAAGGAGACGGGGACGCGACCTGGGGTTTCCCGGGGGATGCGCCGGAGAGGGGCAAGGGGAGAGGAGTGAAGGAGTGCGGCTCCTTCGGATCTCCCTGTTTATGGCAGGGGTTGGGCTGATCGCCCTTGGCGCCGCGGCGATGGTGCGAACAGGCCTGGGAGCCTCCCTCTTGCACCAGGCCACTCTGCAGGTCCTCACGGGCACCCTCGGGCAACAGGTTTCCGTCTCTCGGGCGGCCTGGGATCTCCGGAGGGGGACACTCATTCTCACAGGAGTCCAGGTAGGGCGCCGTGAGGAGGGATTTGGCGGCCTCCCCCTCTTCTCCGCACGGCGCCTCCTCGTGCGTATCGACCTCCAAGAGGCCGTTTCCCAGTTCCTTCAGAGGAGAAGCCTCATCTCCGCGGTCCATGCGATCGACATGGAGTCCCCCACCCTCCGCATTTCCCGCGACAGCGCAGGGAAGTGGAACGTCGCCCCCTTGTTCGCCCGCCCTCCTGGCCAGGCTCCAATGCAGGGCTTCCGCCCCCGGATCGCCATCCACAACGGGACCATCCTCCTCCGGGATGCCAGGGGGCTGACGTCCCCCTTCCAGGCTACGTTCGGTCAGGTGGAGGGCACCGTTGACCTCGCGCGCAACCCCCTCGTCGAGCTCGACGTGAAGGGGAGGAGCCAGGAAGACGGCGGGGTGCCCGTGCATGTCGCGGGGAGGTACATCCTCGGGGAGGGGACCGTCGACCTCCAGGTCGCCACAGGGAAGATCGGACTGGCGCGCTGGGGGAGTTATCTCGCCAGGGTCCCCTCGTTCTCGTGGACTGGAGGTGAGGTGGAGGCACGCCTCGGTGTGTTGATCTCACGACGGGGCGCCCCCCTGGACTACCGGGGGAGTCTCGTCTTTCACGGTGGAGAGGTGCGTCTGGCTAGCGGGCAGCGCATCTCTGGCTTCACCGGGCCTGTGGAAGTGGACCGGATCCGCCTGCGTACCCCTGGCCTCCGCATTCAGGTCGGCCGGAGCCCCCTCCTCCTCCGCGGAGAGGTGCGACGCGTGCCGGAGATCTCCCTCGACCTCGTTGCGGTCTCTCCTTCCCTGGACCTGAACGCCCTCAAGCGTCTCCTCTTCCCCTCTAGCCGGGTTTCGGTCTCCGGACGCGCCCGGGGGGAGGTTCGGATCTTCGGCCCGATCGCAGTCCCGCGCGTCGAAGGGGTGGTTGCCGGGAGGGGAACGGTTAACGGCCAGAGGATCGATGCGTTGCGATCCAGGGTTTCCTATGACGGACGCTCCCTCCTCCTCTCCTCTGCCTGGGCTAGGCTTGGGGGCGGGGCGGTGAGCGGGGACCTGTACTGGGATCTTGCCGAGAGGAATGTCACCGTGGAGGCCATCGCTTCGGATGTCCAGCTTGGGGCGCTGCGGTGGCCTGGAGGGATCGGGCCTGGAATCCTCGCCGGAAGGTTCTCTGGGGAGGTTCTCGCTCTCGGCCGGGGCGGCGAATGGTATGCGTTCGCGGGCGGTGGCGTGCAGGGGGCGCAGCTAGGTCTCGTCGACGTGAAGGCCGCCCACGGGGCGATCTGGTATACCCGCGGCTCCCTCACCCTCGATCCTGTCGGCCTCCGCATGAGCTCCGGCCAGGCTTTCGTTGCAGGGCGCATCTCCCCCGAGGGTTCCCTCGCCCTAAACATCGCCGCCTCAGACCTCCAGCTGGGAGAGATTGCCCAAGCCTTCCGGCCGGGGGAGAACGTTGCAGGGGCCGTCGATGTCCTCGGGAGCATCGAGGGGACGGCGAAGACCCCAATTTTTAAGGGGAAGGTGACCGTCCGGAACGGCAGGGCAGGGTTCCTGCAGTTCGGCCGCCTGCGCGCAAGCGTGGAGGCCGATGAGAACCGGATCGCTTCCCCGGACCTCCAGCTCAACGTAGGCTCGGGGCTGGTCCGAGGGAATGGGACGCTCTCCCTTGCCGGTGGAAGGATCCGCTCGGTTCGGGCATCCGTGGAGATCCAGGATTTTCCGCTGGAGCGGATTGCTCACCTTATCCGGAGTCCCGTGGAGGCAACCGGGGAGCTGGCGGGGGTCCTGCGCCTGGAAGGCTCGTCGGGGTCGCTGAGAGGGCAGGGACAGCTCCGCCTGGAGGATGCGCGCATCGCCGGCCAACATGTGGATGGCGCGGAGGCCATCGGGACATGGGCGGATGGCGTGCTCACCCTCGACCGCGCCGAAGCCCGCGTGAACAGCTCGAAGATCTTTGGACGCGGCAAGGTAACCTCAAGAGGAGACTTGGACCTCTCGGTGTGGGCACAGGGCGTGAACCTCACGGATTTCCCCGTCCTCTCCCAGGGGCCGCTCAGGGCCAAGGGTGCCGTTGACCTCCAGGGCAAGGTCGGGGGGACGTTGCGGAATCCTTCCTTCCATGGGGAGGTCACCTCGTCCGGGCTTCTGCTGAATGGCCAAGCCTTCGATGCCGTGCGGGGGGTGATCGCATGGAACGGCGGTCGCCTCTCCCTCGACCCCTTAGAGCTTCGCCAGGGTGCTGGGATCTACCGTCTCTCTGGGAGCGTCGACACGTCGAGCCATCCGGCTGTGGACCTTACCGCGGAGGTTGCGCAAGGACGGCTCACCACCCTCGTAGGCCTCTCCGGCTTCTCCCCCACCCTTCCTCTGGATGGGGAGGTTTCCGGGAAGGCTTCCCTCAATGGTCCTGTCGGCAATCCCTCAGGATCCCTCGACCTGGAGGTGAAAAACGGCGTCCTCGGCGGGGAGCGTCTGCTGGAAGCTTCCGGGAGGATCAGCTGGCGTGACCGGTCCGTCAAGGTGGAACGCCTGGAGGCTACGTTAGAGCACGGTCGGCTCGCTGCGCAGGGGACCATCGATCTCCGCAGGGAGAGCCTCCTGGAGGTCAGCGGGGAGGGCCTCCACCTCGGCCTTTTCACCCCTCTCCTCCGACGCGTTTCAGGGGGGCCCGGCGCGCTGCGCGGGACCATGGATTTCATTGCCCAGATCTCCGGCTCGCACTCCGATCCCCTCGTCGGTCTCTCTCTCGAGATCAAGGACGGGGGTTTTGAGGACATCTTCTTCAACCGGTTCACTGCCCAGGCGGTCTACCGCCGGGGAATTCTGGCCCTCGACCAAGCCCTCCTCACCCGGGATGGCCACAAGGCGAAGGTCCAAGGGGAGATCCCCATCGATCCTGTCACCCTTCAGGTCCCTCTCGATCGCCCGGTGAACCTCCGGGCAACCCTCGTAGATGCGGACCTGAGCCTCCTGAGGCTCTTCACCCCCCTCGTGGAGGAGGCGCGAGGGTCGATCCAGGGGGAGGTTTCCCTGACGGGTTCCCTCGCAAACCCGCGGATGGTCGGGCGCCTCGGCGTGGCGCAGGGGACCGTTCGCTTGGCGGGGCTCGAACCTGCGCTGGAGGGGGTCATCGCAGACCTCTCCTTCACGGAGGACCGTGTCACCATCGGGAAGCTCGAGGCCGGGCTGGGAGGAGGGAGGGTCGGGATCTCAGGCGGGCTCACCATCCGCAATTTCCGCCCGGATACCATAGACCTCCAGCTCTCCCTCACCCCAGCTGCTGTGAAGCTCCCTCCCTACTATGCGGGGAGGGTGGAGGGGGAGCTGCGCGTCCGTGGCTCTTCCCGAAGGCCAGACCTCGCGGGCAAGTTCGTGCTCTCCCAAGGGGATCTCATGCTGGCGAGGAGGGAACCGAGGTCGACGCGCCTTCCGCCCGTGGGTTTGAACCTGCTGGCCGTGGCGGGGAGGGACCTGTGGGTGCATGCAGGGGGGCTGCGCGCCCGCGTTGAGGGGGAGCTCACGATCTCCGGAACGCTCTCCAGTCCTTCTCTGGAAGGGGTCCTCACGGCGGCGGATGGGGAGTTCACTTACCTCGGCACGACCTTCCATCTCGACGAGGGGCGGGCCTCTTTCTCCGCGTTCCGCGGGCTAGACCCCTATCTCACAGCCAGGGCATCGACGTTCGTGGGGAGCACGCGGATCCAGGCGGGCGTGGAGGGAACGCCAGGGGGATTGACCCTCACGCTCACCTCCGAGCCGCCTCTGCCCCGGGAGGAGATCGTGGCCCTGCTGACCCGGCAGGCGGGCCTCGAGGCGTTGATGCAGGGAGACGTGGAAGGCGCGCTACGGCTGGAACTGAGCCGGTTGCTCTTCGGTCGCTTCGAGCGGCCCATCCAGGAGGCCTTGGGGCTGAGTGAGTTCCGTTTGGAGTACGACTTCATCCACCCCCCTCGCCTGCGCATTGGCAAGTTCCTCCTGCGTGAACTCTACTTCACCATCACCACGATCTTCGACAGCGTGCGCCAGTCCATCGCAGCGCTGGAGTATCGCCTCACTCCGAATACCACCCTGAGCCTGAACTACGATCCCACGCGGCGGTTCGGCATCTCCCTGCAGACCCGGAGTCGCTTCTGAGGTTCCCATAAGCTCCTTGCCTCTCCCTACTCCGAGCTCGTAGTCAGCCACGCAGCGGAGCGAGTGGCGTCAAGGACTTCAACGGCACTCCGCTACGCTTCGTGCCTTACTACGAGCCCCATGCCCCGCTCGTAGTAAGCCACGCAGCGGAGCGAGTGGCGTCAAGGACTTCTACGGCACTCCGCTGCGCTCCGTGCCTTACTACAAGCTCCATGCCCCACTACAAGCTCCATGCCCCACTACAAGCTCCATACCCCGCTCGTAGTCAGCCACGCAGCGAAGCGAGTGGCGTCAAAGAACTTCACGGCACTCCGCTACGCTTCGTGCCTTACTACAAGCCCCATGCCCCACTGCAAGCTCCATACCCTGCTCGTAGTCAGCCACGCAGCGAAGCAAGTGGCGTCAAAGAACTTCACGGCACTCCGCTACGCTTCGTGCCTTACTACGAGCACCATGCCTTACTACGAGCAACTTCAACGGCACTCCGCTACGCTCCGTGCCTTACTACGAGCTTCGTGCCTTCCTCCGAATGACTTCCACTCTTTTCCCATTTTCAGGGAGGGAAATAGGGGCGAAGGGCGAAAGGTGAGGGTGTGCTGACGGAGTATCTCCGCGAACTCCAAAAGGTCCAGTTGCTCTCCGAGGAAGAAGAGCGTCGGCTGTGGCGGCAGTACCGGGAACGGGGAGACGGGCTGAGCCGCCAGCGCATCATCGAAGCCTACCAGCCTCTGGTCTTCAAGGTAGTCATGCACCTGCACCTTCCTGAGGCCTGGCTTATGGACATGATCCAGGAGGGCACCGTGGGCCTCATTGAGGCGGTGGAGCGGTTCGATCCGGACCGGGGGATCCGCTTCTCCACCTACGCCCAGTACCGCATCCGCGGCCGGATCCTCAACGCGCTGCGGCGGGAGCGATGGGGTCTGCCGCTGGAGGAGCTCGAGGCCGACCTCTCCCTGGGCGAGCGCCTCGCCGATCCCCGCGCAGAGGAGGAGCTCGGGGAGGTGGAGAACACCTTGATGATCCGGTCTGCGGTGGAGGCCATGGAGCGCCTTCCCTACCGGGAGCGAGAGATCCTCAAGGGGACGTACCTAGAGGCGAAGGAGCCTGGGAGGATCGCCAGGGACCTCTCCATCAGCCTCTCCCACTTCTATCGTTTGCAGAAACAGGCCCTGGCGCACTTACGTGCGATGCTGGGGAGTGCGCCCCTCCAGGCCGACGGGGAGTAGGGGGAAGTTTTCACGGATGCGAGAAAGGCTTCCTGCCGGTGGATACTATACTATGGAAACCCACGGACTGCAGAGGGATGCGGGATGGGCGTTGACGAAGTGATCCGCCGGATTGGGTTCGCGGAGGGATGGCTCCGCCGGGCGAAGGGGGACTACCGCCGGGGCCAAGTGGTGCGGGGGGAGCTCACCCTTTCCCTGGCCGAGGCGGAGATCCGGCACGCCTGGGAGCTGAGCCGGGCGCTCCCCAGAGATGGATTGTACTCCCAGGGCCTGCGAAGCCTCCTGACTATGGCGGCGCTCGCAGGCGTGCTGATCCTGATCACCGCGTTCTTAGGGGCAGGCCTCGTCCCCGCCCTCCCAGGGACATCCCCCAAGGGCCTCGCTCCGGCCTCCCCAGCGGGGCAGCCCGTGATCACGTTCCCCCAGTCTGTGGGGGACCTCCTGAGAAGTGTGACTCTTCCAGAGCCCTCGCCGGAGGGTACACGAGACGTTCCTGCGGAGGCGATGCAGACCCGCGGATCCGGCTCCGTGGTGCCAGCCGGGACCTCTCGCGTCAAGGGCGTCCCCTCGTATGCAGGTGCCCCAAGAGGGAGTGCGGCAGCGCCCGCCCGGGCAAATCTCCAGGGCTCCGGCGCTCCCGCTTCCTCGCATGGCGTGACCCGGGAGTTCGCGGAGAGACGGTCAGCTGCCTCCACGGGGCCCTCCCTGGCCGGGACTCCCATGATGGCCATGGAGGATCTCATCGACCTCGTCCTCACTGCAGAGCGGACCCTGCGGGGGGCGCCTTGATCTCTCGACAGGTACGGTGATGCGCGCGCGTCGGACCACCAGCCGAACCTTCCTCGTGCTCTGGCTCTCCTTCTCCCTGCTCGTCCTGAGCGCATCCTGGACGATCGCCCAGCAGCCCCCTCCTCAGATCCGGCGGGTCGCCGAGGTGGTGATCCAGGGGAACGTCCTTGTCCCCACGGCGACGATCCGGGGTGTGATCTCCACGCGGGTTGGGGAGGCGTTTGAGGAGGAGAAGGTCCGCCGGGACGTGCAGAACATCATGGACCTGGGACTCTTCGCAGACGTCACGGTGCGCATCGAGGAGGTCCGGGACGGCCTGCGCATTATCTATATCGTGCTGGAGAACCCCGTCGTCCGCGAGGTGCGCGTCAGTGGCAACACGGTGATCCCAACGGAGGAGATCCTGAGGACACTCAACGTCCCCGTAGGGGAGATCCTCAACACCAAGACACTCTCTGCCGGGGCAAGGAGGATCGAGAAGCTCTACGAGGATCGTGGCTACGTCCTGGCCAGGGTTGCGGATGTCTCCATCGACGAGCAAGGCCGCCTGGGCCTGGTGATCTCCGAAGGCCGCCTGGAGAAGGTGGAGTTCAAGGGACTCGTCAAGACGAGGGAGTTCGTCGTCCGGCGCGAGCTCACCATCAAGAGCGGGGACGTGTTCAACGTCCAGGCGGTGAACAAAGACCTCCGGAGGCTCCTCGACCTGGGCTATTTCGAATCGGTGCGCGCCCAGCCCTCCCCTGGCTCCACGCCGGATAGCGTGATCCTCACCGTTGAACTCGTCGAGCAGAGGACGGGGGAGGCCAAGTTCGGCCTCGGCTACAGCGACCGGACAGGTTTTGTGGGGTCCATCGAGTTCGGGGACAGGAACTTCCAAGGGCGTGGCCAGCAGCTCTCCCTGCGCCTCGAGCGCGGTGTCACCATCGGCTCGGCCGTTGCTCCCACCACCCCCAAGCTCAACTACGAGGTCACCTTCCGGGAGCCCTGGTTCGATGCCCAGCGGACCTTCGTGGACCTGAGGATCGGCCAGATCTTCTCCCTGGAGCGGGAGTACGGGAGCGGAGGCGTGATCGCTGCGGAGTACGAGCTGGGGCGGTCTGGGAGCAGCATCACCGTTGGGCGCCCCCTCGATCCCCTGCTCACGGCGACCTTGACCCTCCGTTCCGAGCAGGTGACGATGGACGTCCTCAGCGGGACCCCTTCCCTGTTCACTCCCGGCCGCACGGTGAGCCTCACCCTCGGGGCCATCCGGGACGCGCGGGACGACCGGTTCAACCCTACCTCCGGGGAGCGCCTGGGCCTCCAGGGGGAGATCGCTTCGAGCATCCTCGGGAGCGACTTCTCCTTCGTCAAGTCCACCGCCGAGTACAGCAGGTACCTCCCCATGGGCAAGGAGGCGACCCTGGCGGCCCGGGCGATGGTGGGGATCTCCTCTGGGACCCTGCCCCTCCAGGACCAGTTCGTCCTGGGCGGCCCCACGACCCTGCGCGGGTACCCAGTCGGCCGCCTGCGCGCCCCGAGCATGGGGTTCGTGAACGTGGAGTACCGGGTGGATCTGAGGAGCCTGTCCGAGCGGCTCCAGGACATCCAAGGGGTTGTCTATGTGGACGCCGGGACGGCGCCTCTCACCGGTGGTTCCCCCGACCTGCTCACCAACTGGGGGCTGGCCGTGTCGGTGAAGACGCCCATCGGACCCATCCGCATCGACTACGCGGTGGGCCGGGAGGGGAGCCAGACCTGGTTGACCATCGGCCACCCGTTCTAGAGCTTGCGCTCGTAGTAAGGCACGGAGCTTGTAGTAAGGCACGGAGCGGTAGCGGAGTGCCGTGGAGTTCTTTGACGCCACTTGCTTCGCTGCGTGGCTGACTACGAGCCTGGGGTATGGAGCTTGCAGTGGGGCATGGTGCTCGTAGTAAGGCACGGAGCGGTAGCGGAGTGCCGTTTTCAAACTCCTTGGAGCGATGATCCTACGCGCTGGTTTCGACAAGATTGGGCTGCATCCCTTGCGCTGGGCAGGGGTTCTCCTCCTGCTTGCATCCCTGGCGTTGCCGTCCCTCGCCGCGGCGGAGGTCCGTCAAGTCTTTCTTGAGGTAGAGTTCGAGGGCGATGTCCCGCACCCCCTGGTGCGCGCCCGTCTGGTCGCAACAGCTCAGGCGGTCGCCGACAGGCTCCTGGTGGGCCGTCCTGTCGACCTCGTGGCGGGGGAGGGTCCTGCCCTCGTCCGGACGCTCTCCGCCGTGCTGGACCGTGTCCTTTCCGGTTACACCGTATCTGGGACGGCGATCCGTCCTGGCGTGGAGAGCAGGGTATCCCTCCGGTTCCGCCCCCAAGGCCCTGTGATCAAGCGGGTTCGGGTCACCGCGACCCTTGGGACCATCCACCCTGCGGCGCGCCCGCTGGTCCTCCAGGCCTTCGACCGCCTCGTGGCCCCTGAGGTGGGAAGCCTCCTCCTGAACCTCCCCGTGGAGGCCCTCGACTGGTCCAGGTCTCTCATCGAGGAGAGGGCCAAGGAGGTGGTGGAAGGTGGCCTCCCGGGGTTCACGGGAGAGCTTCGCCTGAAGCCTGGAGAGGAGGTGGAGGCGAGCGTCTCGGTGTCCCCCCGTGACTCCCGAGTGATCAGGGACATCGGCGTCCGCTTCCGCTCCTCGTCTATCCCGTTGCTGGTCCTGGACCAGCACGCGCCCCAGGTGGCATCGATGGCCGAGCCGCTGCGGGGGCTCCCGGTGGTTTTCGCCCAGGCGAACCGCCAGGCCCTGGAGGAGCTGGTCTCCCGCCAGCTCCGGGAGTACCCGCCCGTGAAGCAGTACCAGATCATCGCCCGCCCGTCCCTCCAGGTTGGGGAGACGACGTACGTTACGGTGATCGCCGACTCCCTGGTGTACCGGGGGCGTGTCGAGGCGCAATTGAACGTTGGGGTTCAGGCCCCACCGGCCCAAGTAGTGGCACAGCTCGGGAGGGTTGTCTCGCCAGGAGTGGAAGTGTTCTTAGAGAGCGCCCTGACGCCTAGTCCCCTCTCCCTGCGTTGGAACGTAGGGGTCCGCTACGACATCTCAGACCGGGTCGTTGTGGGCGCGAAGGTGGATCCGTTCTCAAGAGGGCTGTGGCTGTGGGCGAGCCACCAGCTCACCCCCGAGGTGGGCGTCCGGTCCACCCTGGACCTCGCCGGGAGCGAGGTGGAGGGCGCCGTCACTTATCGGGTGAATGAGTTCCTGTCCGGAGAGCTGGTGGCGACCACCTCCCGGGGTTGGTGGATCCGACTTGTGAGCAACCTATAGGGGAGTGAGGACCTAGGAGTGCGGAGTGAAGAGAATCTCCGCTTCACCTAAGTCACCCCGACACGGGGGAAGCTCCTGATGCTACTAAGTAAACGGACAGAAATGATACTACACAATCGCTCCTGGAGCTTGCCCCGTGTCGGGGTCTCCGCCAAGGGGTCCCCACCAAAACCCGTGTCCGGGTTTTGGTGGGGTGCCCGAATCCGTTTCAGGATTTTGGCGGGGTGACTTAATACGATGATCGATTGGAGGTTTGAGCATGCGGTGGGATCGGACGAAACTGGCTGTCGCCGTGGGAGGGGTTGTCATCCTCATTGCCGTGCTGGCCTTCGCGCTCGTGCGGGTAGGGCCTGTCCTCAGCCAGCCCCTGGCCATTGGCTATGTGGACATGCAGAGGGCCCTGGACGCTCACCCGCAGAAGGCGAGCTCGGAGAAAGCCCTGCAGGAGTTCTTCCAGGCGAAGCAGCGCGAGTTCCAGGCTAAGGCCAAGAACTTGACCCCAGTCCAGCGTCAGGAGCTCGATCGCCAGCTCCAGCAGCAGATCCTCCAGCGGCGCCAGGAACTCCTCAGCGGGCTGGACAGGGACATCCGCCAGGCCATCGCCCAGGCGGCCCGGACGCGCAACATCAGTATCGTCCTGGACCGGAGCGTAGTCCTCTATGGCGGGGTGGACCTGACCGAGGACGTCATCAAGATCCTGCAGAAGGGCAGGTAGGACACCGTCCGTGGGTTCCCTCCGGAGGTTCTGGGTCGCGCTTCTCCTCGGCGTGGTGCTCCAGGGGTGTAGCCCCAGGGCGCAGGCCCCCGCCCCTGCCCCCTCAGAGCCCGAGCAGCCTCCCCCCTTCCGCGTGGGGGTCGTGGATCTCGACGCAGTGCTCCGGGCCCACCCGAAGTGGAAGGAGCTGGAGGCGCTGAACCGCCAGATCCAGGCCCTGGAGGTGCGACGCGCTTCCCCTCCACCACCGCCCCCTCCTCTGGAGCTGAACCTGGACAAGGTCCTCGCGAGCGAGAAAGCGCGTCTGGAGGCGCTCCTTAAAGAGGAAGTGGAGGTGCGGAGGAGGCAGGCACAGCGGGAGCTGGACGACTACGCCGCGGATTTGAAGCGCCGCCAGGAGGCCAGGTTGGTCCAGCGCCAGAAGGAGTTGGAGCAAGAAGTGAAGCAGGCCGTGGAGGAACGCCATAAAGCACTCGTGGAGGAGATCCGGGCATATGAGCGGCAGGTCATGGAGGAATACCGCATCCCCCTCCTCAACCTGCGCCTGAAGCTGGAGGCGGTTCAGTTCACCTCCCGTGAGGAAGGGGAGCGCATTGTCCAGGAGATCGAGCGGCTGCAGGCCGAGCGTGACGCCAAGATCAAGGCGCAGGAGGAGGCCAGCAACCAGGCGCTCAACGAGTTCATCAAGCAGAAGGAGAAGGAGGCGAACGAGGAGCTCAAGTCGTTCCAGGCCGCCTTGAACAAGGAATCCCAGGAACTGTTCGCTGCGCGGGAGCGCGCGCTGCGCGCGCGAATCGCCCAATTCATCGCATCCAGGCAGAAGGAGATGAACGCACGCCTCGCCGAGCACCGCAGGCAGCTCGAGGCGCAGGCCCGGGAGCAGATCCGCGCAAGGCAAGAGCAATACGCGCGGATGCTGGATGCGTTCGAGCGGCAGGTCATTGCGGAGCTCGCCGCCCGCAGGCAGGAGCGGGCCAGGCTTGAGGAGAGCATCATGGCCGAGGTGCGCATCGAGGTCGCCACCCTGGCGCAGCGCGCGGGCGTGAACGTGGTCCTGACACGCGCCCACTACAGCGCAGGGGTCGTCGACCTGACCCAGGAGGTCATCAACCGCCTCAAGCGCTAGTCTTATGACTCGACAGCTCGAAAGGCCCGATGACCCAAATGAACCCGATGACCTATAAATGGTGGATCATTACGCTGGTCGCATCCCTAGTCCTCGCCGGGTGCACACGCCCCCAGGTCGGGGTGGTGGACATCAACAGGGTCTTAAACGAGAGCGTGCGCGCCCTCTCCTACCAGAAACAGCTCGATGATCGAGAGAAAGCCATGGCCGCAGAACTGGCCATTCTCGCGTCCCAGCTGAGCAGGGATGAGCTGGAGGCTAGGCGCGCGCTCTACCTCCGTGAGCTCCAGCAACTCAAGGCGGAGCTGGAGTCGAGGCTCGACCATGAGGTTCGCAAAGCAGCCGAAGAGGTGGCGCGGGCCAAGCGGTTGCGCGTGGTCCTGGTGAAGGGGGCCATCCAGCTCGGCGGGATGGACATCACCGACGAGGTCATTGAACGGTTGAAGTGATGACATTGTGACCTCCTGAGAAATTGCCATCGTGCGCCCAAAATCGAAGGTTCTAAGGAAACGGACAGAAATCATGTTTCAAAGGGAGTAGCGAGAACTCTCCCCGTGTCGGGGTCCCCACCAAAACCCGCCTGCGGGTTGGGGTCCCCACCAAAACCCAACTGCGGGTTTTGGTGGGGTGCCCCTTGGTGGGGTGACTTAAGGAGTTGATCGCCGTGCGGCTGCGAGAGATTGCCGCCCTCGTGGGCGGTGAGCTTTTCGGGGATGGCGAGGTGGAGGTCCGTGGTGTGGCCGAGGTCCACGAGGCAGGGCCTTTTGACCTTGTGATCGTGGCCGAGGAGAAGAAACTCCCTGCGGCGGAAGCAAGCCCTGCCGCCGCCCTGCTGGTGAAGAAGGGGATCACCCCACTAGCCAAGCCCGCTGTTGCCGCATCAGACGTCCGGCTCGCCATGGCCCTGGTCCTGGAGGCCCTGGCCCCTCCCGAGTCCGTGCGCTGGGAGATCCACCCCACGGTGGTCCTAGGCAGGGATGTCTCCCTAGGATCCCAGGTGTCCCTGGGGCCTTATGTGGTCGTCGGGGACGGGGTGTCCATTGGCGAGCGCGTGGTGGTCCATGCGGGTACGGTCATCGGCGATGGCAGCTCTATCGGCGACGAGACCCTGATCTACCCACGGGTCACGATCTACCCCCGGACGGTCATTGGCCGGAGGTGCATCATCCACAGCGGAGCCGTCATCGGGAGCGATGGCTTCGGGTATGCCCTCGATGCAGGCCGGTACCGCAAGATCCCTCACCGCGGGAGGGTGGTCGTTGAGGACGATGTCGAGATCGGCGCGAACACCACCATCGACCGCGCCACCCTAGGAGAGACAAGGATCGGCCGCGGCACGAAGGTCGACAACCTGGTCCAGATCGCCCACAACGTGATCATCGGGCAGGATGCGATCATCGTCAGCCAGGTGGGTATTGCGGGGAGCGCCCGTGTGGGGAACGGAGCGATCCTAGCGGGGCAGGTGGGGGTACCTGATCATGTCTCCATTGGAGAGAAAGCACAGGTCCTGGCACGGGCGGTGCCCACCAAGGACGTTCCTCCCGGGGCGATCGTTTCGGGATTCCCGGCGCGCCCCCACCAGGAGGAGCTGCGGTTCCAGGCGGTACTCCGCCGCCTCCCTGAACTTGTCAAACGCCTGGAGGAACTGGAGGAGAGGGTTTCAGCCCTCGGCAGGGGCCAGCATCCGTAGCATGTCACAGAGCTCGTAGTAAGGCACGGAGCGTAGCGGAGTGCCGTTGGAGGTTGCTCGTAGTAAGGCACGGAGTGCCGTGGAGTTCTTGACGCCACTTGCTTCGCTGCGTGGCTGACTACGACCTTGGGCGAAGCTCCTGCCGAGCCGCGTTGGACCGGGAGACCGCGTATGCATCAACGGACCATCGCCCGGGAAGTGATTGTGGAAGGGATCGGACTGCACACCGGTAAGCTCGCACGCCTGACGTTGCGGCCCGCCCCTGCGGGGAGCGGGATCGTCTTCCAACGGGTGGATCTTGCCGGGATTCCTCCCATGCGGGCATCCTTAGCCTCGGTGGGTGGAACCGAGCGTGGCGTGATTCTCCGCTCTTCAGCCCCTGTGGCCACGGTGGAGCACCTCCTCTCCGCGGCGTACGGCCTTGGCATCGATAACCTCATCGTCGATGTAGAGGGGGAGGAACTCCCGGCAGGGGATGGGAGCGCACTCGCCTATGTGGAAGCCCTCCGGGGGGCAGGGACCCTGGAGCTCGACACGCCTCGCTTGCGGATCGTTCTCGAAGAGGCCGTGTGGGCGAGGGATGAAACCGGGTGCATCATCGCCCTCCCCTTCCCCGGGCTAAAGGTCCGGTATGTGGTGACCCTGCCGGAGCTAGGGGCTCAGATGGCCACGTTCGATGCAGGATCAGACCGGTTCGAAGAGGCCATTGCACCGGCGCGCACGTGGGGTTTTGTGGAGGAGGCGGAGGAGCTTCGCCGGAGGGGGCTCGCCCTGGGCGCGTCGGAGGAGAACGTCCTGGTCCTCAGCCGGAAGGGGTACGTGGGCGCCCCCCGCTTCCCGGACGAGCCTGCGAGGCACAAGATCCTGGACCTCCTGGGAGCCCTCGCCCTTCTGGGGAGCGAGGTTGCGGGGGAGTTCGTGGCCATCGGCGGGGGACACGCGCTGCACATCACCCTCGTTCGCAGGATTGCAGAACGTGGACGTCGTTCGCCTGCGCCTCTCCCTGGCGAGGGAGACCCGACAGGAGGTTAGCCGTGTTGGACATCAAGGGGATCCTGGACCTTCTCCCACACCGCTACCCGTTCCTCCTCGTGGACCGGATCTTGGAGGTCGAGGGGGGCCGACGCGTGGTAGGGATCAAGAACGTGACCATCAATGAGCCCTACTTCCAAGGGCACTTCCCCCGCCACCCCATTATGCCGGGCGTCCTCATCGTCGAGGCCATGGCACAGGTAGGGGCCGCGTTGATCCTCAACCGGCCGGAGCTTGCCGGGAAGATGGCTTACTTCGCCGCAATCGACAAGGTGCGCTTCCGCAGGCCTGTCACCCCTGGAGATCAGCTCGTGCTGGAAGCCGAGCTGGTGGCCATGAAGGGGCGCATGGGAAAGCTCAGGACGACGGCCAGGGTCGAAGGGCAGGTGGTGGCGGAGGGAGAGCTGACCTTTTCCCTCGTCGACGTGGATGCCGTATGAGGACGGTACACCCCACGGCAATCGTGGATCCCACAGCAGTCCTCGAGGAAGGCGTCGTGGTGGAGCCTTACGCGATCGTCGGCCCCCGCGTGGTTATCGGGTCAGGGACCGTCGTCGGCCCCCGCGCGGTCATCGAGGCGGGAACGATCATTGGGAGAGGGAACCGCATCTCCACCGGGGTGGTCATCGGGTGCCCTCCCCAGGACAGGCACTTCCAAGGGGAGGAGAGCAGGGTGGTGATTGGGGACGGGAACATCATCCGGGAGTACGCCACCATCAGCAGGGCGACAGGGGCTGGCGCGGAGACGGTGATCGGGAACGAGAATTACATCATGTCTTACGTGCGCATCGATCACAACTGCCGCATCGGGAGCCACGTTGTCCTCGTGAGCGGGGCCCAGCTCGGCGGGTACGTGCAGGTGGACGACCAGGCCTACATCGGCGGACTTTCTGGCATCCACCAGTTCGTACGCATCGGGCGCCTGAGCATGGTCGCCGCGTGTTCCATGGTGCGCCAGGACATCCCCCCTTACATGCTCGCTGACGGCCATCCTGCACGCGTTCGCACCCTCAATCGCATCGGCATCCGGCGCGCGGGGATCCCCCAAGAGAGCCGGCAGGCCCTCAAGCGCGCCTTCCGCCTCCTCTACCAGTCGGGCCTCAACCTCTCCCAGGCCATGGAGCAAATCGAGCAGGAGCTCGGTGGGGATACAGCGGTGGGCCACCTCCTGGACTTTCTCCGCGCGACGCGGAGGGGAGCCCCCGCAACCCGCGGCGTGGCTCGCTGGGAGCGCCCATCGTAGGGGGAGAGTATGGGCGCAACCCTGTTCTTCGTTGCCGGGGAACACTCCGGGGACCTCCTGGCCTCGCAATTAGCCAGGGCTCTCCTGACACAGGACCCCTCCCTGCGCCTCCTCGGCGTGGGAGGGCCGAGGATGGCCCGCGCGGGGGTGGAGATCCTCGCGGAGACCACAGAGTGGGGAGTGGTGGGCTACCTGGAGGCTTACGTGCGGATTCCCATCTTCGTCCTGCGCCTGCTGCGGGTCCTCTCCTTGATCGATGCGGCCCGCCCGGATCTCCTAGTCCTCGTGGATTTCCCGGGGTTCAACCTTCAGGTGGCCTCGCGGCTCTCTGGGAAGGTCCCGATCGTCTACTATGTCCCGCCGATGGTCTACGGTCGTCGTGGAGGACGCGCGGGGAAGATCGCTAGGCTCGGCATGAAGCTTCTGGCGACACTCCCGTTCGAGGCGGAGACCTACCTCCGCGCCGGAGCCAACGTGGTGTTCACCGGGCATCCTGCGCGAGATCTGGCGCGGCCGTCAGAAAGCCCGGAGGCCCTCCGTGCATCCCTGGGCGCCTCCCCTGCAACCCCTGTGATCGGCCTGTTGCCTGGGAGCCGTCGCCAGGAGGTGGAGGGGATCTTCCCCCTGATGCTTGGGGCGGCGAAGCGGATCCAACAGGCCCTCGGCGACGCGCGATTCGTCACCAGCCCCCTCCCTTCTCACCGGGCGTTCATTGAGAAAGCGCTCGCCTCGGCCTTCTCCCGTCACGCCCCACACCGGGGCCTGTCTATTCCCTCCCCCTCGATGGAGGAGGGCGGGGGGGATTTCCCCCTTACCATTTGGGAGGCGCGTCCCTACGATGTCATGGCCGCGAGCGATCTCCTCCTCGTGACCTCCGGGACGGCGGCGCTAGAGGCCGCCTGCCTTGGGACGCCCATGGTGGTGGTCTACCGCCTCTCCTGGATCTCCTGGATCATCGCCAACAGGGAGGTTACCCTTAAGTACGCAAGCCTCCCCAACCTCCTCCTGGGGCGCGAGGTCGTCCCTGAGCTCCTCCAGGATCGGCTCACTGCGGAGTCCCTGGCAGCGCAGGCCATCACGTTGCTTCGGGACGAGGAGAAGCGCAGGGCCATGCGGGCGGAGCTCCTCCAGGTGGTCCCCATGCTCGGCCCCGAAGGGGCCTTCGCGCGCGCAGCCAAGGAGGTATTAGAAGTCCTGCGGCGAGGAGGGGGGAGATCGGAAGCTGCACCCGCTCGCTCGTAGTAAGGCATGGAGCTTGTCGTGGGGCATGGAGCTTGTCGTGAGGTATGGGGCTCGTAGTAAGGCACGGAGCGGAGTGCCGTGGGTTTTTGACGCCACTTGCTTCGCTGCGTGGCTTACTACGAGCGGGGGTCGTGGGGAGGCGACCTGGGTAGACGTTGCAAGCGCGAGAGTGATCCCCTAAGATGGGTGGGGAGGTTCCCATGTATCCGGGATTGAGGGGGATCTGGCTTGTCTTGCTCGGAGTGCTCGTCGGCGCCCTCCTTGCGGGGACTGCGGCGTTCCTCGTAAAGGATCGTGCTCTGCCGCCCCAGGCTCCCGTTCAACCTGCGAAGGAGACGCCTCCCCCTGCGTCCCCCAAGGAGAGCTCCTCGGCCGTGCAGATGGAGGGGGGACAGTTCTCCGGGGTAGACGAGAAGGGGCGTAAGCAGTGGGAGGTTCGGGCCCAGGTTGTGAGCCTGGACACCGCCCGGGAGAGGGCGACGCTTCAGAACCCCGTAGGGACCCTCTACAGGGAAGGGAAGGTAACTCTGACTTTCCGCGCCGATCAGGGGCGCGTGGACATGCAGGCGCGAGAGGTGGAGCTCGTGGGTAACGTCCAGATGGAGAGCAGCGAGGGTCGGCGGCTATACGCCCGGAAGGTCACTTGGTCCGAGAAGGCGGGGAAGATCACTGCGAGCGGCGAAGTTCGCCTCTCCGAGGGGAAGCTCACAGTTAGGGCCGACCTGCTGGAGTCTGACCTCGAGCTCGCGAGGACGCGATTGGTGGGGAATGTGCATGTGGAGCAAAGCGAATGAGGGGATTCTGGGACCTTCCTCAAGGAGCTCTGTTCTCCCCGCTGGTTATGGGAGGAGGGCCGTGCAGTTGAGAGGCATCCTTCTCCTCTGCGTGGTCCTCCTAGCCCTTCCCGCTCCCCTACGTGCCCAGGCTGAGCCGGTGGAGATCACTGGTGCGTCCCACGCGGAATACGACGATCGCTCGGGGATTTGGGTTCTGCAAGGGGAGGAGGTTTTCCTGAAGAGGGGGGATCTCGAGGTCCGCGCTCCCCTTGTGCGGTACAACCAGAAGGATCGCGTTGCCTTTGGAAGCGGAGGGGTCGTCGTCCGCTCCCGCGACCACGAGCTCCGGGCCCCTGAGGTGGAGGTCTTCCTGGGGGAGGAACGGGCTGTAGCCCGGGATGGGGCGACGGTCAAGTACTCCAGGGAGGACGGGGAGACGACGCTCAAGGCCGACCGGATCACGGCATGGTGGGGAGAAGGGAGGGCGGTTGCCGAGGGGAGTGTCGTTGTGACCTCAACAGAGGCAGCAGGCCAGGTACCTCCCGAAGGACAGGTGACGGTCACTACACTGAACGCCCGACGCGTGGAGGTGCGGGACCGCGGTCGCCAGGTGGTGGCTGAGGGCTCGGTCACCGTCCACCGTGGTGACACCGTCCTGACGGGCGAGCGGCTGGAGATCAACGATCGACAGGGGATCGCCCTTGCCTCGGGATCCCCCTGGGTGCGCGTCAAGGATGTGGAGGCAAAGGCAGGCGTCATCGAGGCGCGGACGCGGGAGGAAGTGGTCTTCTTGCGGGGAGGGGTTCATATCACCAGGGGCTCCCTGGAAGCAACCGCCCCAGAGGGGGAGATCCACCGCAAGGAGGGATGGGCACGCCTCTCCGGGGGCGTCACCCTGACGCGGACCGTCGAGGGGAAGAGGGACGTCCTCACTGCAGAGAGGATGACCGTCTACCTCGATGAAGAGCGGGTTGTGGCGGAAGGGTCTCCGCGTGCCGTGGTCTACCTGCGCCCATAGGAAACTGGGTGTTTGCTCGTAGTGAGGCACGGAGCGGAGCGGAGTGCCGTGGAGTTCTTTGACGCCACTTGCTTCGCTGCGTGGCTGACTACGAGCCTGGGGGTATGGGGCTTGTAGTAAGGCACGGAGCGGTAGCGGAGTGCCGTGGAGTTCTTGACGCCACTTGCTTTGCTGCGTGGCTGACTACGAGCTGGGGTATGGAGCTTCGAGCGGGGCATGGGGCTTGTAGTAAGGCACGGAGCGGAGCGGAGTGCCGTAGGAGGCCTTTCAAGTATTCATGCTGGTAGCAGAGAACTTGGTCAAACGATATGGCACGCGCACCGTGGTCCAGGGAGTCAGCCTGGAGGTGCGGCCTGGGGAGATCGTTGGCCTCCTTGGGCCCAATGGTGCCGGGAAAACCACGACCTTCTATATGATCATGGGGCTTACCCGGCCCCATGCGGGGAAGGTCTATCTCAACGGCTTGGACATCACGAACTTCCCCGTCCACATGCGCGCGCGGGCGGGGATCGGGTACCTGAGCCAGGAGCCCTCGGTGTTCCGGGGACTCACAGTCGAGGAGAACATCTGGATGGTCCTCGAGGCGGTGGGAGGGAAGGGGCCGGAGGAGAGCAGGGAGGTCGTAAACCGCCTCCTGGAGGAGTTCGGGCTTACCTCCCTGCGCCGGCAGCTCGGCGCCACCCTCTCCGGCGGGGAGCGGCGCAGGGTGGAGATCGCGAGGGTCCTGGCTATGGAGCCGAGGTTCATGCTCCTCGACGAGCCGTTCACAGGGATCGACCCCAAGTCCGTGGCGGAGATTCAGGAGATTGTCCTCTACCTCCGGAAGAAGGGAATCGGGGTGGTGATCACAGACCACAACGTGCGCGATACCCTGGCCATCACCGATCGCAGCTACATCCTCTACGAGGGCCGGATCCTGGCCGCTGGGACCTCGGGGGAGATCCTGAAGAACCACGAAGCACGCCGCATCTACCTGGGCGACCGCTTCACGATATGAACCTTTTGCGATGTTTCGATGAGACTCCTAGACCGCTATCTGCTTAAAGAGCTCGGGAACACCCTCTTGTTCGCAGCAGGGATCTTCACCGCCCTCCTCCTGGCGAACCACCTCTTCCAGCTCGCCCGCCTGATCTTCCAGCAAGGGGCTCAGGCGTCTGTGGCGGTGAAGCTGGTGGTCTATCGCCTCCCCCTCCTCCTCACCTACAGCCTGCCCATGAGCGTCCTCCTGGCCACGCTCCTGACCTTCGGCCGGCTAAGCGACCGGAACGAAATCGCGGCTATCCGCACCAGCGGTGTCAGCCTCTACCGCCTTGCCGTCCCCGTGCTGGCCATTGGTGCCTTCATCACCCTCGCGACCTTCCTGATCACGGAAGGGGTGGTCCCGGGAGCCGAGGACCAGTACCGCCTGACCTTCTTCCAGGAGCTCCTCAAGCAAGAGCCCCGTCCCCAGGAGAACGTTCTGTTCCGGGAGGAGATCGAAGGGGTGGAGTCCATGGTGTTCGCCCGCCGCTTCCAGCCGGAGATGGAGATGATGGAGGCGGTCGTGGTCACCCAGTTCCGAGAGGGCCGCGTATTCCGCGTGATCGAGGCTGCGAAGGCTGTGTACCGGAAGGGGCAGTGGGAGTTCGAGCGGGGGATTCTTTACCTGCTGAACCCGAGCGGGACGGTACGGAGCCAGTTCGCCCGCCTGCGCGTGAACCTCCCCCGCTCCCCAGAAGAGATCTCGATCCCGGCGAAGGACCCCTCGGAGATGAGCGTCCGGGAGCTCCGGCTGGCCGTCGACGTCCTGCGCCGCAGCGGGCAGGAATTCACGAAATACCTCGTGGAGATGCACACGAAGATGGCGACCCCGGTTTCCGCCATCGTCTTCGCGATCCTGGCGGTCCCCCTCGGCCTCCGACCCCACAGGTCTGGGCCCTCCATCGGGTTGGGGCTGAGCATCGTGGTCATCCTGCTCTACTACCTCCTTCTCTCCCTCAGCCTCAGCCTGGGGCATGGGGGCCGCCTCCCGCCTTTTGTCGCGGCATGGCTCCCAAACGGGCTGATGGCAATTGTCGGAGGCTGGCTGCTCTATCAAATGGAGCGATGAGGGACCGCGCACTTGCTTTCCTCCTCGCGCTTGGAGCCCTGTTGCTGTTTACCTTCCGGCTGGGGGACACGAGCCTTTGGGACAACGACGAGGCGAAGTACACCCAGATCGCCAGGGAGATAGTAGCCTCCGGCGAGATCCTGACCCTCACCTACGATGGGCGTCCGTGGTTCGTGCACCCCCCGCTCTCCTTCTGGCTCCAGGCGCTCGTCGGGAAGCTGTTCGGCTTCACCGAGTTCACTGCGCGGATCTGGACGGCCATCTTCGGCGCCATCGGGGTCGGCTTAACCTACCTGTTCGGGCGCACGCTCTTCACGGAACGGGTCGGCCTGTGGAGCGCAGTCATCCTCGCAACAATGTTCCAGTACTTCGTCCAGTCGAGGCTCGTCGTGTTCGATCCCATCCTGGTTACATTCATGCTCCTCAGCCTGTACTGTTTCTATCAAGGCCTTGTCCGGTCATCTCCGAACAGTTCTACCGGCGTGAGGGTCCCGACTCCGCACGCTCCCGAGGGCATAGCGCGTCGATCCTACCTCTGGGGGTTCGCCTGGGCTGGGCTTGCGACCCTGACCAAAGGGCCCGTCGGACTCCTCCTCCCCGCGATCACCTTCGTGACCTTCCTGGCGATCCGTCACAGGCTCTCCTGGGTGCGCCGGATCCCCTTGTGGCAGGGCTTTGGGCTTTACCTCCTAATCGGCGGGACGTGGTACGTGGTGGAAGCGATCCGCCACGGCTATCCCTTCATTGTCCGCGTCATCGGGTATTACACCTTCTACCGGTTCTTGGGACCTGTGGAGGGGCAGTCTGGCCCAGTGTACTACTACATCCCCGTGCTCCTCCTCGGCGCCTTTCCCTGGACCGGCTTCCTGTACCCCATGGCGGCCTATCACGCCAGCCGGCTCGATCGGGATCCGAGCCTCCTGGTTCTCCTCTGGCCTGCCGTCGTCTTCACGTTCTATTCTATTGCCGGGACGAAGCTCCCCAATTACATCCTGCCGATCTATCCCCTCGTTGCCATTGGGATCGCCAGTACGTGGGAGGCGTTCCTCCAGAACCCGCGGGAGCACCGGAGGAAAATGGCAGTGGGCGCGGCCTTTAACCTCCTCGCCGCCCTCATCGTTTTCGTGGAGGTGGCTTTTTTTGCCCGGTGGAAGTATCCTGAAGAGTTCGCACGCCTGGGGGGAAGCCTTCTGGTCCTTGCCGCGGTCTTGTTCCTAGGTCTCCTCCTGGCTGCGGGGGCATTGCTCCTCCACCGGGAGAAGTGGAGCTTCTTTCTGGTCCCGGCAACCATGTTGGTGGCCATGGTGGTCCTGGTGACCGCTGTCCTCCCGCAAGTGGAGGCCATGCGGCCGATCCCTCCCCTGGCGCGCCGGATCCAGGCGGAGGTGCCTAGTGGGGAGCCGGTTGTGGCGCTCATGTCTGAGGTTCCAAGCTTGCGTTACTATCTTGACCGCCCGGTGGAATGGATCGCTGACCCAGATCGCTTCCTGGAGGGCATCTGCCGGGCTCGTCGGAAAGTCGCGATCGTCCCAGAAGGGGTAGCGGGCAAGCTGGAGAAGGTGCTGGAAGGGAGCGAGGTCATCGCCCGAAAGGGGTCTTTAGTGGCCCTGCGCCTCAATTTGGCGGGTGATGTATGCGCTTCATGGAGATGAAGCCTTGGCTGACGGTGCATCCATCGCCTCCGACGACCAGAAAGCTTCCGTGGATATTTCCTCCCCCTTGAAGGGGGTCAAGGGGAGGGTGCTATGCTCTCTGTCATCGTCCCAACGTATAACGAGCGACAGACGCTGCCACTCCTCATCGAACGCCTCCGGAAGGTGGCCCGCGATCTTCCCCTGGAGGTGGTTGTCGTGGACGACAACTCCCCCGATGGGACAGGGGTCCTTGCGGAGGAGCTAGGTCGTTCCCTTGCCCCTGAGCTCCCGGTGACCGTCGTTCACCGGCCCGGGAAGGGTGGGCTGAGCTCGGCCGTTTTGGATGGTGTCCGCGTTGCCCGCGGGGATTGCATCACTGTGATGGATGCGGACCTCTCGCACCCGCCAGAGATGCTCCCTCACCTGGTCAAGGCGATCGAGGAGGGGTACGATATTGCCATCGCCTCAAGATACGTCCCAGGGGGTGGAGTCCAGCGCTGGCCGCTATGGCGGAGGGTCGTCAGCATTGCGGCCACGACGCTGGCGCGCACGGTCCTCGGGCTTTCCGTCCGCGATCCCCTCTCGGGGTTCTTCGCGGCGAGGCGCTCAATCCTGGAGGGACGGCCGTTCCTGGCCTTGGGCTATAAGCTGCTCCTGGAGGTCCTGGCGCGCTCTCCAGAGGCTCGGGTGATCGAGGTCCCTTATACTTTTGTGGACCGGCAGGACGGGAAAAGCAAGCTCGGCATCCAGGAGCTCTGGGACTTCCTCGCGCTCCTGGCGGAGTTAAAGAAGGTTCATCGTGGGCATGACGCTCCTTGGGTGTAGACCGTGGAAGGCAATGGGACGAACACAGAGAGGATGAATCCAAAGACCAGGGAGGGAGCGCATTGGAATTCGGAGTCTACCTCATCCCTTTGCTCCTGATCATGAGCGGGGTGATCGCCTTCATCGGGAACCTCGTTGGGCGGAACATCGGCCGACGCCGCCTGAGCATCTTCGGCCTTCGCCCCCGGCACACCGCTCAGGTCATCACGGTCCTGAGCGGGATGCTCATCACCGTGCTCACCCTCGTGACGGTCCTAGCCCTCTCTGAGAGCGCCCGCGTTGCCCTCTTTCGGCTCAGCCAGCTCCAGCGGGAGATCCGCGAGCAGGAGGTCCGCCTGCGTCGGCTCCAAGTCGGAGAGATCGCCTATCTGGCCGACCAAGAGGTCCTTCGGACCATCATCGATGGGAGACAGCCTCTAGATTCCGTGCGCCGCCAGATCACCGCCTTCTGGGAGAGGGCCTCAGAGATCGCTCTGGCCAACGGGGCGGGTCCCGATGTCAACAGCGGGACGGTGCTCAAGCTGACGCCTCCGGGCATTCGCCTGGAGCAGATCGCCGCCATCATCAAGCAGCGCAACACAGAGGTGGTGTTCCGGCTCGTGGCAGCCGAGAACACCGTAAAAGGCCTTCCCCTGACCGTCACCCCGATCTGGTTCCCCAACGACCTCGTCTATCGCAAAGGGACGGTGTTGCTCCAGGGCGTGGTGGACGGGAGGCGGTCCAGGGATGAGGTGGGGAATGCCCTCCTGCGCCTCATCGATAGCGCCGCCCTTAGGGCGAAGGGGAAGGTGATCTCCCCACCCTTCACGCTCGTGTCTGCAGGTCCCGATGTACGGGCGGATTTCGACGAGGTCCGGGCAATGGTCACCCGGATCGTGGCCGCCAAGCGTCAGGTCCCCGTCGTGGTCAAGGCGGCAAAGGATATCTACACCGTAGGGCCCATCGAGGTAGAATTGGAGCTTGCGGAGAGGTAGGTCGTGGGGAGTTGAGGTCAAGTCCCTCCTCTATCGTCCTTTCCATCGATCCCGGACGCGAGAAATGCGGGGTCGCCGTGTGCACGCCGTCGAGCGTCGTGGCGAGGTCGGTTGTGCCTGCTGGGGATCTTGTAAGGATTGTCGCGGAGTGGTGCAAGCAGTACGGTGTGGCCCAGGTTCTGGTGGGCGACCGGACCGGATCAGCGGAGGTCTTCAGGAGGCTCCAGGAAGCTGGCGTGGGGGTACCCGTCACCCTCGTTCCAGAGCACGGGACGACCCTCAAGGCCCGGCGGAGGTACTTCCAGGAGCATCCCCCCAGGGGATGGCGACGGCTCCTCCCATTGTCCCTTCAGATCCCTTCGGAGCCCTATGACGACTACGCGGCCATCGTCCTGGCCGAGGAATTTTTTGAGAGGGTTCGGGGAGGAGGAGAAAAAATTTTGGGGAGGTAGGAGGAGTTCACCTGAATGCGTCGTATGGTAAAAACGAAAGCGAATAGGTGTATTTTCACGAAATCTCTTGACAAACAGCGATCGAGGACGATAGAATTCGAAAAGCTCCATCTGCTACCCGGGGAACCCGAACTGAGGCGCAGGAAAGGAGGTGGTGAAGATAAGGTTGCGCCAGAGGTAGGACCTCCCGCAGGGTGGCAGGTGAGACCGGGCCACAGGCCGAGAGGGGAATCGGGGAGGAAACATGAACACTCGCCTGGTCGTTTCCCCTGCGGTTGCGGCCCAAAACCGACGAAAGGGGGACGAAGCAAGTGAAAAAGGCTGCGTTATTCGTCACGGCAGCACTTCTCCTTGCTCTTGTAGCCCCGGTGTTCGCTCAGCCGTTCGCGGATGTACCCACTGATCACTGGGCATATGACGCGATCGCTGAGCTTGCTGCGAAGGGCCTCGTCGAGGGGTACCCGGACGGGACCTTCAAGGGCGACCGGGCATTGACCCGTTATGAGATGGCCATGATCGTTGCCAGGCTCCTGGCGCGCATCGAGGCCGTTGCCGCGCAGATCCCCGGACCGCCGCCACCGCCACCTGCTCCTGAGGTGCGGAAGGCGGATGTCGATGCGCTGAGGAGGAGCATCGACACCATCAACCGGCTGGTCCGGGAGTTCCAGACCGACCTGCAGGCCCTCGGTGTCCGCATCGAGTCCATCGAGGAGGAGCTCCGCAACCTGCGGGGGCAGCTCGATAAGACGAGGGTTACGGGCGACTACTACGGCGAATACAATGGGTATGTCGTCGGTGGGACTGCACCGGTGACATACTTCCAACGGATCCGCCTCACGTTCAGGGGGCAGGTCGCGCCTAATGTGGCGGGGACGGTTCGTGTAAGAGCTTATGGCGATGAGTCTACGACCCTCACGTGGGACTTCGACCGCCTGTACCTTGACGTGAACAACGTCCTAGGTGTCCTGAACTTCCGGCTCGGCCGCCAGACCATCAGCTTCGGTCCCTACGGACTCTTGCTGAATCAGGATGGTCTAAACACCCGCAGGGACGCCTTTAAGCTGAGTACGTCGGTAGGCGGACTTGGGTTGACTGCGGCAGCGATTCGCCATTCTGTGACAACGCAAATCATTGCGGGTAGAGCCTCGTTTGGATTCATCCCTGGCTGGCCTCTGGGGATCAACTTCCGCTCTGACAGCGCGCCCGGTACGGTTGATACTGGTTTGGGCCTGGACCTTACTGGGAGCCTGTGGGCCGGGGTCACTCTCAAGTTCGAGTACATGACCTGGACGCCCTCCGGCGGTACGGCGTCTCCCTCCTACCAGGCGGGATTGGGCTTCAACTTCTCCGAGCTGACTGGCACGGAGATGGCGTTCTCGCCCACCATGAACGTCTGGTACAAGAACTTCGGCTCCAGTGTTCCGGGAGCGCATACCCTGGCGGGTGACTGGGATTCGAACATCTTCGGTGACATCACCGCTTGGGGTGCTGATCTCTCCCTCCAAGTGACGCCGGCCACGAGCTTCACCGTCTCCTACGAGACGGGCAACCGGCCGGTTGCCGGTACCACCTACAGTTTGGTGGATGCGACGATCAACCACAGCCTGGCGCAGAACACCACGCTGGGCTTTACCTACCGCACCACCAGCGGGACCGCGTTCAGCAACTACACCTTCTACCGGGTGTACCTGTTGTACAGGTGGTAGGTGTAGTTAGAGGTGGGGCCGCCGGGGGTCAAACCCCCCCGGCGGCCCTTTCTTTTAACCTCTGTTTTCCTGTCCCTGTCTGAGAGGGAGAGGGTGCAGGGTGAGGGGTGTAGCCTTTCGATCGCTTGTCTGGACCAGCTTCCCTGTGGTATTGTGAATGCAGGGTTGAAGGGACGGAGGAGGCTTAGGAGTGCCGATTTACGTTGTTCCTAAGGCGCTGCGGGATCGTTTGGGCGAGGAGGCTACGGAGGCTCTTGTGGAGTTCCTGCGCCAGGTGAGCGAGCAGAACCGCGTAGACCTTCTGGCCCTTGCGGAGGAGCGGCTAGAGCGGCGCCTAGCTGAAGCTGCGTCCACAATCCGCACAGATGTCGGTGCGACACGAGCTGACCTACGGGAGGAGCTTGCCAGGACCTCTGCGGGGCTACGGGAGGAGATTGCCAGGACTGCCGCTGAGCTGCGGGAGGAGATTGGTGCGGTGCGCACTGAGCTACGGGAGGAGATTGCCAGGACTGCCGCTGAGCTGCGGGAGGAGATTGGTGCGGTGCGCACTGAGCTACGGGAGGAGATTGCCAGGACTGCCGCTGAGCTGCGGGAGGAGCTTGCCAGGACCTCTGCGGGGCTACGGGAGGAGATTGCCAGGACTACTGCTGAATTGCGGAAGGAGATCGCCGATACCCGTGCTGAGCTCCGTCAAGAGATGGCGACCGAGTTTGCCAAGGTGCGCACCGAGATGGCGACCGAGTTTGCCAAGGTGCGCACCGAGATGGCCAACAACCGAGCAGACCTCGTCAAGTGGATGTTCATCTTCTGGGTAGGTCAGGTCGCTGTCATCCTCGGAATCCTCTTTGCCTGGTTCAGAGGGTAGCGAGTCCTCCTGCAGGTGCATTCTCCCCTCTCCTGGCTCCATGGGGCTTTTCCCCGGTGGGTCTCCTTCTTGCCTTCCCAGTGAGCTCTGTGGTATTGTGTGGTCAACGAAGTCACCCCACCAAAATCCTGAAACGGATTCGGGCACCCCGCCAAAACCCGGACACGGGTTTTGGCGGGGACCCCTTGGTGGGGACCCCGATGCGGGGAACGCTCCAGTCGCTATAGAATTACATGGCTTTTGTCCTTTCACGGAATTCGCAGACGGAGGTTGTGATGATTGCGGGCCGCACCCAGCAGATCTCACCCTTCCTGGCCATGGAGGTCCTCGAGGCAGCGCAGGAGATCGATCCTACCGGCACGGAGGTCATTCACCTGGAGGTCGGGGAGCCGGATTTCCCCACACCCGAGCCTATCAAGGACGCCGCCCTGCGGGCCATCCGAGAGAATCGGACCCGCTACACCCACAGCATGGGTCTCCTCCCTCTCCGGGAAGCCATCGCCGAGCACTTTCACAAGACCTATGGGGTGAGCATCTCCCCGGATCAAATCCTTGTCACCGCAGGGACTTCTCCTGCTTTGCTCCTCATCTGCCTTGCCCTTTGCGAGCCCGGGGATGAGGTTATCCTCACAGATCCCTGCTACGCCTGTTATCCGAACTTCGTGCGTGTCGCAGGCGCACAACCTGTGTTCGTCCCCATCTACGAGGAGGAGGGGTTCCAGCTCACCGCGGAGGCCGTCCGCCGCCATCTCACGCCTCGGACCAAGGCGATCCTCATCAATTCCCCGGCGAATCCGACGGGCACGCTCCTGAGCCCGGAACACATGGCGGCGCTGGCCGAGTTAGGACCCATCGTGATCTCCGATGAGATCTACCATGGCCTCGTCTATGAAGGACAGGAGCATTCCATCCTGGAGTTCACAGATCGCGCCTTCGTCCTGAACGGGTTCTCCAAGGCCTATGCCATGACGGGATGGCGCCTCGGATACGTCGTAGGGCCGAGGAGCGCCATGCGCGCCCTCCAGACCCTCCACCAGAACTTCTTCATCTCCGCCAACGAGTTCGTCCAGTGGGCGGCGGTCGCGGCGCTGCGCGACTGCCAGGAGTATCGGATCCAGATGCGCGATACCTTCAACGCGCGACGTCGGTTCCTGATCCCTGAGCTACGGCGGTTGGGGTTTGGCGTGGCCACGGAGCCGACGGGAGCTTTTTACGTGCTGGCCAATGCACGCCGTTTCACCACGCGGTCCTACGAGTTCGCCATGGAGATCCTCCGGGAGGCCAAGGTTGGAGTGACTCCCGGCATCGACTTCGGCCAGAATGGAGAAGGATACATCCGGTTCTCCTACGCCAACTCCCTCGAGCGCATCCAGCAGGCACTGGAGCGACTGGAGGGTTTTCTCCGTCGTACAGGAAGAATCTCCTGACGCGGGGATAGGAGCAGGTAGAGGATTCCACCGGGATATGCTAGAATGATTGGCGCGAAACCGGTAGGGAGGCATTCACGGGATGTCCCCCGATCTCACAAACCAGGAAAGAGAGGAGATCCGGGCCTTGCTGCGGCGGGCCTTCAAGGAGGAGGAGGCGGACGTCCTCCTGGGAGTTCTTGAAAGGGTTATCGCGCGCAGGGATGAGGTCGTCACGCGTCAGGACCTCCAGCGGTTGCAGGCCACGATCTCAGAGGGGCACCGGACGCTTCAGGAGGCGCTTGCCCGTCTTGCGGAGGCGCAGGCGCGGACGGACGAGCGGGTTGGGGAGCTTGTAGCTGCCCAGGCGCGGACGGACCAGCTGCTTGGGGATCTTGCGGTTCGTGTTGACCGTGTGGAGGCGGCGCTTGCTCGTCTTGCGGAGGCGCAGGCGCGGACGGACGAACGGGTTGGGGATCTTGC
>Ga0197143_1000357_pt1 | contig 52941 bp, 55 predicted proteins | sample GBS70_MetaG_FD_148603 | JGI IMG/M metagenome (GOLD analysis project Ga0197143, IMG submission 148603) | Sediment microbial communities from Great Boiling Springs, Gerlach, Nevada, United States - GBS 70_MetaG | ecosystem: Environmental > Aquatic > Thermal springs > Hot (42-90C) > Sediment... | reverse complement strand
ATCCTTCACTTGCGCCCCGAGGGCCGTGGCCACCGCCGTCACAACTGCCGTCCGCTGGCCTCCGTAGATGTCGGGATCGTAGATCGCGTCCCCCTGGACAAGCTTGTAGTAGTGGCAGGCGGGGTGGACGGTGACGGTGATGGCGCTACAATCATAGATCCTCCTTGCCGCGATCTCATGGCGCACTGCATAGACCCACTCGCTGTAATGAACGATCTCCTCAGGCATCACGAGCGGCTTCCCAAGCTTGGCCAGGATCTCCCGGACCTGCCTGCGCAGCTCAGCGTGTTTGACGAGCTCCTCCCGGACCTCCTTGTAGTGCCCGTAGCTCGTCCCGCAGTGGATGAGGGGGAAGAAGCCCGTCGCGTATGCCGCGGCGAAATTACGCGCAGCCACCGCTGCCTGGGCAGCGGCATTGGATGTCGCCGAGGCGTAATAGTTCCACCCGGTGCAGGATGTCTGATCCTTCGGGTCGTCGTAGGCGAGCCCGAGCTTGCGGTGGAGCCAGAAGATGGCCGTTGAGTAGCCGGGGATGTGTCCGCACTGGCCACAGGACTTGTGGTGCCAGGTGTGCTGGAGGGGGACCTTCTTGGGCCTCCCATACTTCGTCGGTACCTCCACGTAGGGCTCGGGGACGCGCTGGACGATCCACTCCCCCTCTTCCTCGAGTTCAAAGACCCGCTCACGGATATCCTCGGGGAGAGGCAGGTCGGGGTCGCGCTGGAACAACCGCTCCTTTCGAGGAATCCCCTCCGCCTGCTTCCCATCACCGTGCATCGCCACACCTCCTCCCAGGAGAAACTCCCCTCACTCGGCGAGGGCGTATCCCTTCTCCTCCAGCAACTCCTCCATCACGTCCATGAGGATCATATGGAGCCCCTCATCGACCTCCTTGATCATGTCCATAACCCCGGTCATGTGCCAGATGAGATACAGCTCAGTGAGGGTCTGCTCGCTCACCTCCCACGCAGTTGTCGTCGTGTGCATCGTCTCCGGGGGCAGGGCCTTCCGCCACAGCTCCAGGTTGTCCGCGGTCTCCTTCGCAACGGGGCCCCAGTCAGGGAAGGCGTCCGCCTGGATCATGTCTGGTGAGACCTGGGTCCCCGTGACCATGATCTTGTAGATGACGCGGCTGTAGCCCTCAAGGGCCTCTTTGGCGGATCTCAGCCCGTTGCGCACCGCCACCTCCCGCATGATGGTGATGAGACCACCAGGGGAGTTCTGGCGTGGGCAGCGGTTGCAGGAGAAGCACTGGGAGCAGTTCCAGATGTCCTCGTTCAACTGGTAGTAGAACAGCTCTACATCCTCTCGAGCGAGGGTCTGGGCGATCTTGCGCGGGCTGAAATCGTAGAACCGCGCCGAGGGGCAAGCAGCGACGCAGATGCCGCACTCATAGCAGCCATACAGGTAGTCGGGAAAGCGGGGGTCGGATTTCACCTCCTGGAAGAGGCGCTCTTTCTCCTCGTACGGAACGTCCGCGTACCTCTCCAGCTTGGGCGGGGCGTGCAGAGCCATCCCTCACTCCTCCCTCACACAGCCCTCGCAGCTTCTGCCTCGATGGCGGCCACCAGATCCTCCCATCGCGGCACCCCCACGAACCTCCGGTTTGTTCCCACGAGGATCGTCGGCACCGTCAGGACGTTCTCCCTCTGGGCTTCCTCTCTTCCGCCCCTGCTGGCCAGGCTGACGACTTGGACCAAGAGGTCCTCCCGCTCCCGGGCGAGGCGGTCAACAAGCTGGATGGCGTTCTTACAGCTCGTGCAGGTGGGATGGGTGAAAACTTTGACCAGGAGCGTTTTCCCCTTCACAGCGCTTCATACCCCTCGCAATGGACGCAACCCTCCAGGTCGCGGTCTTCCATGTACCGCTCGTATGCCGCCACGGCCTCCTGGCCCGTGAGCAGGAAGATGGACTCCTCCTCCCACGCAGAGGGGATCATCCGCGCAAGCCAACCCCTCCCGTAGGGGCTGCGGTTGATCAGGTCAGCCTCCTGGCGCAGGGCCGTGTTCACCTCGACCAGCTCCCCGCTCAACGGGGTGCGCACCGGCCCGAGCCATTTGCCGCTCTCCACAACCGCCACAGCCTTTCCCCTTGGATAGAACCGCGCCACAGGCTTGAACGTCACAACCAGGATCCTTCCCGCCGTGGTCTGGGCCATGTCCGTCATGCCCAGCGTGGCCGTCCCGTCATCCTCCCTGCGCACCCAGAGGTGCTCCTCTACCCGGTAATAGAGATCGAGGGGGAGCAAGCAATTCCGGACGATCGCCACTTCCTGCATAGAGCTATGGCTTGAACGAGTGCAAGGGAAACGACAGAAATCATGTTACACCGTGGCAACAGGAACTTCCCCTCTGTCGGGGTCCCCGCCAAAATCCGTACCAGGATTTTGGCAGGGTGACTCAGAAGGCGATGACGGCGTCCGCCTCCAGGGCCATGGCGTTGAACGCCGCTCCGCCGATCATCTCCACCCCCTCGATGAGGTCCTCCATCCGCAGGCCATGAAGGTCCAGGCTGGGCTGGCACACATAGAGTTTGACCCCCAGCTCGAGTGCCTGGTTGATGAAGGAGATGAGCGGGGCCCCTCCTCCCCCCTTCTTAGGGACGATGAGCTTCTCTGGCACGCCCCGCTGCAACAGCGTCGGTCCATTCATGGTGAAATAGATCCCCACCTCGACGTCCATGGCCGCCGCGGCAGCTGCCAGGTAGAAGGGCGTCGCGCTCCTCTCCGGCATATCCACCCCATGGGTTTGAACATAGAGGATCCGCCGCTGTCCGTTGCCTTCCATCCCGTCCTCCTGGTGCATCCTACACGAACAGGGTGACATCCGCCTCCGAGGCGAAGTCCAGGAAGGTGGTCGCCCCGGCGCACTCCGCACCGTCCACGAGATCCTCCTGGCGGATGCCCATGACGCCCATGGTCGTGGCGCAGGCAAAGAGCTTCACACCACTCTCCCTGGCGATCTCCAGGAGCTCCTCCACTGTGGGCATGTTGGACTCCCGCATCCATCGCTTCATGATCGCCGTGGCGACGCTGGGCATCCCTGGAAGCGCTCCCACGATGTCTGGTACCTTCACGGGAAGGGAGCGCACAGGAGGAGGCATGGCAGGGTTCCCCACAGGAGACACCTTGAGGTTTTTCAGCCGCTGGCGGTGTAGCAGGTCAAGCCCATAGAACGTGAAGAAGATCCCCACCTCCCACCCCATGGCTGCCGCCGTTGTCGCCAGGATGAGCGGAGGATAGGCCATATCCAATGTCCCTTTCGACGCGACGAGCGCCAATCGCCGCTTCTGCTTCACCCTCCCCTCCTCGCCAGTTCTACGCTGGTCCGCTACGAGCTGTTCCGCCATGCTCCCACCCCCTGCCGATCTCCGGAAAGCCCTTCCCTCAACGCGTGCGGCGGACGAGGAAGCGAAAGACCCCGTCTTCCTCGTGCACCTCCAGGAGCTCTTGTCCCGTCTGTTTCGACCATGCCAGCATATCTGGCTTGGACCCTGGGTCTGTCGCCAGCATCTCCAGAACCTGCCCGACCGCAAGGGATCTTATGGCCTTGCTGGTCTTGATCACTGGGAGAGGACAGAGGAGGCCACGGCAGTCCAGAACCTGATCCGGCTTGATTCCGCTTGGAGCCATAGGGGCCCACCCCCTGCGCGTTCCGCCTTACGAACAATCTAAGGGAGAGGCGCCGATCTCCACAACCCTCACATGGGGGGGACAGCATCCCCCTATCGGGGGATGGGAGGCAGAGACGCCTTTGGACCATTCCGCGTGTTAGGGGGAGCCGGACCGAGTTGACGTACAAAGTGGAGGCGGACTAGAATGGTGCCAAATAAACGGACAGAAATCGTGCTCCACCGTAGCATCTGGAGCTTCCCCCGTGTCGGGGTCCCCGCCAAAATCCTGAAACGGATTTTGGTGGGGTGACTTAAGCCCTTGGGGGTTTTGGAATGCACAGGCGACGACTGATCCTGGGCTCTGCCCTCTTTTTGATAACCGCCCTGAGTCAACCGGGGGACCTCCTGGCGCACGCAAAGCTTCGGCGCGCCGAGCCATCCCCCGGGAGTGTGGTGAAGACCGCTCCATCTGTGGTGCGCCTGTGGTTCGCCCTCTCCCCGAACGAAGAGCTGGACCCGCAGCGTAGCACGTTGAGCGTGTGGGATGGCCGCGGGAAGCGCGTGGACGACGGCAAAGGAGGCGTTGACCTCGGCGACCTCGACCGCCGGACCATGGTTGCGAGGCTCAAACCCATCGGGCCCGGGACCTATACGGTGCGGTGGAAAGCGGTGACGGTCCCGGACCGTGGCGTCTCCCAAGGATCTTTCCGCTTCACCGTCGCCCCCTCCAGAGGTCCATGAGGCGCCGGGGATCTTCCGCACAATGCGCGATGGGCGGAGTGTGGCTCGAAGAACGATCCTCATAGTACTCCTCCTGGTGGGATTGGGGGGGTGGGCATCCCCCGCCTCCGCCCACGGGGTCCTCGAGCGCTCCGATCCTCCCCCGAACGCCAGCCTGCCGGACCCTCCGAAGGAAGTCGTGCTCTGGTTCAACGAGCCGTTCGACCCGGCCTTCAGCGCTGCCACGGTGGTGGACCAATCAGGAAAGCCTGTCTCCAAAGGATTTTCAGCCTCCGAAGACAGGCGACGGATGACGGTCTCTCTGGGCGACCTGCCCAGGGGCATCTATGCCGTAAAGTGGCACGCCCTCTGGTCCTTTGACGGACACACCACGAGCGGTTTCTTCCTCTTCGCCGTCGGGGAGCAGGCCCCAACGCAGGTTGCCGTAACAGGTGCACCAGGAGGAGCGCGCGTCCTTGTCCGCTGGCTGGCTTATGCGGCAGCACTCCTCCTTACAGGGAGCCACATCTTCCTCCTGTTCGTCCTTCGTCCCAGCGAAGGCCCCTTGGACATGGAAAGAGCGCTCCGTCCCCTCACAGTCCTGGCGGGAATCGCACTCCTCCTGAGCACCGCTGTTGAGTTCGCCCTCGCGGCCCTTGAGCTTTTTGAGAATCCCCTACCCCAACTCCTCTCCGGGGGCATGCTCTGGCCCCTCCTCGGGGGGACGAAGGCGGGGTGGGGAACCCTCCTCCGCATGAGCCTCGCCAGCCTCCTCTTGCTCCCATCGACTCCCAATGGGCGGATCGCCCAGGCTGCGGGCCTGATCTGGGTTCTCCTCTTCGCTGGCGCAGCCGCCCTGGCGGGAGGACCCTCCGCCCTGTTCACCGCGGGGAGCCACAGTCTTCCCCTCCTGCTGACCGTCTCCGTCTACCTGCTCCTCATCGTCCTGACGGTGCTGGTCGTTCCGACGATCCTCGGGGAAAGCCTCCCCGACCTCCCATGGATCCCCCTGTTGACATCTGCGGCTCTGCTCGCGGGCTTCACCATCAGCTCCCACGCTTCGGGGAACGGCATCGTTGCCGCATTCGCCGATTGGATCCACCTCCTTGCGGCCTCCGCGCTCATCGGGGGATGGGCCTCTTTCCTCCTCGTTCTCCGGAACTGTGCCCCCCGCGAGCGCGAGAGCGCCGCTCGCCTGATCCTCCCGCACCTCTCCACCCTCCTCGGGTTGAGCCTCCTCGTCCTCGTCGTGACCGGTCTGTACGCGACCGTGCTCTATCTACCAGACGTCCAGGCCTTCCTCACCACCCCGTACGGCCGGTTGCTCCTCATCAAACTCCTCCTGGTCTTCTCCATCCTCCTCCTGGGGGCGGTGAACCGTTACGGGCTGATGCCGCAGGTCGCCGCGCTGGTTTCCAAAGACCGCGTGCGTGCCTTGCGCCGGCTCCTTAGGAGTATCACCGCGGAAGTTGGCATCGGCGCCCTCGTCCTCCTTGCAGTCGCCGTCCTCACCATCACGCCTCCCGCGCGGGTGCGCGGGGAAACCAAGGCACCGCCTCAGGAAAGGCCTTTGGTCCTCGCAGGCCTGGCTGGAGAGTTCCAGGTACGCCTCGCGGTGACTCCGGCAAAGCCCGGGCAAAACCGATTCGAGGTGACGGTTTTGGGACCTGGAGGGAAGCCGCCTCCCCCCGAGGCGCGCACATTCCTTTGGGTCACCAAGCTCGACGAAGCCCTAGACCCTCAACGAATCTCCCTCTCTACGCAAGAGCCTGGGAAGTATGTCGCAGAGGGAGGACAGCTCGGCCTTCCTGGATGGTGGCAGGTCGAGGCCGTCGTCCGGCTCCCCGGCCGGCCCGACGCGTCAACCATCTTCCCCCTCCCCCTCGGGGAGCTCCCCTTACGCCCAACGGACCCTGAAGCGGCGCGCCTCCTTGAAGGCGCCACGAGGGTAATGGCGCAGTTTCCCTCCTGGCGTGAGGTCCAGCAGATCACCGATGGGGCAGGCGGAGTGGTGGTCACGTGGTACGAGGCCCAGAAGCCAGACCGGCTGCGATACCGTACTTCCAGCGGGACGGAGGGGATCCTCATTGGGTCCACCCGCTACCTCCGCACGGGGAGCGGGCCTTGGCAGCGCGATACCCTCCCTCAGCCCCTGATCCTCCAAGGCCCCCTCCAGCCCTATGTGCAGGGCGCGGAGGGGATCGTTCGGGGGCGCGAGGTTCCCTGCGGCGAGGAGATGTGCCGGGTGGTGATGTGGGAAGCAGGGAGCGCCAGCTTCGCGGCCTGGATCGGCCAGGGAAGCAATCGTCTCCACCAGCTCCTCATGGTCGCGCCGTCCCATTACATGACGCTCCACTCCATCGTCCCGGCCCAGATCCGCATCGTGCCGCCGGGTTCTCCCTGAGCCGCCCGCGGAAGAAGGTATCGTTTAAGTCACCCCGCCAAAATCCTGAAACGGATTCGGGCACCCCACCAAAACTCCGTTACGGGTTTTGGCGGGGACCCCGACACGGGGCAAGCTCCAGGAGCGATTGTGTAGCATCATTTCTGTCCGTTTACTGAGTAACGCTTCCACCGGATCTCCCGGGAGACCGCAAACCTCTGCCCCCGGTTGTTGGTCAAGACGATCCTGAGGGGGCCCTCCTGGTCGGCGCGCAGGGGGAAGACGAAGAGGGGATCGTCGCTGAGGACCGAGGTGAGGGAAAAGGCACTCACAAGCCGCGGGCGGAACCAGTGCCTCCCGTAGAAAACCTCCATGGACTGGAGGAAGACCGGTGGCCCTGCGCGGACGAAGGTCCTCCCGTCCTCCAAAAGGCGCAGGCCCGTCCTGGAGGGGTGGGTCGCCTTCACGCGCACCTCGAAGATCTCTCCGGGCCTGATCTCGGGAGACACCCACAGACGCGGCGGTCCGATCCTCGCCGGCGCCTCCTGAAGGGCCTCCAGGCCTGCGCCGACGGTATGGCAACCCCCAACAGCCACGCGGACCATCCTGCTCGTTGCCCATCTCCCATGGCGGGAACACTCCACCACCACGAAGACGCGGTGGTCCCCGGCGTTCATGCGGAACTGGAAGGAGAGGGAGAGGCGGCCGTTGTGCGGGGAGAAGGCGAACACGCCCTTCGTCACCAGAGGATCCTCAAAGGCGTATACCGCCATGCTCCGGATGTAGTGATCGGGTTCCATGGGATGGTCCATCTCCACGGAGATCGGAACGTTGGCGCCGTCGTGGGCCAGGACGGGCATGCGGACTGCAATGAAGTGCTGGCGCTCCAGCGCCGAGGTGCCGGGCGCATCGAGGAGGCGGATGGCAGAGGGGAAGGTTGCGATCATCCCGCTCACCTCGGGAGGTCGTTGAGCGTCACGAGACCGCAGCGCAGGGCAAAGAGGACCGCGCGGGTCCTGTTGGGCTGATCCAGCTTCTGCAGGATGTTCTTGACGTGGGAGCGCACAGTCTCCAGGGTGACGCCTGTGAGCTCTGCGATCTCCTGATTGCTGTAACCGCGGGCCATGAGCCGGAGCACCTCGATCTCCCTTGGGGTGAGGGAGCTCCCCTTGAGGGGAACCTCCTCCGTCGTCCTCCGAGCCATAAGCTGCATGAGCCTCCTCGTCACCGCAGGCTGCATGTACACTTCTCCCCCGGCCACGAGGCGGATAGCCCTGCACAACTCCTGGGGAGGGATGTCCTTGAATACGAAACCATCGGTGCCTTCCTGGACGGCCCTGAGGAGGGATTCATCCGCCTCAAACCCTGTGAGGATGAGGACTTTCGTCGAAGGGACCTTGCGCTTAACTGCCTTGAGCACGGTGATGCCGTCCATATCCGGCATCCTGAGGTCCAGGAGGAGGACGTCCGGACGCTCCCGCAGCGTCGCCTCGATGGCCTCACGACCGGTCCTGGCCTCTCCCGCCAGGGAGAGACCCTCCTCCATCTCCAGAACCATGGCCAGGCCGCGCCGGACGATCTCGTGGTCATCTGCGATCAAGACACGAACGGCGGATTGCTGACGCATGCCAGCCTCGGGATCCTCACTTCCACAGATGTCCCCTGCCCACGCGCGCTGTGGACGGTCAGCGTCCCACCAATGGCCAGCGCCCTCTCCCGCATTCCCGAAAGGCCTATCCCAGGAGGAGTATGCCCGAGGTCGAACCCAACGCCGTTGTCCCAGATCACCAGCTGGACCACCTGGGAATCGGCGCTGAGGGATACCTTCGCTTGCGTGGCGCGCGCGTGCCGGACCACGTTCGCCAGCGCCTCCTGGGCGATGCGGAAGAGGTGCTTGCGGGTGAATGGGGTGAGTTCCGTCAGGTCTCCCTCAACGGAGATCTCCACCTCAAGCGTCTCGGGCTTCCCGAGATCCTGCAGGTAGGACCTCAGTTCGGAGATGAATTCGCCAGTGGTCATCCCACCGATCCACATATCAAAGATGAGCCCCCGGATCTCCCCCATGGTCTTCGCGCTCAGGCGCAGGACGGACTCGAGCCGCTCGCGCACCGTCTGAAGTTCTGCCGGGATGAGCTTCAGGCAACTCTCGAGGGTATAGACCGTCCCGAACAAGCACTGGGAGATGGTATCGTGGATGTCCCTGGCGATGCGATTCCGTTCCTCCTGGATCGCAGAGCGCTGGGCACGCTCCACGCACATGCGCGTACTCCAGATCGCCAGAGCAACTTGGTGCGCCACGGAGGTCAGGAGTGCCAGTGCCTCTTTGCCCTGTGGTTCCCCATCAGGGGCCTCCACGACGAGGACCCCGACGGGGAGCTCCCGCACGAAGAGGGGGACAACGACCCCACGTCTCAAGGGGTACCTGGAGAACGCGGGGTACTCGGACAGGAAAGCGCCGTCGCTGATTTCACGTGGGGTGCGGCTGGCAAGCGCCTGTGCAAGAGGACCCTGGTCTTGGGAGAGTGGGACGCGCAAGGTCGGTGGGATCTCCTCCTCCAGGCAGCTCCGGGAGGCTCCCATCCACCCTGTCAGGGAGAAGTCCCCGTGATCGACGAGACCTATCAAGGCGCGGGGATAGCCGAGCTCCTCCGTGAGGCTTGTGAGCACGCGGCGCTGGACGTCATGGACGTCTGTCGCTGCCGACTGCAGGGCAACCGCCAGGGCGTGGAGGGAACGCAGATCCCGGTTCATGCGCTGGAGCGCCGCGGTCTTGCGGATCAGTTCCTTGCGGATCTGCTCCAGGAGAAGCGCGCTGGCCCGCTGATCCTCCAGGAGGGATGCGAAACTCGCGAACATACCGGCAATGAGGAAGAACCCCGCGATGTGGATGCTCATCAGGGCCAGATCAACATCCCCGCCCAAAACGAGGACATTTCCAGCCATCACCAGGCCATAGCTCAAGCTCATGCCTGCAGCAGCCAGCAGACCTCCCCGAATGCGGAAGAACAGGCCGGCGGCGAAAAGAGGGCTGAGGGCATAGAGGTAGTACGGCGTGGTTACTCCGCCACTGAGGGCGATGAGGGTAGCGCAGAAGAGGATGTCCACCCCCAAGAGGAGTGGGTGTTGGACGACGGCCTGATTGAGCCACGGGTGGAACAAAGTGATGACAGTGTTGTAGCCTGCGGCGAGGGGAAACACCCATCGGAAAGGCCAGCCCTCTGGATGCAACCCAGGGAGCACGGCGAGGAGCGGGGGGACCAGGCTGAACCAGCGGTATACGAGGATGTAGATGAACAGGTGCCCGCGATGCCCCACCTGCGGGGGCACCGCCCGGATCTTCCGCGCGCGATGAGGGCGGAGCCGCTTCAACCAGTGAGGAAAGCCCGCCTCCTCCCTCAGGGTTCGCAAGGAACCCAGCACATTCTCCCCCCTGCCGCTGCTTTAACCCAATTTTAGCAGAGTGGGATTCCCTCGTGCAATCTTGGCTTCCCCGATTCCCCAATCGGGGGATCCCTCCACCCCTCTCTGAGGGTTGCAGGAGCTCCCCCATACCTTGGTATGATAAGTAAGAATTGTAGATAGTAAGCTATGGTGTGAGGGGAGGGTTCTCAATGGGATGGAGCGACCTGAAGGACGAGCAGGAGTACCTGCTGGCCCGCGCCGACGAACTCGTGTGGCAGAAGGCCAGAGAGCTCGGGATCTCCCGCCGACGTTTCCTCCGCCTCGTAGCTGCGGGAGCGATCACGGTGGCAGGAGGGAGGGTCCTGCTCAGATCGCGGGATGCTGCGGCAGCCCCGGCCCCCGCCGAACTCGTCGTCAAGCCCACTCCTCCCGAACTCTTCTACGACTTCGGGAGCAACAAGGAGATGCGTTGGGAGACCATGTCTAACCGAGGCTACGTGGTCCCCAACGAGCTCTTCTTCGTGCGGAACCACACCCGGACGCCAAGGATCGACGTGAACACGTGGCGCCTCAGAGTGGAAGGGACCGGTGTCTCCCGACCTCTCGAGCTCACCTACGACGACATCCTCAACATGCCTGCGGTCTCCGTGGTCCGCTATGTGGAGTGTGCGGGCAACGGCCGCAGTTTCTTCGAACGCGCCTACGGAAAGCGGGCCTCCGGCACGCAGTGGAAGCTGGGGGCGATTGGCGTGGCCGAATGGACCGGCGTCCCCTTGCGTGAGGTCTTGGAGCGCGCAGGGGTGAAGCGCACGGCTCGGGACGTCATGCCTGAAGGTCTTGATGACCTCCGCGTGCGCCGTCCCATGTCGATCGCAAAGGCGCTGGAACCAGATACCCTGCTCGTCTTCGCCATGAATGGGCAGATCCTCCCCCCGGACCATGGTTTCCCCGTAAGGATCCTCGTCCCTGGCTGGATCGGCATCTCCAATATCAAGTGGGTGGGACGGATCGAGGTCTCCGAGCAACCCCTGTACTCCCCCTGGAACACCGAGAGCTATGTCCTGATCGGCCCGGACTACAAGCCGGAGCCCCCCGCAAAAGGCCCCATCCTGACCTCCCAGAATCTCAAGAGCGCGCTCGAACTCCCCTGGGATGGGGAGATTCGCGCCGGCCGCCATTTGATCCGAGGGCGCTCCTGGTCTCCCTTCGGGAAGATCGGAAAGGTCGAGGTCAGCTTGGACCACGGTGCCACCTGGCAACTGGCGACAATCCGCGGCCCCAACGAAGCCCGTACCTGGGCTAGGTGGGACTTCCTGTGGGATGCCAAGCCGGGGTTCTACGCCATCCGCGTGCGGGCAACGGACGAAAAGGGGAACACCCAGCCCTTCCGGGTGCCCTTCAATGAACAGGGCTACCTCTACAACGCCGTTGTGGGACATCCCATCACCGTGAGGTGAAGGGATCGATGTCGCGCCCCGTTCTCGTCCTTGTCCTGTCGCTCGCGATTGCGGGAAGTGGAGGAACCCTCCGCTTGGCCACAGCGGCCCCCAAGCCACAGGTCATCGAGATCTCCCTGAAAGAGTTCGAGATCCTCCCCAGGGAGGTCTTGGCCAAGCCGGGAGCGGTCGCCTTCGTGGTGAAGAATGTCGGAGCCATTGAGCACGACTTCGTCGTCGAGGATACCAATGGGAAGGCTGTTGCCAGGATCGCCGTAATCTCCCCAGGGAAGCAGGAGGACGTCCAAGCTGTGCTGAGACCCGGCCTCTACACCATCCTCTGCAGCCTCCCAGGGCACAAGGAGGCGGGGATGAAGGGTCTCCTGAAAGTCCAGGATTGACCAACCTGCTCTCAGGCACCCCTACGGGAATCCTCAAACGTCCCTACAACCATGGGCCTTGTAGCGCGTCGACCGCCGTGCTATTGTATCGGTAAAACTTCCCAACCCTACGAAGGAGTCGCGCCGTGGAGCGAAGCCCCCCCGCAGAAATGGAAGCGGGCCTAGGGATCGATCCAGAGGAACAGTGGTTGCGCGACCGTCAGAGGCCTCTGCGGGAGGAGGTCCGTTTCCTCGGGAGCTTGCTCGGGGAGGTCCTCCGGGAGCAGGGCGGGGAAGAGCTCTTCCGGGCGGTCGAGAGGGTGCGGCTCCTGGCCAAACGGCTCAGGTCCAGGTACGACCCGGAGGTTGAGCGGGAGCTGGTCGCGTTCATCGACGGCCTCGACACAGCCACCGCGATCCAGGTGATCCGGGCGTTCAATTTATACTTCCAGCTCGTGAACCTGGCGGAGCAGCACCACAGGGTCCGGCGGAAGCGCGCCTATGCCCGGGAGCACCGGGCGCCCCAGCCCAAGTCCCTGCAAGATCTCACAGCGAGGTTCCGCGCGCTTGGCCTTTCGGCGGAGCAGGTCCTGGACCTCCTCAACGGGCTCTCCATCGATCTTGTGATGACCGCCCACCCTACAGAGGCCACTCGCCGGACGGTCCTGGCCATCCTCCGTTCCCTCTACTACCTCCTGGAACGGAGGGAGAACCCGTTGGCATCACCGCTGGAGCTCGAGGAGATTCGGCGGGAGATGAAGGAGCTCCTCGTGATCCTCTGGCAGACGAGCGAGATCCGGGCGGTGCGCCCCCTTCCGCTTGACGAGGTACGCCTGAACCATTTCTACTTCCACGAGACCCTCTGGGAGACCCTTCCCGTCATCTACACTGCCCTGGAGCGGGAGCTGGCCCGGACCTACCCAGAGGTCGAGGCCATGCTTCGCGAGAAAGGGCAGGTTCTGCGGCCCTTCCTCCGCTTCCGCACCTGGGTGGGCGGGGATCGCGATGGAAACCCTGCCGTCACCGCCCAGGTGACGTGGGACGCCCTGCGGCTCGCTCGGGATCTTGCGGCCCGCCAGTACATTCAGTCCTTGCGTCGCCTGATGGCGAGGTATGGGCAATCCACCCTCCTCGTGGACGTCAGCAAGGATCTCCTGGCCTCCCTGGAGGACGACGAGGCGGATCTCGAGGGAAGGACTCCGGATTTCATCCGCTGGGACGCTACGGAGCCCTACCGCCGCAAGCTGGCAGTGATCATCTGGCGCCTCGAGCTCCTCCGCCAACACAACATCTCCCTGGACACCCCGCAGAGCACGGTGCCTGAAGGCACGAAGGGACGCTACCGGAGCGCGGGGGAACTCCTGCGGGACCTGCGCTTGATCCAGGAGAGCCTCCTGTTGAACGGGGGGAGCGAGGTGGCTTTGGGAGCTCTTGCGCGCGTGATCCGCCAGGTGCAGCTCTTCGGGTTCCACCTAGCACCTTTAGAGATCCGGCAGCACAGCGATGTTCACGGACGGGTCCTTGCCGGCCTCCTGTCTAGGTCCGGGCTTGCGGAGGGGTACCTCAGCCTGGACGGGGCATCACGCGCCAACCTGCTGAGCAGGATCCTGGAGGATCGGGACGCCCTTGCGAGGCTCTCCTCCTGTGTGCATGACCTCACCGCCACGGGGGAGGTGGTCAACGAGGAGACGAGAGACCTCCTTGCCGTGTTCCAAGTGATCGCGAAGGCCCGGGAGGAGATGGGTCCAGAGGCGTTGGACACCTACATCGTCAGCATGACGCACGAGCCCGCGGACGTGCTCGAGGTGATGATCCTGGAGAAGGCCTGTGGCGTGTCCGATCCAGAGGACCCCCCGGCCCTCAACGTCGTCCCCATTCTTGAGACCATCGAGGACCTCCGCAATGCGGTGGACATCGTCGGGTCGCTCCTCGCATGTCCCCCCTACCGCAGGATGGTTGCAGGGCGGGGGGACATCTGCGAGGTGATGCTCGGCTATTCCGACAGCGGGAAGGACGGCGGCTACCTGACGGCCAACTGGCACCTCTATCTGGCCCAGAAGCAGCTCATGGAGCTCGCCGGGCGGAACGGTGTGCACATCCGGTTCTTCCACGGGCGGGGCGGCGCCCTCGGTCGAGGAGGTGGACCCACGAGCCGGGCCATCCTGGGGCTGCCCGCTGGCTCGACCCGGTGGGGGATCAAACTCACAGAGCAGGGGGAGGTGCTCTCTGACCGCTACCTCATCCCCGACATCGCCTTCCGGAGCCTCGAGCAGGTTGTCTGGGCCATGGCGGTCAAGCGCCTTGAGGAGGATCTCGGATCTCCCCGCGCAGGCCCGGAACCTCTGGAGAAGTGGGAGTCCACGGTGTCTGCACTCTCGGATGTCGCCTACCGAGCCTACCGGGATCTCTTGTTTGGGGAAGGGGAGGCCGGCCTCCGCTACTTCTTTGCGGCGACCCCCATCCACCACCTGGACGAGATGAACATCGGGAGCCGCCCCGCTGCCCGCAACCCCGGCTCCCGGTTCGAGGACCTCCGGGCGATCCCCTGGGTCTTCGCCTGGACTCAGAGCCGCCACCTGATCCCGGCGTGGTACGGCCTGGGGAGCGCGCTCGCCTGGTGGGCCGAGAATCATGAGGATGGCCTCGAGGTCCTCCGCCGGATGTACCAGGCGTGGCCCTTCTTCCAGGCAATCGTCGACAACTCCCAGATGGCCCTTGCCAAGGCGGACATGCACATCGCCGCCCGGTACGCTGGGCTCGTGAAAGAAGAAGGGTTGGGCGGGCGCGTCTTCACCTCCATCCGGGAAGAGTATGAGCGGACACGCCGGTGGGTGCTGGAGGTCACAGGACAGAAGGTTCTCCTGGACCGGGAGCCCGCCCTCCAGCGCTCCATCAACTTACGGAACCCCTACATCGATCCCCTCAGCTACCTCCAGGTGCGCTTCCTGGACCTGTGGAACGGTTCTCCCTTACCCCCTCACGATCCCGACCTCCTCCCAGAGGGGACCGCGGAGGAGACAATCCCAGGTGGAAGGGTGGCAGGAGCCAAACGGTGGGCTGTGAAGTACGCGATCCTGCTGACTGCCAACGGGATCGCGGCAGGCCTCCGGAACACGGGCTGAAGTTCCTACGCCTCGAACCTGCGTAGGGGAACTCCCTCAAGACGCGACCATGTGGGGTGCGCGGACGGCGAACTCCTTCTCCAAGCGGTCCAGGCGAGCCACGATCCCCCCATACTCCAACTCGGAGTAGGGGAGCATGGCAGGACCGAAGAACCCTTGTTTCCGGAGCTCCATAGCCTTCTCCGCTACCCGATTCCGGACGGCATTCCAGAAGGGGTCGCTGAACAGGTCCACAGGTTGCGTCAGGCGGCCGTCGTGCAAGGAGAACCCCAGGGCCGAGACCATGGGGCAGCAGAAGAAGGTGGAGGCAGGGGTGTTGGTGGGAACAGGCATCAGGGGGAGGTTGTGGCTACCCCGCGTGTCCCCCGCAACGAACTGCCCAAGGGCGAAGGGAGGCCCGAATTCCTCCGTAGCAGGGAAGATCCTCTGGGTGCGCACGATGGCCACTGGATCGTCTTTCCCAACGTAGCGGCCGGCGATGTTCCGCAGGCGCGTCGTGCTCACGGCCGCTGCCTGCTCGCCCGGATATCTCCTGGACCAGATCGACTCGATCACGAACCGGTGGGTGTCCCGGAGCAAGGTCGCGATGTCGTAGAGGCGCTCAGGGGCATCCAGGGTGATGATGCGATCCCCCTCCGTGTGGTCCACGTCCATGATGACGAACCGGAAACCCTCGTGGAGGTCCTGGGAGAGGAGGAGCCCCGAGGAGTACATGGGGTCGGCGAAGGCGAGGTAGAGGGGGAGGTTGAAGGCCCCCGGCTCCGTCTTGTCCGCCGCCAGGATCATGATGGACTCGCTCGGGCGCTCCTGGAACGTCATCTCCGCGCACGCCGGCCCAAGTCCCCGGACGTTCCCGGAGAAGGCGTCCTTCAAGAGGTCCTGGCCTGCGCCGTAGAGGCCCTGGTGTTTAGCCTTCTCGCTCCCCGCCCGGAAGGCCTCCCAGACGAGCCCATGGATGTCCGGGTCCCCTGTCCCGCGCGTGTGGGTCAGGAGGACGGCGATGTCGTCTCCGGTGTAGGAGATGTACCCGTCGATGAACAGCTTGCCCCTCTCCTGCCAGACAACGTCCCTCACCGTTTCGAGGACCTCAGGGCTGGGAGCGGTGTGGCCACCAATGCTCCCGACGTCCGCCTTGATGACGCTCACCGTAATGTTCACCCTCACACCTCCTTAGGAAGGAATCGCTTGAAGTGCTGGAGCTTCTCCTGATACGCCTTCGGCCAGAGGAACCGGCACGCCGCGGCCACGTTGCTCAGGAGGACGTTCCCATCCTGGGGGGTGAAGGCGTACCCCACCACCTCCCGATCCGCGTGGACGTGGAGGGTGGGGATAACCACGACGGTGTGGGTGAGCAGCCTCCCGTGAAATCCATGGTCGCGTCCGAAGGAGAAGACCAGGTTCGTTAAAGGCTTGTACGTCACCGCGATGTAGGGATTCCGCACGATGCACTCCTCCGCCTCATCGAGAGCGATCGACCTGCCCAAGCGGAGGTGGAAGTGCAGGACGTGCATGTACTGCGTGTTGATCTGCAGGGCACTGCTGTACAGGGAGAGCTCTGCGCCCAGCGTCTTGAAGAGGTAGTAGGCGTCCCGGGCGTGATGGGTCCCCCAGGGGGACTGGTGCCCGCTCACCTTGATGGCAGGGACGACGTCCACCTCCTGGCCGACGTCGCTCGCCCTGCGGATGCACAGGAACTTGCCCCATTCCAGGTCGAAGCCCCCTCCGTTCCTGGCGATGCTGTGAACCACAGAGGCGATGCTGTGCGTATTGCAGCTGAGGACCTGGACGAACGCATCCTCCTCTCCGAGCGCCTCATCGTTGACTCCGAGGACATAGGGCTTCCCGAAGCCGAACTCCGACCCCTGCGCGATGAACCTCCGCTTCCCCCTGTAGGAGAGGTAGAAGCGTTCCTTGTTGCGCAGGCCCACGCCGTCAGGGGAGCAGTCGATGACAACCTTCGCCCGCGCGAGGGCCGCCTCCAGCCCCAGGTAATCTGGCCGAAAGCCCAGCTCCTCAAAGAACCCCGCCTTCGTGCCGTCGACACACAGCCTCGCCCCGGCCTGCACGAGGGCGGAGAGGGCCGGGCGGTCCTGGAGCCTGGGCGTGTGCTTGTAGACGATCACCTCCTCGAGGTCCAGCTCCCGCCGGAGGGCGCAGAACAACGCCGCCAGAGGCTCGCCGATGGTGCCCGTGCCGACGATGAGGACGGTGTCCATGGAGGATCCCTTCCTTCTCTACCTCTCCCACCTGCGCCCGTTCACCAGCTCCACCGCCGCCGTGGCGATGTGGCGCGGGGTGATGCCGTACGCCTCCAGGAGCGCCTTCCAGGGTCCCGACTGACCCATGCAGTCCCCCACGCCGATGCGGCGCATGGGGGTCGGGTGCTCTTCGGACAGCACCTCGGCCACAGCGCTCCCCAAACCACCTATGACGGTGTGCTCCTCAGCTGTGACCACGGCCCCGGTCTTGCGCGCGCTCTGGAGGATCGCCTGGCGGTCCAGCGGTTTGATCGTAGGGACATCGAGGACCTCTGCGGAGATGCCCTGCTGCTCCAGCAAGGCAGCCGCCTCCAGGCACATCCTCACGGTGATCCCGCACCCCATAAGGGTCACATCCTCCCCCTCCCGGACCACGATGGCCTTCCCGATGCGGAAGGGGCAGGATGCATAGATCTGACGGACCGCGGGGCGTCCCAAGCGGATGTAAACTGGCCCCTCGTGTTCCACAGCCGCAAACACCGCCTGTCTTGTCTGCTCCGCGTCACACGGCACGACCACGGTCATGTTCGGCACAGCGCGCATGATGGCGATGTCGTCGATCGCCTGGTGGGTCGCCCCGTCTTCCCCCACGGTGATTCCTGCGTGGGTGACGACGATCTTCACGTTGGCGTTGGCGTAGGCAACGGATTGGAAGATCTGGTTCAGGGCCCGCTGGGCGGCGAAGATGGCAAAGGTGCTCACGAACGGGACCTTCCCGCAACGGGACAGGCCGGCCGCTACCCCGATCATGTGCGCTTCGCACAGGCCCAGGTTGAAGAAGCGCCTGGGGAAAGTCCGGCCGAACCGCTCGGTATAGGTGGAGTTGGCCACGTCGGCGTCGAGGACGACCACCTCCTCCCGCTGCGCCCCCAGCTCCACGAGCGCGTCTCCATAGACCTCGCGCATGGCGATCTCCTTGCCGCCTTCACACAGGACGGGCCTCTCCATCGCGGTCCAACTCCTTCAGGGCAAGCTCGCGCTGCTCTGGGTCCGGAGGCTTCCCGTGCCAGCCGAGGCGGTCCTCCAGGAAGGAGACCCCCTTCCCCTTCTTCGTACGGGCAACGATCGCCACCGGCTTCCCCTCCGTCCGCCGCGCCTCGTCGAACGCTCCGAGGATCTCCGGGATGCTGTGGCCGTCAATCTCCAGGGCCCTCCACCCAAACGCCTCCCACTTCGCGGTTAAGGGCTCCAGGGCGCAGAGGTCCTCGGTGCGCGCCGACTGTTGGATGCCATTCCTGTCGACGATGGCCACAAGGTTGTCCAGCGCGTAGTGTGCCGCAGACATGGCCGCTTCCCAGACCTGCCCCTCCTGGCACTCCCCATCGCCCAGGAGCACGTAGACCCGGTAGCTGCGCCCATCCAACCGGGCGGCAAGGGCCATTCCCATCCCCACCGAAAGGCCCTGGCCCAGGGAACCCGTGGACATCTCCACCCCTGGGCACTTGAGAACGTCGGGATGGCCCTGGAGTCTGGAGCCAAGCTTTCGGAAGGTCCACAGCTCCTCCTCCGGGAAGAAACCCCGCATGGCCAGAGCGGCGTACAGCGCCGGGCAGCCGTGTCCCTTGGACAGGACGAACAGGTCCCGGTCCGGGTCATCAGGGTGCGCCGGGTCCACCCGGAGCTCGGAGAAGTACAGGACGGCCATGATCTCGGCGATGGAGAGGGCGCTCGTGGCGTGGCCCGAGCGCGCCGCCGCAGTCATTTCGATCGCATACCGCCGGATGCGCCGGGCGACCTCCGAGAGGAAGACGGGATCACGCGTGCTTGTGGAGGAGCGCTCGTTGACCAGCGGCTCGCGCATACTCGATCCTCCAGGCGAAGAGCAATTGGCTGAACTCCGCAGGCAGGAGTGGCTCCTGCACGCCCTCGAGCACCGCCGTCAACCCGTTGAGGTCGCCGAGGCGGCGCAGGAGGGTGAGCGCAGAGGCGACCTCGAGAGGCCCCAGGATCTCGATGGCCTCCATCTCCTGTCCATTACAGTCGAGGGGGAGGCGGCGCAGGGGGAGGGGCTGCCCGTAGGCGGCGTGGGCGAGGCGACCGACCAGGGCATTGAACTCCCTGCGCTCGCCGATGAGCGCCCAGGGGACCTCCAGGGGCTCCACACCCCCGTACGGGGGGATGAGGGAGACGAGCATGTCGGCGTGGGACTTCTGGGGCTCGACGTAGCGGCGGAAGTCATCCAGGCGTCCCAGGATCTCCAGGAGTACCTCCTCCACCCGGTATCCGCGCTCCTCCGCATCACGCTTGACTTTCCAGCGCAGCTTCAGCTCGGGGTGCGTGTCGAAGTAGACCTTGATATCGAGGAGGCTCCGGAGCTCAGGGGTGGCGAACGGAAGCAGCCCTTGGAGGATCACGATCTCCCGGGGGGCAACCTCCTCTGGCTCGCCGAAGGTCCCGGTGGTGTGGTCGTAGACGGGTTTCCGGATCCTCTGCCCCCTCTTCAACTGGCGGACGTGCTCCGCCATGAGGTCCAGGTCGTTGGCCCGGGGGTTCAGCGGGGTGATCCCCAGGGCCTTCCGCTGCCTGCGGTCGAGGGTATGGTAGTCGTCGAGATCGATCATGAGGACCCGCTCAGGCCCGAGGAGCCTCCGCACAGCGTGGATGAACGTCGACTTGCCTGCGCCGCTGTCCCCTGCGATACCGACGACGATGGGCTCTCCTCTCACCTCATCCACCTCCTCACTCCTCCCCGAACGTCACGCCTTCCCACAGCTCCATGGCCTCCCGGAGCTCCGGGCAGGACCGAGCGGCTTCCTCCAGGATCTGCCTCCCCTCCGCCAGGACGTCCCTGCCCTCATGGTAGGCGGCGGCTACAGCCTCTACTGCCGCACGGTTGGCGCGGGCCCCGGCCCGCGACCCCCGCGGGTGCCCGTGGGTACCGCCACCGAAGAGGAAGAAGGCATCGACCCCGTAGATGCTCACGAGGTCCGGCACGTGCCACACGTGGATCCCTCCGGAGGCTACGGGGAAGAGCGGCTTCAGCCCGGCCCAGGGCTGGTCGAACAGGAGGCCTCGCTGGGGGTCGGCGGCGACGAACTCCTCCCGCAGGAGGTCGGCGATCCCCCTGACCTCCTGGCGGTCGCCTTCAAGTTTCCCAACCACGGTTCCGGTATGGACGTGATCGCCGCCCATCATGCGCAACCACTTGGCCACAACCCGGAAGTGGATGCCGTGGTTCTTCGGGCGGGTGAACACCGCGTGCATCGCCCGGTGGCAGTGGAGCATGAGCCCGAGCTCCTCTGCGCGTCGGCGGAGAGTGGCGAAGGCGGCGAACCCCACCGTGATGAAGTCCACCATGATGTACCGGGAACCCACCTCCTTGGCGAACTCGGCTCTCTTCAGCATCTCCTCCGTATCCCCCGCCGTGACGTTGAGCCAGTGGCCTTTGACCTCGCCCGTCTCCTCCTCCGCCCTGCGCACCGCATCCATCACGTAGAGGTAGCGGTCCCGCCACCTGCAGAAGGGCTGGGAGTTGAGGTTCTCGTCGTCCTTGGTGGTATCCAGGCCGCCGACCAGACACTCATAGACGACCCTGGCGAACTCCTTGGGCCCTAGGCCAAGCTTGGGCTTGATCGTCCCGCCGAGGAGGGGCCGGTCGTAGACCCGCATGCGGTCCCTCTCCTGGACGATGCCGGTCGGAGGGCCGGGGAACGTCTTCAGGTAGGCGATGGGAATACGCATGTCCAGGAGGCGCAGAGCACGCACCGCCTTGAACCCGAAGACGTTCCCCACGATCGAGGACATCACGTTGACGATGCTTCCCTCTTCGAAGAGGTCGAGGGGGTAGGCGATGTAAGCCACGTCGCCATCCATGGCGTAACAGCGGCCCTTGTACCGGTGGAGATCGGTCATCTCCTGGGACCAGACCTCCGTCCAGGTCCCTGTGGACGACTCGGCGGCCACGGCGGCCGCCGCCTCCTCCATGGGTACCCCCGGAGCGGGCTCCATGCGGAAGGCGCAGAGGAGATCCGTCTCCGTGGGCACGTACCCCGGTTCGTAGTAGGTTTTGCGGTAAGGCTGAACCCCTGCGACGAACTGCTGGCGGACCATCTTCTCCCTCCTTTCCCCTGGGCGCATCAGGGGACCTTCACCTCCGGCCGGGAGGCCTGGAGCCTGCGCCAGTCAGTCAGGAACCGTTCCAACCCGATCTCGGTGAGGGGGTGCTTGATCATCTGCTGGAGGACGGGGAAGGGCATCGTGACCACCGGACACCCTGCCCTGGCGGCCTCCAGGACGTGAAGGGGATGGCGGACGCTCGCCGCCAGGACCTGGCAGGGGATCGCCTGCCTCCGGAAGATCTCCACGGTCTCCCGGGCCACGTCCACGCCGTCCCAGGAGACATCGTCCATCCTCCCCAGGAAGATGCTCACGTAGGTGGCTCCGGCCAGGGCGGCGAGGAGGGCCTGGTTCGCCGAGAAGACCAAGGTGGCGTTGACAGGGATCCCCTCCTCCTTGAGGGAGCGCATCGCCTCCAACCCCGCCAGGGTCGTGGGGATCTTCACCACCACGTGCTCGCTCCACCGCGCGAGAGTCCTCGCCTCCTCGACCATCCCCTCTGGATCCGTGGACGTGACCTCTACGCTGATGGGCCCTGGGAGGATCTCGGCGATGCGCTTGATGTGGCCCTCGGGGTTGTGAACCCCCTCCCGGGCGAGGAGGGTAGGGTTCGTGGTGATCCCGGCGATGACGCCCATCCTTGCGCCCGCCCGGATCTCCTCGAGGTTGGCCGTGTCCAAGAACAGCAGCATCCGTCGTCCTCCTTCCAGGTTGCTCTTGCCGTCTATTCTCCGGCCGGCAGCTGACGGGGGCAACCGTCCCCCGGTGAAATGGGGAGGATCGTCGGTGAACGGCATCTCTCCTCGGGCAAGCGGTCAACGCGGAGGGATGAGCAGGATCAAGGCAAGTTGACGGTCCCCTCCCGTTGCCCTAGAATTCTAAAAAAACAACGTCGGGGCACCACGGAATGGAGGACCACGCGAGGATCAACCTCAAGGCGCTTGTGGTTGACGATGATGAGATCGGCCGGAAGGAACTGGCGCGGCTCCTCACCCGGCATGGGGTGCGGTGCGTGGACGAGACGGTCACTGCGGCTCAGGCGCTGAGCCTGTTGATGGAGCGCACCTACGACGTGGTCTTCCTGGACATCCAAATGCCCGGCCTCACGGGCATGGAGGCCATCCGGGTGATCAATCGGATGCCCTCACGGCCCTTCGTCGTCTTCGTGACGGCCTACCCCCACTACGCCGTGGAGGCCTTCGAGGAGGCGGCTTTCGACTACCTCCTTAAGCCCGTCTCAGAGGAGCGCCTGATCCGGACGCTGGAGCGGATTGCCCGCAGGCAGGAGATGGAAGTACCTTCCCCTACGGACCGGCTCCCCATCGAGGTCGGGGACCGCGTGATCCTCCTGGACGTTTCCGAGATCCGCTACGCCGTTGCCAGGGGCGACTACGCCTACGTGGCCACCTACGATGCCACCTACCGCACTTCCTACACCCTTGGAGAGCTCCACCGCCGCCTCGGCCCCTCCAGGTTCCTGCGTGTCCACAGGAGCTTCCTGGTGAACATCAACCATATCCTGGAGATCCACCCGTATTTTAAGGGCACGCTGATCCTGCGCATGGACGACAAGGGAAGGACCGAGATCCCCGTCAGCCGCCGGGAGGCCCCGCGGTTCCGTATGCTCCTCGGATGGTAGGGTCTCCGAGAACCTCGCACTCGCCTGCGTGTGGTTCTCCCCTTTCCCAACGTGGTAGGATGGGATCAGGGGAGAGGCATGGATGAAGCAAGTGATCAGTATCTCCAGGAGGACAGACGTTCCCCGCTTCTACCTGGGGTGGCTCCGTGACGCGCTGAGGAAGGGGGAAGTTACCTACGAGCAGCCAGGGGCCGGACCGCGCACCGTCTCACTCCTCCCCGAGCAGGTGCACACCCTTGTGTTCTGGTCCAAGGATTACGGCCCCTTCCTCCTGGACGGAACGCTCCGCGGGGCCCTGAAGCGCTATCCCGTCTACTTCCATTTCTCCATCACCGGGATGGGAGGCTCCTTCCTAGAGCCCCTCGTGCCCCCAGCGGAGGTCGCCCTGGAGCAGATGAAAGCCCTCGCGCGCACCTGGGGACCGGAGCGCATCGAGTGGCGGTTCGATCCCATCCTGCACTGGGAGGTCGATGGGAGAGTTCGGTCCAATGCAGATGCGTTCGAGAGGCTGGCGACTGCTGTCCGGCGGATCGGCGTGCGGAGGTGCACCTTCTCCTTTGCAACCCTTTACCGGAAGGTCCTGCCCAGGTCCCGCCGGTTCGGGTTCCGGTTCATCGATCCGGACGAGGAGGAGAAGATCGCGATCCTGGAGGAGATGGCGGCCATCGCCTCCTCGCTGGGGATCACCCTGTCCGTCTGCTCCGATCCCAGGTGGAGTGTGATCGATGGGATTCAGAACGCGCGGTGCATCGATGCCTCCCTCCTCACCCAGTTACACCCCTCCCACGAGCCCGCTCAGGAAGGGAAGGACCGATCCCAGCGAAAGGAGTGCCTGTGTACGCCCAGCGTGGACATCGGAAGCTACAGGCAAAACTGCCCCCACGGCTGCCTGTACTGCTACGCCAACCCCAAGATCCCCACGCGGCGGGTGCGAAGTCTGGTTGGGGAACCAGGAATGACGCAACTCGTCGCGGGGCAGATCCGTGCGAGGCGCACCCATGCCCTATGACCCCTTCAAGCGAAATAGATGGGCCCGTGGCCTCATCCACTTCCACACAAAGTTCTCGGACGGGTGGGCCAGCGTGCTCCGGGCAGGGGAGATCGCAGCCCGGAATGGCTACGATTTCCTCATCGTGACCGACCACTTACGGAATCTGAAGCTGTTTACTCGGAAGACGCTCCAAGAATACATCCTCGCTTGTGATGAGGCGACGCGGAGGTTGGGGATTCCGGTCATCCCAGGAGGGGAGATGGAGGTCCGCTGGAACAACCCGAGGACGTCGGACTTTTCGGAAGGACATACGTTAGCGCTGTGTATCCGCTCCCTTGTTGCCGCCGGGGAATTCGACTGGGATACGCCAGGAACCGATCCCTATGCGCACTGGAAAGACTCCGAAGGCCAGGTTGGGACAATTCTGGCCATCCAGGAGAAGCTCCGGGAATACCACCTGCCTCCGCTCGCCAGCCACCAGTTTCAACATAGCACCATCAGCAAGCGACCGGGGGAATCCTCAGATTACAGGTATGACCTGGACCGCTTGGACACAAGCCGGTACTTCGACTTCTTCTACTCCGGGGCAATCGAATTGATCCACGAGATGGAGGACATCGAGCTCGTCAACCAATACTCTCTACCAGACCCGGAGAAGCTCAAGGGTATCTACAGCAGTTGCGACTTCCATGTGGGGCCTGAGACGACCTGGCCGCCGATCGCGAGGGTGGTGGACAGGTTCTGGCTCTCACGCACCTTCTACCGCTGGATCTTTCGGAACGGAGCAAGCCTGCTTCTGCGGTTGAAGGGGAAGGCGGAAGCAGCCGCATTCCCCTCCTTCGCTGAGGAGCAGCTCTCCCATGCGACCTACGTGTACCTTGGTGAGAACCCCTGTACCGAAGAGACCGTGCTAGAGGCCCTCCGCGACGGCAGGACGTGTGTGACCCGGGGGTATGCGGAATTCGCCGCATTCGGTCCTCCTCCAAGTTTCACGAGCATCTACCCCGGGCCGATCCACATTTCCCTCAGCCTGCCGTCTTCCTACTCGGAGCCGCGCCCTAGGAGCGTCATCGTCTTCCGAGACGGGAACGTCGTGCACTGGGAGCCCTACGCGATCGTGAATCCTGCGATCATGTTCACCTATGTGGATCTCCATGCACCACCTGGACGCCACGTGTACCAAGTGTACGTCCCCTCGAAATTCCTCAGCTCTCCGATCTTGGTGGAGCAAAGGGAAAGGAGGAACGACTCATGACGGAGGAAGCCAGGAGCCAGATGAACGTCATAGAGGCGATCCGCACGCGCCGTAGCATCGTCAGGATGAAGCCTGACCCGGTTCCGCGCGAACTCCTGGAGCAATGCCTCGAAGCGGCAGTGTGGGTGCCCAACCACCGCCTGACCGAGCCCTGGCAGTTCTTCGTCCTGGAGGGAGAGGCGAAGCAGAAGTTCGCGGAGATCCGTCGGGAATTCCGCCGCACCCAGCTCCCCAACCCCGATAGCCCGGAGGCACAGACCGCGCTGGAAAAGGTCTACCAGGACACCGTGCAGACCCCCGTGATCATCGTGGTGACCTCCCATGTCACCGGAGATCCAGAGCTGCGCGAGGAAGACTTCTGGTCGACATTCGGGGCGGCGTACGCGTTCATGCTCGCCGCTTGGAGTTATGGCATCGGCACCTACTTCCGCACAGGAGGGCTACGGGACTATCCGCCGCTCAGGGAGTTCCTGGGCCTCCCGGAGGACCGCCGGATCATCGGGGTTCTCTACGCCGGATATCCCGCCGAAATTCCCCAGAAGAGGCGGACCCCAGCCTCGGAGAAGACGGTGTGGCTGGGTAGATAAGTCCGGGTCCCGGGCGGAGCGGTCAGGGGAGGCGGATCACAACCTCATCCCCCGGGCGGATGATCCCAGGGCACTCTACCCATCCGACGATCCCACGCTTCCCGAGCGCCACCCGGGGGAACAGCTCCGCGAGGTCGAAGGCGGTTTGGAGGAACTCCTGGATGACCCGCGCTGGCTTCACGCAAGGCTTGTTCTCCCCATAGACGACCAGGACCGCCCCGCCGGGAAAGACGAGGCGGCTGAGCGGGGGGAGATGCGTCAGGTCCGGGATTCCCCGGAGCGCCAGGTTGGCACCGAGCCACTCGGGGTGAAGCTCTTCGACCCCTATGGCAACCGCGATCTCCGCGAGCTCCTCCAAAGAGACTGCGCTGAACTGGCGGTTGTTCCGGATGTCCGTCCCCCGGGCGTACATGCCCTCCCTGCTCCCGGCTTTCTTGGCGATCCCGGCGTGCCGGTCGCCTACGAAGCCCGCCAGGGTTACGTGTGCCTCCTGGACCGGGGTGGTGACGAGCGAATCCCGGTCGGAGCCAACGTACACACCTGCTACCCAGCCTGTAAGGGAAGCGCTCATGGCGGAGGGGAATTTCCCCACCCGTTCTGGATCCTCCTCCTGGGGAATGCACCTCGCGCGGGAGGCATGCGTGACATGATCCCTCACTGTCCAAGCTATAATGGGAAACAGAATCGCCCTAGGTGGAGGGTGCAATGCCACACTACCGTTACGTGATCGTGGGTGGAGGCATGGCCGGGGATGCTGCGGCGCGGGGGATCCGGGAGGTTGACCCGAATGGGACGATCGGCCTGATCGGCGCCGAACCCCATCCTCCCTACAACCGGCCTCCCCTGTCCAAAGGACTGTGGAAAGGCCAGCCCATAGACGACATCTGGCGTGATACAGGGAACCTTGGCGTTGAACTCTACTTGGGGAGGGTCGCTACTTCCTTGGATCCCTCCAAGCGAGAGGTCACCGATGATAGGGGGACCCTCTACACCTTTGAGAAGCTGTTGCTCGCGACCGGCGGGACGCCGAGAGTACTCCCCTCAGGGACGGGGTCCAGCGGCAGGGTCATCTACTTCCGGACGTACGACGATTACCTGCGGGTGCTGGCCATGGCACAGGAGCGCGACCGTTTCGCCGTGATCGGCGGAGGGTTCATCGGCTCGGAGATGGCAGCGGCGCTGGCGATGAGCGGGAAACAGGTGGTGATGATCCTCATGGAGGAAGGGGTGTGCGGTCGCCTCTTCCCCTCCACCCTCGCCAGGTTCGTGACGGAATACTACAGGGAGAGAGGGGTTGAGGTCATTCCGGAGGATGCGGTAACTGCCGTGGAGGAACAGGGGGAGAGGACCGTCCTCCATACACGGGCGGGACGGAGGATCGAGGTGGACGGGGTGGTCGCGGGACTTGGCATCCGGCCGAACACCGGGCTCGCCGAGCAGGCTGACCTTCCTGTAGACGATGGGGTGATCGTCGACGAGTACCTGAGGGCCGGCCATCCGGACATCTATGCCGCAGGCGACGTAACGAAGTTCTACAACCCTGCCCTGGGCAGGCGCATCCGCGTGGAACATGAGGACAACGCCAACACCATGGGCCAGGTCGCGGGGCGGAATATGGCTGGGGAGACGACTCCCTACCACCACCTCCCGTTCTTCTATTCCGACCTCTTCGACCTCGGCTACGAGGCCGTGGGAGAGCTCGATCCCCGGCTCATGACCGTGGAGGACTGGAAGGAGCCGTACCGGGAGGGTGTGGTGTACTACCTCGAGGGCGGCCGCGTGCGCGGCGTTCTCTTGTGGAACGTCTGGGGACAGCTGGACCGCGCCCGGGAGCTCATTGCGGCGCCAGGCCCGTTCGCGCCGGAGGACCTCAGGGGAAGGATCCCCGCCTGAGATGAGGATGAAGCGCGACCTCCTCACCCTCTTTGGCCTTGTCGGGGCGGCAGCGGCCATCGCCGGGCTTTTCATCGGGGTGGGCCACTCCCTGGTTGTGCTGGCGACGGGTAGGATTGGGGAGGGTGACCTGGCCATCACCCGGGGGCGCTGGGATTTCGTAATCGTCTCGATCGCCGCGTTCCTCGCGTTCCTCGCCCTGATCCCGGTGAGGACGAGGGGGGACTGGAGAGCGCACGGGATCTATACTGCCTTCATCGTCTCCCTCTTCGCCGAGATGTTCGGTTTCCCGCTGACCGCCTATTTCCTTTCCACGTACTTCGGGCTCACCCTCTTTGAGAAGGAGTTCATGCTGTACATGCTCCGGGTGGGGATGCCCGTGGGCTCGGTCATTACATTCCTGGGCGTGCTCCTGGTTCTCCTGGGGTGGAGAGAGGTGTATCGAGCGAAGGATCGGCTGGCGACGCAGGGGGTTTACAGGTACCTGCGCCACCCGCAGTACCTAGGGATCCTCCTCATCACTGCCGGATGGCTCGTCCACTGGCCGACCATCCCTGGCCTCGTGATGTGGCCAATCCTCGTCTTCCTGTACTACCGCCTATCCGTCCAGGAGGAGCGGGCCCTCGCCGCGAAGTTCGGGGAGGAATTCCGCGCATACGCCGAGCGGACTCCTCGGCTTCTCCCTCTCAGGCTCAGGAAGGAGACTTCAGGAAGGTAAGGGGACGTACAGGATCTGGCTGGGGGGGCAGGACTCGAACCTGCATTAGGGGATCCAAAGTCCCCTGTCCTACCCTTAGACGACCCCCCACTCCTCCCCTATTGTACTACGGAAGAATCCCTTTTGTATTCTTCCGCTCTCGTGCCCCCGGACGCAGGAAAGCCTCCGGTGCGCCGCGAGATCTAGGCCAGGGCGACCACCTCGATCTCTACCGCTGCATCGCGGGGGAGGCGGCTGACCTGGACGGTGGCGCGCGCAGGCGGGTTCTCCTTGAAGTATTCCCCGTAGATCTCGTTCATCTGGTTGAAGTGGTTGAGGTCCTTTAGGTAGACCGTAGCTTTGACGACCTTGTCCAGGGAGGATCCGCTCGCCTCCAGGATCGCCTTGATGTTCTCCAGGACCCTCCGGGTCTGAGCTTTCACGTCCTCGCCAACGAGCTGTCCGGTCCGGGGATCGAGGGCCACCTGGCCGGAGACGAACACGAACCCGTTGGCCTTGATCGCCTGGGAGTACGGCCCGATCGCCGCAGGAGCGTCCTCTGTGTATACTTTCTCCTTCACGGTCACCCCTCCCCTCTCGGATTCTTGTTCACTCGTAGCGCAAGGCTTCGATGGGATGGAGCTGGCTCGCCCGCCAAGCCGGGTAGACCCCGAAGATCATCCCCACGAGCACAGAGAAGCTGAACGCCAGGACGACGATGGGCAGCACCTGAGCGGCCGTGGGCGTGGCCCGCAACAGGCGGATGACGATTGCTGCGGACCCTCCGATGCCCACCGCCATCCCCACGATTCCCCCAACGAGGCTGAGAACAACGGCCTCGATGAGGAACTGCACCAAGATATCGCTTCGGCGCGCTCCAACGGCTTTCCGGATGCCGATCTCCCGCGTGCGCTCCGTCACCGAGACGAGCATGATGTTCATGATCCCAATCCCTCCCACCACGAGGGAGATGGCGGCGATGCTGGTGAGGGCGATGGTGAGGATGCGGAGGATCGCATCCAGGGAGGAGAGGAGCTGGCTCTGGGTGAGGACGGTGAAATCCTCTGCCTGGTGGAGTCGCTGCAAGACCCTCCTCACCTCGGAGGCGGCGCGGCCTGCTGCGTCCACGCTGTCTGCCTGCACGAACATGAACGAGATGTACTGGATGTCAAAGAGCTGCTGCGCTGTGGTGAGGGGGATGTAGATGCGGTCGTCGAGGTCGATGCCCAGGAGCTGCCCTTTCGGCTCCAGGACGCCGACCACGGTGAACGACCGACCGTTGATGGTGATCTTCTCACCGAGGGGGTTCCTTCCGAACCCAAACAGGTCCTCCTTCACCCTCGACCCCAGGACAACAACGCGCTCCCGGCGCGTCAGGTCGGCTTCCGTGAGGAACCTCCCGCTGGACAGGCTCATCCCGCGCACCGGCTGGAGGCTCGGGGTGGTCCCAACGACGACCGTCGTCGTGCTCTCTTTCCCCGCGTAGACGGGAAGGGAGGTCTGGAGGATCGGGGAGACGGCGCGCACAAAGGACGCGTTCCGCTCGACGGCAAGGAAATCCTCGTAGGTAAGGGTGAGACGTCCCTCCTCCGCTGCCACGCCGCCGTGGCGCTCATCCTTGGCCTTTCCGGGGAGGACCCACAGGAGATCCGGGCCGAGGGAACCAAACTCCGCCACCACCTGGCTCCGGGCGGATTGGCCGATGGAGACGAGGGCGATGACGGCAGCTACGCCGATGATCACCCCGAGCATCGTCAGCCCCGCCCGCAGCTTGTTCGCGCGCATGGCATCGATAGCGACGAAGAAAGCTTCCGCGAAGTCCATGGCGTCTCTCCTAGACGAGGACTTCGACCGCTTGGATGGGACGCTCGACGCGCTCCTCCCCTACGATGAGCCCATCCCGGATATGGACGATGCGCTGGGCATGGTCTGCCACGTTCCGGTTGTGGGTGACGAGGATGATGGTCATGCCTGCGGCATTCAGGCGCTGGAGGATCGCCAGCACCTCCTCCCCCGTGCGGCTGTCCAGGTTCCCTGTTGGCTCATCGGCGAGGAGGAGGGAAGGGTTGTTCACCAGGGCACGGGCGATGGCCACGCGCTGCTGCTCCCCTCCAGAGAGCTCCCTTGGGGTGTGGTGGCGTCGCTGGCCCAGGCCAACAGCCTCCAGGGCCTCGGCCGCCCGCCGCGCGCGCTCCTGGCGGGGTACACCCGCGTAGAGGAGGGGGAGCTCCACGTTGCGCTGGGCGGTCATCCTGGGGAGCAAATGGAATGTCTGGAAGACGAACCCGATGCGCCGGTTGCGGATCTCCGCCAGGGCGTCGTCATTGAGCCTGCTCACATCCTGACCGTTCAACAGGTAGGTCCCGCTGGTGGGCCTGTCGAGGCACCCGATGAGGTTCATCAACGTGGACTTCCCGGATCCCGAGGGTCCCATGATGGCGACGAACTCCCCCGAGGCGACCTCCAGGGAAACCCCACGCAGGGCTGGGACCTCCACACGTCCCAGCGTGTAGACCTTGACGATGTCCCTGAGGATGACTAAGCTCATCGTCCTTCCCGGATGTTCACGCGCTCGCCGTCCCTGAGGTTCTGAAGGCCCCCTACCACCACGCGCTCACCAGCCTGCAGCCCCTCCACCACCTCTACCCTGTCGGTGCCGCGGAGTCCTACCCGGATCTTCTTTGACCACACAACACCATTATTGACCACGAAAACTTTCATATTCCCCTCGCTCTCCACGAGGGCATCGAGGGGGATCTGGAGGGCGTCCTCCCTTGACCGGACGATAATGTCTACATCCACGCTCATCCCAGGGAGGAGAGGGGTGGGCCCGGAGAGGTCGATCCGGGCGCGGGCGACGCGTGCCGCTGGCCGGACCTCCACCGCCCGGCCCAGTCGGGTGATCTGCCCCTGGAACGTGCGGCCGGGGAATGCGTCTGCCGTGACCTCCACCCGCTGCCCGGCACGGATCTTCCCGAGGTCCCCCTCGTCGATGTCCGCGTTCACCCACACCTCGCGGAGATCTGCAAGGGAAAGGAGGGGAACCCCTGGGCTGACCACCTGGCCCACCTCGGCGTTCAGGCGGGTGATCACGCCCTTGAAGGGGGCTGTGACCAGCGCATCCTGCAGGCGGTTCCGAGCAGCCTTGACGGCCTCCGAGGCCTGGACCACCTGCGCTTCACTGGCTCTGACCGTTGCCATGGCCTGCTGGAGCTGGTACCTCGCCGCCTCAACCCCCGCATTGGCCTGGCGGACCTGGGCAAGGGCTGCCTCCCGTTCCTCCTTTCGGGGGCCCTTCTGGAGGAGGCGGAGCTGGCTGAGGGCGGCATCGTACTGGGCCTTTGCAGCTTCGTACTGCGCCCTGACCGCGTCGACCTGAGCTTGGCCCACCGCCCCCTCGGCGAGGAGTTGCCGCTGGATCTGGAGCTGGCGTTCCGCTTCCTCCAGGCGCGCCTTGCTGGCCTCCACCGACGCTTCCGCGGCGCGCACCTCCTCAGGGCGCGGGCCGGCCAGGACCTGCTCGTACTGCGCTCTCGCCGCGCTCGCGGCAGCCTCTGCCCGAGCAAGGTTGCTGCGGGCGGCTTCTACGGCTGCACGGGCCTGCTCGAGCTGCCTGCGGCTCACCTCTAGCGCTGCCACGGCTTGGTCCAGCTGGGCGCGGAGGTCCCGGTCTTCGAGGCGGAGGAGGACCATGCCCGGCTCCACAGTATCCCCCTCTCGGACGCGGACCTCCAGGATACGGCCTGGGATCTTCGCCGAAAGCTCCGCGGAGCGGCTGGCCACCGTTCCCGTCGTGCTGACGATCTCGGTTATCGTGCCCACGGTGACCTCTGCCACAGTGACCTCCTTGAGGTCCCGGCGGAGACCAATCCCACCCGTCGCCCAGACGATCCCCACAACTGCAGCCGTTGCAATAGCCAAGAGGAGAAGAATTCCCCGCATGATTTCCTCCGCGATGGCGAGACTCGTCCCAGGTCCTCCTCTATATAAGTACACCCCCTGGGAAAATGCAAGGCCAGGCGCTCCCGATGGGCCCGGGAAGCTCCCTCGTCAGCTGGCCCTGTGCACCAGGATCCCCCAAAGGAGATCCGCCTCGCTCACCGTGACGTGGGGGATAGAGAGATAGTCCATGACCGCCCCACACAGCAAAGCCCCGGCCACGAGGATCTCTGCCCTCCCAGGTTGGATCGCGGGGAGCTTCCGGCGCTCCTCCAAAGGGAGCGCAGCCAGCTCCCGGAGGAGACGTTCGACCTCCTCCCGGGAGAGGGAGGAGCCGTGGACCCTTTCTGGATCGTAGGGGACGATCCCGTGGTGAAAGGCGCTCAGAGCCGTGAGCGTTCCCCCGGTGCCGATGGCGAAGGCGGGGTGGAGAGGAGGGACCGCCCGGAGGGCATCGAGGAGGTAGCTCCTCGCGGCCGCGATCTCTTGAGGGGAAGGGGGGTCGCCGGTGAGGAACTCCTCGGTGAGCCTGACCGCCCCGACGGGGATGCTCACCGCGCCATCGACCTCCTCATCTCCCCAGGCGATCTCGGTGCTGCCCCCGCCCACGTCCAGGACGAGGACCAGGCCGCTGGACCCGTGGAGGCGAGGGAGGCCGACTGTAGCGCCGAGGAATCCTAACTTGGCCTCCTCCTCCCCGGTAAGTACCCGGATCTCGATCCCGCGCTCCCGCAGGGGTCCGAGGATCTCCTCCCGGTTGGCTGCCTCCCGGACAGCCTGCGTGGCAATGACGAAGACCTCCTGAGCGCCCTGGGCGTGCGCTTCCCGCATGAAGGAGTCGATGACCTCAATCGTGCGGGAGACCGCGGCAGAGCTGAGACGCCCGCTCTTGGCGACGCCTTCCCCCAGCCGGGTGATGACCTGAGATCGGTAGACCGGCTGGATCTGCCCCGTGGAGACCTCAGCGACGAGGAGCCGGACTGAGTTCGTTCCGACGTCAATGGCCGCCGCCCGCATCACCGCTTCGGGAAGACTCCTCAAGGAGGGCGAGGAGGCGTGCCTTCAGACCCACGGGAGCCCGGTCCTTCCTGCAACATGCCTGGATGACCTCCCGGAGGCGCCGCTCGAAATCCGCGTGCTCCTTGCACCGGAGGCATGCACGCACGTGCTCCTCCACCTCCTGGCAGACCTCTGCCTCCAACTCGCGATCGAGCCACGTCCACAATAGCCGGATCACCTGCTCGCAGTCCACGGCTCCCTTCCCACTTCTCCCTGAGCGCAAAATAAAGTAAACGGACAGAAATGATGCTACACAATCGCTCCTGGAGCTTGCCCCGTGTCGGGGTCCCCGCCAAAATCCGTTTCAGGATTTTGGCGGGGTGACTTAGGAACTACTCCCTGCGCACCCGGCGGTTCTCCATCGCGTACTCCCAGAGCGCCTGACGGAGCTGGCGACGTCCCCGGTGGAGCCTGGACATCACCGTGCCCAAGGGGATGTCCAGGATCTCTGAGATCTCCTTGTAAGAGAACCCCTCAACGTCCGCGAGGATCACGGCCATCCGGAACGGCGCCGGGAGCTGGGCGAGCGCCTCGCGCACGTCCTCGTCCATGATCCGCTCGATGAACGCCTCGGGGTTCCCGGCCTCCCCGAGCTCCCTGCTCTCCCAGGCCCTGCTGTACAGGTAGAACTCCCCGATATCCTCGTGTTCTATAACCTCGGGCTCCCGCTGGCTCCGTCGGTACCTGTCGATGTAGGTGTTCATCAGAATCTTGAACAACCAGGCCCGGGCGTTCGTCCCCTCCTGGAACCGGTTGAACGACCTCCACGCCCGGAGGAATGTCTCCTGGACGAGATCCTCGGCGTCGCTGCGGTGTCCGGTAAGCCGCAGGGCGGTCCGGTAGAGCGGGTCCAGGTATTCCTCCACCATTGCCTCATAGCGCTCCCTCGTCCCCTTGTCCCTGTCCCGCTCCATCTCTATGAACGATCCCCCTGCAGGATCCATTCCCCCACCGTTCCTTTCCATCCTTGCGCCACCACAGGAAGTGCACCGACGTCCAGGTGCCACAGGGGGTCACTGTGTCTTCCGTGGGGAGAAGGAGGGTGTCGCTTGAGTCCGCAGACAGGATGGATCTGTGGACTCCTGGGCTTTTCTTCCTCAGGCACGCCTCACTGGCTCTCGGGGGCGATCCGGAAGCAGGTCCGCCAGGGTCATCTGGTTCAGAACCCCCTCAGCGGCCGTGCGGATCGCCTCCCACACCGGTCGGACACCACACCCTGGCGCGTAGACACAAGGAGCGTCGCCCGCCTGCACGCACTCCCAGGGGGCAAGGGAGCCCTCAAGAACCACAAACGCCTCCCGAAGGGTGATCTCCTCAGGGGGCCGCGCCAGGACGTGGCCGCCGTTGGGTCCGCGCTTGCTCGTCACCAGCCCCGCCCGCCGGAGGGTGACCATGAGCTGGTTCAGGTAGGGAACGGGAAGCCCCTGCCGGCGCGCGATCTCGTGGCTCTGCACGGGACCCTGTCCGTAGTGGATGGCTAAGTCCAGCAAGGCCCTGATCCCATATTCCGCTCGTGTGGAGACCCTCATTATTCCCTCACATCCTTCCCCGACCCTTGGGGACCCGAGATGCCCTCACTCTCCGTGGACTTCCACGTCCTCTTCCGAGATCTTCCCATCGAGGATGCGGAAGGCCCGGATCACCGGGTTCTGCCGGTCCTGGAGGGAGACGATCACATAGACAGCCTCCGGGTAGAAGGCCTTCTCCACGTCGGTCCTGGAGGGATAGGCCTGGGAGTGCGTGTGGGAATGGTAGATCCCCACGAGCTCCCAGCCCCTCGCCTCCATCTCTTTGAAGAACTTGAGTTGCTCCGCCGGATCCATGAGGTAGGTGTAGGGGCTGTGATCCACGTTGGTCGCCCGGTAGACCTCTGCGACGATCCCGTCCTTCCCGGCAAGGAGACCGCAGCACTCGTTGGGGTATTCTTCCTGGGCGTGCTGGATGATCGCCTCCACTTGATCCTTCCGAAGCCTGAGCCCCATCTCGCCTGCCCTCATTTTACCACAAAGGAGGGCCCCCTCTCACAGGTCCCTCCAAAGCGCCGTGCTCAGGTAGCGATCCCCGCCGTCGGGGAAGATCACGACCACGACGCCTTCTGTAAGGGAGCGGGCCACTTCCAGCGCGGCCACCATCGCCGCCCCGGCGGACTGCCCGACGAAGAGCCCCTCCTCCCGGGCAAGGCGCCGCGCCATGGCGTAGGCGTCCTCGGTGCGCACGGGGATCTTCCGGTCATGGACACGGGGGTCGTAGATGCCCGGGACGATGGCTGTCTCCATGTGTTTGAGCCCCTCAATCCCGTGCAGGGGGCTATCGGGTTCCACAGCAATGACCTCGATCGTTGGGTTGAACTCCTTGAGCCTGCGTCCTGCTCCCACCAGGGTGCCGCTCGTCCCGATCCCCGCCACGAAGTGGGTCACCCGTCCCCCGGTTTGCTCGAGGATCTCCACGCCGGTGGTGTGGTAGTGGGCCCGCCAGTTCTCCGGGTTGTTGTACTGGTCGGGCATGAAGTAACGGTCCGGGTCCTCCTCGTAGATGCGTCGGGCGACCCGGATGGCGCCGTCGGAGCCCTCCAGGGGATCGGAAAGGATGATCCGTGCCCCGTAGGCGGCGATGATGCGCTTGCGCTCCTCGCTGACGTTCGCGGGGACCACGAGCTCTACCTGGTATCCCTTGATGGCGCCGATCATGGCATAGGCGATCCCCGCGTTCCCAGAGGTAGAGTCCAGGATCACCTTCTCGGGGGTCAGCTGGCCTGACCGCTCAGCTTCCTCGATCATCCGCAGGACAGGACGGTCCTTCACGGATCCACCTGGGTTGAACCACTCGGCCTTCGCGTAGATCGCTACCCCCTCTTCGAGCCCCCTGGTGATGTGCTCGAGGCGGAGGAGCGGCGTCCTCCCGATGCAGGCCAGGAGGGTCGTGCCCAAACGCATGGCCTGCCCTGGCGCTTTGGCGTGGAGGGATGGATCAACCGGCCTCCGCATGGTCACTCGTCGAAGAGTACCGTCGCCTCTGGATAGAACCGAACCCTGTGGTCGCGGAGCTTCTCCCGGATGAGTTCCTGGAGCCTTGAGTTCACCTGGTCCACAGGCGCAGATCCCTCCAGTAGCTCCAGGGGGAGGTTCACCCGGAGGGCGCGCCCTGGGATGACGTGCCGGGTAATCCCCGTGGGGAGTTTTGCCCCGTTCTGGGCGATAGCCAGGATCTCCTTCTTGGTGAAGGGCGGGAAGCTGACCAGGGCCTCTGCGCCACCGTACTCCTGGGAAAGAGCGGCAAGGTCATCCCCCAGGACCCGGTAGATGCGGGCCGTGTACTTGTAGACCTCCACAACCCTTGCCAGAAGTTCTACGTTGCTTAACAGGTCGGAGACCTGTCCAACTATGTAGCTCGCGCCGCCGGGGAGGGTGACCGCGCAGAGGATCTCCCCCCTCCGCAAGCGCGCCTGAGCCTCCTCGGGAGGAACCCGTTCGATCCGCGTCCCCAAGGCCCCGGCGATCCTCTCAATGAGCTCGACTCCCGGGATGTCCAGGAGGAGGTGACGCCAGACATCCAGGGTGATGCTCGGGTCGAAGTAGTCCACGATCTGGACCAGCTGGTAAGGGTATCCGAGCTTGGTCAATGCCATGACGCGATTCGCCCCATCCAGCACGACGAGGGGGCCGGGGAGGCGATCCAGAGGCGTGGCGATCGGGGGGTTCTTGAGGAACCCGTCCTGCCGCAAGCGCTCGGAGAGGCGCTCCACACGCTTTGGATCGCACTCCTCGTGGAGGAGAACCCCCCTTCCCTCCACGATGGTCATCCGCGGGAGCCTCACGCCGAGCAGCGAGGTGGTCGTTGTGGTGGCCAGCAGCTCGCGTTCCATGGTCCCTCGCTACTCCCCCGCACCCTTCCGGTGGCGGCCCAGGTGGTCGATGAGATCGATCTTCGTCACGATCCCAACGACCCGCCCTTGGTCCACGACAATCGCGGCGTTGGCAGAGGTGAAGACCTCAGCAACTTGCTCGATGGGCGTGTCCGGGCTCACCACGGGAGGAGCGGGATCGACGATGGGTGAGATGGGGTCCTCCAAGTTGTGTCCCCCCTCGAGGAGGTGGTTGAGGAGGTCCACCTCCGTGATGATCCCAACAAGCCCTCCATCCTCCACCACAGGGAGCTGGGAGACGTCGTACTGCTTCATCTTGGCAATGACCGACCCGATGGAGTCTAGAGGGCTCGCCGTGATGAGATCCAGACGTTTCCCCTGGAGCACGTCCGCCACGACGCCCAGGCCGGACTCCAGGAAGCCGTGCTCGCGCATCCAGTCGTCGGAGAAGATCTTGGAGAGGTAGCGGGCGCCCCCGTCTGGGAAGATGATCACGACGCGCTTCCCGGCGCCATGGTCCGGCAACGAACGGAGGTACTTGAGCGCGCCCGCGAGGGCAGCCCCGCTGCTTCCCCCGGCGAAGATCCCCTCCTCCCTGACCAGCCGGCGCGTCATGAGGAAGGCCTCGCGGTCCGTGACCTGGACCACCTGGTCTACTACCGAGAAGTCCATGGTCTCTGGGAGGAAGTCCTCCCCGATCCCCTCAACTTTGTAGGTGTGGGCCTCCCCAAGGCGCCCGGACCTGAAGTATTCAGTGTACACGGAACCGACGGGGTCGACGCCGACCACGGTGAGGGAAGGGTTGCGCTCCTTGAGGAACCGGCCGGCCCCCGAGATGGTCCCTCCGGTCCCCATCCCGGCTACGAGAACATCCACCTTGCCTCCCGTCTGCCTCCAGATCTCCGGCCCCGTCGTCTCATAGTGGGCGAGGGGATTCACCGGGTTTTCGTACTGGCCGGCATAGAAAGCGTTGGGAGTCTCCTGAGCGATCCGGCGGCTCACGCTGTAGTAGCTCCTGGGGTCCTCCGGGGCGACGGCGGTAGGGGTGATCACGACCCGCGCGCCGAACGCCCGCAGCAGCTGGATCTTCTCCTGGCTCATCTTGTCGGGGAGGACGAAGACCGTCTTGTACCCCCTGACGGCCGCGGCGACGGCCAGCCCCACGCCGGTATTCCCGGAGGTCGCCTCGACGATGGTCCCCCCGGGGCGGAGGATGCCGCGGCGCTCGGCGTCCTTGATCATGGCCAAGCCGATGCGGTCCTTCACCGAGCCTCCTGGGTTCAGGAACTCCAGCTTGGCGACAACCTCGGCGCGCACGCCACGAACGACCTTGTGCAGCCGGACGAGGGGGGTGTTCCCGATGACTTCGAGGATGGTGTCGGCGATCTCCTCGATGGGATCGTCTGGCATCGCCTTCTTTCTCGCGGTCATGACCTCACCCACTCGAACTCCCCTCCGGCCATGGCCGGGATGATGGAGACCTCATCGCCGTCCGCCAGGGGCGTGTTCCGACCCTGGAGCTGGCGGATCTCCGTGCCGTTGACGAAGATGTTGATGAAACTCCGGACCTCGCCGGTCTCGTCACAGAGCTGGGAGAGGATCCCGGGGAACCTCCTGTCCAGGGATTCCAGGAGCTCCCCCACAGTTGCGGCATCTACCATGACCTTCGCCTCCCCCCCGGTATACCGGCGGAGGGGGGTTGGGAGATAGACTTGCGCTGCCATCCCTTCACCTCGTCAACGCCTGTTCTAGGTCCTCGATGAGATCATCCGGGTGCTCGATGCCCACGGAAAGGCGGAGCAGGCCCTCGTCGACCTGGAGGGGAGTCCCTGCCAGGGAAGCATGGGTCATCGACGCAGGATGGTCGATGAGGGACTCCACTCCCCCCAGGCTCTCGGCCAGAAGGATGATCCTCGTCTGCGACGCCACGCGCCGCGCGGCCTCCTTTCCGCCCTTGACCGTGAACGACACCATCCCGCCGAAGCCGGACATCTGGCGACGGGCCACTGCGTGCCCGGGATGGTCAGGAAGTCCAGGATAGTAGACTCTCTCGACGCGGGGGTGGGAGCGCAGGAACGCGGCGACCCGGGATGCGTTGGCCTGGTGCCTCTCCATGCGCACGGCCAGGGTCTTAATCCCTCGGAGCACCAGCCAGCAGTCGAAGGGGCCCGGGACAGCGCCCACGGCGTTCTGGTGGAACTTCAGGGCCTCGTAAAGATCTGCCCTGGACGTGACGACGGCCCCGCCAACGACATCGCTGTGGCCACCCAGGTACTTGGTCGTGGAGTGAATGACGAGGTCTGCGCCCAGGAGGAGGGGTTTCTGGAAGTAGGGGGTCGCGAACGTGTTGTCCACGGCCACCAGCGCACCCCGCCCGTGGGCGACCTCCGCGATGGCCTGGATATCCAGGATCTTGAGGTAGGGGTTCGTAGGGGTTTCCACGAGGACAAGCTTCGTGGAGGGGGTAAACGCCTCCTCCACTTGGTCCAGATCGGTCATGTCCACGAAGGAGGTGTCCACCCCATAGCGCCGAAGGACGCGCACGAAGTAGCGATACGTTCCCCCATAGACGTCGTTAGGGACGAGGACGTGGTCTCCCGGCGAGAGGAGGTAGCTCACCGCAGCAATGGCAGCCATCCCCGATGCGAAGGCGAGCCCGAACGAACCCTCCTCGAGGGCCGCCAAGCAGCGCTCCAACGCCGTCCGCGTCGGGTTCGCCGTCCTCGCATACGCATATCCTTTGTGGAGGCCAGGCGCCTCCTGGGCGTAGGTGGAGGTCTGGTAGATGGGAACAGTCACCGCGCCGGTAACAGGATCGGGTTCCTGCCCGTGGTGGATCGCTCGAGTCTCGAAACGATAATAAGAAGATGACATCCCATGCCCAATTGTTGAGGAAATTAGTCTAGATTTACCTAGGGAGATACTAACATGGGGCCAGAAGGGTGTCAAGCGTGGCCTCGCCCTCCCATGCGAACGTGGCCGATCAACTTGGGCATTCAAAACCTTCGGTCACCACGGATATCGACGGACACCTGCTGAGGGAGGGACCCAGATTAGACCTGCACCACATCTGGAGCCGCCGAGGGGATTCGAACCCCTAACCCCCGCATTACAAGTGCGGCGCTCTTCCGTTGAGCTACGGCGGCCTGGATCGCTATCCCGTCGATGGCCTGGGGGTCTAGTCCATTCTAGCATTCCCCCAGGAAACAGGGCAACGGGTCAATAGACGCTGAAGCGGGTGAGCCTGTGCTCCAGGAGATCCTCATCCGCCTTCAGGGCGCAGTAGAGCCAGATGAATGGGAGGAGAAGGCCTCCAGAGAGCACCACCATCCCTGCGAGGAGGGTGAAGTGTACCCAGAGCCCATGGAACAGGTACCAGAGGGGTCCGAGGAGGAAGGCGAACCAGTTCCACTTGAGACGCGGCGGAGCCGGTGGTTGGGTGACAGGGGGCGTCCCCGGGGCAGGACCAACGGGTCTCGACAGTACCCCCTTGATCGCATCCCGCACCCCCGGGTTCTTCCGGAAGAGCACGGCCAGGAGCGCGATCCCCACGAGGACGATGATCAGGAGCGCCACTGCAACCAATCGCCATCACCTCACGACGGATTCCGGGATCCTCACCCTGCCCAAAACCAGTGGGCAACGTACTTCTCCGACTCCTGAGTGAATTCCTGCCGTCCCCAAGGTTCGGTTTTTATCCCCCCATCAAAAGAAGGAGTCTCCCCCTCCTGATCACGAACATCTTAAGGAGGCACAAGAGGCAAATGAACGTGGTGCCTGAGTTCCTTCCGGTCCTTTCTGTTGGCGTCGGCATCCACGCCGCGGTGACCCTCTTCCTCCTGCTCCGTTACCTGGAGTCCCGGGAGCGCTTGGTGGGGTGGTGGACAGGAGCATATCTCCTGTTTACACTCCACATCCTCGTGGAGGGGTGGATGCACCCGACGACACCCTCTTGGGTTCTGTTCCTGCGACACTCCTTCTTCCTCGCCTCGAGCTGGATGCTCACCGTGAGTTTCATCCGGGACGCGCCGTCCCATCCCCTGGCCAGGTGGCCTTCGCTCTTCGCCCTCCTCGCGGCCGCAGCCCTTGGTTTGAGTGCTTTCGCTCTCAACGCAAACTGGCGGTGGCCTTGGGGAGCGATCCCCCCTTCGGTGGTAGGGGGGGCGGGGTTCGTGACAGCGGCGTTCCTATTCCGGAGGAGTGACGGATGGAGCCGTGACCTCGCCGGGAACCTCCTCTTCTGGGGAATGGTCCTCACGGGCTTCCATGCCCTCGATTACCCGTTCCTGCGGGGCGACCCCCTGTTCTCCGTGGTCGGCGCCGGCCTCAGCGGTCTATTCACCCTCGCCTTCGGCTCCGGAATCGTCCTCCAGGCATGGCACCGGACCCGCGAGCTCACCCTCCTCCACGCTGTCGCCGAGGCCCTCAACCGCTCGCTGAATGTCCGGGAGACGTTAGGGGATGTCCTTCGCCAGATCAGCGACCGGCTGGGTCTGCTAGGAGGGTGGATGTACCTGTGGAGTCAGGAGAAGGGGGAGTACGTTCCCGGTCCCACACACACCCTTCCGGATGTCCTCGCCAGGAACCCGGCTGCCCTGGAGGGAGACTGTCGGTGCCTTGAGATGCTCGTCCGGGGGGAGCTGACCCATGTTGTTGACCTGGAGTGCGAGCGCCTCGATCGGTTGCGCTTCCGGCTTACAAACCGCCACGTGACGGTACCCCTGCGGACCTCCGAACGGACACTCGGGCTCATGAACTTCGTCGTACCTCCCAGGCGCGCTCTTGTGCCGCGGGAGCTTGAGATGCTCTCCGCCATCGGGTTCCAGGTCGGCATGGCGATCGAGCGGACCCGGCTGTATGAGGAGGTCCTGGCGAAGGAGGCGGTGCGCACCGAGCTCCTGGAGAAGATCATCTCGGCCCAAGAGGACGAGCGCCGGCGCATCGCCCGCGAGCTCCACGATGAAGCCGGGCAGGCCCTCACCGCTCTGATCCTGAACCTCGAGATGGCCGAGGAGAGCCTCCCAGACGCCAGCAGCAAGATCCGGGAGCAACTCCATCATCTCCGGGAACTCGCCGAGCATACCCTCGGGGAGATCCGCAAGCTCATCTATGATCTCCGCCCCACGATCCTGGACGACCTGGGCCTGAACGCGGCCATCCGCTGGTATCTCAAGAACGCGGTGGAGTCCAGGGGAATCTCTGTCGAGCTGGAGATGCCCCACTCCGACAGGCGCCTCCCCCATCACGTGGAGACGGCCATCTTCCGCATCATCCAGGAGGCCCTCAACAACGTCGTCAAGCACGCGCAGGCCTCGAAGGTCCATGTGGCGGTGCATTATACTCAAACTGAGGTCCGGGTCTCTGTGTCCGACGACGGGAAGGGATTCAACGTGGGCGCAGTCCTGGCACGGTCGGATGGAGGGAGGGGCGTGGGCCTCCTGGGGATGCAGGAGAGAGCATCCCTGCTGGGAGGGAAGTTCTCCATCGTCTCCGCACCGGGCCGGGGAACGCGCGTCGAGCTCGTTCTGCCTTTGACCCCGCCTGCAACTTCCGGCGACCCCTCGGGCACCCTGGAGGAGGGAAGTGGAGGTGACGCTCATTGAAGAAAATCCGCGTACTCATCGCAGATGACCACACCATTGTCCGGGAAGGGATCCGCATGATCCTCACCGCCCAACCGGACATCGAGGTGGTGGGGGAGGCCGCAAACGGGCAGGAGGCCATCGACCTTACCCGCAAGCTCCGGCCCGACGTCGTGGTCATGGACATCAGCATGCCCGGCGTCTCCGGGATCAACGCCACGAAGGCGATCAAGGCGGAGATGCCCGAGGTGAACGTCCTCGCCCTCACGATGCACGAGGACGAGACCTACGTCTTCCAGCTCCTGAAGGCTGGCGCCTCCGGCTATGTGCTCAAGCGCGGCGCAGCCTCCGACCTCGTCAACGCCGTCCGGGCCGCCAGCAAGGGGGAGGCCTTCCTGTACCCCTCCGTGGCCAAAGCGGTGGTGCAGGACTACCTCCAGCGGGTGGAGGCCGGGGAGGAGCGCGAGCGCTGGGATGGGCTCACTCAGCGGGAGAGGGAGATCCTCAAGCTGATCGCCGAAGGGTACACCAACCAGGAGATCGCCCAGAAGCTCTACATCAGCGTCAAAACCGTCCAGACCCATCGGGCCCACATCCTGGAGAAGCTCGGCCTGCACGACCGCACCGAGCTCGTCCGCTACGCCATCCGCAAGGGTCTCATCGAGCCATAAGCACCCGCACCCCCAGCACTCCTCGGGAGTCTCCACAGGGAGCACCGCACGTCGCCGGGCGCAAAATCGGTTCTGTACCCGATAGCAAACTCTCCTGCCACGTGGTATGGTGGGGACAAGGAGTTCCTCCCAGAGGTTTCCATCACACCAATGCGCAAGGTCCGCGTAGTGATCGCTGACAGGTTCGTGGAGACGCGGGGAGCGATCAAGGTCCTCCTCAAAAGGGACCCGTCGATTGAAGTGGTGGGGGAGGTCTCGAGGGGATCCGAAGTCATCCCTACGGTCTCCGCCCTCCGCCCCGACGCCCTCCTCATCGACGCCATGGGACCCATGAAGGGACTTGACGTGATCCGGGAACTCCGGGCCCTCTACCCGGAGATCCGCATCATCGCCCTGACCGACCATAGCGAGGAAGAGTACCGGCGCACCATCCTGGCCGCCGGCGCGGACTGTTGGATCCCCAAGATCCGGCTGGGGAAAGACCTCCTCCCCACGGTCCGGGCCCTCTTCCCCAATGGGGACCAGAAGGCAGAATGACCAACCTACCCTCCATCCAGCGCCCGATGGTCAATCCTTCTTAGACCCGATGGTGGGCACCCGAGGCAATCCGGTACGATAAGGGTGATCGACGGGTCCCCGGGGTCGCGTAGGGGAGAGCGCGAAGGGCTCCCAAGAATCCTGTACGATTTTTGGGATCCCATCAAAGGCGGGCAGGAGCGGAACGCCGTGGCAACGGTCCACGTCTATGTTGCCGCCTCCGAGACCTTGATCCGAGAGGGGTTGCGCTGCCTCTTCGTGCGGGACCCTGCGATTGAGGTGATTGACGGCACTCCCCTCGAGTCCCTCAGCGAGGCCGAAAGGGTCCCTGATGTCGCCATCCTGGTCGTGGGCGTCCCCGCAGGAGATTCCGTAGAGACGATCCGAGGCCTCTGCCGGCAATTCCCCAATGTCAAGATCCTCGCGCTCGTCGCCTCCTCGGCACGGGAGGCCATGCTCTCCGCCCTCCGGGCCGGTGCCGCCGGCTGCCTTCCGCTCGATGCCGATCCTGCGGATTTGCTCGCTGCGGTCCGGACCCTCGCCCAAGGGGAGTGTTACCTCCACCCCCTCGCTGCCGCCGCGATCATGGATGAGTACCGCCAGGGAGAAGCACCACCCTACGCCCACCTCAGCCCGCGGGAGGAAGAGATCCTCTCCCTCCTCGCCGAAGGGGCCACCAACCGGGAGATCGCCAGGAGGCTCCATTTGAGCACGCGAACGGTGGAGGCACACCGGGCGAAGATCATGGCCAAGCTCGGGGCGCAACACCTCGTGGATCTCGTCCGCCACGCCATCCGGCGCGGGCTGATCAAGCTGTAGGAATCCGCCTCCCGGCCCCGAATACATCCCCTGCGATGAAGGCGCTCCAGTTCACGTTCAGCATCCCCCGGTACCTCCTGGGGAAGGCCCTCGGGCACAGGTTCCCCAGAATCCTGTGGAGCCGGTTCGCCTCCCTCCAGTACACCGATGTCCCCGAGCCGCGCCTGCTGGGGGAGGAGTGGGTGAAGATCGCCGTACACCTCGGGGGGATCTGCGGGAGCGACCTCCACCTCCTCTTCCTCGACGACAGCCCCTCCCTCTCCCCCTTCGCCTCCTTCCCGTTCATCCCCGGCCACGAGATCGTGGGCACGGTGATCGAGGTAGGTCCGCTCGCCAGGGATTTCACCCCCGGGGAGAGGGTTGTGGTGGACCCCCTCCTCCCCTGCGCAGCGCGCGGGCTTGAGCCGTGTGAGGCGTGCTTCCGGGGGGATTTCAACCTCTGCACCAGGTTCACCGACGGCCGCCTGAGCCCGGGCATCCTCATCGGCGGCTGCAGGGACACGGGAGGAGGATGGGGTCCGTATGTGGTGGCCCACCGGACCCAGGTGTTGAAGGTCCCCCCCGAGGTGGACGATGCGAACGCGGTCATGGTGGACCCCCTGGCGATCTCTCTCCACGCGGTGCTGCGCCACCCCCCTGGGGATGGGGAGACTGTGCTGGTGATCGGCGGAGGTGTGATTGGCATCTGCATCATCGCCGCCCTCCGCGCCCTGGGGTTCCGGGGCAGGATCGTGACCCTGGCGAAGTACCCCTACCAGGGAGAGGCGGCGCGGGCGTATGGGGCTGACGTGAGCATCCTCCTCCAGAGAGGCGATGGGCACTACGAGGCCCTGGCCGAGGTCCTTGGTGGGCGGCTGCTCCGGCCGGTCCTGGGGAAGCGAGTCCTCCTCGGTGGAGCGGACGTAACCTACGAGTGCGTGGGAACCGGACGAAGCATCGACGATGCCCTGCGCCTCACCCGGAGCCGCGGAAAGGTAGTCCTGGTCGGGCTCGCCGCCATCCCCAAGGGGGTGGATTGGACGTTCATCTGGCTGCAGGAGCTCCAGGTCCTGGGGACCATCAACGGGGCCCTGGAGACGTTCCAAGGCCAGCGCCGCAAGGCCCATGAGATCGCCCTGCACCTCCTCTCCCAGGGAACGGTGGACCTCGCCCCCCTGGTCACCCACCAGTTCCCCCTGGAGGCCTACCCGGAGGCCTTCGCCACGGCGACGGGGAAGGGGCGAGGGAAGGTATTCAAGGTGACCTTCCGACACCTCCCCGCCTGATCCATCCCCTCACCAACGGATATTCCATCGATCGAGGACCGGATGGACGCTTCCTTCGCCCCGTGCCACAATGAAGGTGGGACCGAGGGGAGGTCCGGGTTCCCTTGCGCGCAGGGGGGAAGGGTGTGGAAGCAAACCGGCGCGGCCTGAGGCTCCTGACAACCTGGGGCCCCGCCCTCTTCATCGCAATCTTCGAGTACATTCGGCACTCCTCCCCAGTGGACCACTTTCTCCCGGTGTGGGGTTCGAGTCTGATGGTGCTCTTCGCCATGCTCGTAGGGGCCCACATCTTCTCCTCCCTGGTCTTCGGGATCATCGACCGGATGGAGGCGGAGATCCTTACCCGCAACAAAGAACTCGCAGCCCGGAATGCGCTCACCCAAGCCCTCTACCAGATCGGCACGGAGATCTCCGCAAAGCTGGACCTGGACCACGTGATCCTGACCGTTGTGGTCAACACCCGCCGCCTCCTCGGCAGCGACATCGCTGCCCTTGGGCTTGTCGATGAGCGATCTGAGGAGATCGCCTGGCGGCTCCTCAAGGGGGACGCGCCCGACCTGATCCACCTCCGCGCCCCGGTGAGTCCCTCGTGGTCCTCCTGTTTTGGGGAGGAGGGCCGGACCCGCAGGTTCACAGATCCCACCTCAGAGGCATGGAGGATGTTCCCTGCTGGGGAGGTCAAGGAGATCCTGGTGGCCCCGCTTTGCGCCGGGGGGAAGAAGATCGGCCTGCTCATGGCGGCGAGCCGCGCTACCGGCAGGTTCGACCAGGAGGCGGAGACGGTCCTGACAAGCCTGGCAAACCAGGCGGCCATCGCCATCGAGAACGCGCGGCTCCACGCGCAGGTCCAGAGCCTGGCCGTCCTGGAGGAACGCGAACGGATCGCCCGCGAGATGCACGACGGGCTGGCCCAGGTTCTGGGCTACGTGAACACCAAGGCCCAGGCCGTCCGCGAGCTGTTGAACAGGGGCCGCCTGGAGGAGGCATCTTCCCAGCTTGCTCAGCTGGAGTCCATGGCCCGCGAGGTCTATGCCGATGTACGGGAGGCGATCCTGGGGTTAAGAACCTCCCTGAGCCCCGAGCGAGGCCTCATCCCTGTCCTGAAGGAGTACTTCCACCACTACCGACAGCTCTACGGGATTGCCGTGGAGGTGGAGAGCGAGGTGGAATCCTTCCCCCTCGCTCCGGAGGTCGAAGTACAGCTCCTGCGCATCGTCCAGGAAGCGCTGACAAATGTCCGCAAGCACGCCCAGGCCACCGCCGTAAAGGTGCGCTTCCTCCGCGCAGGGAAGGGGCTGCGCATCGAGATCGAGGACAACGGGAGGGGGTTCGACCCGCAGCACCTTCCTCCCAGCCCCTGGCCCAGGTTCGGCCTCCAGAGCATGCGGGAGCGTGCGGAAGCCATCGGGGGCACATTCCACATCGAGTCCACGCCCATGCGAGGGACCCGGGTGACCGTCACTGCGCCCCTGAGGGTGTCTGTGGAGGAGGAGACCGCGGTATGAGGATCCTCCTTGCCGACGACCACGTTCTGTTCCGCGACGGCATCCGAAGCCTCCTCCAGGCGAGGGGCGTGGAGGTGGTGGGGGAGGCGAGCGACGGCCTCGAGGCCCTGGAGAAGACCCGGAAGCTCCGGCCCGACGTGATCCTCATGGACATCCGGATGCCCCGCTGCAACGGCCTGGAAGCAACCCGCCTCATCAAGGCAGAGTTCCCCCAGGTAAAGATCGTCATCCTCACTGTCTCCGACGAGGACCACGACCTGTTTGAAGCCATCAAGAGCGGGGCCCAGGGCTACCTCCTCAAGAACCTCAGGGCGGAGGAGTTCTTCGACCTCCTGGAGAGCGCAGCGCGCGGGGAGGCCCCGATCTCCCGGGAGCTGGCTGGGAAGATCCTGGAGGAGTTCGTCAGGGTCCACGGAGGCAGGCCGTCTCGATCCTCCCTGGAAGAGGAGCTGACGGACCGGGAGAAGGAGGTGCTCCAGCATGTGGCCGCCGGCGCCACGAACAGGGAGGTTGCCGCCGCCCTGGGCATCAGCGAGAACACCGTCAAGTTCCACATGAAGAACATCCTGGACAAGCTCCACCTGCGCAACCGGGCCGAGGTCGTGGCCTACGCCGCGCGCAAGGGCCTGCTGCGCCCACGGGATTCCGACGAATAGGCAAACGGACAGGAATCGTGTTACACCGTGGCAACTGGAACTTCCCCATGTCGGGGTCCCCGCCAAAACCCGTGTCCGGGTTTTGGCGGGGTGACTTAGGTAGGTTCAACCGATCCCTCCGTACAGCCTGCACCCGATCCCCCCTGCGGCCTCCCGCTATGCCCTCCCTACTCGGCGGGAGAGAGGATCTCCCGCAAATGCCCACCCGTTTGTGTGTTGTGGTTCTGCTGCACGCATGCTAGCGTGGGCCTTGAAGGCTGGGCGTTGAGCGCGAGGGAGAGGAAACGATGCGGCATCCTTGGCGTAGCGGCATGTTGCTCCTTCTGGTGGGAACCCTTGTCTTCCTCGGTATCCTCCTCTTCAGCGGGGGATCGCCAGCGGGTACACCCGCAGGGGGCGTGCGCACCCGCGAGTTCACCATCCACGCCAGGCAGTTCGCCTACACTCCCCCACGCATCCGGGTGAGGCAAGGGGAGCGTGTGGTCCTGCGGGTGATCAGCGACGACGTCGTCCATGGCCTGTACGTCGATGGCTACGGGATCAACTCGAAGATCTTCCCGGGCCGGGAGACAGTGATCTCCTTCGTTGCCGATCGCCCGGGGAAAATCCGGTACCGCTGCTCGGTGATCTGCGGGAACCTCCACCCGTTCATGATCGGGGAGGTGGTCGTGGGCCCCAACTATACCCTGTGGGGAGCGCTTGCCCTGACAGCGCTCGCTGCCGCAGGAACCGTCGTGGTCCTATGGCGTCGGGAGAGCAGCGCAGGAGACCAGAACGAGGAGGGAGACGATGGCACAGCGTAGCACCGTCCTGGAGCGTCCTGTCCCGCGTCCGGCGCTGGAGGCCCCCTGGCGCCTGGACCTCTTGCGGTTCCGTCCCCTGCGCTGGCTGGTCCGCCAGCGCTGGCTCCAATTCGCCCTCATCCTGCCCAACCTGTTCATCTTCACCGTCGTGATCCTGACCGGGTTCCTGGGGACGCCCATCGGGGCCAAGAACTTCGCCATCATCTTCGTCTGGATCGTCTGGTGGGCGCTGCTGATCCTCGTCCTGGTCCCCTTCGGGGCGAGGAGCTGGTGCACCATGTGCCCGATCCCCGCCGTCGGGGAGTGGCTACAGCGGCGGGCTTTCATCCTGTGGAGGCCCAGAACCTTCGGGCTCAACAGGAAGTGGCCCAAGGGCCTGCGGAACCTCTGGGTGGCCAACTTCGGGTTCGCCTCCATCGCCCTGACGAGCGCCGTGCTCACCACGCGCCCCATCGTCACCGGGACCGTTCTCCTCGGGCTCGTGCTCATCGCCGTGGCAACGCACCTCGTGTTCGAGCGGAGGACGTTCTGCCGCTACCTCTGCCCCGTCGGGGGGTTCCTGGGACTGTACTCCATGGCAGCGCCCGTGGAGGTACGCCGGGTGGACGCGGAGGTCTGCCGGCGCTGCCAGTTCAAGGCCTGCTTCCGGGGAAGCAGCGAGGCGAGCCTTCAGGTCGGGGGCGTTGGGGGATACGGGTGCCCGAACTTTGAGTTCCCCGGCGCGCCCATGGAGCGCAACACCTACTGCCTACTGTGCACGGAGTGCATCAAGGCCTGCCCCTACGAGAACATCACCATCCGCACCCGTCCCTTCTTCCAGGACCTGCTCGTGGAGAAAGGGCGCAAGCTGGACGAAGCCTACAAGTCCTTCATCATGCTGGGAGCTGCCGTCATGTATTCCATCGTCATGCTGGGCCCTTGGGGACGGATCAAGGACTGGGCCAACTTCTCCTCCCCCACGGGCACCCTCCTCTATGCCCTGATCTTCCTGGGATCCATCCTCCTGGCAGCGCCCGCAATCCACCTCGCCTTCACCTGGCTCTCCCGGCTCCTCGCAGGTGCTCAGGGCCTTTCGGTGAAGAAGCTGTTCGTGGACTACGCCTACGCCCTCGTTCCCCTGGGGCTCGCAGGGTGGATCGCCTTCAGCTTCTCCTTCGTCCTGCCCAACATCTCCTACGCCGTCTCCGTCCTCTCCGATCCCTTCGGGTGGGGATGGGACCTGTTCGGGACCAAAGGTTACCCCTGGACACCTTATGCGCCCCACCTGCTCCCGTACATCCAGGTCCCGGTGCTCCTCCTGGGGCTGACCCTCTCCATCAGGATCGGGTACGGCCTCGCACGGCAGAACTTCCCAGCTCTGCAACAGGCCAGGCGGGCCCTCGTCCCCCTCTCCGCATACCTGGCGGGGGTGACCGCGCTCTTCCTGGTCCTCTATCTGGGGTGAGGTGATCTGAGGTGGGAGAGACGAACCGACGCCTTGAGTGGATCGCAGCGCTCCTGGTCTTCCTCGCGGTGGTCGTCGTCCCCCTGACCATCCTCCTCTACCAGTTCGCCTACCACCCGGCCGTGGCGGCCACCACCGGGGAGATCACCGTCGTCGCCCGGGCGGTAGAGTCAGGGGGTTGGCGTCCCGCGGAGATCGTGGTCAAGAGGGGACAGAAGGTGCGGTTGAAGGTCACGAGCGCGGACGTCACCCACGGGCTGCGCATCCGAGGGTTGAAGGTCGAGAGCGGGCCCATCACCCCCGGGAGCTACCAGATCCTCGAGTTCGTACCGCAGAGGCCCGGGAGGTACCTTTTCTACTGCACGGTGATCTGTAGTCCAGAGCATCCCGAGATGCAGGGGGAGGTGGTCGTGGAGCCTTAAGGGAGGGCGAAGCGCCCGGCGAACCTCGTTCCATCAAAACGCACAAAAAAGGAGGGTCGGAGATGCGGAAGGTAATGCTCTTGGTCGGAACGGTGGTCCTGGCCCTTGCCTTGATACAGGGAGGGTCGGCGGGTCCGAAGACCCAGAAGGTGACCCTTGAGCTTGGCGAGTATTATTTCCGGCCCAAGCAGATCACCCTGACCGCTGGAGTGCCCGCGCAGATCATCCTGGTCAACAAAGGGAAGATCACCCATGAGTTCATGGTCTACGCGCCCCCCAAGCCCGGGATGGGCAGGGACGAGCTCCACGAGTGGGCGGAGGAGCAGTCCTACTTCAAGACCCTGATGACGAAGGTGGAGACCGAAGGCGTTGAGGTGGAAGGCATGATCATGGAGGTGGAGGTGAAGGCTGGCAGGAAGGCCGAGGTCAAGTTCACCCCACAGAAGAGGGGGACCTTTGAGATCGGTTGCCTGTTGCCGGACCACTACGAGCAGGGGATGAAAGGAACGATGGTGGTGAAATAGCACGGGATGAAGCTCTCCCTGGGCCACAAGCTCACTGGAGCGTTCCTGGTCCTGGTCGGGCTCCTTGTGGCGGTGGCGATCATCTCCATCCGGAGCCTGGAGGCCATCGCCAGGCAGGCGGACGCAGTGGCTGAGATCTTCCAGGAACACGATCTGTTCCTCGAGCTCCAGCTGGCCATGAGCCAGGCGCTTGAACCTTCCCCCGAAGGCGGACCGGCCCGGGAGCACCAAGAGGGAGCGATCGAGGAGATCCAGAGGCGGAGCGAGGCCCTCGAGAGGTCCCTCCGGCGGGACGGGCTCGATCCCCGGGAGGAGGAGCTCCTCGAGGCGCTCAACTCCGGGATCGAGTCCATCCGGGCGCGGGCCGGCCGCCTCCGGGAAGGGAGGGGGGAACAGGCAGCCCTGGCGGCGCACGCTCTCTTTTCCCAGATGGACCAGTTCCACCAGCTCCATGCAGAGCGGGTGGCGGGCGTCCTGGAGCTCGCCAGGAAGAGCAAAACCAGGGCGACGCGCGAACTCCTGGCCTCCGCCGCCTCTGCCGCCCTGCTCGGCCTTGCCTTCGGGGTCCTCCTCGCCCGCTCGATCACTCGGCCCCTTGTGCAGTTGCAGCGAGGAGCCGAAGCGATCGGCGCCGGGAACCTGGACGTCCAGCTGGAGGTGACCACGCGCGATGAGGTGGGCCGCCTTGGGGAGGCCTTCAACCGCATGGCCGAACAGCTCCGGGAGTCCTACCTCACCCTCGAGCAGAAGGTGGCACAGCGGACCGCAGAGCTCGCCAGGATCAACCGGGAGCTGGAGGGGGCTCACCGGGTCCGTCAGGAGCTCCTCGCCAAGGTGATCTCCGCCCAGGAGGAGGAGCGCAGGCGCATCGCCCGGGAGCTCCACGACGAGGCAAGCCAGGCCATCGCCACCCTTGTCGTCAACCTGGAGTTCCTGGAGGGCACCCTCCCAGAGAAGGACACCCAGGTGGCCGAGCGGCTTCGGAGGCTCCGGGGGATCGCCACCCAGACCCTGGACGAGATCCACAAGATCATCTTCAACCTCCGCCCCAGGGTCCTGGACGACCTCGGGCTCGTGCCAGCAGTCTCCGGGTACCTGGAGAGCCACCTTCCACCCCTCCACATCGCCTACGACCTGGATGTGCATGGGTTGGATCAAAGGCTCCCGGCCACGGTGGAGACGGCCGTCTTCCGCATCATCCAGGAGGCGATCACCAACGTGATCAAGCACGCCCACGCCAACCACGTCCGCGTGCTCCTGGACTTCGACGGATCCCTCCTCGTGGTCTTCGTCGAGGACGACGGGAGGGGGTTTGACACCGGCGAGGTCCTCGGCCCAGGGGCTTCCCGGAGGGGGATGGGCCTCCTGGGCATCCGGGAGCGGGCCGCCCTGCTGGGGGGAAGGTTCAGCATCCACTCCAGG
>Ga0197143_1000355_pt1 | contig 53150 bp, 58 predicted proteins | sample GBS70_MetaG_FD_148603 | JGI IMG/M metagenome (GOLD analysis project Ga0197143, IMG submission 148603) | Sediment microbial communities from Great Boiling Springs, Gerlach, Nevada, United States - GBS 70_MetaG | ecosystem: Environmental > Aquatic > Thermal springs > Hot (42-90C) > Sediment... | reverse complement strand
GGCCTCGGCCGCCACCCACGAACGGAGCTCGGGCGGTTCCAGGGCCTCGGCGCGGGAGCCGAAGCCCAGGATCCAGCGGCCGATCTCCTCAAGGCCCAGCACCCGGAAGCGGAGGAGCAGAGATCCGTCGGGCAGCTCCTCTTCCTCCTGGGTAGGGTGCCATTTCCGCCCGCGCATGAAGCGGGCCGCCTCCGGGCAGAAGCGGACGGCCACCCGGAGCCGCTCCTCCCCCCGCATGATCCGCCAGCCCTCGCTGAAGTAGGTCTCGGGCGAGAACACCTGCGGAGAGGGGGGCTCAAACCCCTCCTCCAGCACCTCCAGCCGCCGGATGCGGTCCACGGCGAAAGTGCGCAGCGCCCCCCGCAGCCGGCAAAGCCCCACCACGTACCACGCGCCCTCATACCAACAGAGGTGGTAGGGCTCCACCCGGCGGCAGCTCACCTCGTTCCGCGAAGCGGTCCAGTACTCCATCTCCACCACCCGCCTCTCCTCCACCGCCCGGCGCAGCTCGCCCAGGAAGACGGCCACCGCCCTCCGATCACCCCGCAGGGGCTCGAAAAGGAAGGACACCTGCTGCTCCAGGGCCCCGGGGTCCAGGCTCACCGACTCCGGGAGGAGAAGAGGAAGCTTTTCCGCCAGGGAGCGGAAGGCCTCCTCCAGTCCGCTTGCCTCCAGGGACTTGAGGGCGTTCATCCCCAGGGCGAGGGCCAGGGCCTCTCCGGCGCTCAGCCGGATGGGCACCGGCGGCCGCCAGTAGGGGTCCGTGAGACGCCAGCCCCTCCGGCGGGGATCGTACTCCACCGGCGCACCCCAGTCGTCGCGTAAAAAGTCGAAGTCCCGCTGAATGGTGCGCACGCTCACCCCGTGCTCCGCCGCCAGACCGGCACAGGTAGGACAGGCACCGCGGCGCAGCTCTCCCAGGATGGCCAGAAGACGGGCGAACTGGGGCCGCTTCACCTCGCTTCCTCTTTTCGACAATGGCTCCGCCTTTCCTCCCATTCCCCCGGACGGGCGACTCGGGTGCAGGGCCAGGCACTGCCCGGGATCGCAGGCGAGGTGGCCAAACTGGACAGCATCGGGGTCATCCTCGAGGCGCCGCGCCGAGGCTTACGGGAGAATAACCCCGGAGTGGGTTCCACCTTGTGTGGGACGTACCGCACGCCACACGCGATTGACGGGTACCCATTCCCGTCATACCCTCATGGTAAGACGAGGTGAGACGGCGTGGATACGGTTTCGGTTTCCCCCAAGGGACAACTGGTGATTCCCAAGAAGATCCGCCGCCAGGTCGGTCTCGAGGACGGGGGCGTGGTGAAGGTGGAGCTGGAGGGGGACCGCATCATCCTGGAGCCCGTGGAACGCTCCGGCCCGGGGTGGCGCCGCTGGCGGGGGATTCTCCGCGGTACGCGGGCACTGCAGGAGCACGCCGACGAGCACCGGACCGAGGTCGCGGGCGATGCGGGCCGTCCTTGACGCCTTTGCCATCTTGGCCTGGATGCAGGAGGAGACGGGAGCCGACCTGGTGGAGGGCCTGCTGCGGGACGCGGAGGAGGGCCGGTCAGTGCTCTTCCTCTCGGCGGTGAACGCCGGTGAAGTCTATTATCGCCTTGCCAAGTCGGGAAAGCCCGCTGACGCCGCGGCTTTTCTCCGTGCCCTGCGCCGACGGGAGTTCCCTTTGACCCTCGTCCCTGCCACCAACAGGCGGGTATGGGCGGCAGCGGCTCTCAAGGCGCAGCACGCCGTCTCCTACGCGGACGCCTTCGCGGCGGCCCTGGCGCTGGAATTGGGGGCGCCGGTAGTGAGCGGCGATCCAGAACTGCTCGACCTGGCCCGAGGCGGCGTGATTGAGGTCAGCTGGCCCGCCTGATGCTACCTCGCGGCAGCCGCCTCAACCTGGCGCACAGCCCGTTCAGCGCGTCTACTCATATACCCCTGGAACCACTCCGCAATTGCTTGTGCTGCAGGGGTTTCTGGCGGAGGGGGTGGGATTCGAACCCACGGCAGAGAAAGCCCTGCAGCGGTTTTCAAGACCGCCCCGTTAAGCCGCTCCGGCACCCCTCCGCATGACCGCGCCCCGAACCGGCGGGGCAAGATAAATTATAAGCGGAAGCGTGGATGAGGGCTTCCGGGCCGGGGCGCGCGGAGGAGGGTCTCAGGGCTAATTCCGGGCCGATAAAAGCGAAGGAAGCGCTGAAAAAGACCCGGCTTCAAAAACTACCGCGGGACGGAGTGGTCATCCGCGTCCGTTCAGGCATCTCCTTGTCCCCCAACTCCACCGGCTTTCGCAAGGGCTTCCCCCAGCGGTTCTCGGCCAGGCGGAAGAGAGCCCCCACCCGCCCCAGAGCCAGAAGCTGATGGTACCCCAGATACTCCCACGGACTTAAGAGAACCAGTTTCAAAAGATCCCGGGCCCTCTCGTACCGCCGGAAGAGAAGGTCGTCCAGAATGACGGCGGAGAGGGAGAGAAGCCACCCGTAAACGATGGCCAAAAGAAAGTAAGCTCGGAGGAACTCCACCGAAAGAAGGCCGGAGAAATAAAGGATCGCCAACCAGACCAGCCCCGCCGCTTCTATCAGCGGACCGAGACCCTCGAAGAAGAGGAAGAAGGGGAGGCCGAGCCAGCCCACTACACCGTAGCGGGGGCGAAAAAGCATCACCCGGTGCTCCCAGAGGCTGCGGAGAAGGCCCCTCTGCCAGCGATCCCGCTGGCGGAGCAGGGAGGAAAGGTCCTCCGGAACCTGGGTCCAGCAAACAGGGTCGGGAAGGAACACTATCCGGCAGGGCTTCCCCTCCTCCTTGAACCGGCGATGGAGCCGCACCACCAGTTCCATGTCCTCCCCGGGGTGCCCGGGGATGTATCCGCCCACCTCCACTACCGCCTCCTTTCTGAACACGGCAAAGGCTCCGGAGATCACGAGGAGCGATCCCAGGAGACTCCAGCCGCTGCGCCCGGAGAGAAAGGCGCGGGGTATAATCTTGGCGCGGTGAGGCTTTTTAGGCTCATCACTCCGGATGCCTTCTACGGCTCGGTGACGGAAATAGAGCCCGACTCCCTATCCCGCCAGGGCATAAGGGGTCTGATCATAGACCTCGACAACACCCTCTGCCCCTGGGATACGGAGGAGATTCCCCCGGAGGTGGAGGACTGGATCCGGCGGGTCACCGAAAGCGGGATCCGCATTTGCCTTGTGTCCAACAACCGCTCCCGCCGGGCGGAGAGGATGGGGAAGAGACTCGGCATTCCCGCCCTGGGCGGAGCCATGAAGCCCCGAAGACGGGGGCTGAGGAAGGCCATGGCTCTTCTGGGAACAGGGCACCGGGAAACGGCGGTGATTGGAGACCAGGTGTTCACCGACATCCTGGCCGCCCGGAGACTGGGGGTCGGGGCCATCCTGGTGCGACCCCAGAGCCGGCGGGAGTTCCCCGGCACCAGGCTGGCCCGCCTCCTGGAATCCCTGTGGCTCGGCCACCTCCACCGGCAGGGCCGGATCACTCCTTCGGGAGGTCTCCACCCCGACCCAGCAGGGGAAAGGAAGCGATAACCTGAAAGGACCAGAAAGTGTACCCAGGGACCCGGCGAAACCTTCTGACGCCCGGGCCTCCCGATCAGGCTCAGAGCCCGAAAAGCCGCACAGAAGGTGGGCGGAAGGCATGAAAGGAATGATCCAAGGAAACCGGTTATGAAGGCATGATCCAAGAAAACCGGTGAGGAAGAAAGGGGGTGATGAGGTGAAGAAGGTGGAACCAGCCTCACCCCGAATACCGGAACCAGCCCCACCCCGAATACCGGAGCCAACCGCGCCAACCCCGGAAACCCGGGAGGACGAGCTCCAGCTCTGGCCGGACGCGGAAACCAGAGTGCTGGCCCTTCTCGGATATCCGGTGTCCCACTCCCTCTCCCCCCGGATGCACAACACCGCCTTCCGGAGACTGGGGATGAACTTCGTCTACCTGGCCTTCCCCGTGCCCCCGGGATCGCTCCGGGCGGCCCTGCAGGGAATGGAGGTCCTCGGAACAGTAGGAGCCAACATCACGATACCTCATAAGGAGACCGCCTTTTCCCTGGCGGAGGAGGTCACGGAGGAGGCGAGGATGGCCGGCGCGGTGAATACCCTGAGCTTCCGCGAGGGGAGAATCTCCGGGGCCAACACCGACGTGGAGGGATTTGCCCGCTCCCTGGAGGAAGCGGGAGTGTCCGTGCGGGGAGCCTCCGCGCTCCTCTTCGGGGCCGGGGGAGCAGCCCGGGCGGTAGCCGTAGCCCTCCTCCGTGCGGGGGCGGCCGGGGTATGGGTGGCCAACCGCACCCCGGAGCGGGCCCGGGAACTGGCCCGGGACCTGGGGGAGGAGAGGATTCACTCTCTTCCTTTGGAGGAAGGGGCTATAAAGCCCCTAGCTCCCCGGATGAGCCTGGTGGTCAACTGCACCTCCCTGGGGATGCATCCCCACCCGGAGCTCTCCCCCTGGGAGGACTTCACCCTCTTCTCCCCCCAAACCGTGGTGGCGGATGTGGTTTACCGTCCGCGGCGCACCCTCTTCCTCCGGCGGGCGGAGGAGGCGGGACTCCGGACCGTGGACGGAACAGGGATGCTCATCCACCAGGCCGCGGCGGCCTGGAGACACTGGTTCGGCCAGCCCGGCCCGGTGGACATCTTCCGGGAGGTGGTGGAGAGCTGCCTCCCCTAGCCAGGGGCCGGCTGGGAGAGATCCTCCTCCGCGCCGGAGTAGTCACCGAGGAGCAGTTGCGGAAGGCCATGGCCCGGCAGAAAGAATCGGGGGAGAGACTGGGGGAGGCCCTGGTGAGCCTGGGGTTTGCCTCCTCCGAGGACGTGGCCCGGGCCCTGGCCGAGCAACTGGGACTCCCCTTCCTCCCGGGGAAGAGGATTCTCCTCCCCCCCCGGAACTTCACCCACCGCCTGCCCCTTCCCCTGGCCCAAACTCTGGGGTGCCTGCCCCTCGACGAGGCCGATGACGGCTCGGTGGTGGTAGCTACCGTGGACCCCTTGAACCAGAGGGCCCTGGAGGAGGCCAGCCGCCTCCTCGGACGGCCGGTCCGGCCGGTGGTGGTGCTGCCCGAGGCCCTGGACCGTACCCTCAGGGAGTTTGCCACTGCCCAGGAGACTGCCTCTCCCCCCGTTTCCGCCTCATCCGAAACCTCCCTTCTCCTCCAGGCCCGGAGGGAAGGGGTGACCGCGGTCCACCTCGAGCCCTCCCCCCGGGGGGGGCGAATTCTTTTCCGGATAAACGGAAAACTGGAGACCCGGGGAGAGGTGGAAGGAGAGGAGTTCCGCCTCCTCCTCGCCCGGCTAAAAGCCCTGGCTTCCCTGGACCCGGAGGAGAGGGAGCCCCGGGAGGGGCTGGGCCGCCTCTATCTGGAGGAGAAGGAGGTGGAAATCCGCCTCTCCCTCTGCCCCACCCTGGAGGGGGAAAGGGCGGTCATCCGGATAATCTCTCCCCGCACCCCTCCCCGGCTGGAGGACCTGGGGCTTGAGCCGGAGGAGGAAAAAAAGCTTCGCTCCGCGCTGGAGGAAGGCCAGGGGCTGGCCATCGTCTCCGCCCCTCCGGGGAACGACCTTCCCTTTCTCCTGGCCGCCCTTCTCTCCTCTCTCGCTTCCCCCGGCCGGACAATCCTCCTGGCGGAGGAATTCCCCGCCTGCCGGATACCCGGCGTCCACCAGGTGCAGGTGGACCGGAGGGCGGGCCTCGGTTTCCCCCGCCTCCTCCGCCTCTTCCTCGGCCAGGACCCCGACGTGATCGCCGTGGGGGAGGTGGAGGAGGCGGAGACCGCGGAGGCCGCAGTCCTGGCGGCTCTCTCCGGCCGCCTGGTGATCGGGGCCACGCTGGCCCCCGACGCCACCCGGGCCCTGGACCGCTTCCGCCGCCTGGGAGTGGATCCCCATCTCCTGGCTTCCCTCCTGGTCGTCTCCCTCTCCCAGAGGATCCTTCCCCGGGCCTGCCCCGCCTGCAGGGGACAAGGCCAGACCGGCAGATCCGAATCCTGCTATCTCTGTGGAGGAACAGGAAGGGGAAAAGAAGTGCCGCTGGTGGAAGTCCTGATCCCAGACGATGATCTGCGCCAGGCCATCGCCGAGGGAACCCCCGCCTCCCAACTCAGGGAGATGACGCGCCGCCGGGGCTGGATCACCTGGGAGGACAGGGTTCGCGAAAGGGTGGCCCGGGGGTTCCTCTCCCCGGAGGAGGCGAGGAAAACTGGCTTCCTGGTTTGACCAGCTCCTCATCCGGGCGGCGGAGGAATCCGCCTCCGACCTCCACCTCACCGCCGAATCCCCCCCTGTCCTGCGGATAGACGGCCGGCTCGTCCGGCTGGGGGAGGAGAAGATCCCGGTATCGAGGCTCGAGGACCTCATCCGCTTCCTCCTTCCCCCGCCCCAGATGGCCCGCTACCGGGAAAAGGGGCAGGTGGATTTAGGCTACGGCATTCCCCAGGTGGGGAGGTTCCGGGTCCACGTCTACCGCCAGCGGGGTAGCCCCTGCCTGGCGGTGAGGGTTATCCCCACCCGTATCCCCTCCCTGGAAGAGCTGGGCCTCCCCCCGCAGGTGGCCGATCTGGCCCTGAAGCCCCACGGGCTCGTCCTGGTCACCGGGCCCACGGGGAGCGGCAAGTCCACCACCATCGCGGCCATGGTGAACCTCCTGAACCAAAAGAGGGAGTGCCACATCGTCACCCTGGAGGACCCCATCGAATACCTCTACCGGCACGGCAAAGCCCTCATCAACCAGCGGGAGATAGGCATAGACGCCCCCTCCTTCCCCGAGGCCCTGCGAGCGGCCCTCCGCCAGGATCCCGACGTCATTGTGATCGGAGAGATGCGGGATCCGGAAACCGTCTCCACCGCCCTCACCGCAGCGGAAACAGGCCACCTGGTCCTGGCCACCTTGCACACCGCCGATGCCGCCCAAACGGTGGAAAGGATCGTGAATGCTCTCTCCCCCCACCAGCAAGCCCAGGCCCGGGTCCAGCTCGCCGACACCCTGCGGGGGGTGGTCTCCCAGCTTCTCCTCCCTAGGGCCGACGGCCGGGGTCGGGTGGTGGCCACGGAGATCCTGATGGCCACCCCGGCCGTCCGCCACCTGATCCGGGAGGGAAAGAGCCATCAACTGCCCGGGGTGATCCAGTCCGGCGGTCGGCTGGGAATGATGACCCTGGAGGCCTCCCTCCGCTCCCTGGCCGAGCGGGGCCTCATCAGCCCGGAGGAGCTTTTGCACCGGCTTCCACCCAAAGCCGGAACCTCGGGAACGCGAAATCTGGGTCCCTAGCCCTATAAACGGACCTGAAAAGCCCCGATATAGAAGGAGGGAAAGGACAAAGCGGTTTTTTTGAAGCCCTGGTTTATTTTTCTCCTCCCCGCTTCCCCCGGCAGGCGCGGGACTCGCTCCCGCGCCTTCTAATTTTAGACTTCCTTATCCGGGACGGATTCCCAGACGCTGTGGGGAGGTTCGGCCAGGGTGGTGGAAAGTCGAGCACCATTTGCACCTGGCTGGGCCGAGCAATGCCCGCACCGCCTTTAGGTACACGCCCATGCTGGTCAGGGCCGTGGTGAACGCGCTCCAGCCGACAGCCCGGGTCAGCGAGCCTTCTTCAAGAGGGCTATGGCCCGGTTGTGCTCCTCAAGAGTGCGGGAAAAAACGTGATCCCCCTCCGGGCGGGCCACAAAGTAGAAGTAATCGCTCTCCCGGGGGTAGAGGACGGCCAGGAGGGAGGCCAGGCCCGGGGAGGCTATGGGCCCGGGGGGGAGGCCCGGTCGCCGGTAGGTGTTGTAGGGGGAATCCACCTTCAGGTCGGCAGGTAGAAGGGGACCCTCCATCTTCCCCAGAGCGTAGCGGACGGTAGGATCGGCATCCAGCCTCATCCCCGCCCGCAGCCGGTTCCAGAACACCCCGGCGATGAGAGCCCTCTCCTCCTCCCGGCGGGCCTCCTTCTCCACCACCGAGGCCAGGGTCACCGCCTGGTGCACGGTGAGCCCGAGCTCCCGGGCCCGGCGCTCCAGATCCGGGGAGAACGCCCGGCGGAAGCGCTGCACCAGGAAGGAGAGCACCTCCGCCGGGGCCTCCTCCCCGCCGAACACGTAGGTGTCGGGAAAGAGGTAGCCCTCCACCGGATAGCGGATGGAGGGGTCGTCGGGTACCCACTCCGCTACCTCTTCCCGGCGGGAGAAGAGCCGGAGGAACTCCTCCCGGGAACCGAACCCATGGCGGGCGAAAAGTACGGCCACCTGTTCCGCCGTCCAGCCCTCCGGTATGGTCACCACCACCTGGAGCCTCTCCCCGCGCCGGAGCCGGGAGAGGATCTCCAGGGAGGACATGGAGGGGCTGAGCCGGTAGCGGCCGGCTTTAAGCCCCCGGTCCACGTGGTAGAGCCGGGCCAGGATGCGGAAGGCCAGCTCGTGGCGGACGAGCCCCTGGTCCGCCAGCATCCGGGCTATCGTGCCCGCCGTGGCTCCCCGGGGAATCTCCACCACCCGGGAAGAACGGTCCTCCCGGCCCACGGGGAGGAGGGGCCAGACCGCCACCGCCCCCCCCGCCAGAACCACCCCCAGGGCCAGAGCCAGGGTCAGAAGCCAGGGCCTAACCCTCCGGAAGATCTTCCTCCTCCAGGGACTCCCGCCAGGCCTTCTCCACCCGCTCCCACTCCGCGTCGTCCTCTATCTCCCGCAGCACCTGCTGGCCTTCCTCGTCCTCGTCCAGCCGGAGAGCAAAGGCTTCCCCGTCCTCCCCGGGCTGAGCCAGGATGGCGTAAGCCCGGCCCTCCACCTCCATGAGGTCCAGGACCTCGAACTGGTGCTCCCGGCCCTCCTCATCGGTGAGGACCACAAAGTCGAATTCCTCCTCTTCCTCCTCTATCACCGTTTCACCCCCTCTCCGGGGGCCGCCCTGCCGGCGGCCGTCTCCCTCTTTCTGGCTAAATAGGACTCCAGAATCAGGGAGGCAGCCACGGCATCGGCCCGGGAATCCCTGGCCCCCCTTCTCTCCGCCTCCCGGGTGGAGAATCGCTCGTCCCAGAAGGTAACCGGAAGGGAAAGGCGCTCCGCCATCCGGGCTCCGTAATCCCGGGCCGCCCGGGCCTGGGACCCCTCCCGGCCGTCGAGAAGCAAAGGAAGGCCCACCACCATCTCCTTCACCCCGTACTCCTCGGCCAGCCGGCGCACGGCCTCCGCATCGGCCTCGAAATCCCTCCGCTCCAGCACCTGCAGGGGAAAGGCCACTCCGGTCCGGGGATCCCCGAGGGCCAAACCCACCCTCCTTTCCCCCACGTCCATGGCCAGCACCATCCCCCATCCTCCCCTCATCCTCACCGATAATACCCCGGCCTTCTCTCTCTCAAAAGGTAGATGAGGGCTACCCCGGCCAGAAATCCTCCCACGTGGGCCCACCAGGCCACACCCTGGACGGGGGCCGCCGGGACCCCCAGGGCCGCCACCCCGTTGGCCAGTTGCAAAAGGAACCAGAAGGCTAAAAAGAACCCGGCCGGCACCTCGGTGGTCATGAGAAAGAAGCCCAAGGGCAGAAGGGTGATGATCCTGGCCCGGGGAAAGTTGACCATGTAGGCTCCCAGTATCCCGGCCACCGCCCCGCTGGCCCCGATGGTGGGGAGAGCGGAGCCGGGGTTAGCGTAAATGTGGGCCAGATTGCCGGCCACCCCGGCCAGAAGGTAAAGGGCTAGAAACTTCCCCGGCCCGGTCAGGTCCTCCACATTGTCCCCGAATATCCAAAGGAAAAGCATGTTCCCCAGGATGTGCAGCCATCCCCCGTGCAGGAGCATGGCGGAAAAAAGGGGAAGATAGCCGCTTTCTCCTTCCAGGAATTCCCGGGGAACCACGCCGAAACGGCGAAATAACTCCTCGAGCGCCGGGGGGGAGAGGGCCAGCTCGTAGAGGAAGACGAGGAAGGTAAGGGCGATGATGAACAGGGTCATCACCGGCCGGCGGGAAGAAGGGATGTTATCCCGGAGGGGGATCATCCCGCGGTCAGTTCCTCTTTCAGCAAATCGAAACCCCTTTCCAGGGCCTCCTTGAGCCTCTCCGGAAACCTTCCTCCCGCCTGGGCCATATCCGGACGTCCCCCGCCTCCTCCTCCCGCCACCCGGGCCATTTCCCGGGCCAGGCGCCCGGCGTGCATCCCCCGGGCGACGAGGTCGGGGGTGAGCAGAGCCAGAAAGAGGGCCTTGCCGTTCCCCCTGGTTCCCAGGAGGACGGCCCCCGATCCCAGGCGCTCGCGAAGCAGGTCGCCCAACCGGCGCAGATCCTCCATGTCCTCGGCCTCCACCTCTCCCAGCACCACCCGGGCCTCCCCGAGGAGGCGGGCCCGGGAGAGGAGAGCCTCACCCTGAGCCTTCAGCACCTTGTCCCTTAGGCGCCCAAGCCGCCTTTCCTGCTCCCGCTCCCTTTCCAGAATATCCCGGACCTTCCCGGGCAGCTCCTCGAGAGGCGCCCGGAGCATCTCCCCGAGCTCCCCCACCTTCTCCTCCCGGGACCAGAGCCAGCGGAGGAACCCCTCTCCCGTCAGAGCCTCCACCCTCCTCACCCCCGCTCCCAGGCCCTCCTGGGCGGTGATCTTGAAAAAGCCTATCTCCCCGGAATTGCGGACATGGGTACCTCCGCAGAGCTCCAGGCTGAAGTCCCCCACCCGGACCATCCTCACCCTCTCCCCGTACTTCTCCCCGAAAAGGGCTTCCGCTCCCCGGGCCCGGGCCTCGGCCAGGCTCGTTTCCTCCACTGTCACCGGCAGGGCCTCCAGAATACGGGCGTTGACCGTCTCCTCGATCCTCTTAACCTCCTCCCGGGTGAGAGGCCGGAAATGAGTGAAGTCGAAGCGCAGCCGGTCCGGAGCCACGAGGGAGCCGGCCTGGCGGGCATGAGTCCCCAGCACCAGCTTTACCGCCTTATGAAGAAGGTGGGTGGCGGTGTGATTCCGGGCGGTGGAAAGGCGGCTCCTTCCATCCACCCGGGCCTCCACTCTCTCCCCCTCCCGGATGACACCCTCCCGGACCCGACCCCGGTGAAAGTAGATCCCCCGGCGGGACTGGGTGTCCGCGATCTCCACCCACCCCTCGGGGCCTCTTATCTCCCCCCGGTCTCCCACCTGTCCTCCGGCCTCGGCATAGAAGGGGGTGGCATCCAGCACCAGGGCGACCTCCTCCCCGGCCCCCGCTTCCCTCACCCGCCGGCCACCGACCTGCAGGGAGAGAACGGTGGCCTCGAGCTCCAGCGTCTCATACCCCCGGAAGACGGTGGGGGGTAACTCCCCCGTCTCTCCGGTTCCTGCCGCCTCCAGCCGGCGCTGGAAGTCCTCCCGGGCTCTTCGTCTCTGCTCCTCCATGGCCCGCTCGAAGCCCTCCTCGTCCACGGCCATTCCCTCCTCTGCCGCCACCTCCCGGGTGAGATCGAGAGGGAAGCCGTAGGTGTCGTAAAGGAGGAAGGCCTCCTCTCCGGGGATCACCTGCCGGCCTTCCGCCCGCAGGCGGGAAAAAAGCTCGCTTATTCGGGCCAGCCCCTGTTCCAGAGTGGTGAGGAATTTTTCCTCCTCCGCCCGGAGAGCGTGCTCCACGAAGGGGAGCCGCTCCCGGAGCTCGGGGTAGGCCTCCTCCATGGTCTCGGCCACCGCCCGGCAGAGGCGGTAGAGGAAGGGAGCGTCCTTACCCAGCTTCCGCCCGAAGCGGACCGCCCGGCGGATGATGCGCCGGAGGACGAAGCCTCGGCCCTCGTTGGAAGGAAGAATCCCGTCGGTCACGAGGAACGTGGCCGCCCGCAGATGGTCGGCTATCACCCGCAGGGGAAAGCCCTCCTCCCCCCGGCTGTACCTCCTTCCCGTCTCCTCCTCCACCGCCCGGATGAGGGGGAGGAAGAGATCGGTCTCGAAATTGGAGGGTACTCCCTGGAGCACCGCAGCTATCCGCTCCAGCCCCATGCCTGTGTCTATGCTCGGCCGGGGAAGGGGAAGAAGGGTGCCGTCCTCCCGGCGCTCGTACTGCATGAAGACCAGGTTCCACACTTCAAGCCACCGGTCGCACTCGCAGGCCCCGACGGCGCACCCCGGACCGCAGGAAAGTTCCTCTCCCCGGTCGTAGACCAGCTCCGAACAGGGTCCGCAGGGGCCGGTATCCCCCATAGCCCAGAAGTTGTCCTTCTCCCCCAGCCGGACGATCCTCCCCGGGGGAAGACCCGCTATCTCCTGCCAGAGGGAAAAGGCCTCTTCATCCTCCCGGAACACGGTGGCCCAGAGCCTCTCCCGGGGGAGGCGGAGTCTTTCCGTCAGATACTCCCAGGCGTAGGATATGGCCTCCCGCTTGAAGTAATCTCCGAAGGAAAAGTTGCCCAGCATCTCGAAGAAGGTGTGGTGGCGGGCGGTCCGCCCTACGTTCTCGAGGTCGGAATGCTTGCCTCCCACCCGCAGACATTTCTGTACCGTGGCCACCCGGCTGAAGGGCAGGGAGCGGCGGCCCAGGAAAACGTCCTTGAACTGGACCATACCTGCGTTGGTGAAAAGTAAAGTGGGGTCATCCTCGGGAACGAGGGAGGAGCTGGGGAGGATGGTGTGTCCCTTTTCGCGGAAAAAGTCCAAAAAAGAAGAGCGGATCTCCGAGCCTCTCACGGCGGAGAAATTATAGCACAGGCCCTTCCGGCCCCTGGGGGCGGACGGTTTCTGCGCCAGCCGCTGACTACCCTTCGCCTAGGCCGAGAGCACCCGGCCGTGGGTCCTCCGGTTCCCGGCTACCCCAGCTCCACCTCCCGGGCAGGAAAAACCGGTCCCTCGACACACACCAGCCGGTACCCGCCTCCTCTCGCCGGCACGGCACACCCCCGGCAGGCTCCCACCCCGCAGGCCATCCGCTCCTCGAGGCTTACGTAGGCGTCAGGAAAAAGCCCGGCCACCGCCCGAACAAGCGGGGGCGGTCCGCAGGCATAAACCTGACCCTTCCACCTCCCCTCCCGCCAGTCCCGCTCCAGAGGTACCATCACCGTCCCCCTCTCCCCCAGCGAGCCGTCGTCGGTGGCTAAAACGGGCTCTACCCCCAGGCGGCGGAACTCCTCCACCCCGAGGAGCAGATCCCTCCTCCGGGCCCCGATGTAGGCCCGTACCTCCCGCCCCGCCCGGACGAGCTCCCGGGCCAAAAAGAAAAGGGGGGGAATGCCCACCCCGCCGCCCACCAGGATGGCTGCCTCCCCCTCCCGGGGGAAGGGGAAGGCTCGGCCGAGGGGACCGAGGAAGTCCACCTCCTCCCCCTCCTCCCGCTCCGCCAGCCAACCCGTCCCCGCCCCCGAGGCCCGGAAGAGAAGGCCCAAAACCCCCCTCTCCCGGTCCGCCCAGTAGATGCTGAGGGGGCGGCGGAGGTAGGCGTAGAGCAGCTCCCCGGGACTTTGACCGCAAAGCAAGTGCAGAAACTGTCCGGGAAGGGCGGAGGCAGCCGCCTCCGGAGCCAGGATCTCCATCTCCCAGTGCTCCGGGCTACACCTCTTCTTTCCCCTCACCCGCCCCTTCATCCCTCACCTCCCCGCAGCTCCTGGAATCCTGATTCCTGGGCCCCGCGGCATCAGCATCAGCTGGCCTCTCTTCGCCTCCTGCTGGGGTAATATTCGCCGCTCTTTTCTTTTTTCATCCTTAACGCTGAGGGTCTCTCCGCTCGCTGCCTCACCCTTGACTTGCCGCCACCCGGATGCATAATGAATTTATCTTGGGGCCCAAAAGACTTCCTCTCGTCGTGCTCCTCTCCCTGCTGATGCTTTCTGGTTGCGCCCGGGAGGAAAGGAAAGCGGCTTCCCCCACCGGTCCCCGCACCTCCTCCCCGGCTTCGCCCGAGCTGGGTTCCCGCCTTCCCGGGGGGATGCACCTCACCCTGCAGACAGACAAACCGAGCTACGCCCGGGGAGAGCCGGTACAGATCACCGCTGCGGTGGTCAATCTCAGCCGGAAGGAGCAGGATTACACCATCTGGAACCTGGGAGACCCGCGCATCTATATCTACATCTCGGGACAGGGACTGGAGAAGGTTCCGGTGGAGGAGAAATCCCTGCGCCAAAGAGCCCGCCTCCCCGCCGTCAGCTATTCCACCATGATCCCCAACGAGATCATCACCCGGGAGTTCACCTGGGACCAGAAGGTGGTGGGGCCGGAGGGAAAGGAGGAGGCCCTGGAGCCGGGAAGCTACGAGCTCCGGGCGGTGATTTACCTCGGGCGTCTGAACAAGGAATCCCCGGACCGGGAAAAGCAGGTCCAAGAAGTCTCGGCTACGGAAAAGATCGAAATCAGGCCTTAGCTTTAAGCTCCTCTACCACAGAGGAGCACCGCCGGCAGAGCCCGGTATTTTCATCCACACCGGGCCGGCGAAGCCAGCACCGGCTGCACTTGGGCCAGGGAGAAGGGAAGACAAAAAGGCTTAAATCCGGGAACCTGCCGCTTGGGTGCTCGTAACTCCCCGCAGGTGGAGCCACAGCCGCTCCGGCGATCTCCGCCTCGGAAACCAAAAGAAAGGGAGCCAGTTCCTCCCCCAGCACGCCGAGTTCCCCGGCCGGCTCTCCCCGCAGCTCCAGGCGCGCCTCGAGGGGGTCGCGGATCACCCCCGCCTTTTTGGCCTCCTCTAAAGCCCGCATGGCTTCCTCCCGGAGGAGGAGAATCGTCTCCCACCGGCGGGCCAGCTTTTCATCCTCCCAATCCGGGGGTAGCTCCGGCCAGGAGAGAAGGTGGACGCTGGGGGGATCCTCCGCCTCCCGGGGCAGGTGCTGCCAGGCCTCCTCCGTCGTGTGGGGAAGAATGGGGGCCAGCATGGCGAGGAGAGCCCGGGCCACCTGATACATGGCCGCCTGGGCCGAGCGGCGGGCCGGCGAGGCGGGAAGTTCGCAGTAGAGCCTGTCCTTGACCGCTTCGAGGTAGATGGAGCTCAGCTCGTGGACGCAGAAGCGATGGAGGTGTTGGTGCACCAGGTGGTACTGGAAGGAGTCGTAGGCCGCCCGCGCCCTGCCCTCCACCTCCTTCAGCCGGTGGAGAAGGAAGCGGTCGAGTTCCGGCATCGCGGAGAGAGGCGGCGCCTCCCGGGGATGGTAGTCGTAGAGGTTGGCCAGGAGGTAGCGCAGGGTGTTGCGGATCTTCCGGTACACCTCGGCCAGCTGGACCAGGATCTCCGAGGATACCCGGATGTCGGCGGTGTAGTCGGAAGAGGCCACCCAGAGCCTCAAGATATCCGCCCCGTACCGGCCGATCACCTCCTGAGGCTCCACCACGTTGCCCAGAGACTTGGACATCTTCCTCCCTTCCCCGTCCACCACAAACCCGTGGGTCAGGACCGCCCGGTAGGGGGCCTCCCCCTTGACCGCCACTGCGGTGAGAAGAGAGGACTGGAACCACCCCCGGTGCTGGTCAGAGCCCTCGAGGTAGAGGTCGGCCGGCCAGCGGAGTTCGGGATGGCGCTCCAGCACGCAGAGGTGGCTGGTGCCGGAATCAAACCACACGTCCATGGTGTCGGTCTCCTGGCGGAAGGAATCTCCCCCGCAGCGGGGACAGCGCAGCCCGGGGACCAGCTCTCCGGGCTCCCGCAGATACCAGGCGTCGGTGCCCTCCTTTTCCACCACCCGGGCTACCGCCTCCACCGCCTCCCGGCGGAGGATCACCTCCCCGCATTCCCGGCAGTAGAAGGCGGGTATGGGTACCCCCCAGTGGCGCTGGCGGGAGATGCACCAGTCGGCCCGCTCGGCCACCATGTTCATGATCCGGGTCTCCCCCCAGGGGGGAATCCACCGTACCCGGCGGATGGCCTGAAGGGCCTCCTCCCGAAACCCCTCCACCGAGGCAAACCACTGCTCGGTGGCCCGAAAGAGCACCGGGCTTTTGCACCTCCAGCAATGGGCATACTGGTGGAGGATCCGCTCCCGGTGGAGGAGGAAGCCCTCCTCCTCGAGATGGCGGGGGATGGCCTCGTCCGCCTCCCGTACGTTAAGGCCGGAGAAGATCCCCGCCTCCGGGGTGAGGATCCCCTGGTCGTCTACGGGGACGGCCACCTCAAGCCCCCGCTCCCGGCCGAGCTCGAAGTCCTCGGGCCCATGTCCCGGGGCGATGTGCACAAGTCCCGTCCCCTCCTCGAGGCTCACAAAGTCGGCCTCGAGGAGCGGCACCTCCAGGGGGAGAAAGGGGTGGCGGAGCCTGACCCCGGCCGAAGCGAGCTCCCTCCCCCGCCACTCCCCCCCATCAAGCGGCACCGCACCCAAGGAAGCCAGGCGGGGAAGAAGGTCTTTGGCCACCAGCCCCTCCCTCCCCTTCCACCGGACGAGAACGTAGATACCCTCGGGATTGACCGCCACCGCCCGGTTCCCGGGCAGAGTCCAGGGAGTGGTGGTCCAGATCACCGCTCCCGACCCGGGGGGAAGGGCTTGGAAATCGGGGGAGAGGGGAAAGAAGACGTAAATGGAGGGAGATTCCTTTTCCTGGAACTCCACCTCCGCCTCGGCCAGGGCTGTCTCGCACACCCCGCACCAGTACACGGGCTTCAGACCCTTGTAGATGTAGCCCCGCTCGGCCATGATCCCGAAGGCCCGGAGCTGCGTGGCTTCGTAGGCGGGATCAAGAGTCACGTAAGGCTGCTCCCAGTCCCCGAGACAGCCCAGGCGCCGGAATTCCTCGGTCATCACCGGGATGTAGCGGCGGGCAAACTCGGCGCACTTCGCCCTCAGCTCCACCGGAGAGACGGATCGCCGGTCAATACCGAATTCCCGGATGGCCTGAAGCTCAATAGGCAGGCCGTGGGTGTCCCAGCCGGGGACGAAGGGGGCGTCGTAGCCCCGCAGGGTGGCGTAGCGGACCACGAAGTCCTTCAAGATCTTGTTGAGGGCGGTCCCCATGTGGATGTGGCCGTTGGCGTAAGGAGGGCCGTCGTGGAGGATGAACTTCTCCCTCCCCCGGCGTAGCTCTCTGATCTTCCGGTAGAGCCCCAGCTCCTCCCAGAGCTTCTGGATCTCCGGCTCCCTCCGGGGAAGGTCGGCCCGCATGGGGAAGGAGGTACGGGGAAGGTTCAGGGTCTCCCGCCAGTCCACGCCGATCCATTATAAATAAACGGGGAAAGCGGGGCCAGGCCTCCCATGGAAGGGGCATCCCGGTTCTGGAATGCCCGGATCCTCGGTTTCCCAAAAGGTTCTCTCCATGGCTAAAGAAACTCAAAAATGAAAACGATTCCTCCCTTTGGGGGTGGAAGGTTGAGCCGGGCTCTCCGGCCCGTTTTAGTCTATGCCCTCTTAGGATCCCTCTGGATCCTCTTCTCCGACCTGCTCCTCGGGGCTCTAGTGCGCTCGCCAGAGACGCTGACCGTCCTCCAGATGGCCAAAGGATGGATCTTTGTAGCCGTGACCGCACTTCTGCTTTTCCGCCTCATCCAGAGGGAGATCCGGGAGATGGAGAAAAGCCGCCGGGAGCTGGAGAAGCTAAACTCCACCCTCATCATCATCGCCGAGGTGAACCGGTTGGCCGCCGAGGCCCAAGATCCAGAGGAGCTGGCCCGGAAGGTGTCCGCCCTCCTGGCGGAGAAGGGGGGATACGCCGTGGAGGTCAGCCTGGCCGGGACGGAACTAAAGGAGGACGCCGCACCGGCCAAAAACAAGCAGGTTTTCCCCCTCTCCCGGGGAGGAAGGAAGCTCGGCGCCCTCATCGTTCATCCCGGACGCCGGCCAGGCGATGAAGACGATGGCTTCCTTTTTCAGGAGGTGGCGGCCATCCTGACCCGAACGCTGGACGCCCTGCAGGAGCAACGAGGGCGGAAGGAGGCGGAAAACCTCCTGCAGCTTCAGGCCCGGCGTCTGGAGGAGATGAGCTGGCGGGACCACCTGACCGGGCTTTACAGCCGCCAGTACTTCACCCGGCTCCTGGAGGAGGCCCGTCCCCCCTTCTCCCTGGTAGCCTTCGATCTCGAAAGGTTCGGGGAGATAAACTCCCTCTACGGACATGCCACCGGCGACCGGGCTTTAGCCGCCATCGGGATGCGGCTTTACGAGCTTTCCCGCCGCCACGGGGGACAAGCCGTGCGTCTGGGAGGGGACGCCTTCGTCCTCTTTCTGCCCGGCAGAGAGCCGGAGGAGGCAGAGAGGGTGGGGAAGGAGGTCCAGAAGGTCATCTCCCAGCCCATCCGGGTGGGAGAGAGGGAGGTAACCCTCACCCCCCGGGGGGCCGTGGTTTCCTCTCCCCTGCACGGCCGAAGGAGAAGCGAGATCGAATTCGCCCTCGATCTGGCCCTGAGAGAGAGCCTGGAGGAAAAAGCCCAGGAATTCCGCGTATTCGATCCCTCCCGGCTGGCCGCCTGCCCCCTCCCCGGGGGGGAGGTGAGGAAAGCCCTGGCGGAAAACCTGGTCTTTCCGGTCTTCCAGCCCATAAAGGAGCTCCGGACCGGCCACGTCCACGGATACGAGCTCCTGGCCCGCCTGAAGAAAGACGAAACCCTCCTCCCCGCCTCCTCCTGGATCAAGAAGGCGGAGGAGGAAGGATGCCTCCCCGAAGTGGAGAAGGCCATCATCAATGCCCTGTCCTCCTGTCACCGCTCCCGGATCCTGGCCGGCAAGATGCTCTTCATCAACCTGGATCCCCGCTCCCTCCGGGACGCAGGTTTCCGCCGCTACCTCCTGGAGGCCATTCAGTCCGGGCTGGCTCCCCGGCTGGTGATCGAGTTCACCGAAAGGCACCCCCTGCCGGAAGAAAACGGAGTCCTCCCCTTCCTGGAAGAGCTTCGCCGTCGGGGGGTCTGGCTGGCTCTTGACGACTTCGGCGCCGGCTATTCTTCTCTTTCCTACCTGAAAAAACTGAAAGTTGACTATATAAAGATAGACGGAAGCCTCACCCGGGAGCTCGGGGAGAGCTACCTGGCCCGGCAACTGGCGCAGAGCGTCCACCGGCTGGCCACCGAGTTCGGGATGCTGACCATCGCCGAGGGCATAGAGGACGCCGCCACCGGTACCCTCCTCGCCTCCCTGGGTATCCCCCTGGGCCAGGGGTATCACCTGGGCCGGCCCCAGACTCTGGAGGAGTTAGAGAGAAAAGCCCCGAACCCGGGAGCTAAACCTCTTCCGGCCCTTCCGCTCAAGGAGAGGGAGCGCCGGAAGACGGGATCTAAGCGCTAAGCTCCCCCGGCCATGGCCGGGACTATGGAAAGCTCGTCCCCCTCCTTCAGGGAAGTGTCCAGCCCCTGGAGGAAGCGGATGTCCTCGTCGTTCACGAAGACGTTGACGAAGCGCCGGAGACTCCCGTCCCCCTGGAAAACTCTTTCCCCCACCCCGGGGAAGAGCCGGTCCAGGGACTGGAGCGCTTCAGCCACCGTCCTCCCCTCCACCTCCACCTCCGCCTGTCCCCCGGTCAGGCGCCGGAGGGGGAGGGGTATGCGCACCTTCACCGCCAAAAAAACGCCACCTCCTCAGGCAATAGCCCGGGCATGCATCGCCTCGTAGAGCTCCCGGAAAGCCCGCAGGTGAGGATCTATCTCGGGGAAGCTCTCCGGCACCGTCCCTTCCAGGGCCTCCAGGGTCTTGAGCCCGTTCCCGGTGATGAGGGCCACCACCACCTCCTCGGGGCCGATGGCCCCCTCCCCGGCCAGGCGCCGGAGAGCGGCGATGGTCACCCCGCCCGCCGTTTCGGTGAATATCCCTTCCGTCCGGGCAAGAAGCCCTATGGCTTCCACGATCTCGGCGTCCGTCACCGCCACCCCTTTTCCTCCCGTCCTCCGGATCACCCGCAGGGCGTAGTAGCCGTCCGCCGGGTTGCCGATGGCCAGGGACTTGGCGATGGTCTGGGGGCGGACCGGGGAGACCTCCTCCTTCCCCTCAAGGAAAGCCCGCACCACGGGGGCGCACCCCTCGGCCTGGGCCCCGTGGATGCGGTAAGGAGCGTCCTCCACCCACCCCAGGCGCACCAGCTCCCGGAAGCCCTTGTCCACCTTGGTGAGAAGCGAGCCGCCGGCGATGGGGACCACCACGTGCTGGGGCAGTGTCCAGCCGAGCTGCTCCGCCACCTCAAAGGCCAGGGTCTTCGACCCCTCGGCGTAGTAGGGACGGAGGTTGATGTTGAGGAAAGCCCACCGGTAGCGGTCGGCTATTTCTATGCACAGCCGGTTCACGTCGTCGTAGTTTCCCCGCACGGTGATCAGGCGGGGGCCGTAGACGGCGGTGTTCATCACCTTGCCCCTCTCCAGCCCCACGGGGATGAAGACAAAGCAGGACATCCCCGCCCGGGCGGCGTGGGCGGCCACCGAGGCGGCCAGATTGCCCGTGGAGGCGCAGCCCACCACCTCAAACCCGAAGAGGCGAGCCTGGGAGATGGCCACGCTGACCACCCGGTCCTTGAAGGAGAAGGTGGGGTTGACGGAGTCGTTCTTGAGATAGAGGTTCTTCAGCCCCAGAGCGCGGCCCAGGTTCTCCGCCCGGAGGAGAGGGGTAAATCCGGTGCCGATATCGCAGGGCTCCTCCCCGGTGAAGGGGAGGAGGGGGCGATACCGCCACATGCTGGCGGGACCGGACTCCACCTCCCGGCGGGACCACTCCCGGACCAGGCGGTCGTAGTCGTACTCCACCTCGAGGGGACCGAAGCAGAACTCGCACACGTAAAGGGGCTCCAGCGGGTACTCCCGCCCGCAATTCCTGCACCGCAACCTCACCGCGCCATCCCCCCTTTCGGGCAGAAAAAAACCTCCTCCTGGGATGGAAGAGGTTCTTCTACCCTGAAGCCTCTCACATCTCTCAGGATTAGCTCCTGCCGGAGTTGGCACCATTTGCAGCCCCTGAAAAGCTGCCGGTTGCCGCGGCTTCCTCGGGCCGGTCCCTCCGCCGCTCTGGATATGAGTGCTTCCTCCGGTATGAAGTTTTCGAATTTCCATTGTAGATTCCTCTTCGCTTCCCAGTCAACCGGATATCTCCGCCCGGGCGGAGGTCACCCCCGAAAGGCTCAAGAGCTCCCGCAGGCAGTCCTCGGGCTTCCGGCCGCTGGGCAGAAGGACGTGCACCTCCACCTCCATCACCCCCTCCTCCGGCCGGTGGATTTCCACCTCCCGCACCACCACTCCCCGGGCGCTCAGCGTGCCCAGAACCTGGCCCAGCACCTCCGTGGAGTCCTCGATCAGGAGATGGAAGCGGAAGGCGGCTCCCCGGGCGAGGAGGCCCCGTTCCAGGTAGGAGAGCACGGCCAGGGTAAAGATGGCGAGAGCGGTGGCGAAAACGGCCCCGAGATAGTACCCCCCACCCATGGCCAGGCCGAGAGCCGAGGCCACCCAGAGGCTGGCCGCGGTGGTCAGCCCCCGTACGTTCACCCCCTCCCGGATGATGGTGCCGGCACCGAGGAAGCCGATGCCGCTGACCACCTGGGCGGCGATCCTCCCGGGGTCGGCCACCGCCGGCCCCCAGCGGCGGGCCACGTCTTCAGACATGAGCATGATGAGACAGGAGCCTAAAGAGACCAGGGTGTGGGTGCGCAGCCCCGCCGGATGGTGCTTCCTCTGGCGCTCAAGGCCGATGAGCGCCCCGCTCACCCCGGCCAGGAGGAGGCGGAGGACGATCTCCTGGTAGTTCAAGGTCCGCCCCCGCCTTCAACCCGAAGGCGTACCCGCCAAGCCCGCCTCACCACCGCCGGGCCAGGAGGTCTTGAGCCACCTCCACCACCCGGTCGGGAGAGACGGCCAGCACTTCCCCATCCCGTCTTCGCCTCACCTCCACCTTCCCCTGGGCCAGAGACCGCGACCCCACCGTTATCCGGTAGGGGAAGCCTATGAGGTCAGCGTCTTTGAACTTCACCCCCGCCCGGACCGACCGGTCGTCTAAGAGGACCTCCAGCCCCGCCTCCGACATGGCCGCATAAATCTTCTCCGCCACCTCCCGCTCCCGCTCCTCCTCCACGTTGACCGGCACGATGGCAAAAGTATAGGGGGCGGCGCTCACCGGCCAGATTATCCCCTCCCCGTCGTGGTGCTGCTCTATTATGGCCCCCACCGTCCTGGTCACCCCTATGCCGTAGCAGCCCATGACCAGGGGGCGGGCCCTTCCCTCCTCGTCGAGGAAGGTGGCCCCCATGGCCTCGGAGTACTTGGTGCCCAACTGGAACACCTGGCCCACCTCGATCCCCCGCGTCCCCTCGAGAGGCGAGCCGCAGCGGGGGCAGGGATCGCCCGGCTCCACCGCCCGGATGTCGGCGGTGAGGGAGGGGGAGAAGTCCCGGCCCGGCCGGACGTGGAGGAGGTGGTATCCCTCTTCGTTGGCCCCGGTGATCACCTCGTCCTGGGCCATGACCTCGGGATCGGCCACGAGAAAGCCCCCGAATCCCACCGGCCCGGCCGAGCCCAAAGGCAGCCCCAGCTCCCCGACCAGGGAGGGGGGAGCCTTTTCTACCGCCAGCGCCCCCAAAGCGTTTTTCAGCTTTACCGGGTTCAGCTCCCGATCCCCGCGCAGAAGCGCCGCCACCGTCTCCTCCCGCCCGTCCCGGAAAAGGACCCGGAGGAAGAGAATCTTGGCCATCTCCCGGGGATCCCGCCCCGTGAAGCGGGAAAGCTCCTCGATGGTCCTCACCCCCGGTGTGGGAAACCGCTCCGGGGGAGGGACCTCCCCGGCCGGAAGGGGCTCGGGCGGGCGGGCCTCAGCCCGCTCGGCGTTGGCCGCATAGCCGCAGGAGCGGCAGAGAAGGAGCAAAGCCTCCCCCACCCGGGCCAGGACCATGAACTCGTGGGTCCGGTAGCCGCCTATGGCCCCCGGATCCGCCTCCACCACCTGAAAATCGAGCCCCAGCCGGGAGAAGATGCGGGAGTAGGCCTCGCACATCCGTTCATAGGTTTTCTGCAAGCAGGCCTCGTCCCGGTGAAAGGAGTAGGCGTCCTTCATGATGAACTCCCGGGCCCGCATCACCCCAAAGCGGGGGCGGATCTCGTCCCGGTACTTGTTCTGGATCTGGTAGAGGATGAGGGGAAGCTGGCGGTAGGAGCTCACTTCCTGGCGCACAAGATCGGTGATCACCTCCTCGTGGGTGGGACCGAGGCAGAAGCGGCGGCCGTGTCGGTCCTGGAGACGCCACATCTCCTCCCCGTATTCCGCCCAGCGGCCGGTCTCCTCCCAGAGCTCGGCCGGCTGCACTATGGGCAGAAGCAGCTCCTGGGCCCCGGCGGCGTCCATCTCCTCCCGGATGATCTCCTCCACCTTGCGGATCACCCGCCACCCGAGAGGCAGAAAGGTGTAGATGCCAGAGGCCAGCTTGCGCATCAGTCCCGCCCGGAACATGAGTCGGTGACTGGGTATCTCTGCCTCCGCCGGATCCTCCCGCCAGGTGTTGGCCAAAAGCTGAGAAAAGCGCAAGCTTTATCCCCCCATTTCCCTTATCTCTTCGATGAGCGCCTCCACCATCTCCTCCTCCGTCACCTTGCGCACCACCCGGCCGCGGCGGAAGAGGAGGGCCACCCCCTTTCCGCAGGCCACCCCCAGATCGGCCTCCGAGGCCTCGCCGGGGCCGTTCACCGCGCAGCCCATGACCGCCACCTTAAGCGGCCTCCTGAGGGGCAGGCCGGACACCCGCTCCCTGACTTCCCGCACCACCCGGAAAAGGTCCACTTCTATCCGGCCGCAGGTGGGACAGGCGATGATCTCCACCCCCCGCCGCCGGAGCCCTGCTGCCTCCAGGATTAGGTAGCCCGCCTCCACCTCCTCCCGGGCGGGGGCGGTGAGGGAGACGCGGATGGTGTCCCCTATCCCCTGCAGGAGGAGGGAGCCTATCCCCAGCGCCGACTTCACCAAACCCTGGGGAGGGGGACCGGCCTCGGTCACCCCGAGATGCAGGGGGTAGTCGGTCTCCCGGGCCAGTACCTCGTAGGCTCGGACCATTACCGGGACGTCCGAGGCCTTTACCGAGACCACGATGTCCCGGAAACCGGCATCCTCCAGAATGGCCGCCTGGCGCCTGGCGCTCTCCACCAGAGCCTCCGGGGTTCTCCCCCAGCGGTGGAGGAGGTCCCTCTCCAGAGAACCGGCGTTCACCCCCACCCGGATGGGCACTCCCCGGGCCAGGGCCTCCCGGGCGAGAAGGCGGACCCTGTCCTCCCCTCCGATGTTCCCGGGATTGATCCTCAGCTTTTCCGCCCCGGCCTCAAGAGCCCCCAGAGCCAGCCGGTAGTCGAAGTGAATGTCGGCGCAGAGGGGCACGGGACACCCCTCCTCCCGCAATCTTTTCCTGAGCTCCCCGAAGGCAGCCAGGGCCTCCCGATCCGGGATGGCCACCCGCACCAGCTCGCACCCCGCCCGCCAGAGTCCCAACACCTCCTCGCAAGTGGCTCTGGCGTCCCGGGTATCCGTCTTGCACATGCTCTGTACCGACACCGGAGCCCCGCCTCCGATAGCCAGGGAGCCCACGCGGACCTGGCGGGAGCGCCTGCGGGGAGCGGTCATCCCAGCCGGGCCAAGTCCCGGTAGGTGATGGCCAGCATGAGGAGGATGAGCAGGGTGAAGCCTATGAGGTGTAGAAGATGCTCCCTCTCCGGGGCCATTCTCTTACCCCGCACGAGTTCCCAGAGGAGAAAGAGGATGCGGGACCCGTCCAGGGCGGGGATGGGAAGGAGGTTCAAAAGACCCAGGTTGGCGGAGAGAAGAGCGGTGATCATGAGAAGGTACACCACCCCCAGCCGGGAGGCCTCCCCTATCTCCCGGGTGATGCCCACCGGCCCGATAAGGGTTACCTCCCCCTGACCCCGGAGGGCGCTCCCTATGGCCTGGACGGTGCCGGCCACCACCGACCAGGTCCAGCGGGCGGACTCCCCAAGCGCCCGGGAGGGAGGAACCCTCTCCATGCTCATCACCGGGGCCACCCCGATCACCCCCCTCTCCTCCGGCCCCTTCACCGGGGTCACCGTCACCCGGAACTCCCTTCCCTCCCGGCGCACCCCCAGCTCTACCGGATGCCCGGCGCTGGCCGCTATCTTTCTCTGCAGCTCTCTCCAGCTTTCGATCCGCGTCCCGTCCACGGAGAGTATCTCATCCCCCGCCCGCAGCCCCGCCTCCCAGGCCGGCCACCCCGGCTGGACCCGGGCCAGGCGCAGGGTGGGCTCCTTGGGTACGCCGAAAAGGGCCAAAAGAACGAAAAAGAGGCTCCAGGCCAGGGCGAAGTTCATGGCCGGCCCGGCGAACACTATGGCCAGACGCTTCCCCAGTCCCTGGTCGTTGAACCCCCTCCCCGGAGGAGGAGGTTCCTCGTCCGGCCGGAGAAACATTCCCGCCATACGCACATACCCCCCGAGAAGGAAAAGGCGCAGGGAGTAAACCGTCTCCCCCCGCCGGAAGGCCAGGAGGGAGGGGCCGAATCCGATGGCAAACTCATCCACCTTGACTCCCGCCTTCTTGGCCAGGAGAAAGTGGCCGAACTCGTGGGCCAGGATGAGGAGACCGAAGACGGCCACTACCGCCAGGAAGTGCACAGCTCCTCCCCCTTTCTCCGGCCCTCCTCCAAAACCGCGAGCACATCGTCCAGAGAGGAGACGGGGCGGGCCTCATGCTCCTCCAGAGCCCGCTCCATCACCCGGACCAGATCCAGAAAACCGAGGCGCCGCTCCAAAAAAGCCTTCACCCCCGCCTCCTTCACCCCGAGGAGAAAAGCCGGCTTGCTTCCCCCCGCCTCCCCCGCCCTTCTGGCCAACCGGAGGGAAGGAAAGGTCTCCTCGTCCGGGGCCAGAAAGGTAAGCCGCCCCACCCGGACCCAGTCCAGAGGGCGGACCACCCGCTCCAGTCTCTCCGGGTAGCCGAGGGCGTACTGGATGGGGAGGCGCATGTCGGGGACGCTCATCTGGCCCAGCCACCCTCCATCCCGCAGCTCCACGAGCCCGTGGACTATCCCCTCGGGATGGATCACCACCTCTATCTTCCCATAGGGCAGCCCGAAGAGGAAATGGGCCTCGATGATCTCCAAGCCCTTGTTCATCAAGGTGGCCGAGTCCACCGTTATCTCCCGCCCCATCCTCCACACCGGGTGGGCCAGGGCCTCCTCCGGGGTCACCCTCTCCAGCTCCTCCCGGCGGCGGCCCAGGAAAGGCCCGCCGGAGGCGGTGAGCACGATCCGGCTCACCTCTCCGGGAGCCACCTTCTCCAGGCACTGGAATATGGCGCTGTGCTCCGAGTCTACGGGGATGATCCGGGCTCCGGTCCGGGAAAGGAGAGGTCTCACCACCTCCCCGGCCGCCACCAGGGTCTCCTTGTTGGCCAGGGCCACCCTCTTCCCCGCCTGGAGCGCCGCCCAGGTGGGCCTGATCCCCGCCGACCCCCCGGCGGCGCTCAGCACCACGTCGGCGGAGGGCCAGCGGGCGCACTCCTCCACCCCCTCCGGGCCCGCCAGAACCTCGATCCCGCTTCCCCGGAGCGCCTCCCGGAGCTCCCCGGCCGCCGCCCGGTCCTCCAGGGCCACCACCCGGGGCCGGAAGGCCCGGGCCTGCTCTAGAAGCAGCCCGGCGTTCCGGCCGGCGCTCAAGGCCTCCACCTGGAAGTGCCGGGGATGGGCGGCCACCACCTCCAGGGCCTGGCGGCCCACCGCTCCCGTGGAACCGACGATGCTCAACCTGATCATGCCTCGGGCCGAGGAAGGAGTCCCGAGCTGATGGCCGCCTTCAGGACCACCAGGACCAGAGGGCCCCAGATGAGCCCCGCCGGGCCGAAGAGCCGGGCCCCGAGATACAGGGAAAGAAGGGCGGCCAGGGGATGGAGGCCCAGGGTGCCTCCCAGGACATAGGGGTGGGCGAGAGCCCTCAGGAGGGCCACGCTTCCGTAAAGGACGGCGATCCACACCCCGGTCATGTATTGCCCGGTCAGAAAAAGTACCACCACCCAGGGGACAAAGATGATGGCCGGCCCCACCACCGGGAGGATGTCCAGAATCCCGGCCAGAAAGGAGATGGTGAGGGCGTAAGGAATCCCTAAAAGGCTGAGTCCCAAAAGGGTGACAAAAAAGGTCAGGGAGACGAGTACGAACTGGGTTTTGATGAGGCCCAGGGTGGAGCCCATCACCTCGGATTTGACCTGCATGATTCCCCGGCGCCAGAGGGGAGGGAAGAGGGAGAGGATGAAATCCCGGATGAGGCGCTTGTCCCGGCTGACAAGGTAGGTGGTAAGGGCGGAAAGGATCACCAGGATGGCGAACCCCGGGACCCCGCGCAGAAGCCATCCCTGCAAGACATTGAGGGTGGAGAGGAGGAAGCCCTGAAGGGCTCCGTAGATGCCGCTCAGTTGCTGGTCCATGGCCCCCCGCACCCAGGGAGGAAGGGTGCGAAAAGAACGTTCCAGAAAGAGAAAAAACTCATCCCGCATCTCCCTCCAGGCGGCGAAGGAGAGGGGGAGGGCGGAGACGAGCCCCGAGAGCTCCGCCACCAGCCGGGAGAGAGCCAGGGTCAGAAAGAGGACCAACCCTCCGCCCACCAGGAGGAGGGAGACGGCCGCTCCCACCGAGCGGGGGATCCTCCACTTCTCCATCCGGGTCACCATCCAGTCGAGGGCCAGAGCGAAGAAGAAGCCCAAAAGGAAAGGGAGGAAGTAGGGAAGAAGGTATTTTATGAACACGAAGGAGGCGGCTAGGTAGAGGCCGATGGCGAGATAAAACCTGGTCACCCTTCCGCCCTCAAAGTCCCCCTGCAGAGAGGACGAAAAAATAGTAAGCCCCCAGGGCGGCGAAGGCAAGACTGTCAAACCGGTCCAGAATCCCCCCGTGCCCGGGAAGGAGATCCCCGGAGTCCTTCACCCCCGCCCCCCGTTTGAGGAAGGACTCCCAGAGATCCCCCGCCAGGGAAAGGCCGGAGGTGAGCCCGGCCAGGAGAAGTCCCTCCGCCCGGCCGAGCCAGGCCCAGGGCCCCAGGATCCACCCCAGAGCCAGGCTGGCCAGAAGCCCGGTGAGGGTGCCCTCCCAGGTCTTCTTCGGGCTCACCGCCGGAGCCAGGAGGTGCCGGCCCCAGAAGCGGCCCCCGAAGTAGGAGAGGGTGTCAAAGGTCCAGACGAGAAGGAAGGTTAGGACGAGGGCCTCCCCTCCCCAGCGCTCCCGCAAAAGGACGAGGAAAGAGAGGAAGGTGGCCGGGTAGAGAAGGGAGAGGTGAGCCGCCCAGACGGCCCCTCCTCCCCGGAGAGCGAAAAAGGTGGCCAGAACGAGCCCCAAGAGGAGAGCCCCCAGAAGCCCCGTTCCCCCGAATTTCCAGGCTATCCAGGGGGCAAGGAGAGCCCAGGCCTGGGGAAGGATGGGAGGAGGGGGCAACCCCTGGCGGCGGAGGAGCTTCTCCAGCTCCGCATATCCCAGGAAGTTCAGGACGGCTACCCCCAAAGCCAGCACTCCTCCCCCCAGCCAGGCGAGGAGGAGCAGAAGGGGGATTCCGAGGAGGGCGGTGAAGATCCGGTCCCGAAGCAAATCAGCAAACGTTCCGGGCCGGAAGCCCCCCGAAGCGCCTTTCCCTTTTTCGGTAGGCGTCTACGGCTTCCAGGAGCTCCCGGCGGCCGAAGTCGGGCCAGAGGACCGGGGTAACCCAGATCTCCGTGTAGGCGAGCTGCCAGAGGAGAAAGTTGGAGACCCGCATCTCCCCTCCGGGGCGGATGAGGAGGTCGGGATCGGGGAGGCCGGCGGTGTAAAGGCGGGAGGCGAAGAGTCCTTCGTCAATCTCCTCCGGGTTCACCCTCCCCTCCCTGGCCTCCCGGGCCAGGGAGCGAGCCGCCTGGACTATGTCCTGCCTCCCCCCGTAGTTCACGGCCACCACCAGCCGGAGCCGGGAGTTGGAGCGGGTCTTCTCCACCGCCTCCAGACAGAGCCTCCGCACCGTCTCCGGAAGCCCCTGGAGATCGCCTATGACCTCCACCCGCACCCCCCGGGAGCGGAGCTCCTCCAGGTGCTCCTCCAGGGCCCGGGGCAGGAGCTCGAAAAGCAGGGCCTGCACCTCCCCCCCCGGCCGGCGCCAGTTCTCGGTGGAGAAGGCGAATATGGTGAGCACCTCCACCCCCAGCTCCACGCACGCCTCCACCACCTCCCGGAGGGCCCGCACCCCCGCCTGGTGGCCAGCGGTACGGGGTAGGCCCCGGCTTTGAGCCCAGCGGCCGTTCCCGTCCATGATCACTGCGATGTGGCGGGGAACCTTCAACGGGATCCTTCCTCCGGCGTCCCCGGATGGGGGGTGAGCACCACCTCCACCTCCCCCTCCCGGCCCCGCGCCCGGACCACGTAATCCTCTCCCGGTCTCAGGTCCTTGAGCCGGAACCGCTCCGGGGCCTGGGTGCGTAAGACCGTCCACCTCCAGCCCGCCTCCTCCAGCCGCCTCCGGGCCTCCTCCCAGGGGTAGCCCACGAGATCGGTCGGGTTCATACCTCGGTGATCTCCTCCTCCTTAGAGCGCAGGAGAGCGTCTATCTCCCCTATGTAGCGGTCGGTGAGCTTCTGGATGGCCTCCATGGCTTTCCGGGCCTGGTCCTCGGAGACCTCCCCCTCTTTCTCCCGGGCCTTTATCTCCTCGTTGGCCTCCCTCCGGAGGTTCCGGATGGCCACCCGGCCTTCTTCGGCCTTTTTGCGCACCAACCTGAGCAGCTCCTGCCTCCGCTCCTCGGTGAGGGGAGGGATGGTCACCCTGACCACCGCCCCATCCACCTGAGGGACAAGGCCCAGGCCGGAGCGGGAGATGGCCCTCTCCACCGCCGGAACCACCTGCCGGTCCCAGGGCTGTACCAGGAGCACCCGGGGCTCGGGCACGGTGATGGAGGCCACCTGGTTCAGGGGGAGGGTGGTCCCGTAGCACTCTACCATTACCTTCTCCAGGAGCGCCGGAGAGGCCCTTCCCGCCCTGACGCCCGCCAGCTCCCGCCGCAGAGCCTCCACCGCCTTCTTCATCCGCTCCTCGGTCTGGGCGGAAACCTCCATAAGGATCATCCCCCCACGAGAGTGCCCACTTCCTCCCCCAGCACGGCCCTTTTGACATTGCCCCGCTGCTGGAGGTCGAAGACCACTATGGGGATGCGGTTTTCCATACACAGGGTCACGGCGGTGGAGTCCATCACCCCCAGCCCCTGGCGCAGAAGATCCATGTGTTCAAGACGGGGAAGCAGGCGGGCCCCGGGGTGCTGGCGGGGGTCGGCGTCATAGACCCCGGCCTCCTTGGTGGCCTTGAGCATGGCGTCGGCCTCGATCTCCGCCGCCCGCAAGGCGGCGGCAGTATCGGTGGAGAAGTAGGGGTTTCCCGTGCCCCCGGCGAAGATGACCGTCCTCCCCTTCTCCAGGTGCCGGATGGCCCGGCGGCGGATGTAGGGCTCGGCCACCGAGCGCATCTCAAGAGCCGTCTGCACCCGGGTGTCCACCCCCTCCTTCTCCAGGGCGTCCTGCAAGGCCAGAGCGTTTATGACCGTGGCCAGCATCCCCATGTAGTCGGCGGCCGCCCGGTCCATGCCCCGGGCCGTGCCCTCCACTCCTCGCCAGATGTTCCCCCCGCCCACCACTACGGCCACCTGCACCCCCAGCGAGGTCACCTCCGCCACCTCCTCCGCCACCCGCCGCACCACCTCGGGATCTATGCCAAAGCCCTGCTCACCGGCCAGGACCTCGCCGCTGATCTTCAGCACCACCCGGCGGTACTTGGGCTGGGGAAGGACCTCCTCTGCCCGGCGGGTCCTCAAGATTCCCTCTCCCCCACTTCAAAACGGGCAAACCGCCCGATCACTATGTTCTCCCCGAAGCGGCTTATGGCCTGGCGCACCAGATCTCCCACGGTGACGGAGGGATCCTTGACAAAGGGTTGCTCCTCCAGGCACACCCGGGCGAAGAAGTTCTTTTCCAACCTCCCCTCCACGATTTTGTCCACCACGTGGGGGGGCTTTCCCTCCTCCAGGGCGCGCTTCCGCCAGATCTCCCTCTCCGCCTCCACCTCCTCCGGGGGGATCTCCTCCCTCCGCACATAGCGGGGGGCACTGGCGGCGATGTGCAGGGCCAGATCGTGGGCCAGGGACCGGAACTCCTCCGTCCGGGCCACGAAGTCCGTCTCGCAGTTGAGCTCCAAAAGGACCCCTATCCGGCTGCCGTGGTGAATGTAAGCCTCGATCAGCCCCTCGGCCGCCCGCCGGCCGGCCTTCCTGGCCGCGAGCGCCAGACCCTTCTCCCGCAACCACTCCAGAGCCCGGGAGACATCCCCTCCCGCCGCCTCGAGGGCCCGCTTGCAGTCCATCACCCCTGCTCCGCTCATCTCGCGAAGCTTTTTGACCGCTTCGGCGGAGATCCCGCTCACGACGCCTCCTCTTGAGAGACCCCCGGCTCCTCGCTCCCTTCTCCCTCTTCCTCGGCCGGGGCCGGGGATGCCCCCTGGCGTCCCTCGATTATGGCGTCGGCTATCCTCCCGGCGATCAGCTTCACCGCCCGGATGGCGTCGTCGTTGCCCGGGATGACGTAATCCACCTCGTCCGGGTCGCAGTTGGTGTCCACAAGACCGATGATGGGAATACCCAGCCTCCTCGCCTCCAGCACGGCGATTCTCTCCTTGCGCAAGTCCACCACGAAGAGGGCGTCAGGGACCCGCTCCATGTTCTGGAGTCCCCGGAGATAGCGGCTGAGCTTCTCCCTCTCCCTCTGGAGACGCACCGACTCCTTCCAGGGCAACTGGTGGATCCTCCCGCTCTCGAAGAGCTCGTCCAGCTCCTTCAACCGGCCGATTCTCTTCCTTATGGTAATGAAGTTGGTGAGGGTGCCCCCCAGCCACCTCTCGGTCACCCAGTGCGCCCCCGCCCGGCGGGCCTCCTCCTCTATCGCCTCCTGGGCCTGCTTTTTGGTTCCCACGAAGAGAAACTCCCCGTGGCGGGCCGCCAGGTCCCGGGCGAACTCCACCGCCTCCTCGAGCAGGCGGACCGTCTTCTGGAGATCAATTATGTAAATCCCGTTCCGCTGGGTATAGATGTAGCGGCCCATCTTCGGATTCCACCTCCGCGTGGGGTGGCCGAAGTGAACCCCGGCTTCCAGGAGCTGCTTCATGGTCAGCGTCGACACCCGAAAGACACCGGGAGTTAGTCTAGCACAAAAAGGGTTCAGCAGGAAAAGTCTATATGCCGACCCCGCTTCTCCTCGGGAGGCTTCTCCTCCCTGGGTCGCCTCCGCCTTCCCCGGTTCTTCTCCCCCTCCTCCCGGGAGCGCCGCTCGGGGGCCATCTCCACCCGCAGGGCGTCCTGCACCGGGGGCAGGCGGATCTCTCCCGGCTCGGCCATGTCAGCTCACCGCCCGGCGGAAGTGGGAGAGCCGGCCCCGGAGGCGCAGGAGGGCCTTGGAGTGAAGCTGGGAGACCCGGGAGATGGAGAGCCCCAGCACCTCGCCTATCTCCCGGGCGGTGAGCCCCTCGTAGTAGTAGAGGGCCACCACCAGCCTCTCCTTCTCCGGCAAAGCCCTTATGGCCTCGGCCAGGACCTCCTTGACCTCCGAGGCGGCGGCGGTGTGGAAGGGATCCTCCACCTTCTCGTCGCTCATGAGCTCCTTCAGGGTAAACTCCCCTTCTTCCCCGTCCCCCGTGATCCAGAGCTCATCCAGGGAGATCACCTGGGAGCGGCCCAGCTCCCGCAGGATCCTCCCCAGCTCCTCTACCGTGATCCCCAGCTCCTCCGCCACCTCCTCGTCGGTGGCCGAGCGCCCCAGGCGATTCTCCACCCGCCAGTAAGCCTCCTCCAGCTCCCGCGCCCGGTGGCGCAAAGAGGCAGGCACCCAGTCCATGGAGCGTAGCCCGTCGAGGATGGCTCCCCTTATCCGGGTGATGGCGTAGGTTTCGAACTTTATGCCCCGCGAGGGATCGAACCGCTCGATGGCGTTGATAAGGCCGAAGATGCCGTAGCTGTAAAGATCGTCCTGGTCCACGTGCGGGGGAAGCCCCATGGCCAGCCTCCCCGCCACGTACTTCACTAGCCCGAGATAGTGAAGGATGAGCTTCTCCCGGGCCTCGAGACTCCCCCTTTCCTTGTACTCCTCCCAGGCCCCCCATATCCCGGGGGCCACCACCGGTTCAGGCTCTCCCACGCCTCTCTCCCCCTTTCATATGAGCCCCAGGCGTCTGAGCCGGGCCTGCTCCCCGAATATGTACCGGCAAATCCGATCCTGGTCCTTCCGCCCGAGGCGCTGGAATTCTATGCCGTAAGCCCTCTCTCTTCCTTCCTCCGTCACCCGCACCACCCGCCCCAGAGCCCGGAGGGGGCCGGAGGGGAGGGAGAGCTCCAGCCAGATCTCCTCTCCGGGATGAAGGGGAACAGAGGTGAGAAGGAGCATCCCTCCCCCGCTGATGTCCTTGGTCACTCCCTCGAACCAGTGATACTCTTCCCTCCCCCAGTCCCAGGGAGCGATCCCCTCTCCCTCCTCCCGGGGAACAAACCGTACCGGGAGGGTGGCCTCCCAGCGGTAGAACCTCCTCCGCTGGTCCCGGCGCACCTCGCCCACCCGCACCACCAGCACGGGCGGATCGGACCACTGGTCCTCCACTTCTCCGAAAAGGGCGAAAAATCCCCGCTGGTCGTGGTAGAAGAGGGTCACCTCCGTCCCCCGGGGAACGAAAAAGAGCTCTTCCCCTCTCATGGGGGAGGCCAAGGCCACTCTGCCCTCCTCCACTTCCTGCACCCAACTGGAAAAGGAGATCTCCCCCTCCCCCTGGGGCACGGAGAGCTCCACCTTCTGGTTCACCCGGGGAAGGTCCCTCATCCCCCCTTCCTCCTCGCCTCATATTTTTCATCGCTTTCTCCCCAGCTTCTTTCCAGCACCAGCCCCAGGACGGCTCTCCCTCCCCAGGGCCGGAGGCCCAAGGGCCCCTCCCCCGAGAGGTAGGCGGCGGGAAGGCCCAGGGCCGCCGCCCAGTTGAGCATCCGCCCCGGCCGGAGGCAAAGGTCCAGGTGGGTGAAAGAGAGAACGGCACCCGGACGGCGCAGGCGGAGCCCGGCCGCCTGCCCCTCCTCGAGACCCCAGTGGGCGGGGAGGAGAAGGAAAAGGAGGTCGGCCGGCAGGTTCCCTGCCTCCCCGTCCCCAGCTACGAGGACGAGACGCTTCCTCTCCCGGGGCAGGCGGCGGCCCGTGTCCAGCGGAACGTCCAGGGCCCGGCAGGTGCTCTCGAGAGCCGGGGGAGGCTCCTCTCCCCAGAAGACCACCCGGAGGGCATGGCCTCCCCGGGAAAGAAGGGGAAGAAGGCGGCAGAGGAACGTCGTCCGGCCGCTTCCGGGAGGACCGACCACCGCCACCACCTTCCCGGGCTCGGGCTGCCAGCGGAAGGGGGGAAAGAGGCGGTCCACCATTCTTGCCGCTTCCTCGAAAAGTAACCCCTTTCCCGCTCCGGCCAGCCCCCGCTCCAAAAGCGCATCAGCCAGTCCCCGGGCCAGGGCGGGGGAAACTCCTCCCCGCCTCAGGGCGAGGTAAAACCCTTCTATCACTCCCGGATAGAGCGGAGACTCCGGAAACTCCTCCCCCCTCTCCGCCTCCGCCCGGCGGCTCAAAAGCCAGAGCATCTCCCGCATCCGGGAGATCTCCTCCCGGAGGGAGGAAAAGCCCTCCTCCCCCTCCCGGGCGGCGAAGGTGGCCTCCACCTGGCGCCTCCGCAAAAAGAGTAACTTTCTTTCCACTACCCGGCTTCCCAGAAGGAGGGCCTCTCCGCCCACCTCCCTCCTGGCCCGGTCCAGCGCCTCCTGGAGGGAGGGGGCCCGCACCCGTACCAGCTTCACGCCGCCTTCACCATCCCCACCACCTCCACCCGCAACTCAGGCGCTATCTCCCCGTAGGAGACTACCTTGACCCGGGGGAGGATCCTCTCTGTAAGGCGCCGGAAGTAGAGCCGGACGAGAGGCGGGCAGAGGATCACCGGCTCCTCCCCCCGGCTCCAGAGCCGGGAGATCTCCTTCTCCAGGGACTCCACCACCCGGCCCAGGAGATCGGGATCCAAGGAAAGGGGCATGCCGGGCTTGGCCGCCTCCACCGCCCGGCGGAAGGTCTCCTCCAGGGAGGGGTCGAGGGAGAGGGCCAGCACTCGGCCCTCCTTCACCGGCAGGCTCTGGCTTATCTGGCGGGCCAGGGCCTGACGCACCTGCTCCGTCAGCCGGTCGGGATCCTTGGTGAGGGGAGCCCAGTCAGCCAGCACCTCGAGAATGGTGACCAGATCCCGGATGGGGATGCCCTCCCGGAGTAGGTTCTGCAGCACTTTCTGCACTTCGCCGAGGCTCATGAGCCCGGGGACTAGCTCCTCTACCAGTGCCGGGTGCGTCTCCCGCAGGGAGTCAAGAAGCGCCTTCACCTCCTGGCGGCCCAGGAGCTCGTGGGCGTGCTGGCGCACCACCTGGGAGAGGTGGGTGGTGAGCACGGAAGGGGCGTCCACCACGGTGAGTCCCAAAGCCTCCGCCCTCTCCCGGGCCGCTCCCTCGATCCAGCGGGCCGGCATGCCGAAGACGGGATCCCGCCCCTCAAAACCCCCGATGTCCGCCGCCTCCACCCCCGGCCCGAGGGCCAGATACCTCTCCGGGAGCGCCTCTCCCCGGGCCACCTCCACTCCCCGCATCTTGAGGACGTACTGGTGGGAGGGGAGATCGAGGTTGTCCCGCACCCGGACGAGAGGCATGACGAACCCCAGCTCCAGGGCCAGCTGGCGGCGAATGGCCTTTATCCGCTCCATGAGATCCCCTCCCTGGGAGGGGTCGGCCAGAGGCAGAAGCCCCAGTCCCAGCTCTACCTCCAGAGGCTCGGCGGCCACGAGCCTCATCACCGCCTCCGAGTCGCTAGCCGGGGGAGGCTCCTCCTCCACCCGGACCAGTTCTTCCGTCTCCCCATCCCTCCTCCGGCGGACGGACAGGGCGTAGAGGAAAGTGAAGGTTGCCCCCAGCAGAAGGAAGGGAAGGTGGGGAAGACCGGGCACCAGACCCAGGATGAGGAGGCTTATCCCCGCTATCTCTAGCACCCGGGGGTGGGAAAGGATCTGGCCCGCCACCGCCCCGGCCATGCTGGAGGAGTCGGCGGCCCGGGTGACGATTATCCCCGTGGCGGTGGAGAGAAGAAGGGCTGGTATCTGGGTAACGAGACCGTCTCCCACCGTGAGGAGGGTATACCTCTGGAGGGACTCCGACCAGCTCATTCCCTGCTGGGCCACCCCTACCAGGAATCCACCCACGACGTTAACCACCGCGATGACCACCGAGGCGATGGCGTCGCCCTTGACGAACTTGGAGGCCCCGTCCATGGCTCCGTAAAAATCGGCCTCCCGCTCTATCTCCTCCCGCCGCCTCCTGGCCTCCGCCTCGGTGATCAGCCCGGCGTTGAGATCGGCGTCTATGCTCATCTGCTTGCCGGGCATGGCGTCGAGGGTGAAACGGGCCGCCACCTCGGCCACCCTCTCCGCTCCCCGGGTGATGACCACGAACTGGATGACCACCAGGATGAGGAAGACCACGAACCCCACCACCGGGTTTCCTCCCACCACGAACTGGCCGAAGCGCTCGATCACCTCGCCGGCATAGCCCTGGAGGAGAATGAGCCGGGTGGAGGAGACGTTGAGTGCCAGCCGGAAGAGGGTGGCGAGAAGGAGGAGGGAGGGGAAGGTGGAGAACTGCAGGGGCTCCCGGGCGTACATGGTGACCAGGAGCACCACCAGGGAGAGGGTGAGGTTCAGGGAGAGGAGCAGGCTCAAAAGAAAGGGAGGGAGGGGTACCACCATCATGGCCAGCACCCCGATCACCGCCCCGGCCAGGAGGAGGTCCTGCAGGGGAAGGTTTCTCGGGCTCAAGCCCGGGCACCTCCCGCTTTAAGCTCGGGCTCCATCCCCCGGGTCCGCCAGAGGTAGGCCAAAAGCCCGGCCACCGCCCGGTAGAGGGCCGGAGGAATGGCCGCGCCCAACTTTATGCGGTAGAGGGAGCGGGCCAGAGGCGGGTCGGAGACCACGGGCACCCCGTGTCTCCTCGCCACCTCGGCGATCCTCCTGGCCAGCCAGCCCTTCCCCTTGGCCACCACCACCGGGGCGTCCGTCTCCTCCGGAACGTAGCGGAGAGCCACGGCCAGATGGGTGGGGTTGGTGACCACCACCTGAGCCCGGGGCACCTGGTGCATCATGCGCGCCCGGGCCACCTCCCGGTGGCGGCGGCGCCGGGCGGACCGGATCTGCGGGTTTCCTTCCGTTTCCTTGATCTCCTCCCGCACCTCCTCCCGGGTCATGTAAAGCCGGCGCTCGTACGCCCACCGCTGGTAGAGGAAGTCTAGCCCGGCCACCAGGAAGAGCACCCCGCTCAAGCGGAGCACCAGCCGGTCGGCGAGGGAGGCTACTTGCCGCACCGCCTCCAGGGGATCGGAAAAGAGCAGGGACACCAGGTTCTCCTTCCCTCCCCGAATGGTCCAAAAGCTCACCCCCAGGAGGAGGGCCAGCTTGAGGCTCCCCTTGCCCAGCTCCAGGAAGGGCTGGGCGGAAAATAGCCGCCGGAAGCCGGAAAATATTACCGGCCGGATGCCGGCCGGGGAGAAATAAAAACCGGTCTGCAAAAACCCCAGGGCCAGGGTGACAAAAAAGGCGAAAAAGGCGAAAGGAAGGGTCAGCCAGAGGAAAAGCTCTCCCCCCCGCTTCATCCCCTCCTCCCAGGACATCCCGGCAGCCTCCCCGAAGAAATCCCGGGCCAGGGCTAAAAGCCGGTGCGCCCCTTCTGGGCCGGTCAAGCGGAGGAAGAGGTAGACGAGGAGGAGCACCCCGGCCAGGATGAGCTCCGGGCTACGGAAGATCTGGCCCTTTTTGCGGGCCTCGGTCCGGCGCCTTGAGGTGGGCGGCTCGCGCCTTTCCCCGTTCACCGGGCTATTCCTCCGAGAAACCCGGTCACCGCCCGCACCTCCTCCGGATAGAGGGAGGCGAAGACCAGGGAGTAGGAGGAGACGGCGAAGGCCAGGATGCCCAGGCCCACCAGCACCTTGAGGGGGAAGCTCAGGATGAACACGTTGGCCTGGGGCAGGGCCCGGCCTACAAAGACAAGCAAAATATTCACCAGGAAGAGCGCCGCCAGAACGGGGAAGCTCAGGCGCAGGGCGGTGGAGAAGGCCCGGGAGACCTCCTGAAGTCCCAGGACCGGCAGGGCCTCCCAGGGGATGAGGGAGCCGGGGGGCAGCTCCCGGAAGGTCTCGACGAGCCCCTGGATGAGGACGGCGTCTCCCCCGGAGGCCAGCACCAGGACGAGAGCCAGGAGGTAGAGGAAGGTGGGAAGAGGAGAGCCGAAACCCCCGTGGGCCGGATCGAGCACCCCGGAGAAACCGAGCCCCAGCTCGTAATCCAGGATCTGTCCGGCCATCTGGACGGCGGAGAGGATGATAGCCACCAGGAAGCCCAGGGCCAGCCCCAGAATAAGCTCCCCGGCGAAGGCCAGGGCGAAGGCGGGGAGCGAGGGATAGACGGCGAGGGAGGAGCGGGGAGCCAGGGGAAAGATCACCAGAGAGAGGGCCAGGGCCAGAAGCACCCTCACCTGAACGGGCACGGACTGGTGGGAGAAGAAGGGGGCGCTCACGGAAAGGCCCAGGATTCTCCCGAACACCAGCCAGAAGACCGTAAACTCCCGGGAGGCGAGGGAGATGAGCCCACTGAGGTCAGCGCCCAATTAGATCGCCCCTCAATGCAGCCACCCCGGGAAGCCGTTCAGGAGATAGGCGGTGAAGTCCACAAGCCTCCGGATCATCCAGGGACCGAAGAAGAAGAGCCCTAAAAACACGGCCACTATCTTGGGAGCAAAGGCCAGGGTCTGCTCCTGGAGCTGGGTGAGGGACTGAAAGAGAGCCACGATCAATCCGGTCAGGATCCCCAGGATCATGAGGGGAGCGGAGATCAAAAGGGCCAGCTCCATGGCCTGACGGCTTGCGGACATGATGATCTCCGGGCTCACTGGAAGCTCACCACCAGGGAACGGACCAGAAGGTGCCAGCCGTCCACCAGGACGAAAAGCAGGATCTTGAAGGGCAGGGAGATCATCATGGGGGGAAAGAGGAGCATGCCCATGGACATGAGGGCGCTGGCCACCACCAGGTCAATGATCAAAAAGGGTATGAAGAGGAGGAAGCCTATCTCGAAGGCGGTTTTGAGCTCGCTGGTGATGAAGGCCGGCACCACCACGGTGAGGGGGAGGGAGCGGGGGCTCTCCGGCTCCGGAAGGCCGGAGAGGCGGACGAAGAGGGCCAGGTCCTTCTCCCGGGTCTGCTTGACCATGAAGTCCCGCAAAGGATCGGCGGCTCGCTCCAGAGCCTGGGTCTGGGAGATCTCCCCCCGCTGGTAGGGGAGCCAGCTCTCCCGGTAAACCTTTCCGAACACCGGGGACATGACAAAAAGGGTGAGGAAGAGGGCCAGACCTATCAGCACCTGGTTGGGCGGCATCTGGCCCACGGAGAGGGCGTTCCGGAGGAGGGACAAAACCACGACGATGCGGGTGAAGGAAGTCATCATCACCAGGATGGCTGGGGCCAGGGTGAGCACGGTGAGGAGAGCCAGTATCTGCAGGCTCACCGCCACCTCCTGAGGGCTCTGGGCCCCCCGCACCCCGATCTGCACCTGAGGCAGAAGCACCTCTCCGCTCACGGCCGACCGAGCCCCCTCTCGATCTCCCGGGCCTCCTCCTCATCTAGCTCGGCCAGGGTGCCGATGAAGCCGTCGGTGATCCCCACCACGAGAGTCCTCCTGCCCACCCGGAGAAGCCCTATCTGCCTCCGGGGGCCCAGGCCCACCTGGGCCAGAACCCGGACGGGGAAACCGGGTGGCATCCCGGGGAAGCGCCGGGCCAGGAAGCGGGTAAAAGCCCAGGCCAGGGCGGAGACAAGACCTAGGAAGAAGGCCAGCTTGAGGAGAGCCCAGATCACGCCGAGCATTTCCGCCCCTCCAGGGCCATCTCCAGCCGCCGGGGATCGAGGGGCTTGGCCAGAAAGTCCTCCGCCCCCCGGCGGATGGCCGCCCGCACCTCCTCCTCCCCGCAGGCGGCGGAGAGCACGATGAACCGGGCCTTCCTCCTCTCCTTCCTCGCCCGCCGGATCAGCTCCAGCCCGTCCCCGTCGGGAAGCAGGATTTCGAGGATGACCATCTCGGGATCGAGCTCCCGGAGGAGGTCTTCGGCCTCGGCGAGAGAGGAGGCCTCCGCCACCCGGTAGCCCAGAGGCTCCAGGACCTCCCGCACCTCCCGGCGGCAGAAGGAGAGGGGGTCCACCACCAAAACCTTCCCCGACCTCATGCCAGCTTCTGCACCCTCTCCCGGCGGCTGACTATCTCGGTAATACGCACCCCGAAGTTGTCCTCCACCACCACCACCTCCCCGCGGGCTATCAGTTGGCCATTGGCCAGGATGTCCACCGCCTCCCCCGCCAGCCGGTCAAGTTCGATAACCGAGCCGGGAACCAGGGAGAGAATCTCCCGCACCGTCTTTTCCGCCCTCCCCAGCTCCACGGTGATGGTAAGGGGGACGTCGAAGAGGAGGTCGAGATTCCGCGGCTCCCCCTCCCTCCGGACCGACTCCCGGGGCTCCAGAGGAGCGAACTCCAGGCTCTGGGGAGGGGATTCCTCCAGGACGAGATAGCCTTCTGCCCTGCCGGAAGCGGCCGGGGTCTTGATCTCCAGAGAGAACGACTCCATCACCCGGCCGGGGAGGGAGAAGCTTCCTTCCTCCCAGAAGCCGCCGGCGAGGCTCAAGCTCTTCCCCAGCCGCTCTCCCAGGTCCTGCGGATCGAGGAGGCGGGAGAGATCGGTCTTCTCCCCGACCACCCGGGCGAGGGAGGGGTCCAGGCGGAGGTAGAAGCGCTCGCCCCCCTCCCCGGCGAGCTTCCACCACCATCCGCCCGGAACCCTCTCCCCGGGCTCCCCCCCGGGGCGGACCTCGGCCTCTATCTCCACCCGCCGGAGGGCCTCCCGAAGGGCCTCTCCTGTTCGGTCCGCGAGGGTAAAGGCCTTCTCTCCCTCGCTCCCTTCCTCTCCGGCCTCCTCGGATACGGCCCTGAGGAGGGCGTCTATCTCTTCCTGGCTTAAAATCTCACCGCTCATCGGCTTCCTCCCCTTCCACCCGCTCCAGGATCTCCACCGCCAGGAAGCGGCCGAGCCTCCCCGGCCGGGCCCGGAACTTCAGGCGGTTGCGGACGAATACCTCGAGAGGCTCCCCTACCCCCCGCTCCAGCACCACCACGTCCCCCACCTTCAGCCGGAGGAGCTCCTCCATCCGGAGCCTCCGCCTCCCCAGCTCCACCGAGAGGGGAACCCGGACCGGCCGGAGGTTCTCCGCCATCCGCTCGGGGCTCGCCTCCTCCTTCCCCGCCTGCCGGAGCATCCAGTAGCGGGCGGTGAGATAGGGGAGCACGGGCTCCAGGAGGCTGTAAGGCAGGCAGAGCCGGAGGCTCCCCTCCGCCTTCCCCATCTGGCACCGGAAGCCCAGGAGCACCACCATCTCTCCCGGGGGGAGGAACTGGGCGAAAAGGGGATTGGTCTCCACCGACTCCAGGGCGGCCCGCACCTGGCCCACGTTCCGCCAGGCCTCGGTGAGGGAATCGAGGAGTACGGCCAGGATGCGCCGGAGCATAGAGGACTCTATCTCGGTGAGGGAGCGGCGGAGGTCGGGGGAGGTCCCCGGCCCTCCCAGGAGACGGTCCACCAGAGAGAAGACCAGGTGGGACTCGAGATCCAAGAGGGCGTTGCCGGGAAGCGGGGGCATGTTGAGCACTGCCAGCACCACTGGGTCCCGGAGAGAGCGGAGGAACTGCTGATAAGGGGTCTGCTCGGTGAAGACGAGCTGGAGCTGGATGGCCATCCTCATCTGGGCGGAGAGGGCGGTCTGGGCGATACGGGCGAAGTTCTCGTGCATGAGGGCCAGCGTCCGGATCTGCTCTTTGGAGAACTTGTCCGGACTCCGGAAGTCGTAAAGCCTTACCTGCTTCTTGGTCCCCTTCATCCCCACCTCACTGCAGAAGGAAGGATTTGAAGTAGACCTCCACCGGAGCTTCCAGAAGCGACTCCAGCCTCTGGCCGATCTCCTTCCGCAGGGCTTCCATGCCCCCGGGCCCGGAGAGCTCGTCGAAGCTTCTCGAGCGGAGGACGGAGAGGATCACGTCCCTCACCGCCGCCTTCTTTTCCTCCGCCTCCTTGGCCTTTTTCTTGTCGGAGAGCCAGACCTCCACGTCCACCTGAATGTAGCGCCGGCCTCCCGGGTCGCGGAGGTTGGTGGTGATCTCCCCCGCCTGAAGCACCACGTGGCCGTTCTTCTGGGAGGCGGGGGAGGTCTCCGCCTTCCGGGAGCCGAAGAGGCGAAGTCCCAGGTAGGCCCCCCCTCCCCCCAGGACCAGGAGGCCGACCAGCAAAAGGACGAGCCCCTTCTTCCCCCGCACCTTCATCTCCCCCGCCCTCCTCTGATGAACTGCCTCTTGAAGAGCACGTAGCGGCGGATGACCTCCTCGATCCCCTCCTTGACCACCAGTTTTCGCCCCGTGGTCAGGGTGATGGTGGTGTCGGGCAGAGCCTCCAACATCTCGATCAGCTCCGCGTTCACCACTACCTCCTCGCCGTTAAGCCGGGTGAGCCTGATCAATCATCCTCACCGCTTGATGCCGGCCAGCTCTTCCAGCATCTGGTCAGAGGTGATGATCACCCGGGTATTGGCCTGAAAGCCCCTCTGGGTGGTGATCATGTCCGTGAACTCCTGGGCCAGGTCCACGTTGGACATCTCGAGGGAGCCCGGCAAAAGAGTTCCGTGGCTCCCCTGGCCGGGCTGGTTCCGGTCCGGCTCGCCGGAGTTGTTGGATTGCCTCCAAAGCCCCTCCCCGGACCGCATGAGCCCGCCGGGGTTGGCGAAGGTGGCGGTGGCGATTACGGCCAGGCTCATGTCGAAGCCGTTGGAGAAGCGGGCGGTGATGGTCCCGTCCTGCCCGATGGAGATGCTCTGGAGCGTCCCGCTCGGGTTACCGTTTTGCTTGGAAGCGATGATGGTGAAGGTGCCGGTGAACTGGGTGAGCGACCCGACGTCAGGCACCACGCTTAAGAGATCGGCCCCTTCCGGCCAGAACATGAAGGGCAGGGTGAGCTCGGGGTAGGTGGCTCCGTTGGCCAGACGGGTGCCATCTGTATCTATAGTCCCGTCGGGGTTGAAGAGCACCTTCCCGGTCATTTCGGAATCGGATCCGTTTTTGAAGGCCACCGGCCCCTCCGGCTGGGCCCGGAGCGATCCATTGGCCAGGGGGTCGAGCTCGGCGAAAAGGTCTATTCCCGCTCCGTTCACGTCGGGATCGGTGTTGAGGGCTGAGACCACGTCATCGAGGGTGCTTATGATATTCCCCCCGCTGTCGGTGGCCAGGGAGACGGTGATGAGGTTTCCGGAAACCGTCACATCGAGGGGGCTATTGGCCGCACCCGGATCCACGAACTCGATGGAGTAGCTGTTGTTAGCTGCTCCTTTGTTTTCGAACCGGACGTGGATTCCCCTCGTCGGCGCCCCCATGCCGCATACCGAGGCGTACCCCTCAAGGAACACCTTCTGGGCGTGGGCCAGCACCTGGGCCTTCTGGGTGTCGTTCAGGCTCTCGAAATCCGGATAAAAGCTCTGCAGGAACTTCTGGATCAGGGGGTCGGAGGCGTCGAGGTTCACCGTGTAAGTCCACTCGTTGTCGGCGGTCTTCTCAAAGTTCAGAATCACCACGTGGGCCGAGCCCAGAGAGTCATACACGGTCATGGGCACCTGGCGCACCGTTCCCACCGGCGCCGAGGCGTCAAGATTGCCCGTGTAAGTGATCCGGGTGGTGGCCTTGGGAGGATAGCTCTTTCCTATCTCCACCCGAATGGGACCAGTGGGGCGGGAGGTGTTGATGGTGCCCGTGGTCGGATCCACCTCCCAGCCGTGCACCTTGAGCCCGGTGTCCCGCATCACGAGATGGCCATCGGCGTCTATGGTGAAGGAGCCGTTCCGGGTGTACTGGATGTCCCGGGCCTCGGGATCTCCCGAGACCAGAAAGAACCCCGCCCCCTGGATGGCTAGGTCGGTCACCACCCCGGTGGACTGGGTGCTTCCCTGGCTGAAGTCTACGTCCACGCTGCCCGGGGCCACCCCCAGCCCTATCTGGATGGGGTTGGTCCCCCCCATGCCTCCCTGGGGAGGAGAAGCCCCCTTCAGGGTCTGGGCCAGCATCTCCTTGAACCCCAGCCGGGAGCGCTTGTAGGCCACGGTGTTCACGTTGGCGATGTTGTTGCCGATGACGTCCATGCGCACCTGGTGCGCCCGGAGACCGGACACCGCCGAGAAAAGAGACCTCATCATACGGACATCAACCTCCCCGCGTCTTCGTTTTTGTGCGGGCGAGCCCCCTCGGATGAGGCCCGGCTCCCCGCGCCCTTTCCGTCCACCCAAACCGCCGCGTCTATGCCGGTGAAAACCCGCTCCGCCATTCTCCCCTCCTCTATAGCCGTGATCACCGTCCGGTCGGGCACGCTAACTATGAAGGCCCACCCGGGCATGAGAACCACCGCCTCCCGGGCCCCCTTGCCCGCCGCCCGCCGGATCCCCTCCTCCAGCCTCCCCAGGTCCTCGGCCGAGGGGGCCCTCGCCGAGCGCTCCATCCTCTCCCGGGCGTGGCGGGAGAACCGGAGCGCCTCCTCGAGAGCCAAAGAGAAGCCCCTTCCCCGGCCGGACCCGGGCTCCCTCGGGCGGGCCGGAGAGGGGACCGGGCCTGTCCCTGCGGCGGAAAGCCTCAATCCTTCTGGCTCCCTCATCCCTGCCCGCCTCCCGTCCCCAGCAAGGCCCGGATAGCCGCCAGTTGGGTCGTTATCTCCTCCACCTTCCGGTTCAGCGCCTCGAGCTGCTCCAGCAGGCTGAACTGGGCCAGCTGGGTTACGAACTCCCGGTTGTCCATGGGGCTGAAGGGGTTCTGGTAGCGGAGCTCGGTGACCAGGAGACGCAGAAACGCCTGCCGGTCAAGAGGTCGCACCGCCCCGCCCTCCCCTCCGCTAACCCCGAATCCCATCCCGGAAATCGCTTCCGCCAACCCTATCCCCCCTTCTCTCTCTCGTCTTGTCCCTCAAGCCCTCCTGTCCGCCCGGCAGGACCCGCACCTCGCCCAGGGGAACCCCGGCCCGGAGGAGGAGGTCCTGCAGAAGGGGCAGATGGGAGGTGAGGACTTCGAGCACTGCGGGGTTCCGGGCCTCGATCCCCAGATCTACCCTCCCCCGGGTCCAGAGGAGCCGCACTCCCAGGGGACCGAGGTGAGGGGGTTCGAGCCCCAGCTCCAAAGCCGCCTGTTCCCGGCCCGGAAAAACCTCCACCTCCCGGACTATGGCCTGGTAGACCCGTTCCAGCAAGGTAGGGACGGAGTGGATCCCAGGCGCCGGAGCTCCCGAAATCCCCTCTCCGGGGGCCGCTGCCAGAGAACCGGTATCCCGGAAAAGGGCGACCAGGGTGCCCTCATCTGTCTGAGTAAGGGACCCCCTCGGCCTCTCGGCGATCCATTCCCTCTCCGGCGAACCGGAAGCCTCCTTCCCGCCCCCTCCTTCCCCGGCCCATCCGACCGAAGGGAGGAGCGACCAGGCCCTGGATCCACCTCCGGTATCCGGAGCGGGGCGGACAGAAACAGCAGACTCCTCCTGCTGGGGGATGGTTACCCCCTCCATAAGCTCTCCCTCTTCCGAAAGAAACCGGGGCACAAAGTCCTCCAGGCCCGGGTTGGGCACATCGCTCCGCCGACCAGACCCCCTCTCCGGGGAAGAAACTCCGACCGCAGGCGCTACGCCTTGAGCCGGGCGCAAGAGGGCTTGAGCTCCGGCCTCGCGAGCAAGGCGGAACGTGAAGCCCTCTTCGCCAGCGCCAGCAGGCAGGACCGGGACCTCCGCCATAATCCGCGGTGACGGGGTGGCAGAGGAGGAGTCGCCGGCGCCAGGGGGTAGGACCGGGGCGTGCCCCTCCACCCTGGTGCCCCCTTGAACGTCGAACACCTGCTCCGCCATCCCCCGGTTGGGCGTCATCCGCTGGAAGGGATAGGCAGGCATCTGCGGCGGCGATGCCCGGCCTACTCCGGCTGCGCCAACGAGAGGCAGCCCGGGTAGCCCCTCGGGTCCCGGATGGCCCGAGCTCTCTCCGGCCTTCGCCCCGGGCGCACCCGGAAGGGGAGCCAGAAAAAGGGCCAGGAGCTCCCCGAAACCAGGCCGGCCGACCAGCTCCACCCCTCTGCCGGGAGCGGCCGGGGGAAGGAGCGCCGCCTCAAGCCCCGGTTCCACAGCCAGCCCATTCACCATTGCCGCTCACCCGCCCAGCGGGAAAGGGCCAGATCATCCAGGAGCCGGGCCCAGGCCCGCCGTTTTCTCTCTTCCTCCCTCTGCCGGATGCGCTTCTGGAGGAGCTCCAAAATCCGGACCTCCCTTTTCCTTTCCCGGTAGCTGGCCAAGCCTTCCCCGGCCCGCCTCTCGGCTTCCCGGAGCTGGGCCCGGGCCAGCTCCTCTTCCCGGGAAAGCCGCTCCACCCAGAGGCTCCGGAACCGAAGCTCCTCTCCCCGCACTCCTCCTCGGGCCGCCCGGAAGAGCCGCTCCCGGGCCCGGAACCTCTCCCCGGAGGCTTTCCGCCATCCGGCCCGGCAGTCGGCCTCCCGGGCCAGAAGCATCCTTGACTCCTCCCAGGCCTCCCTCTCCCGGATGCGGGCCACCCGGAGAAGGGCCAGGATGGCCCGCTCCCTCACCGCCTCTCCCCCCCGAGGGCCAGAAGCCTCTCCACCGTCTCCCGGAAAGGAGAGATCTCGGACGGCTCCTGGCGGAGGAAGGATTCCATGGCCGGGTAGAGTTCCACCGCCCGGTCCAGAAGGGGATCCGCCCCCGGGCGGTAGGCCCCGAGCTGGATGAGGTCCCGGGCCTCCCGGTACACCCCCCACAGGCGGCGGAACTCCAGGGCCGCCCGGCGGTGCTCCGGGGAGGCCACCGCCTCCATGAGCCGGGAGACACTGGCCCCCACGTCTATCCCCGGGTAGTGGCCGGACTCCCCGAGCTCCCGGGACAGTACCACATGCCCGTCCAGGATGGCCCGCAGGGCGTCGGCCACCGGGTCCATGAGGTCATCCCCCTCCACCAGCACGGTGAAGAAGGCGGTGATGCTCCCCCGGGGAGCGGTCCCCGCCCGCTCCAGAAGGCGGGGGAGGAGGGTGAAGACGGAGGGAGGGTAGCCCCGGGCGGTAGGGGGTTCTCCGGCCGAGAGCCCCACCTCCCGCTGAGCCATGGCCAGGCGGGTGGCCGAATCCATGACCAGGAGCACGTCCTCCCCCCGATCACGGAAGAACTCGGCCACGGTAAAGGCGGTGAAGGCCGCCCGGATGCGGACGAGGGGCAGATCCGAGGAGGTGGCCACCACGGTAACCGATAGCCTCCGCACCTCCGGAGAAAGGTGCCGCTCCAGAAAATCCCGCACTTCCCGGGACCGCTCCCCGATCAGGGCTATCACCCGCACCCGGGCCTCCGTGCCCCGGGCCAGCATGGAAAGGAGGGTACTCTTGCCCACCCCTGACCCGGCGAAGATGCCTATCCTCTGTCCCTTGCCGCAGGTCAGGAGCCCGTCTATGGCCCGCACCCCTACCGGAAGGGGTTCCCCTATCGGGGGCCGGGAGAGGGGGGCCAGAGGTTCCCCCTCCACCTTGCGCCACTCCTCCGCCCTCCACCGGGGAAGCCCGTCGGCGGGCCGGCCCAGCCCGTCCACCACCCGGCCCAGCATCCCCTCCCCCACCGGCACCCGGAGCGGCTCTCCCGAAGCCTCCACCAAAGACCCGGGCTCCAGTTCCTCGATGGAGCCGAGGGGAGCCAGGACGGTCCTCTCCTCGGCGAAGCCTACCACCTCGGCCGGGACCTTCTTCCCCTTTCCCCGGAGGAAGCAGAGCTCCCCCAGGGCCGTCTGCGGACCCCGGGAGAAGATGGTGAACCCCCGCACCTCCTCCACCCTCCCCAGGCGGACCACCGGCCGGGCGCGGCGCACGGCCAGGAGAATCTCCTCCTCAATCCTCACCTTGTCCCAGCACCTCCTCCACCACCCGCTCCAGCCTCTCGAGCTGTACCTCCAGGCGGGCATCCCATATCCCCCGGGGAGTCTCCAGGATAAGGCCTCCCGGCGCCACCGCCCCGTCTTCCAGGATCTCCGCCGCGTCGCCCAGGGCTTCCTCCAGGAGAAAGGCCTCCCCGGGGTGGCAGCGGAAGAGGATCCTCCCCCCTCTTCCCGCTTCCTCCAGCAGGCGCTCCGCCATCCGGACCACCTCGTCCGGATGGAGGGAGAGCTCCCGCTCGAGAATCCTCTCCGCCAGAGCCCGCCCCAGGGAGGCCAGGATGGCCAGAAACTCGGCCCGCAGCCGCTCCTCCCGCCGCCGCCAGTTCTCCTCCGCCTCCCGGACCAGGCGGGGAAGGGACCGGGAGAGCCCTTTTCTAGCCTCGGCCAGGGCCGCTTTCCTCCCCTGCCGGTAGCCCTCCTCCCAGGCCCGGCGGCGCTCCAGCCCCAGATCCCGCCACCTGACCGCCGGGCTAGACAAGGATCTCCGCCTCCCCACCCCGGCTGACGATGATCTCCCCTTCCTCCTCCAGGCGGCGGACCACGGCCACGATCTTCTGCTGGGCCTCTTCCACGTCCCGGAGGCGGACCGGGCCCAGATAATCCATGGCTTCCTTCAGGTTCTCCTGGGCCCGCTGGGAAAGGTTCTTCATGATCTTCTCCCGCACCGCCTCCCCCGCGCCCTTCAAAGCCAGGGGCAGGTCGTTCTGGAGGTCTATCTCCCGGAGCACCCTCTGCATGGCCCGGTCATCCAGCACCACCAGGTCCTCGAAGGTGAACATGCGCTTTTTTATCTCCTCGGCCAGGGCCGGGTCCTCCACCTCCAGGTACTCCATGATGGCCTTCTCCGTGGCCCGGTCCACGTGGTTTAAGACCTCCACCGCCGCCTCCAGCCCCCCGATGGCCGCCGCCCCCTGGGTCATGAAGGAGGAGAGCCGCCTCTCGAGAGTTCTCTCCACCTCCTTGACCACCTCGGGGAAGGTGCGGTCCATAACTGCCAGTCTCCTGGCCACCTCCACCCTCTTCTCCTGGGGTAGCCCGGAGAGGATCAGGGCCGCCTGGGGCGGGTAGAGGTAGGCCAGGATGAGGGCGATGGTCTGGGGATGCTCGTTCTGGATGAAGTTCAGGAGCTGGGAGGGATCGGCCCGGCGCAGAAACTCGAAGGGCCGGACCTGGAGGCTGGAGGTCAGCCGGTTGATGATCTCCTGGGCCTTCTGGCCGCCCAGGGCCTTCTGCAAAAGCTCCCGGGCAAACTGGATCCCCCCCTGCTGGATATAGCCCTTGGCCTGGCAAAGGTGATGGAACTCCTCCAGCACCTCCGCCTTCTGCTCCGGGGTCACCGCCCGGACGTTAGCCAGCTCCAAAGTCAGCCTTTCCACCTCCTCGTCCCGGAGGTGCTTGAGCACCTGGGCGGCTATCTCCGGCCCCAGCGCGATGACCAGGACCGCCGCCTTCTGGCGGGGGGAGAGGGACTGCCTCTGCTGGGTCTCCGCGACCGCCATCTCACTCCTCCGAGAGCCAGGAGCGGATGATCTCCGCCACTTCCTCCGGCTTTTGCCGGGCCACGGCGGCCACCTCAGCCTGGGCCTCGGAAACGCGGCTCTCCTTGGGAGGCGCGGAGGTCCGGGCCTTCAGGCTCTGCTCCAGCCGGGCCAGCTCCGCCGCCATCTTCTCCCTCTCCCGCGCCAGACGCCTGCTTCCCCGCAAGGCCCAGAGAAGACTGGCCAGAACGGCCAGGCCGCCGAGACCCAGGGCGGCGTAGGACCAGAGGGGGGTCCGGGCAGTGCTCCTCGGCAGGTCCTCTTTGCGCAAGAGGTTTTCCGCCGCCGGCCGGGCGAAGGTGAAGGAGGCCACCGTCACCTCGTCCCCCCGGGCGGCGTCATACCCTACCGCTGCCCGCACCACCCGGGCTATACCCTCTCGCTCCGCCTCGCTCAAGGGCTTATTGATCAGTACGGAGACGCTCAGCCTCCTGAGCGTCCCCGGGGCCACCTGGACCGTCTCCCGGATGCGGCTGATCTCGAACTGTTGCCTCCTCTCCTCCCGGGAGTAGGAGGATCCCCCGCCGACCGGAGAGAGGACGTAACTCGGAGATCCCAGGTTGGACTCCGTTCCCGGGATCCCTCCGACGGGAGCCGACCCGTAGGTGGTCTCGGTCACCGTCTCCGACTGGCGGAGCACGCCCTGCTCCCCGGACTGGGGCTGGAAAAGCTCCCGCTCCACCGTCTGGCGGTCGAAGCTCAGTTGAGCCCGCACTCTGGCCACCACATTGCCTTCCCCGAACACCTGGGAGAGCATGTCCTCCAGACTCCGGGCCAGCCTCTCCTCGAAGGCGCTCTCCTCATCCAGACCCCCGAGGTCTCCCCGGCGGGCGGAGGAGAGAAGCCGTCCCTGGGAGTCCACCACCGTTACCCGCTCGGGCGAAAGCCCCTCCACGCTGGCCGCTACCAGGTTGGCAATGCCCCGCACCTGGAAGGGATCGAGGGCCGAGCCCGGCCTCATCTGCACCAAAACGGCGGCGCTAGGCTCCTTCCGGTCCCGCACAAAAACGCTCTCCTCCGGCAGGTTGAGGTGCACCCGGGCCGCCTCCACCCCCTCGATCTCCAGGATGGTGCGGGTGAGCTCTCCCTGAAGAGCCCGGAGATAGCCCACCTTCCGCTCGAAGTCCGTGGCCCCGAAAGAGCTTTTCTCCATCCCCTCCAGCCCCACCACCCCCTGCCGGGGGAGGCCGGAGGCGGCCACCTCGAGGCGCGCCTTGTAAAGCTTGGGCTCCGGAACCAGCACCGTGCGCCCCCCGTCCGCCAGCCGGTAAGGAACCTTCATCTCCTCCAGCTTCCGCACCACCTCGGCCGCGTCGCGGGTCTCGAGACCGGTGAAAAGGGGAAGATAGCGCGGACCCTTCAGCTCCAAGGCCAGCATCGCCCCCCCGGCCAAAACGGCCAGGACAAAGGCGGGGAGGAGGAGGTTTTTCCCGTTGAATCCGGCAAAAAGACTCCTCGGATCCACCCTGCCTCCGCCCCTAGAGCGGCATCCTCATGATCTCCTGATAAGCCTCGATGCACTTGTTCCTCACCTGCACCAGAAGCTCCAGAGAAAGCTGGGCCTTCTCCGCCGCCAGCATCACCTGGGAGACGTCCCGCACCTCTCCCAGGGCCAGCCCCCGGGCCAGGACATCGGCCTCGTTTTGCAGCCGGTTCACCTCGTCCAGTGCCTCCCAGAGGAAGTCCTGGAAAGAGGGGTGTCTACCTCCCGGCCGGGCCCCATTGATACCTTCGCCCTCTCTTCCGCCAATCGACTCCAGGGCCCCGATTTCCGGCATCTTCTACCCCTCCTCAGGCGCGCCCTATTTCCAGGGCTTTCCGAAACATGGCCTTGAAGGCATTGACCGCCGCCACGTTGGCCTCATAGGCCCGGGTGGCAGTGATCAGATCCGTCATCTCCTTCACCAGGTCCACGTTGGGAAGGCGCACGTAGCCCTCCCGGTCGGCATCGGGATGAGCCGGGTCATAGCGGCGGGGGAGGTCCGAGCCGTCAGGCCTTCCCACCCGGATCACCCCGGCCACCTCCACCCCTCCTTCCTCGGGGCGGGTGACAAAAAGGGGCACCTTCCGCCGGTAGGGGAGCCAGGAGCCGTCGGGAGCCCGCTCCGCCCGCGTGGTCTCCATGTTGGCCAGATTCTCGGCGATGAGGTCCAGCCGGAACCTCTCCGCCGCCATTCCCGAACCGCTGGCCTCCAAAGGCCGGAAAAGATCCATCACTTCCTCCCCTCCGTGATGGCCGTCCGCAAGGAACGCAGCTTGAAGACGGCTTCCTGGACCAGGGCCTCGTAGAGAAGGGCCGTCTCGGCCAGAGCCACCATTTCCCGGTCCAGCTCCACCTCCGACCGGTCGAGCCGGGTAATCCCCGGGCCGGGATAGGAGATCCGGGGCCGGAAGGAGCCTCCCTCCCGGAAGAAGCGGCCCAGTTCCTGGCGGAAGAAAACGTCCTTTCTCCGGTAGCCGGGGGTGTTGACGTTGGCCAGGTTCTCCGAGATGGCCTCCAGGCGCAGGCCCAAAGCGAAAAGCGCATGGCCAAGGCCTTCAAGCGTTCTATCGCCTACCAAATGGCCTCACCCCCCTAAACGAAGGTGGCCTGCCTCCCGATGCCAGAGACAGGCCACCCGGATACACGGTGGCCTTCCTTCGGCGGCCCGGCTGCCCTGGAGCTTTCGCTCTTTAGGCCCGTGGCTTTGCGCCCCCGGGTTTCCCCGGGTTTGCCTTTATCGGGAAGGCCCAAAAAGCCTCTTTTTTAGCCCCCCATTTCCGGGGGTACCATCTCTATTCTACACGAGGAGTCAAATTCCTTCTGGGGGGCAAAAAATTTTTTTACCCGCCTGCCCGGGCCAGAGCTTCGGCCACCCCCCAGCCGAAGGGAGCCCTGGTGACCAGGGAAGCCACGCCCTTTAGCTCCTCCACCGCGTTGGCCACCGCCACCCCGCATCCCGCCTCTTCCAGTAGTTCCCGGTCGTTCTGCTGGTCTCCTATGGCCATAACCTCCTCCCGGGGGATGCCCAGCCGTTCTCTGAGCCACCGGAGCGCCACTCCCTTGGAGGTCCCGGGGGGCAGGATCTCCACGAAATCGGCGTCGGATTGGACCACGTGAATGGAGAAACCCTCTCTCCTCAAGGACTCCCCGAGGGCGAATCCCTCCTCCACCGGGCCGATGAAGAGTATCTTGGCCGCTCCTTCCTCCCTCCCCAGGGCCAGGGTCCGGAGATCCCCCACCGGCTGGCAGGAAAGGCGATCCTTCCTTTCGTAATGGGATACCCGGGAACCCGGACCCCGCACGTAAACCTGGCCGTCGTAGTAGAGAAAAGGCTCGAGATCGAATTGCCGGCAAAGCTCCACCGCCCGTAGCGTGACCTCGCGGGAGAGGCTCCGGTGGTAGATCACTTGCCCCTGCTTCCGGTCGTACACCTGGGCTCCGTTCAGGATAATGGCCGGGTCCGGGAGCTCCAGGTCCTCCAGGTAGTGGAGCACCCCGGGGAGAGGCCTTCCCGTGGCCAGAACGAAGATGCCCCCCGCCTCCCGGAAGCGGCGGATGGCCTCCCGGGCCTCGGGAGGCACGTCTCCTCCCCGCTCCACCAGCGTCCCGTCCACATCGGCCACCGCCAGCCGGTAGAGAAGCTTCTTATTCTCCCCCATCAGGTACCAAAAGTTTAGAGCCTCAA
>Ga0197143_1000354_pt1 | contig 53156 bp, 55 predicted proteins | sample GBS70_MetaG_FD_148603 | JGI IMG/M metagenome (GOLD analysis project Ga0197143, IMG submission 148603) | Sediment microbial communities from Great Boiling Springs, Gerlach, Nevada, United States - GBS 70_MetaG | ecosystem: Environmental > Aquatic > Thermal springs > Hot (42-90C) > Sediment... | reverse complement strand
ATAGAAAATATGGCAAATTTAGCAATTGATATTGGAAATAAGAGAACAAAAATTGGTATATTTGAAAATAGAAAATTATTAAAATCTTTTGTCTTTTTAAATGAAAAATATAAAGAATTTTCTTTATCAGAAGATCTAAGAAAATATAAAATTGAAAAATGTGGCATTTCGTCTGTTTTCCCAAAATTAAATGCAGAAATAAGAAAAAAAATTAAAATTTTTTGTGGGATAGAACCATTTTTTTTAAGTTATAAAGATTGTAATATAAAAATAGATATTGAAAAACCTGAAAAAATAGGAATAGATAGAGTGTTAAATTGTAAAGGAGCGGTTGAAATTTTTGGTTATCCTTGTATTGTGATAGACATTGGAACTGCAGTTACAATTGATGTTGTTGATAAAAATAAAATATTCATTGGTGGGTTTATATTACCTGGTCCAGAACTATGGATAAATTCTCTTAAAAATACTGCTTTAATCAAAGAAATAAATTATAAAAAAACAAAATTTTTGGGTAAGGACACGTCATCTGCTATAAATCTTGGTATGGAAGAAGGGATTTCAGGAGCAATTGAGAGAATAGTTGAAAAATTGAAAAAAAAATATAAAATTTCAAAAGTTATCTTAACGGGTGGTTGGTGTGATTATTTTAGAAAGAAGTTAAATTTTAATAAAAAGGTCAGAAGATATTTAACCCTTGAGAGTATAAATATAGTTATCTCTGAAAATGATTGAAGGATATCCTATATATAAATTTAAAAAAGTAAAATCAACAATGGATATTGCCAAAGATTTTATTAATGAAAATAAAGTGGGTATTATCGTTGCCGAAGAACAAATAGAGGGTAGGGGAAGATATGGAAGAAGATGGTATTCCCCAAAAGGAGGATTATATTTCTCTTTCATCATAAAAAAAAGTAAATTAACTGATTTTTTGTGTGAAATAGTTGCTCTATCACTAATAGAAACGATGAAAGATTTTGGTTTAACTTGCAAAATAAAGTTTCCAAATGATATAATAATAAATGGTAAAAAAATTTGTGGGATTTTAATTGAAAAAAAAGACGATTTTTATATTATTGGAATTGGTGTAAATGTAAAAAAAATTGAAGGAGAATATATATCTATGGAAGAATTTTTAGGAAATAATATTAAAATTGATGATGTTCTTGAAAAATTTATTTTAAACTTTAAGAAAGTATGTGAATTTTTTGAAAAGAATCCCTATGGAGTGATTAAAAATTGGTGTGAAAATCTTTTAAAATGAGTGAAATTCCATTAAGTTCTTTTTTATTACTTTTTGTTTTAATTTTACTATCTGCTTTCTTCTCTTGCGCAGAAACATCTTTTATTTCTTTAGGCAAATATCATTACAGGAAATTACTTAAAATTGACAGAAGTAAAGGGAAAAGACTAAGTTTCTGGTTTGAAAATCCGGAAAAAGTATTGATTACTACACTTGTAGGAAATAATTTTGTTAATATTATGGCTTCTGTTTTAGCAACTTCAATCTCATATCACTATTTTCATAAAATTATTCCATCTTTTATTGCTGGTATTATGACATTTATCGTTTTAATATTTGGAGAAATAATTCCTAAAAGTATAGCAAAAAAACATTCTGAAAAAATTGCATTACTTTCGGCGTATCCATTGAAAATTTTTACTATCATATTTTATCCATTTGTTAAAGTACTTCTTTTCATTTCTAACATGTTTTTAATGATTTTTGGAGAAAAAATTGAGACAATTATACCTGTTCTAACTGAAGAAGATGTTAAAGCAATGATTACTGCTGGAGAGGAAGAAGGAGTTATAGAAAAAGAAGAAAAAGAAATGATTCACAGTATATTTGAATTAGGAGATACAATGGTAAAAGAAATAATGACACCAAGAGTAAATATTGTTGCTGTTGAAGAAAATACTTCTCTTGAAGAAATACTAAAAATAATAAGTCTACATGGTTATTCAAGAATTCCAGTTTATAAAGAAAATATAGACAAAATTATTGGGATTGTGTATATAAAAGATATTATTTCAAAACAAACAACAGAAAATTGGCAAAATTTAAAAGCAAAGGATATAATGAGAAATGTTTTTTTTGTTCCTGAAACAAAAAAAATAATTGAATTATTGAGAGAACTGCAGATGTTGAAAATACAGATGGCGATAGTAATTGATGAATATGGTGGAACTTCTGGACTTGTAACTATGGAAGATCTTATTGAAGAAATTGTTGGGGAAATTTCTGATGAATTTAAAAAAGATGAGAAGGAATATATTAAAATAATGGAGGGTAAATATTTATTTAAAGGGAATACTGAAATAGAAAAGGTTGAAGAATTAACAGGGATAGAAATACCTGATATGGATGTTGAAACAATTGCTGGATTTGTTTTATCCCGTTTAGGAAGGATACCAAATAGAGGTGAAGAATTTACATATAATAACTATAAAATAACTGTTCAAGAGGTAGGAGATAAAATTATTAAATGGGTAAAAATTGAAAAAATTGAGGAGAATGAAGGAGAAAAAAATGAATGATAATGAAATGAGAAAGATAAGAATAGAGAAAAAAGAAGAATTTGAAAAACTTGGCATTGAACCTTATGGAAGAAAATATCAAAAAGTAAATATAGAAAAAATAAAAGAGGGAGAAAATGTAAAAACTGCTGGAAGAATAATGGCAATCAGAAAACATGGTGGTGCTTCCTTTGCAGATTTAGTGGATTGGACAGGGAAAATTCAACTCTATTTTAAAAAAGATATCATTGGAGAAGATAATTATGAAATTTTTAAAAAAATTGATATAGGAGATATTATTGGTGTTGAAGGAGAGGTATTTAAAACGAAAACAGGAGAAAAAACAATACTTGTAAAAAATTTTATTATCTTATCAAAATCATTGAGACCCCTTCCTGAAAAATGGCATGGACTTAAAGATGTAGAAATTAGATTCAGACAGAGATATCTTGATTTGATAATGAACGAAAATGTGAGAGAAATTTTTAAAAGAAGGATTGAAATTTTAAGAAATATAAGAGATTTCTTAAATAATAATGGATTTGTTGAAGTTGAAACTCCCATGATGCACCCAATTCCTGGAGGAGCAGAAGCGAAACCATTTATAACATATCATAATGCACTTGATTTAGAACTTTATTTGAGGATTGCTCCTGAGTTATATCTAAAAAAACTTCTTGTTGGTAATTTTGAAAAAATATATGAAATTGGTAGATCTTTTAGAAATGAAGGAATATCCACATTACACAATCCTGAATTTACAATGCTTGAACTTTATTCCGCTTATGGTGATTATGAAGAAATGATGGAAATAACTGAAAATTTGATATGTTACTTATCCGAAAAAATATTTGGGAAATTTGAATTTGAATATCAAGGAAAAAAAATTAATTTAAGAAAACCTTGGAAAAGAATTAAATGGGAAGAAGTTTTTAGGGAATATGTTGGTATAAATAATTGGAAAGATGAAAAAATTATTGATGAAAAAATTAAAGAGTTTGGTTTAGAAGTTGAGGAAGGAGAGGATATATTTGAAAAACTTGATACTATTTTTAAGAAGAAAATACAACCATTTTTTATAGACCCAACTTTTGTAATCGGTTATCCAGTAGAAATTTCACCACTTGCAAAAAAATTTAAAGACAATGATAAATTTACAGAAAGATTTGAACTTTTTATCGGTGGAATTGAAATTGCAAATGCTTACTCTGAATTAAATGACCCTATTGAGCAATTAAGAAGATTTGAAGAAAAATGTAAAAATGAAACTGAAAAAAAGAAAAAAATTGATTATGATTTTATTGAAGCACTTGAATATGGCATGCCCCCTGCTGGAGGACTTGGAATTGGAATTGACCGACTTGTTATGCTTTTCACAAATTCCTCATCAATAAAAGAAGTTATTTTCTTCCCTCTTTTAAAACCAAAAAATGAGTAAAAAGATTTTAAAAGCAATTTCTCTTCTTGCAATAGGAACAATAATTTCAAGAATTTTTGGGTTATTAAGGGAAATAGTAAGCGCAAATTTTTTTGGAACAACAAAAATTTATGATGCTTTTTTGATTTCATTTATGATACCAAATTTTTTCAGAGGTTTACTTGCAGAAGGAGCATTAACTTCTTCATTTATACCTGTCTTTACAGAATATTTATCAGATGAAAATAAAAAAAATCAAACCAAGGAAATATTTAATGTATGTTTCACCCTTTCTCTAATTTTTACTTTTTCCTTATTTGTTATTTTTTTTATTTTAAGCGAATTTTTCATAAAAATTCTTACTTGTGAGAGTAAATGGTTTTATGTGTGGCTTCTCTTAAAATTTACTTTCCCATATTTAATTTTTATTTCTCTTTCAGCATTATATACAGGTGTTTTAAACTGTTATAAATCATTTTTTTTACCTTCCATTTCACCTGTTGTTCTTGATTTTTTTTGGATTTTATCTTTGTTTTATTTGACAAAATTTTTTATATATGGGTTTGAAGATAAAATTTTTGCCTTATGTATTGGGGTTATTTTTGGAGGTCTCGGCCAGTTTTTAATTCTTGTTCCTTCTGTGAGAAAATTAAAATATTTTCCTAAAATTTCATTAAACTTTTCACACCCTGCAATAAAAAAAATGGGAAGACTATTTTTACCAATGATTGTAGGAGTTGCTGTTGGTCCAATAAATTTACTTGTTGATTATTCACTTGCAAATTTCCTTTCTTCTGGTATGGTTTCAGGACTATGGTATTCAACACGTTTATATCAATTACCATTAGGTATATTTGCAATTTCTATTTCAACTGCTGTTTTACCATGGTTAAGTGAAAACTATGCAAAAAAGGAATATGAAAAATTTAAGGAGAATATTTATTATGCTTTTAAAATCCTTTTTTTAACATTGATACCCTCAACTATCATTTTAATTTTTCTGAAAGATGAAATAGTTACTTTCTTATTTAAAAGGGGAATGTTTGATTTAAAATCAGTTCAACTTACATCTTATCCACTCTTTTTTTATTCAATTGGGATTATCTTTTATGGAGGTATTTCTATAATCACAAGATGTTTTTATGCCTTTAATGATACAAAAACACCTGTAAAGATAGGAATTTTAAGTATATTTTCAAATTTTATACTTGATATAATATTAATGAAATTTCTTTACCATGGTGGAATTGCTCTTTCAACATCAATTGTTGGTTTTATAAATTTTTCACTTTTAAGTTATCTTTTCAATAAAAAACATCTTAAAATCAATTATTGGAATATTTTAAACTCATTTTTAAAACATTTTGTCTTTTCAATTCCACCAATTATCTTTATTTTTATCACAAAATATTTTTTAATTTCAAAATTTTCTCTTCTTTTTTTCTTATTCTTTGCCATATCTTGTTATTTTATAATTTATTTTTTCTTCTTTAAAATTGCGACAAAATTTTTAAAAATCAAATTATGACTTTAAAATTTTGGCAAAAATGTCAATTTCAATATTTACAAAATCTCCTTCTTTCTTATATTTCAGATTTGTATTTTCAATTGTAAAAGGAATAAGATAAATAATTATCCCATTTTCAAAAGTTTCAGCGATTGTTAAGGAAATACCATCTATACCAATTGAACCTTTCTTTACAATAAACTTTTTATATTCTTTTGGAATTAATATCCTCATCAAATAAAATTCTCCTTCCTTTTTAAATGAATAGATTTTTGTTTTAAAATCAACATGTCCTGTTAGAAAATGACCTCCAATTCTATCTCCAATTTTTAATGCTCTTTCAAGATTTACATATTCACCAACTTTTATTTCACCAAGATTTGTATTTTTCAGTGTCTGTGAACTTAAAGAAACTGAAAAATTTTTATTTTTTATTACTTCAACTGTTAAACATACACCATTAACTGATATACTATCTCCTATTTTTAAATCTTCAAAAATTTTATCTCCCTCAATAATTATTTCACATCCATTTCCTTTATATCTTTTTCCCTTAATTTTTCCAATTTCTTCAATTATTCCTGTAAACATACTCTTCCCCTTATTAAAATATCATTTTCTATTTTCTCTATCTCTATTTTTTCAATTTCAATTGCTTCATTTATGGCTTCTTTATCATTTCCTCCAAAAACAGATATTGAATTTTCACCACCAAGAATTTTGTTTCCAACAAAAGCCCATATCTCATCAAAAACTTTGTTTTCAAAAAATTCTGTTAATGTAAATTTTCCACCTTCAACCATTATTATACCAATATTTTTTTCAAGTAGTTTTTCAAGCAATTTCTTTAAATCAAATTTTCCATTTTCAAAAGGGATTTTTAAATAATCAAAGTTTTCTTTAATTCTATATTTTTCAATTTTTTCTTCTTCAATTTTTTCATCAAAAACAATTAAAACTAATGAATTTTTATTTTCCCATATTTTTGCATCAATTGGTGTTTTTCCATAAGGGTCAAGAATAATTTTAAAATATCTTTTTCTCTCAATTAAATTTTTTTTTGTTTGAAACTCCGGAGGTATATAATCTAAAGTTGGATTATCAATTAAAATTGTTTTAACTCCAACACAAATTCCATCAACTTCAAATCTTTTTTTCTTTAAAAATTCTCTTGTTTTCTTACTTGTTATCCATTTTGAAGAATATTTTTTTGTCGCAATTTTCCCATCAATTGTTTGAGCCCATTTTAAAATAATATAAGGTCTTTTCTTTTTAACATTTGTTATATAAAACCTATTCAATTCTTCTGCCTCATCTTCAAGAAATCCATATCTCACTTTTATTCCATTTTCTTCAAGTGTTTTAAAACCATTACCACAAACAATAGGATTTGGGTCAATCATACAAGAAATCACTTCCTTAATTCCTGCTTTAATTATCGCTTCAGTACAAGGAGGAGTTTTTCCCCAGTGACAGCATGGTTCAAGATTTACATATAAGGTTGCTCCTTTTGCTTTTTCTTTTGCCTGAGTTAATGCTTCAATTTCTGCATGAGGAAAACCAAATGCTTTATGATAACCTGTAGAAATTATTCTATTTCCTTTTGCTATTATTGCACCAACAAGTGGATTTGGACTTACAAGACCTTTCCCTTTTTCAGCAAGTTGGAATGTCTTTTTTAAAAATTTTTTATAATCAACCATTTATTTTAATAACAATTTTAAGTGCCTCTCCATTCTTTATTTTCTTTATCCCATCAACAATATTTTCAAGAGAAATTACATCTGTTATAAATTTTTTTGCATCTATTTTACCTGAAGAAATTAATTCACCTGCTTTTATATAATCGTTTCTATTTGAGGCAAAAGAACCAAAAATTGAAATCTCTTTATAATGTATAATATTTGAGTCAATTTGAATTATTGAATCATCTTTAGGAAGCCCCCCAAAAAAACTAATTCTTCCTTTTGAACCTGCAATTTCAATTGCATCAATTTGGGCTTTTTTTGCTGGACATGCTGTTATAACAACATCTGCACCAAAACCATCTGTCATTTCCATAATTTCCTTTTTTATATCTACTTGGTTTGGATTTAAAAAGATTATATTTTCAAAATTTTTACCAAATTTAAGTAATCTATCATAAGCAGGGTCAACTATAACAACTTTTTCACATCCACTTGCTTTCGCAAGTTCTGCATGCATAAATCCAATAGGTCCACCACCAAAAATTAAGACAAAATCATCATTTTTTATATTTAAGTAGTTTTGACCATTTATACAACAAGAAAGTGGTTCAATAATACTTCCCTCAAGCAGAGAAAGATTTTCTGGTAATTTTATGACTGCTTTCTGTTTAATTGCATTTTCTGGAATAATTAAATATTCAGCAAACCCACCTTTATAATAATAACCTATTGCCTTTGTATCAGGACATAAATTATAAAATCCATTTTTACACATTTTACATTTTCCACATCCAATTGAGGTAACAATAACAACTTTATCTCCAACTTTTATTTCAGGATAATCAACATTTTTACCAATTTCGCTAACTACTCCAGTAATTTCATGACCAATTATTGCAGGAGGTATAACTTTTTTGTGTCCTGAATAATAAATCCTTACATCTGTTCCACATATTGCACAATATTCAACTTTTATTTTTATCTCACTATCTTTACATATTGGCTCTTCTACTTCTTCAACTCTCATATCTTCAATTCCATAAAAAACCGCTGCTTTCACCATTTTCTCCTTTTTATTTCTTTTCAACTATTATCTTTTCTCCACTTTTTATATTTTCAAGGATTTTTAAATCTGACTTTATCTTCCCTATTATTTCAACACTACTTGCAGGAATAATTTTTTCTCCTCTACTTATTGGTGTTGGACCAAAAAAAAGACACATACATTTACCATCAGGCCAATATCCAATATCTCCTTTTTCAACTTCATTTTTAGGATTTTTAATTTCACTTGATACAGGTATTTCAAAATATATTTCCTTTCCCCATAATCTTGCTTTTGAATTAAATGGTAATTTTTCATAAATTTTTTTTCCAAGTTCTGTTTCAAAAATTTCACATTCAATTTCTTCTTTCTCAAACTTTATCTTAATCTCCATATCCCCTCCTTTTCTATTTTATTTTAACATTTTTAGGGATATAATATAAGATATTTTAAACAAGGAGGTCAAAATGATAAAGATAGGAATAATAGGAACTGGTGGAATGGGTAGGTATCATGCAAGTATTTTAAAGAAGATGGAAGATGTAAAAATTGTTTCTGCATGTGATATTGATGAAAATTCATTAAATAATTTTAAAAATGAATTTGAAGTTGAAGAAATTTATAAGGACTTTAAAGAAATGTTAAAAAAATCAGAAATAGATGCAGTAATTTGTGCTACTCCAACCAATTTACACTATAAAATTGTAATTGAGTCAGCAAAAGCAAAAAAACATATATTCTGTGAAAAACCAATTGCAATAAATTTAAAGCAGGCAGAAAAAATGATAGAAGAATGTGAAAAAAATAATGTTATTTTTCAGATTGGATATGTAAGAAGATTTGATGAAGAATGGCTTAAATTTAAAGAATTAATGGATAAAAAAATAATTGGTAGACCAGTTATATGGCATCAAATCTGGGGTGGATATGGACCTTCTTCTGAATGGTTTTATGATATAAAAAAGGGGATGGGACCTTTTGTTGATGGGGCAGTCCATTCATATGACTTTGCAATTTATACATTTGGAAAAGTAAAAAAAGTAAAAAGTTCATTAACAAAATTTAAAAAATTTACTTCACCTGACACTGGAGTTGTCTCTGTTGAATTTGAAAGTGGAGATATTCTTGTTTTATGTTGGTCATGGGGTTTACCTAAAAATACTTCCTCACAATATTTACATCAGGCAATTGGACCAGAAGGAGTTTTAATTTTTGGTGGTTATCAAGATGAAAAAAATAAATATTTTGTTGTTAAAAAAGAGACAGGAGAAGAAAAAATAGGACCTATTCCTTTAAATTCTTTATCTATTGGATTTGAAAAACAGATGGAACATTTTATTGATTGTATAAAGAATAATAAAAAGCCAATTGTAACTGGAATTGATGGTTATGAATCATTGAAAGTTGGCCTTTTAGCAATAAAAGAATGGCTTTGATTAATTAAAACTATATTCCCTCCTAATCCCACCTCAGAGGTGGGAAAAGGGAATTATTATGTAAAACATCTGATTGATATTTTCGTCTAAGAAAAAGGAGACAAAATGAAAACTTTATTTTTAATTATTTTTCTGGCAGTTTCTTTATATGGAAGAGATTTACCAATTACTACTGAAAATTTAGAAAAGGCATTTGAATATAGTATGTCAACTGGTGGACAAACATTTCTTGTAATGTATGATGGAAAAATCATTTATGAAAAATATTCTAATGGAGGAAGTTCTGAAAAATTACAATGGCTTGCAAGTGGAAGTAAGAGTTTTGTTGGAATTGTAGTAGTAGCAGCAGTTGAAGATGGATTGATTAAACTTGATGATAGAGTTTGTGAAATTATTCACAAATGGAAAAATGATAAATTAAAATCAGAAATAACTTATAGACACCTTCTTACATTAACAAGTGGATTTGGACCTTTGAAACCAGACGATTTTAAAAATTATACTTGGGATGACTTAACTGAAAAACCCTTAGATTAAATGGGAAATATGGTGAAAAACAGATAATAAAAGAAGAACTAATTAAAGAATGTTTTAAAGGGTCAGATGTAAATCCATATTATGGTTTAACATGGTGGTTAAAATCAGAAAAAACAAATTTCTACATTTTTGATATCGTTGCTTTAAACTGGAAAAAAGAGATAAGTCATAACTATATACCTTCTGATTTAGTTGCTGCTTGTGGTGCTGGTGGACAAAGATTATATATTATTCCTTCATTAAAACTTGTAATTGTAAGACAGGGAAATTTACAATCAAGAAAAAGATTTATTGATTCAGAATTTCTTAAATTCATATTTGGGAATTAGTTTTTAACTCTTTTTTATTTAGTTTAGCCGGTGCGACTGGCTTTCCATCCTACCAGTCCTGCTAAACAATGCTCCTTACTCTTCGCATTAGCAGGGACTTAGTGTTTTTGCTTACTTTTTTTATTATGTATTTTATCTACCTACTTTCTCTCTCTTTACCAAACTCTTACCACAAAGAACGAAAGGATATTATCTTTTTCCATATTACATCGCCTCTTTTTTCAATTTTCTTTTTTTTATTTTTAAGGTATAATAACAAAAAAGGAGTTAAAATGTTAAAAAGAATAGTTTCAGACCCAAAAATATGTGGAGGATTTGCCTGCATAAAAGGAACAAGAGTTCCTGTATATGTTATTCTTGATTTTCTTGCAGGAGGTAATTCCATAGATGAAGTCCTTAAAGAGTTTCCCCAATTAACAAAAGAAGACATCCTGGAAGCTATTGAATATGGTGCTTTACTTGCGAGAGAAGAATTACAGGAAATAGAAACAAAATAAAACTTATGAAATTTCTTATTGATGAAAACCTTCCCATAAGTTTGAAAGAAAAACTTTCCGAAAAAGGACATGATGTTTTTGATATAAGAGAAACAAGTAATTTGGGTATGACAGATGAAGAGATTATAAAAATTGCATCTAATCAAGGACGAATACTTATTTCTGCTAATTATAAACATTTTGGCAATATTATTATGTTTCCTCCTTCTCAATATAATGGAATAATTATTGTAAAAATGCCCAAATCCTCCATTCAAGAAGTCATTTTAAGAGTTATAAATGTTATTGATTCTTTGAGTGAAAAAGATATCAAGAATTCTACCATTATTATAGAACCTTATAGAATAAGAAAAAGAAAGTAGTTGCAAAGACAGTTGACAAATTTTTCTGTATATAACAAAGAAGAGAAAATTTTATTGAAAAATGAGGTAATTTAAAATCTAAAAATTTGGGAGGTGGGACAGGCTCCTTTCAAGTCCTGCAGTTTACCATTGCCTAAGTTACCACACCTTTCCATTCCTATGTTTTCAATAATGCCTCAGTTTGGGAGGTACGACTGGCTCACCGTCTCGCCACTCCTACTAAACAATGCTCATTATCGTCGCATTAGCAGGGACTTGGTGCCTCCGCCTGTTTTTTTTTGTATTGGGCTTATTTTTAAATCCAAAATATTTCTCATTTTAAACTTATAACTTCTATAAAAACTGTGGAACAATCAAAATTTGCTTATTTTTTTACTAATTTTTCACTACCTTTCCTTTTTCTTAAAAATTTCTTCAATACTTTGCTAAATTAAAATAATTTTTAATACCTTAATTTTTCCTTCTTTAGGAGGAGCAAGAGGAGATGTGTCTTTGTATTTATGAAATTATTTTTTCAACTTCCTTTATTGCTTGAGTTAACAGTTTTTTCTTTTCTTTTTTTAATTCAAATGCTTCTTTAACTAACTTAGAGATTTCTTTTTGTTTTTCATCAGGGATTAAAGGAATTTCAATTTCTGCTAATCTTTCAACTTCTTTATGTTTCTTTAACTCCACTTTTTACTAACTGATTAGTTATATAATCCCTTACATACCCTTCTTCTGTTTCAAGTTCTTCAGTTGGTTTGTATTCTTTTTCAGGCATATTATTCTTCCTTAAGAATATCTAAGAATTTATCAATTTCTTTTATAAATTTATTTAATACCTCTTCCATTGTCAAACACAAAGGTTTTATCCTTTCCCATTTAAGTTCAAATCCATAGAGATGTCTAAAAAGATGACGGTAATCAAGGTATTTTTTAAGGTTTTTAAATAAATCTTCTGATATAATTGGAGAACGAATGTTGGTAAGGGGTTCTTTCATTTGTAGAAGTAATTCGCTGTGCCAATTTTCTCCTTTAGGAAGATGCTTGTCTATTACTAAAGCAATTCTTTCAAATATTTTCTCAATTCCTGAATAAAAATCTTGTAAAATACTTGCAACTGCTCTTATCTCAATAAAAGTTGGTTCTCCTTTTACTTTATTTAACACCTCGTTCATTTCGTCGTTCAATCTTTTAAGATTTTTAATTTGTAAATTTATATCATCTATCAATCTTGATTTATCCATAAATTAATACTCCTTCCTTTAAGGTTTTTTCCTTTAATGTTTCATAAGCATCTTCAAAAGGAATTAAATTAAGCTCAATTTTGCGCTCAAGAATATCATTTAGATCTACCAATGCGTCAATATATAGTTCAGGTGATAATCCTTCTACTACCAAGTCTATATCGGAATCTTCATGAACTATCCCATAAGCCAGGGACCCTATAAGAAAAACTTTTTTAACTCTGTATTTCTCTTTTAATAATTTTGCACATTTTTTTGCCAATGACATCAGATGTTGTTTCTTTGCTTCAAGTTCTTCAGTTGGTTTATATTCTTTTTCAGACATAGACACTCCTCCTTTAGTTTTTCTTCATCTATTAATCCCCGTCTTAACATATCCGAAAATATTCTTAGCAAAACATCTTCTTCTTTTCCTATTAGCCCCTGTCCTTTTTCTTTAATTAGTCCCATTTGTTGCGCTTTTAATTTTTTCAATAATTTATTAAGTATACATTTATAATGCCAAACTTTTATGCCTCTCTCTTTTAATTTTTCTTCTATTTTTTTAACGGACTCATCTACTACAAAAACTTTAAAATAATTTCCATTTTGAACCCATCCCTTATAATCTGAGTTTTTTAAAAATTCTTCAGCATTATTGAACCAAGTAAGCACCCTTTCAACAACCTTCTCTGATTTCTCAGTGCCAGAAAAACTTTTACATTGAATAATTAACGTCGACTCTTTAGGTTTAACAGCAAAAATATCAATATCACTCCAGCCAGAAATCTTTTTTCCTGTCTTTTCTCTTGCTAGTAGGAACCAAATTCCTTTTAAAATCAAATATCCTTCTTTCATTAGATATCTGACAGTTATTTCATCCACATAACTTTTAGGCATGGTTATTCCTCCTTAATCAATCCTTCATCATAAAAACTAAAATAATGATTATCACCAATTATTATATGGTCTAAAAGTTTTATTCCTACAAGTTTACAGGCAGAGATTATACAATTGGTTATTTCTATATCATCTTGACCTGGATGAGGTTCACCGCTTGCGCCCACCCTTAAAAGAATAGCCAAAAGTTCTGTATCAGAAAGTTTATCAGCACCAAATTTTAATAATCGTTCTCGGGGTCTTTCATCTTCAGGCCAGTTATAAATTGCTTTTGGATATTTCCTTTTCTCCTTCTTTTCTTTTTTATTTCTTAATGTATAAGTGCACATAAATCTGCTTATAATATACAAAAAAATAAAATGATTGTCAATAGGGAGGGAAAATCAACATAATTAAAGTTTGGGCGGTGCAGGACTTGAACCTGCGACCTCTTCCTTGTGAAGGAAGCGCTCTAACCACTGAGCTAACCGCCCATATTTTTTAATTTTTCTATTTCTTCTGGTTTAAAAATACCTTTTTCAGTTATAAATCCAGTTATCAAATAATTAGGAGTTACATCAAAAGCAGGATTAAAAACTTTTGTATTTTTGGGAGATATATATTTACCATTAATTTTTTTAACCTCATTCTCATTCCTTTCTTCAATTGGAATTTTACTTCCATCTTCTATATTAAAATCAAAGGTTGAGATAGGTGCTGCTATGTAAAAAGGAATTTTATGGTAATTTGCCAAAACTGCAAGTGAATATGTTCCAATTTTGTTTGCTGTATCGCCATTTTTTGCTATTCTATCTGCTCCAACAATCACAATATCTATTTTCTTTCTACTCATTAAATATCCAGCCATATTATCACAAATTAAAGTATAAGGAATTTTATTTTTTTCAAGTTCCCAGCAAGTTAATCGAGCCCCTTGTAATACAGGCCTTGTTTCATCAACATATACATGAATATTTTTACCTTTTTGTCTTGCTACATAAATTGGTGCAAGAGCAGTTCCAAAACCACTTGTAGCAAGACCTCCAGCATTGCAATGTGTAAGAATATTTGAACCATTTTTAATAAGTTTTTCACCATAAATTCCAATTTTATAACATGCATTTAAATCTTCATTATAAATATTTTCTGCCTCTTTAAGTAATTTTTTGAATAAATCTTCCTTATTTTCATTTTTAAAATTCTCAACAATTTTGTTCATCCTTTCAAGTGCATAAAAGAGATTATAAGCGGTTGGTCTTACAGTTTTTAGCAATTCAATGTCATGTTTTATTTTTTTCTTTAATTTGTCAATATCCATTTTTTTATTTTCAATAAAAGAAATTATCACTCCATATGCAGCAAAACATCCGATAAGTGGTGCTCCTCTTACTTTTAATTTTTTTATTGCATCATACACTTTTTTTACTTTATCAATTTTTAAAACAATTTCACTCTCTGGAAGTTTTGTTTGGTCTATTATGTAAATAGCCCCATCCCACCATATTGGTTTTATAGGTATTTTTTCCATTTTTAAATTATTGAATGCAAACAATCTTCTCCGACAATTTTTCTTATTTCTTCAATAAATCCTTCATCTAAATTTATTCCAAAACCTCTTGGCCTTATTTTTACTCTTTTATTTTCATCTAAAATAATATTTATAAAAATTGGGTAATCACCTTTGTATTTTAAAAATAATTCTTTAATTTTCTCAAGTTTTTCTTCTCCCATTGGTATTTTTAAATCAATTTCAATATTCTTCAAAAATTTTTCTTTCACATTGTTTATATTGGCCACATCCTCTGCTATTATTTTCGTTTCATCCTCCCTTTTAAGTTTACCCTTTACAAAAATCAAATTATTCAACCTTATTAAACTTGAAAATTCATTGAATACTTTAGGATAAAATAAAACTTTTATTTTCCCTTCAATATTTTCTATTTCAGCAATAGCCATCTTATCTCCTTCTTTTCTTGTTGTTGTCCTTTTTATATCAACAAGAATACCACCCCATACAACAATTTCATTGTTTTTAATCTTTTCAATTTTAGAAAGAGGCATTGAATAAAGTTTTATTAGAGGCAAATATTTTTCTATTGGATGCCCTGTCAAATAAATACCAAGAACCTCTTTTTCATACGATAATAATTTTGTCTGTGGCCACTCTGGAAGTGAGGTAATTACCTCATTTTTTACAGATGGAATTAATTTTTTAACTTCTTTTGTTGAAAATATTTCAAAAGGACTTTTATCTTTTGCCTTCTGTATTTTTGAACCATGTTCAATTGCATCATCTATCATTGCAAATAATTGTGAACGTGGAATTCCTAAATAATCAAAGGCACCTGATTTTACCAAACTTTCAATAACTTTTTTATTTACACACCTTAAATTGACTCTTTCACAAAAATCATAAAGAGAAACAAAATTACCACTACTTCTACTTTCAATTATTGATTTAACAGCAGCAGAGCCAACATTTTTTATTGCAGAAAGTGCAAATATTATATCATTTCCAAAAATTTTAAATTTATCATCACTCTCACAAAGGTCTGGGGGCAAAATCCATATGCCTAATCTTTCGCATTCTTCTATATATTCCACAATTTTATCCGTATCCCCTATTTCACTATTTAGCAAGGCTGTCATATATTCAAGAGGATAATTTGCTTTTAAATAGGCAGTTTGATAGGATAAGAGCGCATATCCAGCACTGTGAGATTTATTAAATCCATAACCAGCAAATTTAGATATATTTTCAAAAATTTTTTCAGCAACTCCCTTATCCACACCATTTGAAACTGCTCCCTTAACAAATTTTTCTCTCATTTTTTCCATTTCAACAGGATCTTTTTTGCTCATTGCTTTCCTTAAAACATCTGCTTCACCCATTGTAAAATTTGCCAGTTTATGTGCTATTTGCATTACCTGTTCCTGATAAAGTATCACTCCATAAGTTGATTTTAAAATTGGTTCAAGAAGTGGATGGTCATATTTTATTTTTGATGGGTCTTTTTTTCTTTCTATATATTCCTTTACCATACCGCTTTTCATTGGTCCAGGTCTAAATAAAGCAAGAACAGCAATAATATCTTCAAATTTCTGTGGTTGTATATCTTTTAGTAAATTTCTCATACCTTCACTTTCAAGTTGGAATACTCCTATTGTTTCACCTTTTGATAATAACTCATATGTTTTTTTATCATCTAAAGGAAATTCCTTAATCTCAATTTTTTTCCTTTCTTTTATTAAGTTTAAAGTATCTTCTATTACAGAAAGTGTTTTTAATCCAAGAATATCTATTTTCAAAAGTCCTATTTTTTCTACACATTCAAATTCATATTGAGTAGCAATTTCGCCATTCGGTCCTTTAAATAAAGGAGCATATTCATCAACACTTTCATCAGTTATTACAATTCCTGCTGGATGGATTGAAGCATGTCTTGCCAAACCTTCAAGTTTTAAAGAAATTTCAAATAATTGTTTTATTTTTTCGTCATTCTCTATTAAAGATTTTATTTCAGGATTAAAATTGACTTCTTCTTGTAATGTTTGACCATACTCATGTGTTATGAGTTTTGCAATTCTATCAACCTCGCTATACGGAAAACCAAGTGCTCTTCCTACATCCCTTATAACAGCTCTTGCTTGCATAGTTCCATAAGTTCCTATTTGGCAGACATTACTCTCTCCATATTTATTCTTTATATATTCAATTATTTCATTTCTCCTTCTATCACAAAAATCAATATCTACATCAGGTAAACTTATTCTCTCAGGATTTAAAAATCTCTCAAAAATAAGGTCATAATTCAAAGGATTTATTTGAGTAATATCAAGTAAATATGCCACTAAACTTCCTGCAGCAGAACCTCTTCCTGGGCCAATTCTTATATTTTTTTGTTTAGCCTCATTTACAAAATCATGTATAATCAAAAAATATCCAGAAAATCCCATTTGTTTTATAATTCTAAATTCATAAGATACTCTTTTTATTACTTCATTTTCACTTTTTTCATCAAAATTTTCCAACTCAATACCAAATTTTTCTCTTAATCCCTTTTTTATTAATTCTTCTAAATATTCATCCGCTGATTTATTTTTAGGAGTTTTAAATTTAGGGAGATGGTGTTTATCAAATTCAATGACAAGATTACATTTCTCGCTTATCTCTATTGTTGAATCAATACTTTCTGGAATATCAGAAAAAAGTCTTATCATTTCTTCCGGAGTTTTAAAATATATTTGATCTGTTTGAAACCTAAATCTATTTGGCTCATCAATCTTAGATGATGTTTGAATACATAATAAAATCTCATGAACAAATGAATCTTCTTTATTCAAATAATGACAATCGTTTGTAGCAACAAGTTTTAATCCTGTTTTTTTACTCAGTTCAATCATGGATGGAATTATTTTTTTCTCTTCCTCAAGTCCCAATTTCATAATTTCAAGATAAAAATTATCCTTCCCAAATATTTCTGAATAAATTCCTGCAATTTCAAGTGCTTTTTGAAATTCATCATTCTTTAAATACCAATTTATCTCTCCATGAAGACAACCCGAAAGACATATTAAACCTTTTGAATACTGAGATAAAACTTCTTTATCAATTCTTGGTTTATAATAAAATCCTTCAAGAAAGGAGATTGTAGAAAGTTTCATTAAATTTTTATAGCCAGTTTCATTTTGTGCAAGTAAAGTAATGTGAAATGATGTAATTTTATTTTCAGGCGTTTTCTTATCAAATCTTGTTTTTGGAGCAATATACATTTCACACCCAATAATTGGTTTAATTCCATTTTCTACACAAGAGGTATAAAATTTTATAGCACCAGCCATAGTTCCATGGTCAGTAATAGCAAGAGAATTCATCCCCATTCTATGAGAAATTTTAGTAACCTGTTCAATTCTACACATTCCATCAAGCAAACTATATTCAGAATGTAAATGTAAATGAACAAATTTTTTCATTTTTATTTTTGCAATTTTTTAACAGATTGATATATTTTACCTTCAGTTTTTATACTAGGAGCAATAGCAATTTCAACAAGTTGCATTTCTTTAATATTTCTTGCTCCAAGACATGCCATTGATAATTTTAAAGCGCCTATCAAATTTTGGCTTCCATCATCTACTTTCGCAGGACCAAAAAGAATTTCCTTTAATGTTCCATAAGTTCCTACTTTAATCCTTGTTCCTCTCGGTAAATTTTCATCACTTGTAGCCATTCCCCAGTGATATCCTCTTCCAGGTGATTCAACTGCTTTAACAAGGGCCGAACCTATCATAACAGCATCAGCACCACAAGCAAATGCTTTACATATATCTCCACTTGTCACCATACCTCCATCTGTTATTATAGGAACATATCTTCCTGTTTTTTTAAAATAAAAATCCCTTGCAGCAGCACAATCAGAAGTTGCAGTTACTTGAGGCACACCAATTCCAAGCACTTCTCTTGTTGTGCATGCAGCACCTGGTCCAATACCTACAAGAACTCCTGAAACACCGGCTTCCATTAATTGATATGCAACTTCAAAAGTTACACAATTTCCAACTATAATGGGAACTTTGGCCTTTTTACAAAAAGAGTAAAGATCAAGTGGTTTATATCTTGAAGAAATATGTCTAACTGTTGTTACAGTAGATTGAACAACAAAAATATCAACTCCTGCTCCTTGTGCAATATCAAGATATCTTTCTGCATTTTGAGGTATACAACTAACAGCACATATAACATTTTCTTTTTTTATTTCTGATATTCTTTCTTCAATAAGTTCTTCTTTTACAGGTTCTTTATAAATATTCTGAATTATTTGTGTAGATTCTTCCTGATTAGAATTGATTATTTTTTCAATAAGAGGGTAGGGGTCTTTATATCTTGTATAAATACCCATGAGATTTAAAACAGCAACTCCACCAAATTTCCCAAAAAGCACAGCAAATTTAGGGTCTACAACTCCATCCATTGCAGCAGCAAAAATAGGTATTTTTAACCTATATGAACCTATTTCTATAGATAAATCAACTTCTTCTGGATCCAAAGTAGTATTTCCAGGGACAAGTGAAATATCATCAAAACCATAGCAAACTCTGGCTTTTCTATTTATACCTATCCACATTCCCATTTTTATCCTCCTTTCAGTTCTTTAATTACTCTATAAAGGGTATATATTTGTTCTGGTTCAAGTTCTTCTGCTCTTTTTTCAATAGGGATACCATTTTCTATTAATTTTTTTTCTAAAACTTTTTTTTCTAATTTAAAAACTCTTTTAATTACATTTGTCAATTTTTTCCTTCTATAACTAAAAATAAGTGGCAGAAAGTCAAAAAATCTTTTTTCATCATTTACTTTAATTTTGGGTTTTTCTAATGGTATAATCTTAACCACCACTGAGTCAACTTTTGGTCTTGGATAGAATACGTTTTTATTTAAAGAATAACATATTTTTGTATCTGTGTAAATATATAATAGAACAGAAACAGAACTATATTGCTTACTTCCTGGTTTTGCCACAAATTTTTCTCCTACTTCCTTCTGAACTGTCAAAAGTGCAAGTTTAATTTTCTCTTTAAATTTTAAAATATGAAACAGAATTGGCATAGACAAATAATAAGGAGTATTACTAATGACTTTAACTTTTCCTTTGAAAGAATACCAGAATTCTTTCCCTGTTTGAAGAAAATCTTTTTTTATAATATGGAAATTTTTAAAATTTGAAAATCTTTCTTCAAGAATTTTACAAAAAACTTCATCTATTTCAAATCCATAATATTCTTTCACCCTTTCTACAATTCCTTCTGTCAGTGAACCTAAACCAGGTCCTATTTCAACAACTTTATCTTTTTTATTTAATTCTGCAAAGTAAAGTAGTTTATCTCTTGAATTTTTATCAATTAAAAAATGTTGTCCAAGATATTTCTTTATATTTATCCCTTCTTTTTCAATAAGTTTTTTTATTTCCTTTAAAGTAAGGAATCCCATTTTTATTTAATTAATCTTGCGGCAAATTGATAAGCACAAACGAAACTTTTACAGTTACCCTTATTTTTATATGCAATATCAAATGCTGTTCCATGACCTGGACTGGTTCTTATGAGTTTTATTCCTGCTGTAAAATTTATAAGTTTATCAAAATAAAAAGTCTTAAGTGGTATAAGTGCTTGGTCGTGATAAATTGCTATTATAAGGTCAAAATTTTTTCTATAAATTGTATCTGCTGGAAAAGGACCTTCAATTTTTATACCATTTTTCCTTAATTTTTCCACTGCTGGCTTTATAATTTCTATCTCTTCTTTTCCAATCACTCCATCTTCTCCTGCATGAGGATTCAAACCACAAATTCCTATAAGAGGATTTTTTATTTTCAATTTTTTTAAAAATTCATATCCAATTTCAACCTTTTCAACAATTAAATCTTCATTTAAAACTTCTAAAACTTTTTTTAAAGGAATATGTGTGGTTAATAATAAAACTCTATATTTATCTGCAATCATTATCATTCCATATTTTTTTTCATTCAATTTTTCTGCAAGTAGTTCTGTATGTCCTGAATATTTATAACCCGCAAGAAACCATGCTTTTTTAGAAATTGGAAGCGTTACAAGGGCGTCAATTACATTTTTTTTCCATAGAATAATCCCATTTATAACATAATTAAAAGAGGCATTTCCACATATTTTATTGTCAATACAGATAGGATAATTTTGGTCTTTTATGATTTCAGGTGAAAAAACATTTAAAAAACTTTTATCTATATCATTCTTTCTCTTTATTTTTTTTATTTTTAATTTTAAATTCAGAATTTTTAAATTTCTTTCTATTACACTTATGTCACCGATAACAAGAGGAATAACATTTTTTATTTTCTTTATTTTATTATACCCTTTTAATAAAATTTCAGGCCCTATACCTGCTGGGTCACCAATTGTAATTCCAATAATTTTTTCCATCAAAGAATTTTAATTGGTGTCATATTTTTTAATTTTTCTATGTATTCCCTATACAAAAACGCATATTTTATTTTAAAAATTTTATCTTTCGCCTCTTTATATATTTTAAATTTATCTTTTTCAAGTGGTATTTTTTCTTTAAGGTAAATAATTATCCATTTCCCTTTTAATTGAAATGGACTTGATAATTTGCCATTTTCCATATTTTCAATTACATCTAAAATCTCTTCAATAATTTCTGAACTTTTAAGTTTTACATAATCCATTTTTTTTAAATCATCTTCTTTAAATTCCTTAACAAATTTTTCGGATGCTTCTTGGCTATCAAACCATTTAAAATAAAACTCATATTCACTATATTTAGTTTCTATCTTTTTTGCCTCTTCAGCAATTTCAATAGGTGATATTTGTATTTTATTTATAATTTTTTCTCTGATAAGTCTTTTAGTTTTTATATCATTTGCAATTTGTTCTTCCAATTGAACACTATTTAATCCTACACTTTTTAAGTAATTATAAAAATCCTCAATTTTGGGAAAACTTTTTTTAATTCTTTTAATTTCATTATCTATCTCCTCTTTTTTTACTTCTATATTTTCCTTTTCAGCCCAATAAAGGAGTAATTTTTCCTCTATGAGTAAATTTAAAGATGTTGAATAATCAATATTTTCAATTTTGCTTTTTCTTATAACATCGCTTTCAAATATTACTTTATTTCCAACAATGGCAACTATTCTATTTTGAGCAAATAAAGGTAGAAAAATCAAATTTAATATAACCAAAAATTTTCTCATTTTATCTTCTCCTTTATAATTTCAATTTTATCAGAAAATTTTATTATTCTACTTTTTTCTTTCAACTTTTTCATTAAATTTTCAACCTCCATTTTTTTCTTTTGTGAAAGTAAAAGATTTTTTATAATAGGAGTGGCTTCTGCAAGAGTAAGAATTCTTTTTTCTGTCTTCCCTGTTAATTTTATTATATGATAACCCATATCTGTTTTTATTATATTTCCAAGTATTTCTCCTGGTTTGACTTTTGAAAGAAGTGCAGCAACTTCAGGATTTAATTTTTCAACATCTACCCATCCAATTTCTCCTCTTTTTTCCCTTGTAGGAGCAATTGACTCTCTTTCAGCAATTTCCTCAAATAATTCACCTAATCGCAATCTATTCAATATTTCATCTGCTTTTTCTTTTGATTCAACAACAATTTCAGAAATTTGGACTTTTTCAGGAATAACAAATTCATCCAAATGAGTATTATAGTAATTTGCTATCTCTTCATCCGTAATTTTTATTTGATTTGAAAGTATATTCTCAACAAATGCATGAGTTAAAATTTCCATATAATAATTTTTCATTTCATATTCTATTTTCTTTCTTAACTTTCTTTCATATCTTTTAGCATACTGAAACAATAAAACTTGATTAATATAATCTTCCACAACTGAATTAGGTTCAAAAAAAGCATATTCTTTGTAAAATTGAGGAGACGACTTAATTTTGTTAACTATATCATCAATTGTAATTTTATAGCCATTTACAATTGCAACAACTTTTCTTCTCTCTATTAATCCATAAAATATTACAGAAATAATGACAAAAACTATAAGTCCTCCTATAATGAAACCAATTTTCCATTTCCTCCAGAAAAATTTAAATCTTATAAATTTTATTCTCATAGTTCTCTCCTATAAATAATTTTCTTTTTATTTCTATCATACCAAACAATTACTTTTTTTTCACCTATTATCTCATTTTTTTCTATTTTACCATTATTATTCTTATCCTGCACTTTTTGTCCAAGTGAAATAATTTTAAAGACATTGCTTTTTGTTGTTATAAGGTTTATAATTTTTGAAAAAATCATTTCTTTCTCTTTTTCAATATCAATAAATAAATCCAAATCATTATCTCTAAAATCAAATCCATATTTTGTAATTTCTTTATTAAGTTGGCCTTTAACTCCATCTTCATTATAAATACCTATGATTTCCGAAACATCGTAAAATGGTCTTGCAGAAATGATTTTCTCTGCAATATTTTCATCAACAAGAGGTAGACACTCAAGAACTTCCGTATTTGCCGTATTTATATTTATTCTTCCATAGACATTATCATCAATCTTTTTATAACATGTAAAATAATCAATTATTTTTTTATCATCCCCTTTCCAAAAATTCAAAGTTTTCCAGTGTTCCATCTTATGAATAAACGAAAGTTCTCCAACTGTTGAAAATTGATTATTTTTAACATAAAAACTTGAAGGCCAGGTTATAACCCAATTTATCATACCAAATTCTTCACCTATCCATGGTTGAAAATGGGTATTTAAATTTCCAGGAGTAGAGAAACCTATAAACCAATCTGTTATATCTCTCATTCTTGGATCATTTTTCTGAACAGTTGTCCAGGGTGTATCAGCAAAATATTCACAGAATTCAATTAAATTTCCCTCATTATCATAAAGTTTTATTGTAAAATCAAGCCCATGATTTGCTAAAAATGGTATTGCACTCAAAAGGTCTGCTATAAAACCAAGAGAGCCTGGATTTATTGCAAGTATTCTTTCATATTTTTGAGCATTATCAGGTTCATGAGTTGGCAGAGGAAGAAAGATAACTGCGGGTGGATCTGGGACCACCAAAATTCCAATTCTAAGGGTATCTCCAATTGTATAAAACGATAATGGATTAATCTTTGTATTCTGGGGTATAACAACAGTTGTAAATTTATTAATAAGTTTATCAAGTCTTGATGCCTTATCTGAAATAAATTGAGTTTCTCCATTTATTGCATCATTCAAAATATCATTAGAAGTTTGAAAAACTTCATTCCAGTTATTTGAATATAATGTCAAAATTCCTTCTATTTTCCATCCACTTATATCTATTGATTTTGAATAAGGATTAAAAATTTCTATAAATTGCCCCCCAAGTTCCTCTATAAATATCATGCCATTAGGTAAAAATCTTTTCCTCCATTCTTTTACAGCATCTATTTCATTCAGATAAGGAACTTCTTCAACACCTATTATATAAGAGTTGCCCTTTTTTATATAATTTGGTATTGAATCTTTATCTCTGTAATCAATTATATTCAAAGCAATTTGGGTTGATTGCTTTTCCGAATATCCATGATTTTTAAAAAAGTTAAAAAGTGTTTGAAAATCAGCCGAATTTAAATCAATCCTTCTTTCCTCATATCTATTTAAATCTCTATCATATGAAAATGTTGTTATAAAATTTTTAATTTTTCCATAAAATTTCTCTCCAATACCTTTTACCATTTTTACTTCAATTGGCGAAAAGTAAGGTCTATCATCTCCTTTAGGTTTTATATAATAAAATTCATCATCTTCATCAATTCCTTCATCTAATTCATCTATAATTTTATTTCCATTATTATCTATTCCATCAAAAGGATTTAAAAATGAATCCATATCATCATCCCAAAAAGATTTTCCCGGTTTTTCATCCTCTCCATATCTAAAACTTACAATATTATAATAGAGTGTTTTTCCAATTATATTTTCCAATATATTTATTTCAAAACAACTATATCCTTCATTAAATGTAGTTTTTAAATTACCATTGGCATTTATATTTATTTTACCTGATTCATCCTCTACCAAAACAGCATATCTTCCAATAATATTTCCTTTTCGGTCTTTTAAATAAAACCATTTTGAATCGTTTATTCCGTCATTATTTAAATCAACTTCTTCCCCTTCAAAATTTTTTCTCCATTCATCAAAAAAAGAATCATATTCTTTATTATCTCTATCTATTTCCCATATGGCATTTTCAATTCCTATTTTGGCAAAATTTTTTGCTTCCCTTCCAAAAATAATTTTCCCCGTGGTTTTTGTCCAGAAATTGAAAAGTATTAGCATTGTTGATGTAAAAAGAAATATTAAAAGCAAAATTAAAATAACAAGAACTATAACATCTCCTTTATTCCCACCCAATCTTAACAACTTTTTTAAATCCTTTTTCAATTTCTTTCCCCTCAATTTTACCTTTAGAAATAACCATATTGATTTCAACAAATTCTGGTAATTTAGGAACTACCATATTTTCAGTATCCCAATAACTAACCCAGTTTTGCCCATCATAATACTTTAATTCAAATAATTTTACATTTTCTCCAAGAATTTGTGCACCAGGAAAACCATCAAAAAAAGTAAAATCAGGGTTTTTATTATCAACCCTCACCATTTCTACCATTATTTTACCATCTTTATAATAAATCCCAAATTTAACTAAATCATTTTCCTCCCCTTCAGAAAAAGGACAAATAAACTTTACCCAATCATTACCCCCTTTAAAATTCATTCTATACTTTCCACTTAAATCATTAATCATAGCATTTGAAATTCTTGTTTCAATAAATTCTGAAATATAAACAATTTCTCTCAAAATATCTTTTTCACTTGATTTTTTTCTTAAAGAAAGAAGAGAATTTTTTAAAATAAAAACAGCAGAAAAGCAGACAAATGTAAATATAAATACTCCTATTAAGATTTCTATAAGAGTTATTCCTTTACCTTCTCCTAAGAATTGAAACAAAATATTTTTTCTCAATTTTACCTTCCCTTTTCCATAATATTTCAAGTTCAACCTTATATAAATCCTCTTTTTCTTCAATAAAACTTACTCTATATTTATAATCAGGATATTCAGGGAGTGTATCTTCAATTAACTCAGGTAAATTTACTTCTTTTTTCCCATATTTTTCTTCAATTTCTGTGAATATTTTATCTGCAATAAATGAAATATTTACTGAATTTTTACTTTTTTCACTAAGTCTCATAATTATAGGATAAACTCTAATTAAAACTATAATGCCCCCAGCAAGAATAAATAAACCAATTAAAATACTTATCAAAGTAAAACCTAATTTTCTAATACACATTTCCCTGTAATATTGTGAATTTTAATCTTTTTTTCCTTGCGTGTAATTTCATCAATTACTATCAAATGTCCTGCCTCTTTTGCTGTTCCATCTGGTAAAAAAATTAATGGGTCTAATCCTATTGTTTTTTCTTTTATCTTAACGTAGTCAGGAAATTTTATCTCTTTCCATATGATTTCATTCCCTTCTTTAAGTATCTTAAAACTCTTTTCATCAAAAACAATTAAAAAATTACATCTTTCATTTATTGCACTTTCCCTTGCAAAATTTATTCCTTCAATAATTTTCTCACAGGAAGAAGTAAGAAGATATTCTCTATGGTATTTCTGAATAAAAATACAAGCAATAAGTAGAAAAAGAGAAAAAATAAAACTAACGATTAAAATCTCCAAAAGAGTTAAACCTTCTTTTCTCATATTAATGCACAGGAGAGAGAAATATTTTACATTCTTTTTTTACTTCCTTAAAATAATTTAAAAAACTATTTGCAACTTCTTTTGAATCAATTAAAACACTTGTTTCATTATTTTTTTCAAGAGCATAAAAATTTAAATTATGGCTTCCAATAAATACATATTTATCATCAATAATAAAAAGTTTTGAATGAGTTGTTTTATATTCGCTATCAAAATAAACAGCAACACCATTTTCTGCAAGAAATTTTGCTGTTTTTAAATTTTTATCCCTCAACTCCTTATATTCTTTTGACCAGTCAAGGATTACCTCAACAGTTAACCCTCTTTTTTTAGCATTAATTAATTCCCTCAATATTTGATTTGATATACTCTCTGCATGCCCTGGATAATAACCTGTTTGAAACATAATCACATAAATAGATTTTTTAGCATTTTTAAGATAAGATAAAAGTGAAATTCCATATTTTTCATTCAATAAAGGAATAACTAATGCTTTAAATTGAGGATAAGGAAAATTTAGAATTAGTAAAAACAAAATTATTAAGAATTTAAACTTTCTGATACTTTTCAATAACATTTTTTAAATCCAATTTTTTTTGATAAATTGCCTTCCCTATTATAACACCCGTGGGTGGAAATTTCAAGGAATTGAGTAAGATTAAATCTTCTTCTTTTGAAATACCACCAGCAACGATTATTTCTTTAATTTCCTTTAAATTACCAATTTCATTCATAATTTTTTCTATATTTTTAATATCAACTCCTTCAAGTGTTCCATCGCTTTCAATACTTGTTATAATAAATCTTTCAAATCCCATTTCCAAAAATTTCTTAATTGTATATGAGGGTTTTAAGGGAAGGGTAACTTCCCATCCACTTAAAGCAATTTCATCATTCATATAATCTATTGAAATAATAATTTTATTTTTTACCTCTTGCGAAAGGCGTTCAATCAATTCAAAATCAGGAACTTCTTTTTCTATCACAAATTGCTTACCACTCCTTTGATAAAAAAATTTTATATCGTGAATACTATACCCCTCATTTAATGCAAATGGAATTAGAAAGGCAGTCCCGATAATTATGTAATTAACCCCAATAGAAAGAAATTTTTTAATCTGTTCCTCTGTTCTTATTCCACCTCCAAGTTGAATTTCACAATCTTCTCTTTCATTAAGTTTCTTTATCTCTATAATTTTCTTAACCTGTTCTTCCTCTTCTTTTTCTATTATCCCTGTTTTGGCTCCATACAAAAGAACAATATGAATTCTTTTTGCATTTGATTTTAAATATTCTCTAACAAGTTTTTCTATCTCTATGTCATAGTGTGAAACTTTGTCAAATCTTCCTTTATATAACCGAATTACTTCCTTTTTTTTAAGGTCTATTGCTGGTATTATTATCATTTTCTTTCAATCCTTTCTTTATACTTACAGTTTTGATAGTTTGAGCAACTTATAAAAAGGCCATATTTTCCCTTTACTATAGTTAATTTTTCACCACAAACTGGACACATTTTGTTTTTGAGAATAATTTCATTTAAAACTTCTCTGTTTATGGTTTTATATGCACGTTCAAGAGTTGGTTTAAAATTATTATAAAATTGCCTCAAAAGTTCTATCCAATTACTTTGGCCATTTGCTATTTTATCAAGGTCTTCTTCCATTTTTGCTGTAAAATCAATTTCAATTATTTCTGGAAAAAACTTTTTTAATATCTCATAAACAATTTTCCCCATTTCTAATGGATATAGATATTTCTTTACTTTTTTTATGTATTTTCTTGCAAATAAAATTGAGATTGTTGGTGCATAAGTTGATGGTCTTCCAATTCCATATTTTTCAAGTGTTTTAATCAAAGAACTTTCTGTATATCTTGGTGGAGGTTGGGTTTCCTTTTTTTCCTTCCAATATCTTATTACATTTAAAATCTCTCCTTTTTCAAATTTTTCAATAATTTCATTCCCTTTTTCTATTTTTAACGGCCATAATTTTAAAAAACCATCAAAAACCACAAAATTTCCTTCTGTTTGGAATAAATAAATATCATTTAGAGCAAATATTTTTATAATTTTAATTACCGCTGATTTCATTTGACTTGCAACAAATCTTCTCCAGATTAAACTATATAATTTAAACTGGTCTTCGGTTAAAAATTTTTTTATCTTTTCCGGAGTTCTATATACAGATGTTGGTCTAATTGCTTCATGTGCTTCCTGTGCAACTTTTGACTTTGATACATAAATATTTGGTTTTTCAGGAACATAATCTTTACCATAAACCTCTTCAATAAATTTTAACGCCTGATATTGTGCTTGTTTTGCCACTGAAGGCGAATCTGTTCTCATATATGTAATAAGGCCTATATTTTTCCCTTCAATTTCTACACCCTCATATAATTGTTGGGCAATAAACATTGTTTTTGAAGAAGAAAAATTGAGGATGTTTGATGCTTCCTGTTGTAAAGTACTTGTAATAAATGGAGGGACTGGATATAAATTTTTAATTTCTTCTTTTTTTTCTGAAATTATAAGATTACCTAACCTCAACTTATCTATAATTTCATTTGCTTCTCTCTCAATATTCAATTTTTCTTTGTCAATCGCTCTTTCACCAATTTTAGTTAGATTTAAAATCACTTTTTCGCCATTTTTCTTAACTTCACATTTTATAACCCAGTAAATTTCAGGAACAAAATCTTCAATTTCTTTTTCTCTTTCTACAATTAATCTTAATGCAACTGACTGAACTCTCCCTGCAGATAGCCCCATTTCAAGATGTTTTCCCAAAAGTGGGCTGATTGTATAACCAACAATTCTATCAAGTATTCTCCTTGCCTGTTGAGCATTTACTAAATCTATTGAGATTTTCCTGGGATTCTTAAAAGCCTCTTTCACCGCCTCTGGGACAATTTCATGAAAAGTAACCCTTTTCACCTCATCTATATTTTTATTTAAAATACATGTCACATGCCAGGCAATTGCTTCTCCTTCTCTATCTTCATCAGTCGCAAGATATATTGTTGAAACATTCTCAACAAGTTTTTTTAACTTATTAACAATTTTTTGTCTCCCTGGGATTATTACATATTGTGGAGTAAAATTATTTTCTATATCAATTCCAAAATCGTTTTCGGGTAAATCCCTTATATGCCCCATAGTAGCAAAAACTATATATTTTTTACCAAGAATTCCTTTAATTGTTTTGGCTTTTGTAGGCGATTCAACAATTACAATTTCTTTTTCCATAGAATTTCTCCCTATAATATCTTTGATTTATTATAATACTTCTGATAAAATAAAAAAACAAGAGGTGAAAAAAATGAAATTTATGTGGGAAGGGAGATTTAAGGAAAAGATAGATATTTCAGTTATAGAATTTACAAAATCAATTGATATTGATAAAAAACTTGCTATTTACGATTTAATTGGAAGTGTGGCTCATGCGAAAATGCTTTTTAAGGTGGGTTTGATAACAAGAAATGAAAAAGATAATATTCTGAAAGGACTAAAAAAAATAAAATCTGAAATTAAAAAGGGCAAATTTGAAATATTACCAACAGATGAAGATATACATACTGCAATTGAAAGGAGATTAATTGAAATTATAGGTAAAGATGGTGAAAAGTTACATACAGCAAGGTCAAGAAATGACCAGATTGCTCTTGATGAAAAGTTATATTTAAGAGACGAAATAATTAAAATATTAAATTTGATAAACAATCTTCAAGAGATATTTCTTTATAAAAGTCAAGAATATGAAAAATCAATTATTACTGCATATACCCATTTAAAGCAAAGCCAACCAATTTTACTTTCACATTATTTTCTTGCATATATTGAAAAACTTCAAAGAGACAAAGAAAACTTTTTATCAGTTTTTAAAAAAGTAAATATTTCCCCACTCGGAGTAGGAAGTTGTTCAGGAACAACCTTAAATATAGATAGAGAATATACTGCAAAACTTTTAAAATTTCCAGAAATAACAAGAAATAGTTTAGATACAGTTTCAGATAGAGATTTCCTTATTGAAACATCATTTTATTCTGTAATAACATTATTACATTTATCAAATTTTTGTGAAGATGTGATTATATGGAATATGGATGAAATTAATTATATAAATCTTCCTAATAAATATTGCACCGGCTCAAGTTTAATGCCACATAAAAAAAATCCAGACATTTTTGAATTAATAAGAGGTAAAACTGGAACTTGTATAGGACTTTTAACGGGACTTTTAACGATTATAAAGGGATTACCTCTTTCATATAATAGGGATTTACAAGAAGATAAAAAAGCGATTTTTGGAATATTAGAGACATTGGAAAGTTCTTTAAAAATTTTATGCAAGGTAGTAAAAGAGATTGAATTTAATGAAAAAAAGATGAAGGAATCAATTTCTTCATTTACACTCTCGACTGATATTGCAGAGTATCTCGTTAAAAAGAAAATTTCTTTCCGAGAAGCACATAGGATCGTTGGCAAAATAATAAATTACTGTATAGAAAATAATATGGAATTAACATCTTTAACACTCGAAGAATTTAAAAAATTTTCTTCTGCATTTGAGAAAGATATTTTTGAAATTTTGAATTTTGAAAAATCCGTTAATTTAAAAACTTCCTTAGGTGGGACCTCTTTAAAAAATGTTAAAAAGGAGATAGAAAGATGGAAGAAAAATTTAAAGAAATTTTCTCTCCATATTTTGAATTTAAAAAAGGAATATTCCATATTGAAGATGTAAATTTTGAAAAAATTGTAAAAAAATTTGGTACCCCTGTCTATGTTTATAGTTATAATTTCTTGATCAATCAGATAAACAAAATAAAAAAAGCATTTTCAAAAATTAATACAAAAATATGCTTTTCTGTAAAGTCAAATTCAAATTTGTCAATATTAAAAATAATGAAAAAAAATGGACTTGGTGCAGATGTTGTTTCTGAGGGTGAATTAAAAAAATGCTTAATGGCTGGTTTCTCTCCTTCTGATATAGTTTTTGCGGGTGTTGGAAAAAAAGAGGAAGAAATTGAATTTGCAATTAAAAAAAATATATTCTGCTTTAATGTTGAAAATGAAGAAGAATTAAATATTATTGAAAAATTTGGAGAAAAATATAAGAAAAAAATAAATGTTAACTTAAGGTTAAATCTTAATATTGATGTTGATACTCACCATTATATTAAAACATCAAAAAGTGAAAACAAATTTGGTATTGATATAGAAGATGCCAGAAAAATTATTAATACGAAGTTTAATTTTGTAAATATAAAAGGTATCCATTTTCACCTTGGTTCCCAAATAAAAGATGTTGCTCCATATTTAAAAGGCATTGAAATAGTAAAGGATTTTTGCAAAAAAAACGATTTTTCACCTGAAATAATTGATATAGGTGGAGGTTTTGGGATACCTTATACTTATGAGGATAAAATAACACCAATTGAAGAATTTGGCGAAAAAATTATAGAAGCACTTAAAGATTTCAAATTTAAATTATTGATAATTGAACCAGGAAGATTTATAGTTGGAAATAGCGGAGTATTAATTTCAAAAATTTTATATATTAAGAAGAAAAAAACGAAAAACTTTATAATAGTTGATGCAGCAATGAATGACCTTATTAGACCATCTCTTTATGGAAGTTATCATTTAATATATCCTGCGAATTTTAAAAACAATGAAAAACTAAAATTTGATATAGTTGGACCAATCTGTGAAACAGGCGATTATCTTGGAAAAGATAGAGAATTTCCAAAAAATATTAAAAGAGGAGAATATATAGTAATTATGAGTGCAGGGGCTTATGGATTTTCAATGTCTTCAAACTATAATACAAGATTAAGGGCTCCTGAGATTCTTGTTAATAAAAATAAAATCCAACTAATAAGAAAGAGGGAAAGGTATTCTAATATATTTAATTTAGAGAAAATTTAGGAAATTTCAAGGAAGTATAAATTTTACCATTTTTATCTATAATTAAACATTCAACATTTTGCAATTTATTTACAATTTCTAATCCCTTTTCAATTCCAAGAACAAAAATGCCTGTTGCAAATCCATCAGCAATAGTGCAGTTTGGAGCAATAACAGTGACACTTACAATATCTTTGCCTGCAGGAAGTCCTGTCTTTGGGTTAATTATATGGCCTATCTTTTTATTCTTAATATCTATATATCTTTTATAATTTCCACTTGTCGCTATACCTTTATCTTTAATTCCAAAAATTCCAATTATTTTATTTTCTTCAAAAGGGTTTTCAATTCCTATTTTCCAGTTTTTCCCATTTTCATTCAAACCCCAGCAATAAATATCACCACCTCCATTAATAATCCCATTTTTTATACCATTTGATTTTAAATATTGAAAAACTTTATCAACAATATAACCTTTTGCAATTCCCCCAAGATCTATTTCCATTCCATCTGGTATAGTTATTAAATTATCTCTGATTTTTATTTTTTTCCATCCAACTTTTCTTAAAATTTCCTCTATTTCTCTTTTTGTGGGAATCTTATTTTCTTTACTTTTTTCTTTATAAAGGTTAATGATTGGTTTACAGGTTATATCAAAGGCACCATCTGTAATTTCAGAAATATAAATTGCATTTTTTATAATTTCAAATAAATCAGCAGAAACTTTCAATTTTTTGTATTTATTAAGTTTTGAAACTTCACTTTCTTCTTTAAATATACTAAATTTATCCTCAAGATTTTTTATAAGTTCAAAAGCAGAATTTAAAATTTTATCACTATTTTTTATTTTCTCAATTTTTATTTGAACCACTGTGCCAAGTAAAAAATCCGTCTTTTCAACAAAATTATTAAAAGAAAATACATAAACAAATGAGAAAAAAATGAACAAAAAAATTTTTCTTGACATTTTTATCCTTTCTGGAAAAATATTATATCACAAAAAAATGAAAAATAATTACTCTATTGTTTTCCGCTTAAGGTGAATGACAAATAAAATAAAAGTAAAATATGGAAAAAAGAACCAAATGAAAAAATGATTTACTATACCCTTAAAAAGGAGGGAAAATATGAAGAAAATTATGATTTTAAGTGGAGGAGAGTTTCATCCATATGATCAATTTGTTAATATTTTAAAAGAAAATGTAAAAAATTATGAAATTGAAATTTACCAAGAAAAAAATGTTTTCGCAACTGAGAAAATCTTTAATTATGATGGAATTTTACTCTATACTGATACAAAAAACTTTCTCAAACTTGAAGAAAAAGAAGAAAAAAATCTTATAAAATACATAGAAAATGGTGGAGGAATATTCCTTTTGCATTCTTCAATTGTTTGTTTTGGGAAAAATGAAAAAATTCAAAGAATTTTTGGAGCAAGATTTGTTTCACACTCGCCTGTATTTGAGTTTGAATTAAAATCCAATAATTTACATTTCATAAATAGAAGGATACCATCAAATATAATTGAAGATGAATTTTATTTTATTGATATTTTAGATGATTTAACTGTTATTTTTCAAGGATATTGGCAGGGTAAATTATTTCCGCTTGGTTATATAAAAAATTATGGAAATGGGAGGATATTTTATTTCTCGCCAGGACATAACTTAAAAACACTTGTAAACAAAGATATCTTTAAAATTATAAAAAGAGGAATTGACTGGATAACAAAAAGTGAAATAGAGGAAAAAGAAATAAAATGTGGAATAATAGGTTATGGCGCTGCTTTTAATATGGGAAAACATCATGCTGACTTAATTAATTCAACTTATGGAATGAAGACAATTGCTTTTTATGATATAAATAAAGAAAGAGTAGAACAAGCAAAAATGGATTTTCCTGAAAGCAGAGTATATACTGATTTAAATAAATTTTTAGATAACAAAGAAATTGACCTTGTAGTTGTAGTAACTCCCCATAATACACACAGGGATCTTGCAATAAAATCTTTAAGTGCAGGAAAAAATGTGGTTGTGGAAAAGCCAATGTGTATAAAATTAAAAGAAGCAGATGAAATGATAGAAAAAGCAAGTAAAAAAAATTTAATGTTGAATGTTTTTCATAATAGAAGATGGGATGGTGATTTTCTTGCAATTGAAAAAATAATAAAAGAAGGAGAAATAGGCAAAATTTTTAATGTTGAAATTTTTATGGGTGGATATGGAATGCCAAAAGAATGGTGGAGAAGTGAAAAAGAAATATCGGGTGGAATATTATACGACTGGGGATCACATTTCCTTTACTGGCTTCTATTACTCATCCCTTCAAAAGTGAAAAATATTTATGGGATTATTCAGAAAAGAAAATGGTTTAATTTTTCAAATGAGGATGAAGTCAAAAGTATTATAACTTTTGAGAATGGAGAAGTTGCAGATGTCCAATCATCCTCAATTGCTTCTATTCCTAAACCAAAATGGAGAATTTTAGGAGAAAAAGGTGGTATAATCCAAACTGATACAATCAAAATGTTCAAATATGAAAATAATGGAATAACTGAAAAAATAATTCCTCCTTTAAAAACAGAATATTTCAGATTTTATAATAACATTGCTGATCATCTAATATTTAAAGAAGAATTAGAAATTGATATTTTGAAAGCGAGAAATGTGATTGGAATTATAGATAAAACTATTGAATCTGCAGAAAAAGGAAAATTAATAGAATTTAATCCTTTATAACTTTTTCAAGAACCCTTTCAAGTAATGTTTCTTCGTCAGGAATATTTTTAATATCAAATTTAACATTTCTGAAAGCATCAATAAATACCCTAATTAAAGTGTTTTTTGTAATCCTTTCTTTTCTATATTGGGGTTCTCTATTTTTATGTATTTCTCTTATAAGTTTCTCAAGAAATTCAAGTTGGTCTTCTCTTAACAATGAGGTCAAACGAACTTCAAATGTCTTATATTTGGGTATTTTCTCACTTTTTTCTTCCAAAACTTCTTCTTTTTCCTCTTTTTCTTCTTCAATTATTGTTGAATTTATCCAACTCAATGGATCTTTTCCAAGTCCTCTCTTTTTCATTTTTTACTCTCCTGTTTTATTACTTCTTTAGCAAGTTCCTGATAATCTTCTGCTCCGTAACTATTTTCATCAAAATCTCCAATTGCTTTCCCATAACTTGGGGCTTCTGCAAGACGCACATTTTCTCTTATTCTTGTTTTAAATGCCTTATCTTTAAAATATTCCTCAACTTTTCTCTCCACATCCCTACATATATTTTTTCTTTTATCATACATGGTTATTATAATCCCTGAAATTTCAAGTTCTGGATTTATCCTTTCTTTCACGATTTTAATTGTCTGAAACAATTTTGTTAAACCTTCAAGGGCAAAAAATTCTGCTTGTATTGGAATAAAAACTTCTTTTGCAGTTGTTAAAGCATTTAAAGTAAGTAATCCCAAAGAAGGTGGACAATCCATAATGATATAATCATATCTAACTTTATTTTTTTCAAGTATTTTTTTTAAAATTATTTCCCTCCCAACTTCATTAACAAGTTCTAATTCTGCACTTGCAAGATCAATTTTAGAAGGAATTAAGTATAAATTTTTATAATTTGTTTCTTTCAAGACTTCTTTTAAATCTGTCTGATTTAATAGAAGATTGTAAAGTGACTTTTTAATTGAAGGGGGTTCAAATCCAAGATGAATAGTTGTATGTGCCTGAGGGTCAAGGTCTATAAGAAGAACGGTTTTACCAAATTTTGCAAGATAATAACCTAAATTTACTACTGTTGTTGTTTTTCCAGATCCTCCTTTCTGATTTATGACTGCTATTTTCCTCATTTTTAACTTCCTAAGTTCATAATTTATTTTAAAAGAAATAAAATTAAATGTCAAAATTTTGTATAAAAGAGAAAAACGGGTTATAATTTTATGTATAATTATGGAAATAAAGGGAACAACAAAAATAACTGGTATATTTGGATATCCTGTAAAACATTCATTATCTCCGGTATTCCAAAATTCAGCATTTGAATATCTTGGACTTGATTATATTTATATTCCATTTGAAATAAAACCAAAAGATTTAAAATTTGCTACAAAATCAATAAAAATCTTTAGTATAGTCGGTGTAAATGTTACAATTCCTCATAAAAAGGAGATTATAAAGTATATTGATGAACTTGATGCAACTTCTGAGATTTTAGGCGTTGTTAATACAATTCATAATATTGATGGGAAATTAAAAGGTTACACAACTGACGGTGATGGTTTTATAAAATCACTTAAAGAAGAAGGTAATTTTAATCCTAAAAATAAAAATATATTTATCCTTGGAGCAGGGGGGTCTTCTTATGCAATATGTGGTGCGTTAATTAAAGAAAAAGTTAATTATATTTTTATTTCAAATAGAACTTATGAGAATGCCTTAAAACTCAAGAAACATCTTAATAAAAAATTAAATTTCAAAAATGTTGAAATAATTCCATTTGAAAAAAGAAATGAAAAAAATATTTGGAAAAATATTGACATAATTATAAATACCACATCTGTTGGAATGAAAGAAAATGACCCTTTATTAATAGAAAAAAGTAATATTGAAAAGGTGAAATTTGTTTATGATATCGTATATAACAGAAAAACTGAATTGTTAAAAGTAGCAGAAGAATTAAAAATCCCAAATCTTGATGGTTTGTCAATGCTTATTTACCAAGGAGCCATATCATTTGAAATATGGACAGGGAAAAAAGCGCCTATTGAAATAATGAAAAAATCTCTATATGAAAAGATTAAAAGTAATGGATGAAATCAAAGAAAAGTTTATAGAATTGGCTGGAAATATAGGAGAAAGTCTTGGATTAAATAGAACCACTTGTCAGATTTATGCCTTATTATATATAAACTCTTCCCCTCTTTCGCCATCTCAAATAACAAAAGAACTTGGAATAAGCAAGGCAAATGTAAGCATAAACTTAAAAAAACTTGAAGAATGGAACGCTCTGAAAAAGGTGTGGAAAAAAGGATATACAAGACCACTCTATAAAGCTAATGAAGATATAGAAGAAATAATTTATAATAAACTTCAAGTAGGTATAGGGAAAAGGATAAATGAAATAAGAAGATATATTGATGAAATAAAAAATAAGATAGAAAAAAAGAGAAAGAAAAAAAGTGAAATAGAAAAAAAAATTAAAGAGATTGAAAAATTGACAAATAAACTTGAATTCCTTATAAAAAATCTTGATTATTTAAAAAATAAAAGAATTTAAGGAAAAATATTATGAAAAATAAATTTGTCTCCAGAGAAGAAGATATTGAAAAATACAGAGAGAGAATATTTAAGTCAAAGGAAAAATATAGAAAAAATTTTCAAAACTCCCATTTGACGAAAAAATTTAAAATATCTTTTGAACTTTCTGAAATAAGTAAATATTTGAAAAATTTCAAAAGGGTAGATTAATTTATACCCATTCAAAACTCTGAATAACTATTACATTTTCTTTTTCTGCTTTTTCAATAAATTTTCTTGGTGCAAAATGTGTAACAAGAATTTTGATAACTTCTATATCACCATATTCTTCTTTAACTATTTTTGTTTTTTCCTCAAGTTCTTTAAATACATTTTCTTCCTTTTTTAATCTTCTTTCATCAATCCTTAATTTTGCTTCTCCAACAATATAAATTTTTTTCCCATTCATTTTTGCTTTTCCAAATATATTTATCTCTTTATTTTTAATTTCTGCCCTTACAAATTTTTCTTCAATTTCAATATTATATTTTTCTTTTAAAATTTTGGGTAAATATCTAAATGCTTCATTTTCAAATGCATAACTCATGGTTCTTGTAAATCCACCAAATTCCTCTCTTAACTCAACAAGTCCCTTAGTAAGTTTTTCTATTTGTATTTCAGTTCTTTTTTGTGCTTCTGCCAATTCACTTACTGCTACTTCTAATCTACTTATCCTTTCCTCACTTTTCTTCTGTGCTTCCACTAATTCTTCTACTCTCTGTTCAGTTCTCTTTTGTGCTTCCGCTAATTCACTTACTACTACTTCTAACCTACTTATCCTTTCCTCACTTTTCTTCTGTGCTTCCACTAATTCTTCTACTCTCTGTTCAGTTCTCTTTTGTGCTTCCGCTAATTCACTTACTACTACTTCTAACCTACTTATCCTTTCCTCACTTTTCTTCTGTGCTTCCACTAATTCTTCTACTCTCTGTTCAGTTCTCTTTTGTGCTTCCGCTAATTCACTTACTACTACTTCTAACCTACTTATCCTTTCCTCACTTTTCTTCTGTGCCTCTGCTAACTCTTCTACCCTCTCTTCTGTCCTCTTCTGTGCCTCCGCTAACTCTTCTACCCTCTGTTCCGTCCTCCTCTGTGCCTCTGCTAACTCTTCTACCCTCTCTTCTGTCCTCTTCTGTGCTTCTGCTAACTCTTCTACCCTCTGTTCCGTCCTCCTCTGTGCCTCCGCTAACTCTTCTACCCTCTCTTCTGTCCTCTTCTGTGCCTCCGCTAACTCTTCTACCCTCTCTTCTGTCCTCTTCTGTGCCTCCGCTAACTCTTCTACCCTCTGTTCCGTCCTCTTCTGTGCCTCCGCTAACTCTTCTACCCTCTCTTCTGTCCTCTTCTGTGCTTCTGCTAACTCTTCTACCCTTTGTTCTGTCCTCTTCTGTGCATTAGTCAGTTCCAAAATTGCATTTTTTATTTCTTGAAATTCCTCTTTAGTAACTGTGTTAACTACTTCTTTATAAATTAAACCAAAAATATCAGCAATTTTTCTTGCTCCTGTTTCTCCCAATGTTTCTTTCAATTCTTCATATATCTTTAATGTATCAATCATTTCTACCCCTTTTTAAAATATTATACCTTCATGTAGTTTAAAATTCAAATATTATTATAAAATCTTTTTTAAAAACTTGACAAAATTGTTTAATTTGTTTAAAATAAATTAAACAAAATGGTGAAAGAAAAAATAATAAGGAATACACTTTATAACATTTTAAGTTATGGTTATGCTGCAATTATTGGGTTTTTAATTGTTCCTTTTATTTTAAAAAATCTTGGTATTAACTTATATGGTATATGGGCCCTCGTATCATTAATTATAGGTTATTTCTCCTTAATTGATTTTGGTATAGGGCAATCATTTGAAAGATACATTGCAGAATTTAATGCTAAAAATGATACAAAAAGTTTAAACCATGTGATAAATTCTGGGCTTTTATTTTATTTAATTATACTTTTAATTTTGATGCCTCTATCATTTCCATCACAAAAATTTTTAATAAGAATACTGAAAATACCTCAGAATTATGAAAAAGAGGCAGAATTTATTTTTAAATGGACAATAATCTATATTGGTTTTTCAAATATTTTTAACCTTTTTCACAGTTGTATAAGAGGTTTTCAAAGAATGGATATAACAGGAAAAATAACAATTTTTTTAACAACTTTACATGCTTCTGGCATTATTTTATTTTTAAAAAGTGGTTGGAGTATAAAAGGACTTATGGTTAATAATTTCATTGTTTATTCAGTTGGTGGTTTAATTTATCTTTTTTTTCTTTATAAAATTTTTCCTGAAATTGAATTAAACTTTTTATTATTTGAAAAAAATATATTGAAAAGATTAGGTAAATTTGGAATTAAAAGATGGCTAACCGCGATAGAAGAAGTAATAACATATCAAACAGATAAATTTTTTATTTCTCATTTTTTAAATGTTTCACTTGTTGGAATTTACCAAATAGGATATACTATACCAGACAAGATAGCAAATATGATAAGATTATTAAATTCTGCTATTGTTCCTGTTTCTGCTGAATTAAAAGCAATGAATGATAAAGAGAAAATTATAAAATTACATTTTTATGGATTAAAATATATTTCAACAGTTGCTTTTCCATTGATGTTTTTTATTTTTGTTTCAGCGCCTTTAATCATAAATATCTGGGTAGGTCCTGGTTATGAAAAATCAATTATTGTTTTAAGATTGTTTTCTTTAATATTTTTGATTACTCTACTTTCTTCAAATTTAACAGCAATTTTGGTAGGTGTTGAAAAGCCAGAATTTCAGATGTATGCGGGTATATCTCAAGGAATTTTAAATTTAATTTTAACTTTTCTTTTTATTAAGTGGATTGGCTTTATTGGTGTTATTATTGCTACATTAATTTCAATAAGTTTAAGCACCTTTTATTTAATATTTATTTTTCACAAAATTTATAAAATCTATTTTCGAGACACAATCAAAAAATCTATCGGTTTGCCATTTTTAAGTGCTTTATTTTTGAATCTCCTCATTTATGTTGCCAATAATTTGAAAAATATACCTAAAACTTTTTTTATAGGATTACGAATTTTAATATTGGAATTTTGTTTTCTCTGTCTAATTTATTTTTATTTTTTGAAGAAATTAAAATGGTTTAATGAACTGAAATACTTAAAATTGAAAAAATGAAAAAAGTTATTAACATTTTCTTAAGTATTATAAAAGATTTGAGAGATTTTGGAAAAATTTTTATTAGGGAAAAAGATGTAAAATATGCTTCTCATTTATTACTTTTTCACTTACTATGGGAAACAAAATATGGCCAAAAACTGGTTAAAAAATTGGACAGTTTAGGATTATTTTATCCAATCTTTATAGAAATAGAAGTGACAACGAGATGCAATTTGAAATGTCTTATTTGTGAACACACTTACTGGAACGAACCTCCAAAAGATATGAAATTGGAAGAATTTAAAATGATTGTTGATCAATTCCCTAGATTATGTTGGATTGGCCTTACGGGAATTGGGGAAAGTTTTCTTAATAAAGATTTTATAAAAATGTTAGAATATGTAAAAAAGAAAAAAGTATTTGTAGAACTTTATGATACATTTTATTTTATCAATAAAGAAATTGGTCAAAAACTTGTTGATTTAAAAATAGAAAAAATTTTTGCTTCTATAGATGCTGCACAAAAAGAAACATATGAAAAAATTAGAGTTGGTTCTGATTTTGAAAGAGTTATTAAGAACATTGAAACTATTTTTAAAATTAAAAAAGAAAAAAATTCAAAATATCCGTGGGTAAATTTCCATTTCATCGTTACAAAAATTAACTATAATGAAATACCTGAATTTATTGAAATGGTTGATAGGATAAGGCATGGCTTCCCAACAGAAATTCAATTTACTAGGATGTTACATAATTTCCCTGAAGTAAAAAATTTGTTTATAGAAGTTCCATCTTATATTATAAAAAAAGCAGAAGAAGTTGCGAGAAAAAAAGGTATAAATTTAATTTGGAATCAGAATGTTCCGTTAAAAAAACCTCCAATTAATGAGTGTACGGCATGGTCAATGCCATTTATTTTTGTTACAGGTGATGTTATTTGTTGTTGTGCAAGCAACGAAGCCAATAAAAGAGACTTTCAGAAGAAACATAGTTTTGGAAATGTTTTTGAAAAATCTTTCAGAAAAATCTGGTTTTCTGAAAATTATAGAACCTTCAGGAGACAGATAAGGATGGGGAAAATTCCAATTCAATGTGTAGATTGCCCTATTTTTGAATATGGATAAAAAAATGATTTTCATTAATCCTTATGCAGGAGTTAATTTTGATATTCCAAATGTTGGACTTGCTTATATTGCAACACATTTTAACGTAAAAGTCATTGATTTAAATACCAAAAAATACCCAAAAAATAGATTTTTAAAATATAAAGTTGATATTTTAGGAATTTCTGTTCAATCAAGAACTTATAAAGAAGCAATTAAAATCTCAAAGATTTATAAAAAAAAGTATCCCAAAACAAGAATAAAATCAGTCTCTGGAATAATAGATATACAATGTTGTTACCCTTACGTTGAACTTGAAGAAAATATTAAAGTTGATATTCCCTTTTCAGATAATTTGCCATTTCCAAATTATGAATTATTTGACTCTTTTAATATATTTAAAAAAAACTGGGAAAAAAATATATGGAGTTATCCAATTATGACTTCTCAAGGGTGTCCTTATCAATGTATATATTGTATGAGTAGAAATAGAAAATATTTAACAAGAAGTCCCGAAAATTGTTATGAAGAATTAAAAATTGCAAAGGAAAAATGGAATATCAAGTCATTTTCAATACTTGATGATTGTTTCAATGTTGATAAAAAAAGGGTTATAAAATTCTGTGAACTGGTAAAAAATTTAAGTTTGTCATGGTCGTGTGCAAATGGTTTAAGGGCTGATAAATTTGATGAAGATGTTGCAAAAGCACTAAAAGAGTCTGGTTGTTCTCATATAAGTTTTGGTGTTGAAAGTATAGATGATGATGTTTTAAGAATTATAAAGAAAGGAGAAACAATTAAGGAAATAGAAAATGCAATAACCATTGCTAAAAGGTATTTTGATAGTGTTAATGGTTTTTTTATTATTGGGCTTCCGGGCTCCTCTTATGAAAAAGATTTAAAAAGTTTGGAATGGGCAAAAAAAATTGGTATAAATGCTCATTTTTCCTATTATGTTCCATTTGATAAAGGAATGCAGTATGATTTACTTTTTTATGGTATTGGAGCAAAACCAGTTTCAGACACATATCCCAAAAAATTACAGGAAAAAATATATAAAATGACTTATTCTATGAGACCTGTTCAACCATTTATTATTAGAATCGTAAATAAATTGAAAGGATTTTTAAAATGAGAGTACTTCATATAATAGATTTTTTACCAAACTATCATTCAATCTATGGAGGAGCAGAAATAGCAACAGAAAGATTGGTAAAAGGTCTAAGTAATTCAGGAATAGAAAATTTTTTCATAATTAGTTTTCCTGACAAAAATTTAAATGTTCCTCAAAATATAATGCTGATCAAAACAACTTATAACTACATTGACTTCAAAAAACCAAAAAGTTTTATAAATAGATTTTTAAGTGTGATAGATTTTTATAAAACTATTTTTCCGTTTGATATATTTGTTTTTTTAAATTCAAGAAAAATTTTAAAAAAAATAAAACCTGATGTTATCCATTTCCATAATTTCAAAAAAATATCATTTTCACCTTTATTATGGGCAAAAATATTTAAAATTCCCTCCTTTTTAACAATTTATGATTATTGGTTTTTTTGTCCTAATGAGGCACTGATTTACAAAAATGGAACAGTTTGTAAATTTTATAATAGCACTAAATGTTTTAATTGTTTTAAAATTCCATTAAAATTCAGAATATTTTTACCATTCAGGAGAATTTTCTTTGATTTTTTTCTCAATATGATCAACGGATTTATATTTCTTTCATATTCATCTTTAAAAATTGGAATAAGTTATGGAATCCCAAAGAAGAAATCAAAAGTTATTTATCAGATTTTTGAAAATTTTACTGAAAAAGAACTTAAATTTCCAAAAAAAAATATAATCCTTTATATTGGATGGGTTCAATACAGAAAAGGACTTCATATTTTAATTGATGCACTTGAAAAGATAATAAAAGAAATTAAGGATGTGGAATTATATGTAGTTGGAGAAATAGAGAATGTTGAGAAAAAATATGTAGAATATATTTTTAAAAAAATAAAGGAAAAAAAACTTGAAGATTATGTTAGAATTATTGGGAAAGTTTCCAAAGAGAAAATTAAGGAATATATGGAAACAGCAAAAATCATTGTAATTCCTGAACAATGGGAAAATATGTCTCCTGTTGTTCTTGTTGAAGCAATGTTTAATAAAAAAGCAATAGTTGCAAGTAAGGTAGGAGGAATTCCAGAATTTGTTAAAGATGGTAAAGATGGATTTTTGTGCCAACCTAACAACCCAGATGAGTTTGCGACAAAAATAATAAAATTTTTAAAAAATGAAGAACTTATAAAAAGATGTGGAGAAAATGCATTTAAAAAAGCAAAAGAGATATGGGATAATAAAAAAAATGTAGAAGAAACCATAAAATTTTATTATGAAATTTTAAAAAATGGATAAATTTTTTAATAAAAAAATTAAATGCGTTGTCTTATGTGCAGGAAAAGGAACAAGATTAAATGAACCTGAATTGCCAAAAAGTATGGTTTTAATAAAGGATAAACCAATATTACATTATATTGTTGATTACTGGAAAAGTTTTACAAATAATTTTATTTTTGTCGTTGGATATAAAAAAGAAAAAATAATTGAATATGTAAAAAATCTTGATATAAACTATGAATTTATTGAACAGAAAGAATTAAAAGGTATTGGATATGCTGTTTCACTTGTTGAAAATTATGTAAACGAAAAATTTATAGTAGTCCTTGGAGATTGTCTATGTAAAGGAAAATTTAATTTTCCGAAAAATATGGAACAAGGGATTGGAGTTTGGGAAACAAATAATGTGGAAGATATAAAAAGGAGTTATTCTGTTGAGATTGAAAATGATAAAGTTATTAAGGTTGTTGAAAAACCAAAAGTTATTGTAAATAATCTTTGTGGGATGGGTTTTTATTTTTTTGATAAAATTGTTTTTAAGTATATTAAAATAACTCCTCCTTCTACAATTAGAAATGAAATTGAAATTACCGATGTTATTCAGAAAATGATTGAAGGAGGGGAGATTATAAAACCTGTTTTTTTTAATGGTTTTTATATAAATATTACTTTTAAAGATGATATTTTATTAACAGAAAAAAACTTATGAAAATAGGAATTGAAATTGCACCATTGATATGGGGAAAGAAAGCAGGGATTGGATGGTATGCTTATAATTTATTGAAAAGTTTAAAAAATATAGATAAAGAGAATTTTTACATTCTTTTTGGCTCATCAATAAGGGAATACAGAAAAAAGTTAAAAAGTTTAAAAAAAGAATTTGAATGTGAAAATATAAAAATTAGTATGAAATTTTTCCCTGGAAGAATCTATAATTATCTATTTCAAATTTTTGTCCCTGTTGAATTATTTTATGGAAAATTTGACTTAATTCATACATTACACCCATTTTCTCCTGTAAAATTTAAAGCAAAATATATAGCAACTATTCACGACCTAACTCCTTTAATTTCAAGTGATTGGTTTCCTGAATTACATTCCTTAAAATTTAGATTTATTATAAAAAGAACAACAGAAAGGGCTGATAAGATAATTGCTGATTCTATATCAACAAAAAAGGATATAATTGAATTTTTTGATTATCCAGAAGAAAATATTGAAGTTGTGTATCTTGCTTCAGATGAGATTTATAAACCAGTTGAAGACAAAGAAGAAATTGCAGAAATAAGGAAAAAATATGGAATAAGCAGAAAATACATACTTTTTGTAGGAACGATTGAACCAAGAAAAAATTTAATTAGATTATTGAGTGTTTTTGAAAAATTAAAAATTAAATTTAAAGAATATCAACTTGTTATTGTAGGACAGGTTGGATGGATGAGTGAAAAATTTTTTGAAAAATTGAAAAATTTACCGGAAAATGTGAAAAAAGATATTATTTTAACTGGCTATATACCTAAAGAAGATATGGTTTATCTTTATAATGACTCTGAATTGTTTATTTATCCATCTCTATATGAGGGCTTTGGACTACCTGTTTTAGAAGCAATGAGTTGTGGAGTTCCTGTAATTACTTCAAATATTTCATCTCTTCCTGAAGTAGGTGGAGATGCTTGTATATATGTAAATCCATACGATGAGGAAGATATTCTATATAAAATTGAAAAAGTTCTTGATAATGAAGAAATAAAAAAAGAAATGAGAAAAAAAGGACTTGAAAGAGCAAAATTGTTTAATTGGGAAAAAACAGCAGAAAACACATTAAAAGTTTATGAAAGTTTAAAATAGGAGGGGCAAATGAAAAAAGCATTAATTACTGGAATTACTGGTCAAGATGGTTCTTATCTTGCTGAATTATTACTTGAAAAGGGATACCAAGTTCATGGAATTGTTAGAAGAGTGGCTTTTGAAGATCCTGAACATAGATTATGGAGGATAAGACATATTGTTGATAAAATTCATCTCCACTGTGGTTCTCTTGAAAGTTATGCAAGTATTTATAATATAGTTGAAAAAGTAAAACCTGATGAATGTTATCATCTTGCTGCACAAAGTTTTGTCAGTTATTCATTTGAAGATGAATTTTCTACCCTGAATACAAATATTAATGGGACAATTTATGTTTTATCAGCAATAAAAAATAGAAAACCTGATTGTAAATTTTATTTTGCTGCTTCAAGTGAAATGTTTGGACATGCTCTTGAAACACCACAAAATGAAAATACACCTTTTAATCCCCGTTCACCTTATGGAATTTCAAAAGTTGTTGGATATTATTTTACTAAAAATTACAGAGAAGCATATAACCTTTTTGCCTGCAGTGGAATTTGTTTTAATCATGAATCACCAAGAAGGGGATTTGAATTTGTTACAAGAAAAATTTCAAGAGGAGTTGCAATGATAAAATTGGGATTACTTGATAAAATAAAACTTGGAAATCTTGAAGCAAAAAGGGACTGGGGGTATGCTCCTGAATATGTTGAGGCAATGTGGTTAATATTACAGCAGGAAAAACCCGAAGATTATGTTATTGCAACTGGAGAAACACATTCTGTAAAAGAATTTGTGAAACTTGCTTTTGAAATAGTTGGATTAAAATGGGAAGAACATGTTGAGATAGATAAGGATTTATTTAGACCTGCAGAAGTTTTTGAATTGAGAGGAGATATAAGGAAAATAAAAGAAAAATTAAAATGGCAACCAAAAGTAAAATTTGAAGAACTTGTAAGAATAATGGTTGAAAATGATTTAAAAGAATTAAAAGAAAAGTATAAAATATGAAAATATGTATTGATGCAGGAATTGGATTAAGTTCTATTGAAAAAGGAGGAATATATTATTTACTTCCTGAGTTTCTTAATGCATTGGGTTTAATTGATAAGGAAAATGAGTATCTTATTTTTGGTTATTTCTGGAGAGATTATAAGAAAAAAATTAACAATATAAAAATTCCAAACACCCCTAATTTTTCATTAAAAATAATCAGATTGCCAAATAAAATTGTAAAAATCTTTGATGAAAAATTTAAAATATCATTGATTGAACTTTTATTAGGAAAAGAGAAAATATCTCTTTACCATAGCATATCTGGATGTTATCTTCCTGATTTTAAAAAAATTAAAAAAATTTATACTGTTTACGACCTTTCTTTTGAAATTAATCCAGAATTTTATAAAGATAAATGGTATATAGATGTTAAAAAATCAATTTTAAAAGCAGATTTCATAATTACTCCTTCATTTTCAACAAAAATTGATTTGATTAAAATTTATAAAGTCCTTGAGACAAAAATAAAGGTAATCTATCTTGGAGTTAACAAAAGGATTTTTAAACCAATTGACAAAAAAGTTGCAAAAGAAAATTTAAAAAAATATTTCAATTTTGAGAGATATATTTTAACAGTTGCAACTTCTATCAAAAGAAAAAATATCCCATTCCTTCTTGATGTTTATAAAATATTAAAAGATAAAAAAATTGAAGAAAAACTTGTGATTATAGTTGGAACTGATTTTTTGAAATATGAAATTTTTAAAATTTTAAAAGAAAAAAATCTTAATGATGTATATGTCTTTTCTGAAATACCAACTGAAGAAATGCCTTATTTTTATTCAGGTGCAGAGATTTTTGTTTTTCTTTCTTTATATGAAGGTTTTGGACTACCTGTTGTAGAAGCAATGGCATGTGGATGTCCTGTTGTTGTTTCAAATATATCTTCTTTACCAGAAATAGTAAATAATCCAGAAATATGTGTAAATCCATATAATCTTGAAGAAGCATCTGATAAAATCTATAAAATATTGACTGATGAAAATTTAAAATTAAATTTATCAAAAAAATCAATTGAGAGGGCTAAAATTTTTGACTGGGAAAAATGTGCAAAAGAAACAATAGAAGTATATAAAAGTTTGATGGAAAAATAAAATGTGTGCAATATGTGGAATTATAAAAAGAAAGGGTAGGGTAGAGGAAGAATTGATAAAAAAAATGGCTGATTGTTTGAGTTATAGAGGTCCTGATGAAGAAGGATATTTTTTTGAAGAAAATGTTGGTTTGGCTCATAAAAGATTAAGTGTAATTGATTTAAAAACAGGGAAACAACCTCTATTTAATGAAGATAAAAGTTTAGTTCTAATCTGTAATGGTGAAATATATAATTTTTTTGAATTAAGAGAAAAACTTAAAAAAAGGGGTCATATATTTAAAACAAATTCTGATAACGAAGTAATTATTCATTTATATGAAGAAAAAGAAGAAAATTGTTTAAATGATTTAAGAGGAATGTTTGCTTTTGCTATATGGGATAGAAAAAATAAAAAATTATTCCTTGCAAGAGACCGACTAGGTAAAAAACCACTTGTCTATCGTTTTAAAAATGGTGAGATTTCTTTTTCTTCTGAACTTAAAGCACTTTTAAATTTACCTGATTTTGAAAAAGAGATTGATATTGAAGCAGTTGATGATTTTTTTACCTATCAGGCAATCCCTTCGCCCAAAACAATATTTAAATCAGTAAAAAAACTTCCTCCTGCTCATTATTTAATATGGAAAGATGGAGAAATAAAGATTGAAAAGTACTGGGAAATAAATTTTTCAAAAAAATTAAAATTAAAAGATGAAAATGAATATATGGAGATTTTGTGGGAAAAACTAATAGAATCAGTAAAAATAAGATTGATTTCAGATGTTCCTCTTGCTGCTTTTTTGTCAGGAGGGATTGATTCTTCAACTGTTGTTGGGATAATGAGTCAATTATTAAATTTTCCTGTAAAAACATTTACTGTAGGATTTGATGTTAAGAGTTTTTCTGAAATTGAATATGCAAGAATTGTAGCAGAAAAATTTAAAACAGAACATTATGAATTTATTGTTAAGCCGGATATAATTGAAATTTTACCAAAACTTATCTGGTATTATAATGAGCCATTTGGGGACTCTTCAATGATACCAACTTATTATGTAGCAAATAAAACAAAGGATTATGTGAAAGTTGCTTTAAATGGAGATGGTGGAGATGAGAATTTTGCTGGTTACCCAAGATATTATCAAACAAAAGTTCTTGAAAAACTATTAAAAATTTCTAAAAAAACTTTACTACTTAATAAATTCAATAAAAAACTATTTGAGAAAATTTACAAAAATTACCCATATAATCTTTATTCAAGAGTTTTCAAATGGCTATGTGAAGCAGATGATTTTGGTTTCTGTTATGCATATACGAGGCGACTAACTTCTTTTTCATCAGAATGGAAAGAAAGATTATATAGCAATTTTTTCAAAAATGAAATAAAAAATTATAATTCTTTTGAAATTACTCAAAAATTATGGGAAAAAGTAAATAATTTAGATTTAATAGAAAAAATGATTTATTGTGATTTTAATCTATATTTACCGGAAGTCCTTCTTGTAAAAATGGATATAGCAACAATGGCAAATTCAATTGAAGGTAGAAGTCCATTTTTAGATAATGAATTTGTTGAATTGATTGCAAGTTTTCCTCCTGAATTGAAATTAAAAGGAAAAGTAAGTAAATATATATTAAAGAAAAAACTTAAAAATTTTTTGCCTGAAGAAATTTTAAAAAGAAAAAAAATGGGTTTTGGAGTTCCTCTTGGCAAATGGTTCAGAAACGAATTAAATAATTATTTAAAAGAAATTTTATTATCTGATAGTTTTAGAAGTTCTTATTTATTTAATTTCAATGAAGTAAAAAAATTAATTAATGAGCATAAAGAAAAAAACGTAGACCATTCCTCAAGATTATTTCTTTTACTTGTTTTTGAATTATGGAGAAGAATTTTTAAAGTTTGAAAATTTTTGAAAAAATTTTTCAAAAGATATATAATTAACAAAAATGTTAATTTTTATATTTTAAAAATGAAATATTTAAAATTAAAAGAGTTAAAAGATAGAATTTATTTTACAACAAAAGATGTTGCAGAACTACTTGAAATAAAAAAAGAATCTGCAAGAGTATTATGTTATAGATACAGTAAAAATGGATTATTTATTAGATTAAAAAAAGATTTGTATATTTTGAGAGAACGATGGGATGTTTTAAAATTAGAAGAAAAACTTAAAATTGCTAACATTCTTCTTGTTCCTTCTTATATTTCTCTAATGACAGCCCTTTATTACTATCAAATAACTACTCAAATTCAGAGAGAATTTTATGAGAGTATAACAAAAAAAAGAAAAAAAGTATATTCAATTGAGAACTCTGATTATTATTATTTTAAAGTGAAATCAGAATTTTATTTTGGTTTTAAAAAGATTGATAACATTTTTATTGCAGAAAAGGAAAAAGCATTTGTTGATTGTATATATCTTTATTCAATGGGTAAATATGTATTTGACATTTCATCTATAGATTTTAGAAAACTTGAAAAAAGAAAAATTGAAGAAATACTTAAAATTTATCCTTTAGAAACAAAAAAAATATTTTTAAAAATATGGAAGAGTTAATAAAACTTGAAAAATTTGAAATAGAAGTTCTTGAATATCTTAATAGTGGTAAATTTCTTGATAAACTGGTTTTTGTTGGTGGAACTATGTTAAGATTGTGCTATGAACTAAATAGATTTTCCAGTGATTTGGATTTCTGGGTGATAGAAAAATTAGATTTTAATGAATTATTTAAAAAACTAAAAGAACATTTAGGAAAAAAATATACTATTAAAGATTCAATGAATAAGTTTTTTACAATACTTTTTGAAATATCTTCTCCTTTTTCTCCAAGAAATCTTAAAATAGAAATTAGAAAAGAAATAAAGAGAATAAAATATGAAAAGACAATTGCGTTTTCAAAGTATTCCAATATCCAGGTCCTTTTAAATACTTTATCTCTTGAAGATACATTAAAATTTAAAATTGAATGTTTTATAAAAAGAAAAGAAATAAGAGATTGTTTTGATATAGAATTTTTGTGTAAAAGTGGCGTTAAACTCAAAATTGACAAAAAAATGGCACAAAGTTTATTGAAAGCAATAGAACAGTTGAAAATAAATGATTATAAAATTAAACTTGGTGCTATTATAGAAAAAAACGAAAGAGAATATTATATTAAAAAAAATTTTGAATTTTTAAAGAATGTTTTGAATAGAATTATCTTATCATAAAAAGGAGGGGATATGAAAAAATTTTATTTAATTTTTGTTTTATGTACCGGGATTTTGTTTTCACAAGATATTTCAAAGGATTTAAAACTTGGAATAGAAAATTTAAAATCTGATGTTCCACTTAAAAGAGTATATGGTGCTTATAAAATAGGAAAATTAAATGAGGATATATCGGCAAGCATACCATATCTGATAAATATACTTGAAGATGAAAGGGAAGTTTTTGATAAAATTATTGGAAAAACCAGTCCTTCAAAAGAAGCAAAAAAAGTTCTTATAAAAATTGGTTCTTCTACTATTCCATATATTATTGAAAAATTTAATAGCGAAACAACATCTAAATCCTTAAAATTAAAACTTATTGAAATTTGTGGAGAAATTAAAGATGAAAATTCATTAAAATTTCTTGAGAAAATTATTAATGAACCGGATATTGAAATAAAAGAGAAAATAATTGAAATTTTATCAAGAAATAAAGAAGAGGTTGAATTTTTAATAAATTATGCTAAAAATCAGAGTGATTTTATAAAGATAAAATTGATAACCGGATTTGGAAAAAACAAAATAAAGGAAGCGATACCATTTTTGTATGAGTGTTTGAAAGATAAAAACTGGGAAATAAGAAAATATGCTGTATGGTCACTTGGAGAAATAAAAGATATAGATATAAATATTTTATTTCCACTTGTTAAAGACAAATCATATCTTGTCCGAAAAGAAGTTGCAGAAGCATTTGGAAAAATTAAAAATCCAATTACTGTAAGTTATTTAATTGAATTACTTAATGACTCTGAATGGCTTGTAAGAACTGCAACAATTAAGGCACTTAGTGAAATAAAGGATTTAAGAGCAGTTGAACCAGTTATAAACTCTCTATATGATAAGCAGATAGAAGTAAGATTAGAAGCAATAAAAGCACTGGCAATTTTAAAAGATAAAAGAGCGACAATACCACTTATTTCAAATTTAAATGACAGGTATCATCTACTTGTCAGAGAATATTCTGCTTATGCACTTGGAGAAATTGGAGATAAAAGAGCAATATACTCCTTAATAAATTTATTAAAAAGTGAAAATTATGAGTTAAAAAGAGTTGCAAGAGAATCATTAAGAAAAATAACAGGAATTGATTTTGGATATGATAGAGAAAAATGGTATAACTGGGCTGGTCAAAACAGAATCTCCTCAATCAGATAAAATTAAAATTGCTTATGTTATAGGAACACTACAGATTGGAGGAGCAGAAAAACAACTTTATTTATTAATTAAAAATCTTGATAGGAAAAAATTTGAACCATTTTTGATTGCTTTGAGAAGTGGAAGAATGGAAGAGGACTTTAAAAGAATTGTTCCTCTTTATATTCTTCAAAAAAAATTCAAATTTGATATTTTTATTCTTTTCCACTTA
>Ga0197143_1000352_pt1 | contig 53671 bp, 39 predicted proteins | sample GBS70_MetaG_FD_148603 | JGI IMG/M metagenome (GOLD analysis project Ga0197143, IMG submission 148603) | Sediment microbial communities from Great Boiling Springs, Gerlach, Nevada, United States - GBS 70_MetaG | ecosystem: Environmental > Aquatic > Thermal springs > Hot (42-90C) > Sediment... | reverse complement strand
CTCGATCGGCTAGAGCGTCTGGGACCGAAGCTGGGGGCGGTCGTGACGATCGCGCATGAGCGCGCCTTGGAACAAGCGCGCCGAGCGGAACGGGAGATCATGCGCGGTCGGTATCGCGGCCTATTGCATGGTATTCCATACGGGGTGAAAGACCTGTTGGCCACTCGAGGCCTTCCCACTACCTGGGGCGCCGCTCCATATCGGCATCAGGTCTTCGATTACGATGCGACGGTGGTGCAGCGCTTGCAGCGGGCGGGAGCCATCCTGGTGGCGAAGCTCGCCATGGTGGAACTAGCCGGAGGCATGGGTTATAACACCGCCGATGCCTCGTTCACCGGGCCAGGGCGCACGCCCTGGAATCTCGAGTACTGGAGTGGGGGGTCATCCTCAGGGTCCGGAGCAGCTGTCGCTGCAGGATTGGTCGCCTTCGCTATCGGCTCGGAAACCTCGGGTTCGATCCTGACGCCCGCAGCGTTTTGCGGGGTCTCGGGCCTACGGCCGACCTATGGATTAGTAAGCCGCTACGGCGCCATGGCGCTCTGCTGGACGCTCGATAAACTCGGCCCTATGTGTCGAACGGCCGATGATTGCGGGATTGTGCTCGCGGCGATCTCCGGGAAGGACCCGAAAGATCCGTCGAGCGTCGCCCGGAAATTCACTTACGCGGCTCCCCTCTTCCCCACACGACGCTTGCGCGTGGGCATAGTCAAAGGTGCTCTCGAAGGCGCGCAGCCCGAAGTGCGGAAGAATTTCGAGGAAGCAGTCAAGGTCCTCAAAAGATACGCCGACGTCGAATCCGACGTTGCTCTACCCGACCTCCCTTACGGACCGGTCATCGGAATTATCGTCAACGCAGAAGGCGCGAGCGCCTTCCGCGATCTGATTGAGAGCGGCCGTCTCGCCGAGTTGCAGAATCCGCGCGACCGAATTGGAGGGTATGTGGGGATGACCGTTCTGGCTGTGGACTACCTACACGCCCAACGCGTCCGCACCCGGATTCGCCGCGCGCTCGACGAGCTGCTCTCCCAATACGATGCGTTGATCGCTCCCACGCGCGCGACCGTCGCCTATCCGATCGGTGTCGAATTCGAGCGCGCATATCCCGGCGTCGGCGGCGGTCCCCCCCTCATCCCTGCCGGTAATGCGGCGGGCGTTCCGGCTCTCTCTGTCCCGAACGGATTCGGACAAGCCGGATTGCCGACGGCATTCCAACTGATGGGACGTGCCTTCAGCGAAGCCACGCTCATCGCGCTGGCTAACGCCTATCAGCGAGAGACCGAGTGGCACCGACAACGTCCTCCGCTCTCGGCGTGAGGCCGCACAGAAAGACCGGCATCCCCCTACGCCACCTCGGAGAACGCTGCAATGGTCGGTGTGCTCAGCCGGAGGAAATCAGCCATCCGCATCCGGATCGAATCCGTGTGCGTTCCCGCGTTGAAGACGATCTCCTCATCCCGCGTCAGAGGCTCAGCCACGTAGACGGGGATCCCATAGAGGTGACCGAAGATCGGCATCGCGCCGATCTCGCAGTCTGGGAAGAGGTCCTTGAACTCGGCCTCCGTCGCGAGTCGCACCGAGGTCGCTCCGACGACCTCAGCGAATCGCCCGAGATCCACCTTGTGATGCGCGGGCAGAACGGCCATGACAAATCGGTCGTCGGCTTTGAGGATCACAGCCTTCGCCATCTCGCGGCCCCGCACATGAAGCGCATGGGCGATCTCCTGCGCCGTGAACGCCGGCGAATGGGTGCAGACGACATAAGGGATATTGTGCTCATCGAGGTATTGTTTCAACCGAGTGACGATTCCCATATTCTTCCTCCGAAGCCCGTGCAGTGATGGGAACCTCGTCGGGACTGCACGAGGCACCCTCAGTATTGCCCTGCGGACGGCAGTCAACGTCCGCTCGCTCGCTTCTTCCAGCGCTCATCGGGACGCGTGGCGCTCGAAGAAGCGCTCCACGTCCTCGATCCGCGTCGTGATCGGACAGGAGGGAAGACTCTGCAGGAAGACGGTGCCGTAGCTCTTGGTGCGAATCCGAGGGTCGAGGATGGAGAGCACGCCGACATCGCTCCGACTTCGGATCAATCGTCCCAAGCCTTGCTTGAGCATGATGACGGCCTGCGGAACAGCGTACTCGTAGAAAGGATCCCCCCCTGTTTGCTCAATATATCGCTGGCGCGCGGCCACGATGGGATCGGTGGGGACAGCAAAAGGCAATCGGTCAATGATGACGCAGCTCAAGGCCTCACCCTGCACGTCCACTCCCTGCCAGAAACTCGATGTGGCGAAGAGCACCGAGTGTGGGGTCGTACGAAACCGGGCGAGAAGTCCCGATTTCGATCCCTGCCCCTGGACGAAGCAGGGGAATGGCACGCGGTGTCGAACCCGCTCGTACATCTCCGTCATCTGTTGAATCGCTGTGCAGAGAACGAAGGCGCGCCCCTGCGTCACTCTCAGGAGTTTCACGGTCTCCTCGACAGCGGCCTCCAGGAAATCCGGACTTCGTGGATCCGGCATCTGAGGTGGGAGATAGAGGATTGCTTGCTCCGCGTAGTCGAAAGGCGAGGGGACAATCAGCTCCCGCGCTTCGCGAATCCCCAAGCGAGAGCGGATGAAGCGAAAGCTCCCCCCGCTGGTCAAAGTCGCCGAGGTGAGAATCGCCGTGCGCACGCGATCGAAGAGCCGTTCCGCCAGGATTTCGGAGATCTCAATAGGCGTCGCTTGAAGGAAAACGCCTCGCCCCCGCTTCTCGTACCACCGGACGAATCGTGGATCCTGGTCCAGGAGAATGAATTCGAGATCCGCCTTCATCTGCGCCGTTCGACGGATGAGGGCTTCGACCTCTGGCGGAGGATCTTTCACGGTCGCGAGCGTTGCCTCAAGCAGCGAGAGCGCGTTCATCAGCTCCAGCAGACGCTCTCCCGCGCGCGTCAACTCGATCGCTTCCCCCTCTCCTCCCTCGGTATCCTGCGCTCCTCCTTCTGCGCACGCTTCCGGATCCGCGGATACTGAGCGTATGAAAGCCTCCGGCTCCAACGGATATCGGCCGTCGGGCTTCCCATCGCTCAGGAAGTGCGCCCAAAAGCTTTCGGCCCGCTGCTGCACGCGCCCGCTGACGCGCGCGAGCTCCGCCGCCGACACCGAATCCGTGAGCGAGAGACTCTGCACATCGCGGAGGAGCTCAGTCACACGATAGGTGCTCACCTGCGCCCCGAAATACTCCGAAGCTACTTCCTCGAGTTCATGCGCTTCATCGAAAATGACAATGGCATAGTCGGGAATCACCGCGCCATAGTCGTTCCCGCGCAGCGCCAGATCGGCAAAGAAGAGGTGATGATTGACGATGACGATATCGGCCTTCAGAGCCCGCTCGCGCATCTTGGTGATGAAGCAGGCATCATAGTCCGGACACCTCTGCCCTAAGCAGATCTCGGAGCGGGCGTCAATGGACGACCAGAAGCTCACCGTCTCCGGCAGGTCCGAAAGCTCTGCTCGATCCCCCGTCTCCGAGCGAAATGCCCACTGGCGAATCTCGTCGAAATAGCGCACTTCTTCAGGGTCCGCCAGAATGGGCTGCCACTCGGCCCTCTTCAAGCGGTACAGACAGACATAGTTGGATCGCCCCTTCATGGAGGCGACGCGCAGCTTTCGTCCTAGGGCATTCTCCAGAAATGGGATGTCCTTGAACAGGAGCTGTTCCTGAAGATTCTTCGTCCCCGTGGAGATGACGATTCGCTCTGTGGCCGCCAAAGCCGGGATGAGATAGGCGAGCGTCTTTCCCGTCCCCGTCTCGGCCTCGACGAGAAGATGTCCTCCCTCGACGATAGCGCGGTACACGGCTTCGGCCATGCGGATCTGCCCCGGCCGATACTCGTACTGGGGATGATGCGTTCGAAGCAGCCCCCTCTCCCCAAAGACCTCCTCCATGGAGATCATCGCTTCGTTCCGTCGGCTCATCGGCGACTCCTCGCCCGTAGAAGGTGGACCGAAGACCACTTCCGGAGAACGCGCGTCACAGGTCACGGAGATGGCACAGCCGATGCGAATAGAGCGGGAATCGTTCGGTCAGCTCCAGCACCCGTTGTCGCACCGAGCGGCGCACTTCCTCGCTCTCGGGATGATCCAGGACTTCGGCGATCCACTGCGCGATCTGTCGCATCTCGGGCTCTTTCATCCCGCGCGTCGTCACCGCCGGGGTTCCCAAACGAATACCGCTGGCGATCATCGGCGGCTGCGTATCGAAGGGAATTGCATTCTTGTTCACCGTGATCCCCGCCTTCTCCAACGCGCTCTCGGCTTGCTTCCCCGTCAAGCCTCGGGAGAAGACATCCACGAGCACCAAATGGGTGTCCGTCCCCCCGGAGACAATTCGATACCCGGCGCGCGCCAATTCCTCAGCCAGAACCCGGGCATTTTTGACCACCTGTTCCTGATACGCCCGGAACTCCGGCTGCATAGCCTCCTTGAAGCAAACGGCCTTGGCCGCGATGATGTGGACGTGCGGCCCTCCTTGCACGCACGGGAAGACGGCGCGATCGATCTCCCGCGCATATTTCTCCTTGCACATGATCAGGCCCGCGCGCGGGCCGCGCAATGTCTTGTGCGTCGTCGTCGTCACGACATCGCAGCATGGGACGGGACTCGGATGCAGTCCGGTCGCCACAAGTCCGGCGATATGCGCGATATCTGCCATCACGACGGCACCGACCTCGTGAGCGATCGCCGCGATGCGCTCGAAGTCAATGCGACGCGGATAGGCGCTCGCTCCGCAGACGATCATCTTCGGCCGATGCTCATGCGCCAATCGCTCCAGCTCTTCGTAATCGAGTTGCTCCGTCTCCCGATCCACCCCATAGGGGATCACGCGGAAGTATTTCCCCGAGAAGTTCAACGGATGGCCATGCGTCAGATGTCCTCCGTGCGAGAGATTCATCCCGAGAATAGTGTCCCCCGGCTGTAACAGAGCGATGTAGACAGCCATATTCGCTTGCGATCCCGAATACGGCTGCACGTTCACGTGTTCAGCTCCGAAGAGTTGCTTTGCTCGTTGGATCGCCAGCGATTCCACGACGTCCACAAACTCGCAGCCTCCATAGTACCGTTTCCCCGGATATCCCTCGGCATATTTGTTCGTGAAGACCGACCCCATGGCTTCGAGAACGGCCTCGCTGACGAAATTCTCCGACGCGATCAGCTCCAAGCCCCGCGCCTGTCGCTCGGTCTCTCGGAGAATAGCTTCCGCGATCTCCGGATCCACGACGCGCAACGGACGCGCATGCCGCTCAGTCATCTCGGCGACTCCTTACCGATCGTGATTCCCGCACGCGCGTGCGAGAGGCAATCTTACCGCAGGGCTGACGCGATCTTCAAGCACGTGCCCCTAAGGAGCGTTCTGCAGCACTGCGTCTTCGTTCTGGCCCCTTCCCCAAATACGCGTGACAGAGCTCCCGGAAGGCGAGCAACGCCTCCGATGGCGTCTCCTCCCTCCGATAGGCCAGTCCCAACTCCCACCGGCTCTTCAAGCCCCGAATGGGCAGCGCACGCAATACCCCCGCATGCACTTCGCGCCGGACCGTGATCCACGGGAGGATGCCGACGCCTAGGCCAACCTCCACCATCTTCTTGATCGCCTCGTCGCGGTTCAGCTCCATGGCGACATGCGGCCGAACGCCAGCATGCTCAAAGAAGAGATCAATGATCCGCCGCCGATTCCCCCCTGGCTCTCCGAGGATTAAGGGTTCGGAGGCCAACTGCTGAACGCTCACTTCGCGCGCCAACGCCAGGGGATGACTCGGAGGGACGACGGCCACAAGCCGATCGCCGTATAACGGCTCGGTCTGAAGCAGCGGCGCTTCCACGGGCAAAGAGATGAGCCCGATGTCCAGCCGATGATCCAGAAGACGCCGAACGATGGCCTCGCTCGTGCCGGCGAAGACGAGGAGATCGAGAAGGGGGAAACGCTTCTTCAACTCGCTCAGAATCTCCGGAAGCGGATGAATGGCGATCATCGTCGAGGCCGTGCCCACGCGCAAAGAGCTCCGCTGCTCCTGCGCCAGCGCTGCGATCTCAGCGCGCACCCGATCGCACGCGTTCAATATAGCCTGCGCGTGCTTGAACACAATCCGCCCTGCAGGCGTGAGCGTCGCGCGCTTTTGCACGCGCGCAAAGAGCGCCGTCCCTAATTCCTTCTCCAAAGCCTTGATGTGCAGACTGACGGCCGCCTGCGAAAGATTCACCCGTCGCCCAGCGAGCGTGAAGCTCCCCGTCTCAGCGACGGCTCGAAAGGTGCGCAGATGTCGCAATTCCATGGCTTCCCTCTCGCATTAAAAATCCTTGCGCATCTCATTAAAACTCTCAGTTTTCCTTCACCTCGCCTATTGTACTAGAATTCCCTTGTGAGCGCCGGTGAGGTGCGGGAGATGTAAGGTGGCCGAGGGACCAGAACGGACGTTCACGTATCAAGAGATCTATCACCAGCCAGAGGCGGTACGCGAGACGCTTCGGCAGACGTCATCTCGCTTCGCTCGCATGGCACGAATCGGATCACTGGCGCGCTTCACCGATGTGATCTTCACCGGCTGCGGATCCTCCTATCACATCGCCCTATATGCGGCTCACGCATGGGGGACGTTCCTGAAGATACGTGCGCGCGCGCTGCCGGCTTCCGAACTCCTCAACTTTTCTGCAGTCCACGTCCGTCCGGGCACGCGACCGCTTCTTTTCGCCATCTCGCGCAGCGGGGGAACGGATGAGACTGTTCTCGCTGCCGAGCGAATGGGAGCGATCGCCGACGCGACTGTCGTCGCTGTAACGACCGATCCCGAAAGCGTGCTGGGACGCAGAGCCGACGTGCATCTGACCTTCTCCGAATGTCTGGAACAAAGCCTGGTCACGACGGGATCGCTCACCTGCATGATGCTCGGCTTGCTGCTGCTGGCTGATGCGTATGGCGAGGGGACGCTGCGGACCGAAGCGACGTCGCTCCCCTCTGCGATCGAGCGTAGTCTGCAGGGGAACGAGCGACTCGTGCGCGCTCATGCCGAAGATCGTGCGCTCGCCCGTTTCATCTTCCTCGGCTCCGGCCCATTCTACGCGCTCGCGGCCGAGGCCGCATTGAAGATGATCGAGATGGCGCAGACACCGGCCCATTTCTATCCCACGTTGGAGTTCCGACATGGACCGCATCTTCTGCTGTCGCCGGAGACACTTCTGGTGATCCTGCTGGCGGAGGCCGAACGTCCGTACGTGCCTCGGCTGATCGCGGAAGCTGAAGAGGCCAAAGCACGCCTTTTGATCATTAGCCCTCAGGAGCTGGAGAGTCCCGTCTCGCAACTCGTCCTCGGAAGCGACGTCAACGAACTCTTGCGTCCGATTCTCTTCGCCCATCTTGTTCAGCAGTTGGCCTTTTGGAGGGCCATGGCTATAGGTGCGAATCCCGACTCACCGCCGCGATTGACGCGAACCGTACGATGGAACGAGTGACGCGAGAGCATTCACCTGCAGTGTCCGCTCCTGAAAAGCGCGATCCCTGCGGGGTATCGGCGGGGACGGCGCTTTTGCTCGCCGGAGTTGACGGCGGAGGAACGAAGACGACCGCGGTGGTCGCTAATGAGCAGTTACTCCGGCTCGGAGAGGGACATTCGGGTCCGTCGAATTTCCTGCGGGTGGGGATCGAAGCAGCTGTCGGAGCCGTGCTGGAGGCTCTCGAGGAGGCGTGTCAGAAGGCGGGACTCCGGGTGTCAGATCTCGATGCGATGGGAATTGGGCTGGCGGGGATCGCGCATCCGACGCATTATCGGCGAATGCGCGAGGCGTTATTCCGAGCGCTCGCTGAGCGCACAGCTTGTGCGCGCCCTCTCTGGGGCGCGGAGAATGTCTTACTGACCACGGATGCGGAGATCGCACTCTACGGGGCGACCGATGGCCAGCCGGGCGTCGTCATCATCTCGGGAACAGGCTCGATCGCCTATGGGATGAATGCGCACGGGCAGAAGGCGCGCTCCGGAGGGTGGGGACCGACCTTCGGCGATGAAGGCAGCGGATATGACATCGCGCGGCGGGCGCTGGCCGCCGTGGCTTCTGCTTACGATGGACGGATGCCGCCGACACGGCTGACCGAACGGATCTGTCAGTACTTCGGGATCGAGAGCCCTGCCGAGTTGCCTCGAATCATCTACGGGAGCGAGGCCAGCCCCAATATCGCACCCTTGAGTGAAGTGGTCATTCAAGCAGCCCGCGAAGGTGATGCCGTCGCGCGACAAATCCTCCGCGATGCCGGCACAGAGCTGGCGCGTATAGCCATCGCCGTTATCAAACGATTGCGTCTGCAGCAGGAGGCATTTCGCGTCTCCTATGTCGGTGGTGTCTTCTCCGCCGGAGAGTTGATCCTGGACTCCCTGCGCGAGACGGTTCGCGAGGTCGCTCCTCGGGCGGAGATTGGTCCCCCGCTCTTCCCCCCGGTCGTGGGTGCGCTCAAATTGGTGCTCGCTCGGCTCGGTATGCCGGGGCGGGGGCGCGAAAGGGCTCGCTCCGCGCAGCCGCTCATCGCGCGGTGAGCGTCGTCGAGGAAGAACTGATGGGTTGGGAGATCGCAGGGTATCGGGAAATTATTCGCGGCCATTTGCACTTGGATGGCGTGAGCGCTCGGCAGTTAGTCGAGCACTATGGAACGCCGCTTTTCGTCTTCTCAGAATCGCGCGTGAAGACCAACGTCCGCACCCTGATGGAGCACGCGCGGTGCGTCCACCCGCGCGTGAAGATCTGCTATGCCGCGAAGGCGAACTCTCTCATGGCCATCCTCACGGTCATCCGCGAGGCCGGCGCTGACATCGAAGTCAACAGCGGAGGAGAGCTCTACAAAGCCCTGCGCGCCGGATTTCGCCCCGAGCAGATCGTCTTCAATGGGGTGAGCAAGACGATCGAGGAACTGGAGGAAGCGATCCGCGTCGGGATCTATGCGATCAACGTAGATTCGCTCGCGGAGTTGGAGATGATCGCTGCGGTCGCTGAGCGCGTGGGGAACCGGGCGAACATCGCGCTTCGTTTGGTCCCGGAGATCGAGACCGGATCGCACGCCGGTTTGCAAACGGCTCTGTTTACGTCGAAGTTCGGCCTCTCACCCTCGGAGATCGCTGAAGGCTTTCGGCGCGCTTTGGCCCATCGTCGTTCGCTCAATCTCGTCGGGCTTCATATCCACGTCGGCTCGCAAACGCCGACGAGCACTCCCTACGTTCACGCCTTGGCACTGATGTGGCGGTATGCGGTCGCATGGTATCGGGAGACTGGCCATCGCCTTCGCCACGTGAACGTGGGAGGAGGGCTTCCCGTCGTCTACGCCCACGATGACCGATATACGGCGGACTTCGGCGAACGCGAATTTTTGTTTCGCGCCCAGTGGGACATTGGCGCGCTGCTGCGTTCGGCGCTGGCGGTGGCCACGGAAGCGGCCGATGGACGCGCGGCCGGCGAGCTCTTGGAGGAGCTGGAGATCGTCTTCGAGCCCGGCCGTCGCGTGATCGCGGATGCAGGGACGCTTCTGGTGACAATTCGAAACCTCAAGACGCGACCCGAGACGGGCGATACCTGGCTCTTCCTCGACGCCGGCACAGAGCTGCTCCCCTCGATGAGCCACTACAAGTGGTATTACCACATCATCTCGGCCGATCGGACGGCCGAGCCGCACCAGACGCCGTATAAGTTGGCCGGCCCTTTGTGCGATGGTGGGGATGTCTACTTCGACATCGAGGGTGCCGGGCGCTTACCTCCGTATCGGTTCCTGCCCGAAGGGCTGAGCATCGGGAACATTCTCGCCATCCTGGATGCGGGCGCGTACACGGTCGCGCAGATGTCAAATTACAACGGTCGGCCGTTCCCCGCTGTCGTCCTCATTCGCGACTCAGGCGAGCCACAACTCATCCGTCCCCGTCAGAGTTATGAAGATCTTGTGAGAGACGAATGGGGGGGAGCGTAATAAGAGGATGCGACTTCAGGTCCTCGACATGGTGATCCTCGTGGCGTATCTCGCGGGGACGACGCTCCTCGGCATCTGGCTCGGGCGCGGCCACCGCACGGTGAGCGAATATTTCGTCAGCAAGCGCGATCTCCCGTGGTGGGCGATCGCCCTCTCGATCGTGGCAACCGAAACGAGTACGGTCACATTCATCAGTGTGCCCGGATATGCGTACATGAAGGGAGCTCGGGGCGAAGGGGGTGATCTGACCTTCCTGCAGCTCATCTGCGGGTATCTGATCGGTCGTCTGATCATTAGTGTTCTCTTCATTCCCCTCTATTTTCGCGGAGAGCTCCTGACGGCGTACCAGGTCCTGGTGCAGCGCTTTGGAGAGCGCGTGCGTCGCGCGGCCTCCGGGCTCTTCTTGATCACGCGAAGCGTGGCCGATGGTTTTCGCCTTTTCGCTACGGCTATTGTGCTCACTGCCGTGACCGGATGGAGCGATCCGATCTCGATTCTGCTGATCGGCGCGGCGACGATCCTCTACACGTACTTGGGCGGCCAACGAGCTGTCATCTGGACCGATGTCCTCCAATTCGGCGTCTATACGGTCGGCGCCCTGGTGGCTACAGATGTCCTCCTGACGCGCCTCCCTGAAGGGTGGGCGACGGCTTGGGCCGTCGCCGAAGCGCATGGGAAATGGCGCGCCTTCGATTTCACCTGGGATGTGACCCGCAGCTATACCCTCTGGTCTGGGATCATCGGCGGTGCGTTCCTGACTATGGCCACGCATGGCACGGATCAACTCATCGTGCAGCGCTACTTGGCGAGCCGAACAGCGCGTCAGGCCATGGCTGCACTGTTGACGAGTGGGCTCATCGTCTTCCTCCAGTTCTTTCTCTTCCTCTTGATTGGCGTCTTGCTCTTCGCCTTCTACACGCACTTCCCTTCGCCGACACCGTTCACCCAGAGCGATCGCATCTTCCCTTACTTCATCGTGCACGAGTTGCCGACCGGACTGGTCGGCCTGATCGTCGCGGCCATCTTCGCGGCCGCGATGTCTACGCTCTCTAGCTCCCTGAACTCCTCAGCGGCCGCGGCGGTGACGGATTTCTATCGTCCTCTTCGAGGCGAGCGTTTTCCGGAGATGCACTATCTGCGCATCGCCCGCAGACTGACACTCGGATGGGGGATCGTTCAAGTTGCTGTGGCCTTGGTCGCCCGCACTTTCTCACAGCGCGTTGTGGACGAGGTCCTCGCTATCGCGGCTTTCACCAACGGAGCGATCCTCGGTGTCTTCTTCCTCGGCACGCTCACTCGGCGCATCGGCGAACAGGCGGCGCTCATTGGTATGGCGAGCGGTCTGCTGGTCATGCTCGGCGTCAAGCTCTTCACTCCGATCGCCTGGCCGTGGTTCGTCGTCATCGGGTCCACGACCACAGGAATCGTGGGATGGATGAGCCACGCCGTGGGCGAGATCATCGCCCAAAGGATCGAGCTGTCTCGAGTCGAGCGCCCATGAGGGAAGAGGGACATGAAGCTGACCTGGAGTGACTGGGCGATCATCGTCGCTTATTTCCTCCTCTCGCTGGGAATCGGCCTCGCCTACACGCGACGAGCGGGTCGCAATGTAGCTGAATATTTCCTTTCGGGTCGGCATCTGCCGTGGTGGCTCGCCGGGACTTCGATGGTCGCGACGACCTTTGCCGCCGACACTCCGCTGGCGGTCACTGAGATGGTCGCTCGATACGGAGTGGCGGGGAATTGGCTCTGGTGGAATTTCGTTCTGAGTGGCATGCTCACGGTCTTCCTCTATGCGCCGCTCTGGCGACGCGCGCAGGTGATGACGGACGTCGAGTTCATCGAGCTCCGGTATGCTGGGCGAGCCGCAGCCTTCCTCCGGGGATTTCGCGCGATCTACTTGGGACTCCTCGTCAACAGTCTCATCATGGGATGGGTGACTCTCGGCATGACGAAAGTCATCGGCTTGTCGCTCAACGTCGGGAAGCTGGAAGCCGCATTTCTGTGTTTGGGGATCACGGCCTTCTATTCCCTGCTCTCCGGACTGTGGGGCGTCGTGGTCACGGATGCCATCCAGTTTGTGATTGCCATGGTGGGTTCCATCGTGCTCGCCGTCTTTGCGGTGCAGATCGTCGGAGGGATGTCCGGGCTCATGGCGCGGCTGCCTGAGCACTTCGGTAGCGTGGATGCGGCGATCGCCATCTGGCCGGGATGGAATTCGTCATGGCTGCCACTGGAGACGCTCCTTATCTACCTCGGTGTTCAGTGGTGGGCCTCCTGGTATCCGGGGGCTGAGCCCGGAGGCGGTGGTTACATTGCGCAACGCATCTTCTCGGCCAAGGATGAGCGGCACGGGATCCTGGCAACACTGTGGTTCAACATTGCACATTACGCGCTGCGCCCATGGCCGTGGATTTTGGTCGCCCTGTCGGCTGCGGTCCTCTATCCCCAACTGCGCGCGAGTGATCCGACAGCGCTCTATGTGCGGGTAATGGTGGATCATCTGCCGCCGATGTGGCGCGGGCTGCTTCTGGCCGCCTTCGCCGCCGCCTATATGTCTACGATCGCAACCCATTTGAATTGGGGCACATCGTATCTCATTAACGATTTCTACCGCCGGTTCATTCGCCCTTCGGCTGAAGAGAGGCACTACGTGCGCGTCTCGCGCGCGACCACAGGACTACTGGCACTCATCTCGATCCTTGTGACGCTGAACTTGCAACGGATCACCGGAGCGTGGGAATTGCTCCTCGGATTGGGAGCGGGAACGGGGCTCGTTTATCTACTGCGGTGGTTTTGGTGGCGCATCAACGCCTGGTCGGAGATCGCGGCCATGACGACGGCTCTCCTGGTCACACTTGGATTGAAGCTCGTCCGCCCCTTCTCCGAAGCTGATCCCCTGCTCTATGCCAAGTCTATGCTCATCACCGTCGCGGTGACGACGGTCATGTGGATGGTGGTGACCTGGCTCACCCCACCTGAACCGGAGGCGAAACTTCTCGAGTTCTATCACCGCGTCCGTCCGGGCGGCCCCGGATGGACAGCGCTCGCCCGGCGATTCGCTGATCCCGCTCCGGGCGCACTTACCTTGCACCTACTCGGTTGGGCGCTCGGATGCGCGCTCATCTACAGCGTGCTTTTCGGGATTGGTGCCGTGATCTTCGGTCGCTGGCATCAAGCCCTGCTTTCTCTGGGTATCGGGCTTCTCGCCGGTGGAGGAATTATCAAACTCTTGGCTCACGGCTGGGAACCTGGAGGGGGCCCATGCGCTCGGTGACTGTTTGGCCATCTTCCGAAAATCTGGAAGATTCATCCGAATTTTTGGAAGAGGGCGCTCCACGTGCAAAACGGGCGAGGGACGCACGGTGCCGTTATTTCCATCCTGCGAAGAGAGTTAGAGTCAAAAGGGGAGATCACCTTTTCGAGGAACGAGACTTGCTTGAAACAATACGGGCCACACTCCGCGTGCTCCCTTGTGAAAAGGAGCATGCAGGAGACGGCCCTGATCATTCCGAATCCGAGGGCCGAAGCAGTGCTCTTGGGTCTCACGGGTTCGATACTAAGTGAGGAGGGAGGGATTATGAAACGATCCATCATGAGCCTTGTGCTTCTTGGGCTTCTTTTTTTGATCCCACCGATCTTCGGCCAAGGAACGACCTCGCGGGTCACAGGCGTAGTGACTGATCCGACTGGAGCTGTCGTTCCCGAGGCCGTCGTTACCCTCACAAATGAGGCGACGCGCGTCTCCTATACGACGCGCACGACCTCAGCGGGGACGTACGTTTTCGACTCGATTCCCATTGGGACCTACACGGTGACCGTGGAGAAGGAAGGGTTCAAGAAGTTCGTTTCCACGGGAAATGTCCTGACCATTGGTCACCCTATGACCGTCAACGTGAGACTAGAGGTGGGACAGATCGCTGAAGCGGTGGAGGTGACGGCGACGGCAGAATTAGTTCAAACGAGCACGTCAGGGAATTTCGGGAATCTCGTGAACCAGCAAGCAATTCTGAACCTTCCTATTGTCGGCGTTCGAGGGCGCAACCCCTTGACCTTCGTGCTCTTTCAACCGGGTGTCGTCTCGGGGGCGAACACCGGCGGGGGCGTTCACGTCCACGGATCGCGCGATCGAGCGTGGAACTTCACGCTCGATGGCATTGACATCAACGAGACGAGCGCCGGGGGATCGAACTTCTCGCCGCTGCGCACGAATCCCGACACGCTGGCTGAGTTTCGCGTTCTGACCGGCAACTTCACCGCGGAATTCGGGCGTAACAGCGGCGGACAGGTGACCATGGTGACCCGCTCGGGCACGAATGAATTCCACGGCACGCTCTTTTGGTTCTACCAAACGCCTCGGCTTCACGCGAATGAGTACCAGAACAACATCAACAACCTGCCGAAGCGCCAGTTCGTCCAGCACATCCCGGGATTCAGCCTGGGCGGACCGATCGTCCGAAACAAGACCTTCTTCTTCACGAACCTGCAAGTGCTGCGCACGCGAGAGACGCGCGTGGTGACGAGCACCGTCTATACAGCGGAAGCTCGACGTGGCCTCTTCCGCTATGTGCGAGGGGGGCGGAATCTCCCGGCGGGCGTTCCGGGCGCTTCGGTGGACTTCAACGGGAATCCGCTGCCTGGGGTCAACATCGGCGTCTACGACATCGCGGCGAACGATCCGGCCGGTTACGGCCTCGATCCGACGATCAAGCGCTTGATTGATCTGACGCCCTTGCCGAACAACTTCACCGTGGGCGATGGCTTGAACGTTGCTGGCTTCACCTGGTCCCCAATCCAACGGGAAGAGCAAGAGGACTTCGTCCTGCGCGTTGACCATGTCTTCAATGAGCGGCATACCCTCTTTGGCCGATGGGCGCATGGGCGTCAGGATACACTCGGCGACTTCGTCAATAGCGGTTGGGCGCGTTTCCCGAATACGCCGCGCTTTGTGGACACGACCCGTGATCCGAGGAATCTGGCGATCAACTGGCGGTGGACGCCGACGGCCCGCATGACCAATGAATTCGTCATCGGGATGAATCGGTTCACCTTCAGCTTCAATAATCCCGACCCGAATCCACAGACGCCGCCCTTCACCCTGAACAACGTGACGACACCTCTGCCGGGGACCGATCCTTTCTTCTACAATGCGCGAGCGCTGACGACCTATCAGCTTGTCAACAACTTCACGTACGTTCGCGGAGCGCACACGTTCAAGATGGGCGTCAACTTCCGCTACCAACGGCACATTGACCGACGGACGTCGGTGGCCGGTATGAACACGCGTCTTTCGGCTGATCTGAGCACGGCAGTGAATACGGTGGATCCGGTTGCCTTTAAGCTCCCGGCGGACATCAACACGACGTTCGATCGTCCGCGTCTGCAAGCAGCGATCAATGACCTGCTCGGGCGCGTGGGAACGCTCCGCCGCGCCTTCGTCGCCATCAGCGACGACCAGTACGGACCTCCGGGGACGACCTTCAGCTTCGACGCTCGCTATCCCGAATACGACTTCTATTGGCAGGATACGTGGAAGATCCGTCCGAACCTGACGCTCGATCTCGGCCTGCGATGGGAGATTAAGCTCTCGCCGAGCGATCCCCGCAATCGGATCTTGCGACCGGAACGCCCCATCGTCCTGGGCGCGCCGGCCGGCAACACGATCCGCTGGGTGAAGGGAGAGCTTTACGATGATGACTGGAACAACTTCGGCCCGACGATCGGATTCGCATGGGATCCGTTCGGGACTGGGAAGACCTCGATTCGAGCGAACTATCGCCTGGCGTACGATCGGGTACCGACCTTCCTCTTCTCCTCGTTCATCTTCCCCACGATGCCAGGGATCGCTCTGCCAGTGATCAATCAGGAGTTCGGGCAGCGCGGCGGACGCATCCGCGATGGGCTGCCGGTGCTCGCGCCTCCAGCCGGTTTGACTCCCGCACAGCTTCGGCAACCGGCGCCCTTCTCCACGGCGAGTATTCATGTCGTGGATCCAAGCCTGCGCTCGCCGAAGACCAACATGTGGGGCCTGAGTCTCCAGCGCGAACTCGCGTGGAAGACTGTGCTCGAGCTGAACTACATCGGTCGTCGGGGCGTCGGTTTGTTCGGGGCCTACGACATCAATCAAGCGGAGATCTTCCAAAACGGATTCCTCGAAGCCTTCCGCATCGTGCAAGCTGGAGGCGAGAGCGACCTCATCAACCGGCTCCTGGAGCGGGATTCGCGGCGGCGGTCGGGAGAGACCGGCTCGCAAATGCTTCGCCGTCTTTTCGCCTCGACGTTGAACCTGAATTCGGTGGCTACTTTGGCCGCCTCACTCGCCACACGCACCGAAGGCGGGCAACCGCTTGTCGTCGCCAGCGGCTTCAGCCCGTTCTTCTTCTTCCCCTTCCCGCAGTTTGCAGGAGGTTTGGTCGTGCTCGACAGCAACGATTTCTCGACCTATCATGCCTTCGAAGCACAGATCTCACGGCAACTGAGCCGCGGCTTGAGCTTCCAATTCAGCTACACCTTCGCCAAGTCGCTGGACACGCGCTCCTTCGATCCGACCTTCACGACGGTCGCCCGGGGAACGCTTCAATCAGCGTCGAGCACGCCGCTGGACCTTCGCAATCGGCGGCTGAACTACGCGCGCTCGGATTTCGATCGCCGGCATGCCTTCCAGGGATACTGGACCTGGGACCTTCCCTTTGGCCTGGGCCAGCGTTGGGGATCGAATTGGCATCCCGCGCTGAACCACGTCGCCGGAGGCTGGTACATCGCGGGCATCCTCCGATGGTACTCAGGCCGTCCCTTCACTGTATATTCCGGAGCCAACACGGTGAGCAACGTCGTCTCCTCTCCGGCTGAGTGCACCGGTTGTAAGCCCGACATGGGACGGTTGTTCGTAGAGCCAGCTGCGGGCACGCTCTTTTACTTCGACGCCCAGCAGCGCGGGCTCTTCTCAATCCCGGCTCCTGGACGACTCGGGAACACGGGGCGGAATTTCTTCACCGGCCCTTCGTTCTTCAACCTCGATCTCACTCTGGGGAAGCAGGTCCGCATCGCTGAGCGGCATACGCTTCAATTCCGGCTGGAGATTCAGAACGCGACGAATACGCCCTCGTTTGGATTCCCGACGGCTGTCGTCACCAGCACCGTCTTCGGCCGGGTGAGGGACAGTGTCGTGAGCAGCTCGCGGAAGATGCAACTAGCCTTGAAATATAACTTCTGAATGGGCTCTCGGGCGCGGGACGAAGGTCTCCCTTCTCCCGCGCCCTGTTCTACTGCTCCCCTCGGAGACGACGAGAGTCCCTCTATCTCCCTTCGTGTCATCGGGTACTGCATCGTTTCGGTAGCTGCGAGCGCGTGTATGATATAATGAGCGCTGCGAGGTCGAAACTATGAAGGATGTGCTCGTTCGCGCGACGGCGTGCGAAGGGATGGTGCGATGCGTTGCGGCGATCACGACGCAACTTGTGGATGACGCAAGCCGACGCCATCGAGTATCGCCGACGGTCTCGGCGGCCTTGGGCCGCACATTGACGGCTGGCGTGCTCCTGGGTAGTCTTCTGAAGGACACGGAGAAGGTGACGATCCTCTTGCAATGTACAGGCCCAATTGGCGGCATCACCGTCGAAGCCGATGCACAAGGAAATGTGCGTGGGTATGCGAAGAATCCTCATGTGGATCTGCCACTCAATGAGCGAAAGAAATTCGACGTCCGCGGTGCTGTGGGCAGCGGGATGCTTTACGTCTTGCGCGAAGCCGACTATTATCGCACAGGACTCTTCCGCGATCCCTACTGCGGTTCGGTCCCCATCATCTCCGGGGAGATCGCCGAGGACGTCGCCTACTACCTGACGCAATCGGAACAGATTCCGTCGGCTGTGTCCCTGGGCGTCTTCGTCCTCCCGGATGAGGAACGACCGTTTCGCGTCGAGGCCGCCGGTGGATTTCTCATCCAGACATTCCCGGGCGTTTCCGACGAAGTCCTTCGGAATCTCGAGAGGTCTGTCCTCGCCACCCCTTACGTCACCGAGATGATCCGCCAGGGAATGGGCCCGCGCGAGATTCTGCAGACGGCACTCGGCGCTTATACCTTTGAAATCTTGGAAGAGAAAGAGGTTCGCTTTGCATGCACATGCTCACCGGAGCGGGCGCGCCGTCTTCTGGCAGCTTTGGATTCGAAGGAGCTGTGTGCGATGCTGCGGGAAGATGGCGGCGCGGAGATGACGTGCCATTTCTGCAACGCCGTGTACCATTTCAATGCGGACGACCTTCGCGCCCTGCTCTCCGAAAGCGACTCAACCGCTTAGCTCAAGCGCCAGAGATCACGCGCTGAGGTTGCTATCCCGGCGACGAACACGGTGATACTCACTCCCCCCAGGGCCAACGCCCAAGGAGCGCCGATCCACTCCGCGAGAGTTCCCATCAGCAGATTCCCGATCGGCATCATCCCCATGAACGAGAGCGTGTACATGCTCATGACGCGACCGCGCATGTGCCCGGGGACATGCGTCTGGAGGAGCGTGTTGACGACGGCGACACTGCTCACCATCGCCCATCCATCTATGAAAAGGAACAGGAGCGAGAAGGAAAAGGTGCGCGAGAGTGCGAATCCGAATGTCGCGAGGCCAAAGGCCATTGCCCCGAGCACGGCGAGCGCTCCTTTAGATCGAAAATTTCCCAAGCGCGCGAGCACGAGAGCCCCGAGGACGGCTCCCAATCCACTGGACGCCATGAGATACCCGAGCCCCGTCGCTCCACACCGAAGGATATCGCGGGCGAAGATGGGAAGAAACGTGATGTACGGAAGACCGAAGAGACTGATTGCCGCGACAATGGAGAGCAGTCGCAGAATTCGATCCTGCGTCCGAACATACGCCAAACCTTCGAGAAATCCCTCCCAGAGGGAATTCGTCGCCGGCGGTACAGACGCTTGAGGCAATCGAATTCGACGCAGGGCGAAGATGAACGCCAGGAAGCTCACCGCATTGAGATAGAAACATCCGGCTACGCCAATTGCGCCGACGGCGAATCCAGCGAGCGTCGGACCGATCACCCGCGAGAGATTGAACTGGATCGAATTCAAAGCGATCGCATTCATCAGGTCCTCGGGCTTCACCAGATCGCGGACGATGGCTTGATACGTGGGCAGTGTCAGGGCCGTCATCACTCCACTCAAGAGCGCGAGACCCGCGATATATCCAACCGTCACAAGATGCAGTTCCGTCAAGACCCCTAATCCCAGGGCCAATCCCATCAGGATCGTTTGCGTCACAAGCAAAAGCCTCCTCCGATCGAAGAGATCCGCCACGACCCCTCCCACGAGCGAAAAGACAAGGATCGGGAGCGATCCCGCGAATCCCACCAGTCCGAGCCAAAAAGGTGAGTTCGAGAGCTGCAGAACGAGCCATCCCTGCGCGACCGATTGCATCCACGTCCCAATGTTGGAGAGGAAAGAGCCCATCCAAAAGAGACGATAGTTGGGGTTGCGCAGGGCGCGAAACATCTGTCCAGCTCCTCGCGGCCTCCCCACGCTCGCTTCAACCGCAGCCTCCGCGCACTCCATGTTGACCTCCCGAAGTCACCAGCTCCCTCACAGCCAAGGTATGAAGCTCTCGCTGGTACTGTCAAGCATCTCGCTCTCTCCTCACGCCCGCGCACGATCGTCCGAAAACCTTCCGACTTGCGGCTCCCTGCGAGGGCAACTAAAATTACCCAGTGGCTTGCGGGGGACGTGCTAGGTGATACGTCACCCGGCAACCCACAAGAAAAACCCGAACCTATCTAAGGAGGAAACACAGCGATGAATCTCATAACACCGATCACACGGCGTTGGGGGAGATATGTCGGCGTGTTCGGCCTCACTCTCCTTGTGGCCATTCCGGCATGGGCTCAGACGCAAGCCAGCACGGGACAGATCGTCGGCCTCGTCGTAGACCCTCAAGGGGCGGCTGTGCCGAACGCAAAGGTCACCGTTGTGGAGACGACGACCGGATTCCGACGCGAGGTCTTCACGAATGAAGAGGGGCAGTATCGCGCCGTCCTGCTCCCAGCCGGACGCTACAGCGTGACCGTGGAGGCGGCGGGCTTCCAGGCGGAGACGCGCACGGGCATCGAGGTCAACGTGGGACGAGCGGTGGATGTGAACTTCACCCTCAAAGTGGGGACGCTGGCCGAGGTCATCGAAGTGACAGTGAGTCCCGGCGTGGAGACAACCCGATCTGAATCCGGCGCCCTCATCAACACCCGCTCTATTCGCGACTTGCCCATCAACGGACGCCGATTCCACGACTTCATTCAACTCACTCCGGCCGTTCAGGTTGAGCCTCAGCGTAATCAGCTCTCCTTCGTTGGTCAGCGCGGCATCAACAGCAACATCTCCATTGACGGTGCCGATTACAACGAACCCTTCTTCGGGGGTATTCGGGGCGGCGAGCGCTCTAACAACGCGTTCACAATTCCGCAGGAGTCCATCGCCGAGTTCCAAGTGGTGACGACAAATTACGCCGCGGAATTTGGTCGCTCGACCGGCGGACTGGTGAACGCGATCACCAAGTCCGGGACCAACGAGCTCCACGGGAGCGCCTTCTATCTGTTTCGGCACAAGGAGCTGACCGTCGAAGATGCCTTCGGGCAACTTTCGCTCGCGACGCAGCACCAATTCGGCGGTTCCATCGGAGGCCCGATCAAGCGCGACCGGCTCTTCTTCTTCGGCGCTATCGAAGACCAACAGTTCTCGACGCCGCGCCAGGTCTTCTTCCCTCGGCTCTTGGGCGTCACGCGAACGCCGGAGAATCAAGAGGCTTATGACTTCTACAAGTCCCTGGAGGTCCCCTTCACTCAAACCAACGATGCGATCACCTTCCTGGTCCGGACGGATGCTCAATTCGGCGCCAATCACCGGCTCGCGATCCGATACAATTTCAGCGACAATAACGCCGAGAATGCGAACGCCACAGGCGAGCAGATCAGCCCCTTCACCAACCGAGCGCTCAGCAACAACGGTACGGAGGGAGATCGAACGAGCACGGTCGTCGGACAGTGGAGCTCCGTCCTGACGCCTCGTTTGCTCAACGAACTGCGGGCACAGTACTCGTGGGAGAAGCGCCCGCGTACGGCCAATACTTTGGCCCCGAACGTGAACACTTTCATTGGCTCGTTCGGCACCCGCAATTTCTTGCCGACGACGCTCACGGATTGGCGCGTCCAAATCGCCGATGCCCTGACCTGGAACGTGGGTACACACAGTGTGAAGTTCGGATTCGAATGGAACCATGTCTTCGTGAATCAGCTCTTCGGCTTCAATCAAACGGGGACGTTCAACTTCAGTGGCACGAACGCAGATCTCCACTTGCGCATCCTCTCGCTCACTCCGGGAGACCCTAACGATCGTCGCTTCGATGATCGAATCGTCACCTATGTCCGGCAAATTGGGAACTTGCTCCTGGAAGCGCGAAGCAACGAGATCGCCTTTTTCGGCCAGGACAGCTGGCGCCTGCGACGCACCGTCACGCTCTACTACGGGCTCCGCTACGAAGGGCAGTTCAATCCTGAGCCGGAGGTGACCAACACGGCTCTTTACAATCTGGTGCGGAACTTCCGCTTCCCGCTCGGACAGGTGGATCCGGCGCGCATCCCGGATAACACCGATCAGGTCATGCCGCGGATTGGGATCGCCTGGGATCCGTTCGGCCAAGCGCGCACGGTCATACGCGCCAACTTCGGCATCTACTACGCGCGCACACCTCTGCTTCTGATGGCTGCCCCGATGAACAACTTCCGCTTGCCGCCCGGCGACCTCTCGATTCAACTCCCGCTCCCGGTTCCAGCTGGCAATCCGAACACGACCGTCTATCGGCAATTGCTCGCCATTGGCATCGACCTGAACAGGTTCTCACTCGATAAGCTCCCCATTATCTCACCTCAGGATGTGCAGCGGGTCGCTGCGGCTCTGGGCATCCCGGCTCCAGATCCCTTCACGGGGGCGAACCTCATCACGTGGGCGGACGACTATCGCAACCCGCGCGCTGTCCAGTGGAGCGGGGGGATCGAACATGAGCTCTTCCGCGGCTTCACGGCGGGACTCGATTTCCGGTACGTCAATACAGTGAACCTGCAGCGCACGCGAGATTACAATCTGCCGCTCCCGATCATCCGGGCCACCGATCTCAGTCGTCGTCCCTTCTTCGGCTTGCGTTCGCGTGTCCAATCCCGTCCCATTCCAACGCTTGGTGCTGTTTGGGTACGTGAATCCTCAGCTCGTTCGCTTTATCGGGGCTTCACCTTCAGCGCGAACTTGAGGCGCTCGCGCCTTCAGTTCAATGCCTTCTACACCCTCTCCTGGAACTACTCCGACGATGACAACGAGCGGAGTGCGACCGGACAGGAAGATACGGTCAATGTCTACGATCTGCGTCCGGAATATCATTACGCGCGACTGGATGCCCGCCACCTATTCGCCCTGAACACTGTAGTGACCCTTCCCTTCGGTTTCGAGGCTTCTGGCATTGTCCGAATGCGCTCGGGATGGCCGCTGAATCCCCTGACGGGGGCAGATACGAACGAGGACTTTGCCGGCAACGATCGTCCGATGGCTGCTCCTGGTGTGCTCATGAAGCGAAATTCCTTCCGAGATCGCGCTGTCCGCACTGTAGACTTGCGTCTTCTCAAGGGCTTCAACCTCTGGAACGAGACGTCGAAGCTGCAGCTCTCAGTTGAGTTCTTCAACCTCTTCAACTTCGACAATATCACCTTCGGCCGCTCCAGCCGCATCTACGGGCTGGGCATTGATCCAGCCACCGGCAATCCTCTGCCTCCCGATCCGAGGTTTCAACGGCTCCGATTGCCGGATGGGCGGTTCGATCCCGACAATATTCCGGGCACGCCGTTCCAGATGCAACTCGGCATACGCATGATCTTCTGATCCACTGAAGGGGGCGCCGTCACACGAAAGCGCTTGCATCGTGCGAACCGGCGCCCCATAATCTCTTTGAGAGAGCGGCAGTGAATTCCCGAACGATCCGCGCATGATATAATATGCTGCCTGGAGGCGGAATATGCCATTTACGGTGAGAGACTTTCGGGATCTGATCCGCATCCTGGAGAAGCACCCGGAGTGGCAGGCGGAATTGCGTCGCTTACTCCTGACCGACGAGTTGCTCGCGCTGCCGGAACTCATTCGCGAGCTGGTCAATATCCAGCGGCAAACCGCAGAACGACTGCTCGCCCTCGGGCAGCATGTTCAAGCGTTGGCCGAAGCCCAGCGGCGCACGGAGGAACGCGTCTCCAGGTTGGAGGAACAAGTCCAAGCTCTGGCCGAAGCTCAGCGCCATACGGAGGAACAGGTTCGCGCCCTAGCTGAAGCCCAACGGCGCACGGAGGAACGCGTCTCCAGGTTGGAGGAACAAGTCCAAGCTCTGGCCGAAGCTCAGCGCCATACGGAGGAACAGGTTCGCGCCTTAGCTGAAGCCCAACGGCGCACGGAGGAACGCGTCTCCAGGTTGGAGGAACAAGTCCAAGCTCTGGCCGAAGCTCAGCGCCATACGGAGGAACAGGTTCGCGCCTTAGCTGAAGCCCAGCGGCGCACGGAGGAACGCGTCTCCAGGCTGGAGGAACAGGTCCAAGCCTTGGCCGAGGCGCAGCGCCGCACCGAAGAACGGGTGGCGGCATTGGCGGAACAGGTCCAAGCCCTGGCCGAAGCTCAGCGGCACACGGAGGAGCGGGTCTCTAGGCTGGAGGAACAGGTCCAAGCCTTGGCTGAGGCGCAGCGCCGCACCGAAGAACGGGTGGCGGCATTGGCGGAACAGGTCCAAGCCCTGGCCGAAGCTCAGCGGCACACGGAGGAGCGGGTCTCTAGGCTGGAGGAACAGGTCCAAGCCTTGGCCGAGGCGCAGCGCCGCACGGAGGAGCAGGTCCGCGCCTTAGCTGAAGCCCAGCGGCATACGGAAGAGCAAATTCGAGCCATGGTCGAAGTCCAACGCCGCATGGAAGAGAGAGTCCAAACATTGGCGGATAAGTTGGGCGACGTCCAAGGCCAGGTCTTAGAGTGGCACTACCGGGAACATGCTCCCGCGTACTTCGATGATCTCCTACGCCGGATTCACGTGCTTTCGACGCAAGAACTGGCGCATCTGCTGGATGAACCGCTCGCGAAGGGAGTGATCTCACGCGCGGAGCGCAAGGACATGCTCATGAGTGATGTCGTCCTTCGCGGGCGGCGATGGGCTGATGGTGCGGAGGCATACCTTATCGCAGAGATCTCAGTAGGGATTGGAGAGGATGACGTGGAACGAGCGGTGAGACGAGCTGAACTGCTTGAGCGAGCGCTCGAACGTCCGGTCATCGCCGCCGTGGCGGGTCGAGGGATCACCCCACAGGCGAGCATTCTCGCGCGCGAACGTGGCGTGTGGCGCGTCCTGGATGGCACTCCAATTGCTCCAGAGGAGTGAGAGAAGGACAGGTACGTCAGCGCGCTCCCCTCAATTCGAGTCATCGTGAATGGTTGCTCTGCCCTGTTCTCACAGCCCGATAGGCGCGTAAGATCTCCAGCGTTCGATCAATCGGGAGAGCTTCAACGATGCGCCCTTCCCGTCCGCGCATCGTTGTCGCGCGAAAGAGCGAATTGTAAATGGCCTCCTCCGTCGCTTCGATAACGGCGAGGAAAAGGGGTGAGAGCGCGTCACCGCGGAGGGTCGTGAACGTTCGTTCTCGTTCGGATCCCGCCCGGATTCGAACAGCTTCTGCCGTGCTGAAGGCGATCACGTAATCACCGCTGCCATGGGCCATTACAGACCCTGTTCTCGCCAATCCGAATAAAGCGCGCATAGCGAGGCGTCGAAGCCCTTGCGCATCCAAAGGCGCATCCGTTGCTACAACGATGATGACCGATCCCCCCTCCTCGCCCTCGCGGGTACGTCCTTCCAGGACCTCTCGAAGATAATACCGCCCTAACTCTCGCCCCACCGGTGCGCCTTGGATTGTAAGGATCCCGCCGAAATTCGTCTGCACGAGGACGCCTACGGTATATCCGCCCAATTGAGGGGGGAGCACGCGCGAGGCCGTCCCAATCCCTCCCTTGAACCCGAATGCCACCGTGCCCGTTCCCGCGCCGACGCATCCCTCCTCGACAGGACCACCTGTGGCTGCGCGCACCGCCGCAAGGACATCCTCCCGTGAAACATGACGACCGCGAATGTCGTTCAAGAACCCGTCGTTCGTCTCTGCGACAATGGGGTTCACCGAGCGCACGTCTTCGTTCCCCGGCAAAGAGAGCACGTAGTCCAGAAGCGCATCAGCAGCACGCGGTACGCTCAATGTGTTCGTGAGGACGATCGGCGTCTCGATCTCGCCGAGCTCAGCGACCTGCGTCGAACCCATCAGCTTCCCGAATCCATTTCCCACGACGATAGCCGCAGGCACCTTCTCGCGAAAGATATTCCCCTCATGAGGAAGAATGGCCGTTACCCCTGTACGCACATCCTCCCCGCGAATGAGCGTGACATGGCCGACGCGAACCCCAGCCACATCGGTGATGGCGTTCCACCGCCCCGGCGGGAGCACGCCCACAGTGATCCCGACATCACGCGCCCGAGGCCGCATTTCTCTCGCCGAAGCTCCCTGCTGGGCCCCCTCAAAGAGAGTCCCAAAGAGCATCGTACCTATGACGAGAAGCCATAGTTCCACAGTCCATCCCTCCTTCGAGAAATATTTCGGCAACGCGTCACATGCTCAAAAAGGTGAATAGGGCTCGAAGAATCGGCGTCCGGCCGCCGTATGCGGGCCGAAACTTCCGATCCCATTGAGAACGAGGGCGACGGCGAAACGATTCTCGTTCCGCACGCCCACCTTGAAGGTCGTGCTCTGGAAGAGCACACTGCAACAAGCGAACCCATAGCCGACGCGCACCGAGGAAGAGATCAAACGCCCGGACGAGAAGCGATCGCCGACGTCTCGATCCGTGAAATCGTAGAGCACGTCAACTCCGAAGAAGAACCCGCGTGTTGGGCGCCCCACGGCGACAAAGGCCTGATAGAGATTCCCAGAGAACGTCCCGGGCTCGAAACGTCCCTCCCCGAGGGCTATTTGCTTCGTCCAATACCACGTGTGCGCGAAGGCGACAACCTCTCGCTTGACTCCCGCCGTCATCCCGAACGCGCGGATCGTGCTCTTCGTCGGATCGTAATCGAAGCGCACATCGGCAAAGAGCGAGGAGAGCGGGCGCACGCGCGCGCTCACGCGAAGGGGCGAGAACCGACGCGCGCGTCCGCCGAAAGAGAACCCCGAGAGCGTGTAGATCGGAAGGAGCTGATTCCGCTGATCGGGCTGGAGCGCCCCGCCGAATCGAGGATCGAAGAAGTATTTTTGCGCGATGCGGATGGAGAGCCACTCGGGGGCTTCTTCCGTCCCCCAAGAGGCGTCCGATTGTCCGTGTTCTGCGGGCGACGGCACTCCGCGCCAGTCCCCTCGAATCCGCAGAAAGCGATGTCCGATCGCGTATTCGATCTCGTGCGTATCCGCGACAGCGTCCCGCTCATCCACGCGGATCGCTCGCACCGCTTCATCTCCGATCCCTGCGATGCGCCGATAGGTGACGGTGGATTCCACGAGGTGTCGAAACCAGGGACGCCCATCGCGATGCCGAAAGATGCGCTCCAGCGTCGGCAGCTCTATGTTCACGCTCATATCCACATATTGCCGCATCCAGCTCCGTCCCAGAATGTGCGTTCGATCTCGCGGATCAGCGCTCTCGGAATAAGACGTCACTCGAAGCGCCACTTCCGGGGTCACCGCCACCCCTCCGGCCGAAAAGAGAGGGAACGTGAACCGAGGATGCCCGTCGAAGCGTTGGACGAGAGACGGCGTTCGAAACGTCGGCTCCTTGCGCGCGATCCCTTCGATGGCCGCGTCAAAAGAGACATACACCGGAACCCCGGAGAAGAGCCGCTGTGGGCGCCCAGAGAGCGCAAACGAAGGGAGTTGACGGAGTGTGACCAGAGCCGTCGGCAAGGCGAGATCGCGCGAGAGAAGGAGGAGACCGAAGCTATACGCGCCGAAATTGTTCGAGAGCGCGATTTGAATACGTTCCTCCGGAGAAACAGCCTGTTGAAAATTATCCGAGAAGACCTGTCGGAAAGCGAGATTGCTGGTGAGGCTCACAGTGGCCGTCCCGACGAATCCGCGAGGAAGGTATTGCACAGCTTGCAGGTAATACGCGCTCCCCCCTTGATTCGGTCCTGGAGGCCCAAAGAGCCGATCCTGCACGATAAAGAACCCCGTCTCCAGGAAGGAATCCTCGCGCGTTCGCCATCGCATGTCGGCTCCGTAACCCAATCCCCGTGCGCTGAAGATATGGAGTCGCGGCGTGATATCGGCACTGCGCCCCAAGGTCTGGTAGTACGGGATCGTGAGAGAAATCCCCTTCACGCTGGAGTTGCTGAAGCCCGGGAGGAGAAAACCCGATTTCCGAATCCGCTTGCTGATCGGGATCGAGGCATACGGCACGGCGAGTATCGGGATCCCCTTCACGCGAAAGGCGGGCCAATGAAGTGAGACCCTCCGGTCCACCCGCAGCGTCATGCGGCGCGTTGTGAAACTCCATATCGGCGCGCTCTCTTCGCATGATGTGATCCGTCCGCGCGAGATGACGAACGTTTCGGGAGCAATCCGATCCACCCGAGCGGCCTCGACATAAAGCCTCGTTCCATCCGGCGTTCGATCGGTGACCCCCCGAACGTCCCACACAGTCCCTTGGCCCGTCCGAAAGTTGAACCAGGCCCGACGTCCTGTGAAGCGGTATCCTTCAGACGCGAAGACCACGTGGCCAATTGCCTCCGCATCCTCAGTCGCCTCATGGTAGACCACGCGGTCGGCTCGCAGGCGAAGAGTCTCATATCGGATCTCTACGTTCCCCTCATAAACCACGCGCGCACCATCGCGCGAGAGGCGATCGGCTTCGATCTCGACCCGCAAAGTCTGAAGGGAGCGCTCGTAGTGAAGGCGCGCCGGGATACGAGGGAACGCCTGACCCGACGATTTCTCCCTCTCCTCCCAAGAAAAGGCGAGAACATGCGCCGACGCGCTTATCAAGATCACGATCCCGAGCACTCCGAGGGTGACAGCGATCGCCCTCATGAGAGAAGAGGAGCCCAATAAAAGATCGGGAGGCTCACACCAATCCTTCTGCGAGCGAGAGGTGATGCCGTTGGATCACCACGCGCGCCTGATACTCAATGGCCTCGAGCAGCAGGATCACGCGCTCGCGATCATCCAGCTCGCGCTCGAAGATGCCCGTGAGCCCGCGCAACGGCCCTTCGCGAACGAGGACGCGGTCGCCGGGCCGCAGAGAGCGATCCTCCAAGCGAACGTATCCGTCCGGCCCAATACGCGATCGGATCTCTTGGATGATTATCTCATCCACCGGAAGGGGGACATCGCCACAACTGACGACGCGCAAGACCCCGCGAGCGTATCGAATGAGATGGAGATACGTGGCCGGGCAAAATCGCGCGAAGAGGTATCCCGGAAAGAGCGGTTTGACCACGCCGCGCGGGACCCCACATACCATCCGCTCCTGCTTGACCTTCGGGAGGAAGACCTCCAGATCGAGGCGAGCAATGTTCATCGCCGCCACCTCTTCCCGATGTGGCTTCGCATGAACGGCGAACCAGTGAGTCTCTCGATAAAAATCCATCATACCCTCGCCCTGTGATTTCCCGAAGTTCCGGTCAGCTCACTAAGCATAGCCGCTCAGGAGAGGGTGTCAAGAGAACGCCCGCTCTCATCACGAGAACGAGTCCCCCCGAGCAGCCGCCAGACGTGGCGCGGACCGACCCCGTCGCTCCTCGATGAGATGCGCGCAGTGCAAGACGGCCGTCATCTGAGCACCGAAGAGCATAATGAGACTCGAAATGTAAATCCATGTCAGCGTCGCGACGACAGCCGCGATGGATCCATAGAGCTGGTCGTAGGGGAACTTCACCAGGCTCCAGGCGAAGAGATACTTGGCGACCTCCCACGCCAGCCCCGCAACGAGAGCTCCCGGCAAGGCTTCGATGACTGTCACCCTCGTGTTGGGCATGACCTTGTACACCAAGAGGAAGAGGACAACGGTCAGCACCAGACCGACGGTCCCGAAGACCACCTGCCAGAAATAACCATCGAGGACGAGAGCAGCTCCGACCACCGGCGACGACAAGCCGCTCGTCTCCGATTGCAAGAAGGTCAACCACCCCGTCGTCAGCGCCGAGAGCACCATGAGCATTCCCACGACGATGAGCATCGCGAGCGTCAGCAACCGTCCCCGCACGAAAGACCGACATGGCGTGCGCCAGACGCGATTGATCGCCTTCTCGATGATCGTGAACGCCCACGAGGCAACCCACAAGATGATGGCGAGACAGGTGAACATCTGGCCGCGCGAAAGAGCGGGAAAGGAGCTGAGATGCCCCTCCACGACCTCACGCGATGCCGGCAGGAACGCAAGAATGACCTCGATCGCCCGCAGGTTGATCTCACGAAACGTCGGATACTCTCGGCTCAGCGCGAACAGAAGCAGGAGGAACGGATACAAGCCGAGCATGGCGAAATAGGAGATAGCGGCGGCTGAGGTCGGAAGCTCGTTCGAGAAGAAGTGAGAGAACGTGCTGGCTAGAATCGCCCGTTTCGGCACCCCATTTCGCAATGTCGCAAAAGGCACCTGAGCCATCGGCGACGATTCCCCTCCTGATCTTTGGCCGCGCTCGCTGAAAGGCGGGTTAATTATAGCACAAAGGAGGGGGACGCAAGGGGGGAATTTTCCCGTCCGCCTTAGCTTCTTCCCTTCCGGAGACGCGTCCTCCTTCCGCCCGTGAAGGTCCGCAGGAGCCTGTGCTACACTACGGGAGGCGATGAAGGATGTGGCTCGAGAGATCTTTCAGCAGACGCTCGCGCGCATTGATGTGCGCACGGTGATGCGCGCGCACATGGAGCTTGCGGGGGATCGCCTCGTGCTCTGTGGCGAAACGTTCGATCTCCGCGCCTACACGCGCATCTACGTGATCGCCTTCGGCAAGGCAGCACTGGCCATGGCCAGCGCTGTCCACGAAGAGTTAGGGCCGCGCATCACGTCCGGGATCGTCGTCACCAACATCCTTCCCCCTCACCATGAACTGCGCACCGCGTCGAGCTTCCTCGTGATCGAGGGCGGACATCCCCTTCCCAGCCAAGGAAGCCTGGAGGGAGCCGAACGGATCATGGAGTTGCTGCGATGGGCCGATGAGCATACGCTCGTCATCTTCCTCGTCTCCGGAGGCGGATCGGCCGTGGTCGAGAAGCCGATCGAGGAATCCATCACCGTAGAGGATCTGCAGCAGCTCAATCGCCTCCTAGTCACCAGCGGAGCAACCATCGCCGAAATCAACGCCGTCCGAAAGCACCTCTCGGCCATCAAGGGCGGACGCCTGGCCGCTGTCGCCTCTCCGGCGCGACAGGTGACGCTCTACATCTCCGATGTGAACCCGGGCGACCTCTCCTCCATCGCATCGAACCCAACGGGTCCGGATGAGACGACATTGAGGGACTTCTACGACGTGATCGAACGGTATGATCTCCTGCCGCGCCTTCCTGAGCGCATCGCTCGTCTCATTCGAGAGCGTCGCGTGAGTGAGACGCCGAAGCCGGGCGATCCCATCTTCTCGAGAAGCAGCTACCATCTGCTCATGGACAATCAAACGGCCCTTCGGACGGCTGCCGATCGGGCGGCAGCACTCGGATGCCGAGTGCACACGGATTTCGAACCCTACGAGGGATACTACCGCGATGTCGCCGATCATCTGCTCGCTCAACTCGTCTCTCTGCGCGACGCCCATGCGAAGGAAACGGTTTGCCTCATCGCCGGTGGCGAGGTGAGCTGTCCCGTTCGCGGATCGGGGATCGGGGGACGCAATCAAGAATTCGTCCTCTATGCGGCGCTTCGGCTCCCCCATTTGGCTGACGGCGGCGAGATGGTCGTGCTGAGCGCCGGGACCGACGGGATCGATGGCATCAGCCCGGCTGCTGGCGCTGTCGCTGATACGCAGACCGTCGTCCGCGCTCGCGCTCTTGGTCTTGATCCCGAACGCTTCCTCGCGGAGAACGACTCCTATACATTCTTCCACCGCTTGGGCGATACTCTGGTCACCGGCCCGACGGGGAACAACGTGCGCGATCTGCGCATTCTCCTCGCGCGCCGGCCTGCGTGACTCCCTGACCTTCAGGCCCGCCGCCTCTCACGCCCACGACTTCGCGGCTCGCTTGGAGACTCTCTGAGCTCGTCCTCCCCGCGCGCTCGTCGAGAGCCGTCGCCGATGGCCGTTGCGCTCCTTCTCCGGCCGATCTGCGAAGATGTGCTGCAAGACCTCACCAATCGTCTCGACCGGGAGGAACGTCACATCCGCCCGCACCTCTGGGGGCAAGTCGTCCAGCTCCTGAAGATTCGGTTTCGGGAGGATGACCGTCTTGATGCCGGCGCGACGTGCCGCCAAGACTTTCTCCTTCAACCCCCCGATGGGGAGGACGAGGCCCGAGAGTGTGATCTCCCCCGTCATCGCCACATCGGCGCGCACAGGCCGTTTCAAATAGAGCGAGGCTAAAGCCGCGACCATCGTCGCGCCGGCCGAAGGACCATCTTTGGGTACGGCGCCCGCCGGGACGTGCAGATGCACACCGTTCTTCTCGAAGAGTGAGAGCGGGATGCCCAATTCTCGCGCGTGCGCCCAGAGATAGCTCTGCGCTGCCCGCGCTGACTCCTGCATGACTTCGCCGAGCTGCCCGGTGAGCGTGAGCCCCTTCCCGCCCGGCAACAACGTCGCTTCGACGTAGATGACCTCGCCCCCCGTCTCCGTCCACGCCAATCCCGGGGCGACGCCCGGGGGAAGCACCTTTCGCGCCTGTTCGGAGAAGAACTTTTCCGGACCGAGATACTCCCTTACCTCCGCCATATCCACGCAGACGGAGGTCGCCTTCCCTTCGGCGACTCTCCGCGCCACCTTGCGAGCGATCTGTCCGATGGAGCGCTCGAGCTGGCGCACGCCCGCTTCGCGCGTGTATCGGGAGATGATGTGCCGCAACGCTTCGTCTGTGAGCGTCAACTGCTCCGGCTGCAACCCGTTCTCCGCGATCTGCCGGGGCAACAAGAACCGGCGCGCGATCTCAAACTTCTGCTCCTCACTGTAGCCGGGCAGTGGGATAACCTCCATGCGATCTCGCAAAGCAGGGGGGACAGTCACAAGCGTATTCGCCGTGCAGATGAAGAAGACACGCGAGAGGTCAAAGGGCAGATCCAGGTAGTGATCGCGAAACGTGTGATTCTGCTGCGGATCGAGCACTTCGAGCAGCGCTGCCGCCGGATCTCCCCGAAAGTCCACGCCCAGCTTGTCCACCTCATCGAGCATGAGGACGGGATTATTCGTCCCCGCACGACGCAACGCCTGGATGATGCGCCCAGGCAATGCTCCGACGTACGTCCGACGATGCCCGCGCAATTCCGCCTCATCGCGAACGCCGCCCAGGCTCATGCGCTCGAATCTCCGCCCGAGCGCACGGGCAATGGATTGCCCCAAGCTCGTCTTCCCCACACCCGGCGGGCCGACAAAGCAGAGGATGGGACTTTTGGCCCCCGGCTTGAGCTTGAGAACGGCCAGGAATTCCAGGATCCGATCCTTCACCTCCTCCAGGTCATAATGGTCCTCGTCCAAGATGGACCGCGCATGCTCCAGATCGAGATTATCCTCCGTGCTCTTGCGCCAGGGCAGCTCCAGAATCCACTCCAGATAGGTTCGGATGACGTGATAATCGGGGGCCGTCGCCGGCAATCGTTCCATGCGTCGCAGCTCGCGCTCGGCCTCCGCGCGCACGTCGTCGGGGAGATCAGCCGCCTCCAAGCGCTCGCGCAGGAGAGCGGCTTCGGCCATCTCCGGCTCTTCCTCGCCCAACTCCCGTTGGATCGCTTTCAACTGCTGACGCAGGAAGTACTCCCGCTGCGCGCGATCCATCTCCGCTTGAGCTTCCCCGGCCACCTTCCGCCGAAGCTCCAAGATCTCGATCTCACGGGTGAGATACCGGTGGATCAAGCGCAACAGCTCCCGACGCGTCGGCGCCTCCAAAAGCGCCTGCTCCTTCTCCACGTCGAGGTTCAGAAGCGCCGCCAGCGTGAAGGACAGACGGACCGGATCATCCGTCGAGGCCGTGAGAGCCGTCGCCACTTCCTGCGGCACGTTCGGCAGCAGGTTCAGCCCTCGTTGAAGGAGATCGAGGATGTTCCGATGCAAGGCTTCGATTTCGACACTCTCCTCCTCGGGCAACTCCAAGACTTCCACGCGGGCCGCCAGATACCGATCGGTTCGACGATATTCCACCACCCGCACCCGCTCCATCCCCTGAACGAGAATCTGAATCGTATCTTCGGACGTGCGCAACATCTTCTTGACGACGACCAGCGTGCCAACCGTGTAGAGATCCTCAGGCGTCGGTTCGTCCTCCACCGGACGCCGCTGGGCCACCGTGACGAGCCAACGCTCCTCTGTCGCCACCGCCACCTCGACAGCTGCCACCGAACGACGCCGTCCCACAACCAGTGGAACCGGCAAGAAGGGGAAGACCACCGTGTTACGCAGCGGCAGGACGGGAAGCTCCAGGATCTTTCGATCAGAGGTCGGCGCTCCTTCCGCGAACGTCGCGCTGTTGAGGTCCTTTACCACAATCTCCTCCTTTCACCCTCCCCCGCACACGAGGCGAATGATGAGCAATCCATTGAGATAATCGGTCTCGATGCGCCGCGGATTGACGATGCGAGGGAAGGAGACGACGCGCTCGAACCGACTGTAGACCAGCTCCATCTGATAGCACTCCAGGCACTCCCCAAGCTCCATATCGCGGCGCACGCCCCGAATGCGGAGATCGGCTCCATCGAGCCGGATCTCCACATCCTCCAAGTTGACGCCCGCCAGCTCGACTTTCACTAACCAACCGTAGGGCGTCCGATAGACGTCGGCGGCGGGGATCCACGCCATCTCCGGCGCGCCCTCACCACGCATGAGCAACCAGAGCAGATCTCTTCGCTCCGCCATGACGTCCGCTCTCCCCCTCCGAAACTCACACGGCGCGAACCACGACGACGGTCAGATCATCGGATCGAGCGTCGGCCTCCGCGTGCTGTCGCACGTCTTCAATTATAGCCTCGCAGAGCTCCGCCGCAGAATGTCGGAGATTGCGCCGAACCACTTGCTCAAGCCGATGCACGCCATAGGGCTCTCCCTCGGCGCTCTCGGCCTCGGTGACCCCATCCGTGTAGAGGATGAGGCTATCCCCGGGGAGGAAATAGACGATATCCTCCGAGAACGTCGCCGTCTTCAAGATGCCGAGGGGAATCCCCCCAGTCGACAGGAGCTTCACCGGCTCTCCCTCGCGAATGAGGAGAGGCGGATTGTGCCCCGCATTGAGATAGAACATCCGCCGGCCCTCCGCATCCAACTCGCCATAGAACGCCGTGACGAAATGGCGATCGCGCGTGATCTCCAGCAGAAGACGATTCAATCGCGAGAACACGGCGCGCAACGCGAAATCGTTCCCCAAGAGCGCATGCAAGGAGGCTCGAAAGGTCGCCATGATGAGCGCGGCCGGAACCCCTTTGCCCGAGACATCCGCGATCACCACGCCCAGCCGTCCATCGGCCACATCAATGAAGTCATAGTAATCGCCACCAACCTCGGCCGAGGGGATCATGCGACCGAAGATCTCAAAATGCGTCACCGTGGGAGCTTGACTGGGCATGAGCGCCTCCATGACCTGCCGCGCGATTCGCAATTCGCTCTCCAGGCGCCGCTTCTCGAGCATCTCCTGATGGAGATGGGCCTTCTCGATGGCGATGGCGACCACGTTCGCGAAGAGCATGAGCAGCTCCAGATCCGCCTCGTTGTATGCGTTCGGCTTGTCGGACTCCAGGTTGATCACACCGATTGTCTTCCCCCCGCTGCCGATCAAAGGAGCCGCCAGCTCCGAACGCGTCTCCGCGCGCACCTGAACGTAATAGGGATCCATTGTGACATCGGGGACGACGCGGCCCCGACTCGTGTGCAAAACATGTCCCACAATCCCCTCGCAACAGTGAAGCGGACTGGCGTGCGCAAGGCTCTCGGGATACCCGACCGTCTCGTATCCGTGCAAGAGCCCGGTTGAGGGATCGAAGATGAAGACGCCCGCCGCATCGTATGGAATGAGCTGCTTCACCGCGCGTAAAATCCCCTGTAAGATCTCGCTGAGATCGAGCGAGATGCTCACGAGCCGAAAAGTGTGGATCAACGTGTGCCATCGCTCTTCGGCAAGCGGAGACGACACCGTCCTCTGCTCGCGTTTCTCCATAGCACGCTCCATCTGCCCCACTGCTCACCAGGAGAAGCGCCGCGGGCGAAGGTATGCGCGGCGCTTGAAGAAGTGCACCAAGGCGGCGCCGGAGACGAATCCCCCGATGTGCGCCCACCAGGCGACGCCACCCGTCTGCGCCGATTCGACGCCCAGGCTCAACGTCCCGTAGAAGAATTGCTGCACAAACCAGAAGCCGAGGAAGAAGAAGGCCGGGATCTCGATGAAATGCAGGAAGATCCAGATCGGGACGAGCGTCACCACGCGTGCGCCCGGATAGAGCATGAAATAAGCGCCGAGCACGCCGCTGATCGCTCCGCTGGCGCCCAAGCTTGGAACATGCGAATTCGCGTTGGTCACCACATGCGCCGCTGTCGCCAACACTCCGCACAGGAGATAGAAGATCAGGAATCGAAAGTGACCCATTCGATCCTCAACGTTGTCCCCGAAGATCCAGAGATAGAGCATGTTCCCCCCCAGATGCAACCATCCGCCATGCAGGAACATCGCTGTGAAGATCGGGAGGATCAGCTCCGTCATGTCGTACTCCCGAACGGCTCCCCACCACTCCCCGTATCGGCTCGTGAAATACTTGGCGGGAACGACGGCATACGCATAAAAAAATCGCTGCAGCTCCGCTGGCCCAAGGAGCAGTTCATAAAAGAACGCGAGGACATTGAGGACGATGAGGACAACAGTGACGATGGGATAGCTTCGAGATGGGATGTCATCGCGAATTGGTATCATGGCTCACACCATCTCATGCGGACTCCAGCCGCATACCTTCACGGAGATGGACGCGCGCCCGTTCGTCGCTGTGCGTCCTGTTCATGGCCTCCCCGCAGGTCAAAGAGAGATCATAGCCGCATGCGCTCGCTTCGTGCAAGGCAAAGGCTTCGGGACCGGCGTACCGTTCTGCAGAACTTACCCACGTATCCCAAGGGGGATACGTGGCGTCTGCTTCCTGCTTCATCGAGCCATGTCTCGGAGACCGGCCCACGGCCGTTCCGCCGACAGAGGACTCTCCACAGGCCCGTTGGTTCCGACCGAACTGGCCGTACCATGCCAGGTTCCTCGCCGCGTTCTCGTCGCGGTCCAGGACAAGACCGCACGAGCCGCACCGAAACACCCGGCAAGAAAGACTCAAACGCGGGCCCACATTCCCACACCCGGAACACCGCCGCGTGGATGGAAAATACCTCGGGGCAATCACAAGCTCCGAGCCATACCACGCCGTCTTGTAGCGCAACTGACGGATCACCTCTCCCCACCCCACGTCCGCAATGCTCCTTGACAGATACCTGTTTCGCATCATCTTCCGCACCGACAGATCCTCCACGACGATCACTGACTTGGTTTTCGCCAGCATCGTCGTGAACTTGTGGATCGCATCCATGCGGATGTTCCGGATCTTTCGGTACAACCGCGCCAGCAGAATTGCGCTCTTCTGGCGATTGCGAGATCCTTTCTGCTTGCGCGAAAGTTGCCGACAACGCCGCCGCAAAAGCCTCAGCTTCGCCGCAAGTGGCTTCGGCGCCTCATAGCGCGTCCCATCCGAGAGAGTAGCGAAGCTGCTCAACCCCACATCCACACCCACCACCGGCCCTTGGACCGGAACCGGGTCAGGCCTCGTCCGCTTCACACACAGCGAAACAAACCACCGATCCGCTTCCCGCCGAACCGTCGCCGATAAGATGCGTCCGTCGAACTTATCCGTCCTCTCCTTGACCCGAATCCGCCCAATGCGCGGCAGGACAATATGACGAGGACCATCAATCCGTATCGAGCCGGTAAGACGGAAGGAATCGTCCCTGCCCTTCTTCTTGAACTTCGGGAATCCACACGGACGACCTGCCTTGCGATCCCGCCAGAACTGCCGGAATGCACGATCAAGGTCACGCAGCGCTTCCTGCGGAGCGCACTTGGAAACCTCGGTCCACCAGGGAGCATGGGTCCGCTTCCACACGTTCCACTCCTTGTGCTGCCGGACGGCGTTGGTGAATCTCGCTGTGCCCTCGTTCTGAGTGAACAGCTCAATCCGGCGAGCCAATCCCCAGTTCCACGCAAACCGAGCCGCTCCCGCATGTTTCGCCAAAAGCGTCCGCTGCGCGTCGCTCGGATCTAGCTCGTACCGAAAGGCCTGCTGCACAATCATCTCGCCACCACCTCACGGCGTCTTGGCCGTCCCTGCACTGTGGACGTGCCCCATCGGCCAATTTCAAGGTACTCTCTGGCCATATTCGGTATAAAACAAATCAGCAGTTGGCAACCCTCCAGGCCCACACATGCGGATGCTAAGAGCCGTGCTCGCATAGGCGGAGGAAGTTCTGCAGCAGGAGCTTTCCCGCCTGCCCCGTCATGATGGATTCCGGATGGAACTGGACGCCCTCGCAGAGGAACTCCCGATGGCGCAGACCCATGATCAACCCGTCCGAAGACGTGGCCGAGATCTCCAAGCAAGGCGGCACCGAATCTCGTTCCACAACGAGCGAGTGGTAGCGCGTAGCCGGAAAAGGATTCGGCAAATCGCGGAAGATTGTGCGCCCGTCATGGACGATCATACTCGTCTTCCCGTGCATGAGCACAGGTGCGCGCACGATGCGCCCGCCGAAGGCTTGCCCGATCGCTTGATGCCCCAAACAAACGCCGAGGATCGGAATCCGCCCGGCGAAGGTTCGAACGACATCGAGCGTCACCCCGGCATCGTCCGGCGTGCCTGGCCCTGGCGAGATCACGATCGCCCGCGGTGACCGAGCGGCGATCTCCTCCACGCGAATCCGATCGTTCCGATACACCTCTACGGCCGCCCCCAACTCGGCGAGATATTGCACGAGGTTGAAAGTGAACGAGTCGTAGTTGTCAATGACGAGGATCTTCACGGCTTCGCCCTCTCCACCCAGTCACGCCGTCCCGAATCACGAACTCCATTGAGAAATATGACGAGCATCGCCCCTCCCGATCCGACGGTCCCCTCACAGCTCGTGGCCCGCCATTTCGATGGCGCGAATCACAGAGCGCGCCTTGTTCACCGTCTCCTGATACTCTCGCTCGGGAATGGAATCGGCGACGATTCCCGCACCCGCCTGGATATACGCCCGTCCGTGCCGGACGAGTGCCGTACGGATGACGATACAGGAATCGAGGTTCCCCGAATAGTCGGCGTAAAGGACAGCCCCGGCATAGGGGCCGCGCCGCGTCGGTTCCAGCTCGTCAATGATCTCCATAGCGCGAATCTTGGGCGCACCTGTGACCGTGCCGGCTGGGAAGCACGCGGCCAACACGTCGAACCGATCCACGTCCGGCCGACGCCGCCCACGAATCGTCGAGACCAGATGCATGACGTGGGAGTATCGCTCGACGACCATCAACTCCGCGACCTCCACGGATCCATAAGCGGCCACGCGCCCCACATCATTGCGCCCCAGATCCACGAGCATGACATGTTCGGCTCTCTCCTTCTCATCCGCGAGCAGATCGGCCTCCAGGGCGCGATCCTCAGCCTCAGTCGCCCCCCGCGGGCGCGTACCGGCGATCGGACGATAGGTGATCTCATCTCCCTTCAATCGCACGAGCATCTCCGGCGATGCTCCGACAAGTTGCATCCCATTCAGCTCCATGTAGAACATGTACGGCGAGGGATTGATCATCCGCAGCGCGCGATAGATCTGGAAGGGATCGAGATCGCCCACCTCGACCTCGAAGCGTTGGGAGAGGACGATCTGGAAGGCATCGCCCCGAGCGATGTATTCCTTCGCCCGCTCCACCCGATGCATGAACTCATCCGGCGTCATGTTCGAGCGCACGTCGAGCGAAGTCGTGCGCGCACGCTCCCTCGGTAGCTCCAGAGGACGGCCAAGCAGGGCCTCCATCGCCTCGATCTCCGCAAGAGCGCGCTCGTATTTCTCCCTCAACCGATGTTCGCGTCCGCCAGTGAAGACATTCGCGACGAGATGGATCTGATGACGGGCATGGTCGAAGGCCACCAGCGTCGAATAGAACATCATTTGCGCGAGATCCACCGGCACGTCGTTCCGCGCGCGCGCCGGAATGCGCTCGAACCACCGGACGGCATCGTAGGCGATATAGCCGACCGCCCCCGCTGTGAAGGGCGGAAGACCAGGCCGCGCCACCGGATGATAGGAGGCCGTCAGCTCGCGCAGGAGATCGAAGAAGGCCTCCTTGCGCTCGACCTGTTCGCCTGCCGTCTCGATCCGACAGCTCTCCGGCTGCGCGCGCACGACCGTGTGAGGATTCGCTCCGATGAAGGAGTAGCGAGCGATCTTCTCTCCTCCCTCGACCGACTCCAGGAGGAAAGGGAATCGCGCCTGCGTACGAAGGCGCAGGAACACCGAGACCGGCGTGAGGAGATCAGCCGCGATGACCTTCGTCACGGGGATGATGTTCCCCATGTGCGCCAGCTCGCGCACTTCCGCGAACGTCGGTCGAATCTCCCCCATCGCGTCACCTCGAAGGCAGGACGCGACTCTCGCTCGCCCGCCCCGTGCGACTCCGCAGCTCAAAGAGGATATCTCGCGGATTCAGCTCCCGATCGGCCATCAAGACGAGCAGATGGTAGAAAAGATCGGCGATCTTACCGCTCAGCTCCTTCTTGGACCCCGCCTTGGCCGCAATGGCGACATCCATGATCTGCTCGCCCAGGCGCCGCAAGATCACGTCCATGCCCCCGCTGAGCAGAAGAGCCGTGTACGAGTTCTCCGGGCGTTCGCGATTCCGCTCCTGGATGAATGCGAACAGTTCGCCGAGCAAAATCCCCATCTCCATCGAGGCGAGCCCCACGACCGAAACTCCCTCCCGCTTCTCCTCCAGATCCGTCAGCTCCCGGAAGAAGCACGTCTCCTCGCCCGTGCGACAGGCCGGTCCGCGCGGATCCACCTTCACAATCAAAGCATCGCCATCGCAATCCACAAGGATGTCTACGACGCGCTGCGTGTTCCCCTCGGCCCCGATCTCCCGTTGAACGCGCCGAGCGCGCGCACTCCAGGTATGCGTCTGCCCCGTGCGCAGCGTGAGCGCCAACGCCTCGGCGTTCATGTAGGCGAGCATGAGGATGCGTCCCGTCTCATAATCCTGAATGATCGCAGGGATCAATCCGCGTTCGTCGAATCGCAATCCCTGGATCCCCATAGTCCCCGCCACCTCACCCCTCTCTGTGCTCGCGAAACCCGTGGGAAATCTACGCCAAGGAAGTGGGAACTGTCAACGCGCCCTCCCTCGGGAGTCCTTCTCATCTCACGGAGTCCCGGCCCCCGCTTCCCATCCCGGAGGCTCCGGCACCCAATCCCGCGTGAAGACGTCAGCTCCTGTCAGGCCAATCAATAGAAGGAACCAAAAGAGCGCCGCTCCGACGAACCCCCAGACCAACCGCGAGCTGTACTTCAGATGCATGAAATAGAGGACGACGAGCACCGCCTTGGTCGTCGCCAGAGCGAGCGCCAGAAAGAGGCTCAACCACCCGAGGTCATAAAAGGCCACGTCCACGCTGACGAGCGTCAGCAAAATTAACGTGACGAAGACAAGCCCGTATACCCGCTGCGGGACGATGGGCGAATATGCCATAATCTCCTCCTCACGCCCGACTGATCAGATAGAGCAGGGGGAAGAGATAAATCCAGACGATATCCACAAAGTGCCAATAGAGCCCGGCGACCTCCACCGGGGTGTAATAGTGGGGCGAGAAGCGTCCGCGCCAGGCCATAACCCAGAGGACGGCGAGCACGCCGATTCCGACCACCATGTGGAGCGCATGCAACCCGGTCATCACGAAATAGAACGAGAAGAAGAGCTGCGCCGCGCGCGCCTCCGGCCCCTCGAAGCGGAAAGTGGGCCCCGGCACCAAATGCTCCTGAAACTTATGCGCGTACTCGACGACCTTCACGCCGAGGAAGACGAGTCCCAACAGCATCGTCAGCGCGAGAAAAAGCTGCAGCGCGCGCACGCGCCCTCGCTGCGCATTGTGCACGGCGAGCGCCATCATCAAGCTGCTACAGATGAGCACAGCCGTGTTGAACGCTCCGAGAAGGTAATCGAGGCGACGGCTCGCCACAGCGAATCCCTCCGGATAGAGCGAGCGGTAGATGGCATAACTGGCGAACAGGCCTCCGAAGAACATGACCTCGGTGATGAGGAATACCCACATGCCGAGCGTCGCCGCTTCAAACTGCTGCTCCGGGTCATCGAAATGGTGCGCCAAGAACGATCTCGTCGAGGGCGCAGTTACGCGGACCGAATGAGATGTCGAAGAAGACTCACCCCACACGGTCCTCCTCCGCTTTCGGCGCATAATCATAGGGCTCGCCCGTGACCACCGGCGTCACCTCGAAGTTGTGCGGCGGAGGCGGAGATGGCACGAGCCACTCCAAACCCTTCGCTCCCCACGGATTCTCGGGCGCTTCCCGCCCATAGCGCAACGACCAGACGAGATAGATCATGGGGATGAGATACCCGATGCCGAGAATGGAAGCGCCCGCTGAGGACATGACATTGAGCACCTGGAATTCATCGGGATATACATGATATCGCCGCGGCATGCCCAAATAGCCGAGAACGAACTGCGGGAAGAACGTCAGATTGAATCCCACGAAGATCACCAGCGCCGCAAAGCGCGCCCATCCCTCCGGATAGCTCTTCCCCGTCATCTTCGGCCACCAATAGTGCAATCCCCCCAAATACGCCATGATCGTCCCCCCCACCATGATGTAGTGGAAGTGCGCAACGACGAAATACGTATCGTGCACGTGAACATCCACGGCGAGCGTCGCCAGGAAGATCCCCGTCAATCCCCCAATGGTGAACAACCCAATGAAGCCAAGCGCATAAAGCATGGGCGCTTGATAGGAGATCGAGCCTTTATACAGCGTGGCCGTCCAGTTGAACACCTTCACAGCCGAGGGAATCGCCACCATCATCGTGAGCGCGGAGAAGACCATCCCCGCATATACCGATTGCCCACTGGTGAACATGTGATGGCCCCAAACGAGAAAGCCCAAGGTCGCAATGGCAATGCTCGAGAAGGCGATGAAATGATAGCCGAAGATGCGCCGCCGAGCAAAGCAGGTGATCAACTCATTGATCACCCCCATGGCCGGAAGGATCATGATGTACACGGCCGGATGGGAGTAGAACCAAAAGAGGTGCTGAAAGAGCAGTGGATCCCCTCCGAGTTTCGGATCGAAGATGCCGATGTGGAAGAGTCGCTCCACGCCGACGAGCAGAATGGCGATGGCCACCACAGGCGTTCCCAGGATCATGATGAGGCTTGTCGCGTAATGAGCCCAGATGAAGAGCGGAAGCCGAAACCAGGTCATCCCCGGCGCCCGCATCGTGTGAATAGTCACCAGGAAGTTCAATCCCGTCAGGATCGAGGAGAACCCCGTGATGAAGATCCCCACGGCCGTGAGCATGACGTTCGAGTTCGAATAGGTGCTGCTGTAGGGCGTGTAAAACGTCCAGCCCGTGTCCACGCCGCCGAGGATCGTGGCCGCTAGGGTGAACACTCCCCCGAGCACGTAGATATACCAGCTCAGCAAGTTCAACCGCGGGAAAGCTAGATCCCGCGCGCCGATCATGAGCGGCACCAGGAAATTCCCGAGCACGGCGGGAATAGCGGGGATGAGAAAGAAGAAGATCATGATGACGCCATGCAGGGTGAAGAGCCGATTGTACGTCTCCGATTGCACGAGATCGCCCGGCGGCGTCATCAGCTCCAAGCGAATCAAGACGGCGAAGAATCCCCCGAGGAAGAAAAAGAGCGTAACCGAGAGCAGATAGAGTAAGGCGATCCGCTTATGATCGGTCGTGAACAACCACGACCGCACTCCGTAGCTCACGTTCAGATAATTCACGCGCGGTGATCCGACGGCAGGCACACTCATCGCGATGGCCTTCCTCCCAGCGATTTGAGATAAGCCACAAGTTGCAGTATCTGTTCTTCGGTGATCTGTCCCTGATAGGTCGGCATGCTCGAGGGCGAGGGAAATCCCGCCACGATCTTCGCGTCCGGATTCAGGATGGATTCTCGCAGATACGCCTCATCGGCCACAACTGTCCGTCCATCGGCCAGCGTGACCTGACGGCCGAAGAGCCCGCGCAAGGAGGGTCCCAGCTCCTGACTCTCCTCACGGTGGCACGTGCCACACGCCAATTGCTGGAAGAGGCGCTCCCCTGCTTGCGCGAGCGATTCCTGACGCACTTCTCCTCCACTGCCCAGCCAATTCTGATAGTCAACCGGATCCATGACGATGACCCATCCGCCCATCTCCGAATGCTTCGTGCCACAATACTCCGCGCAGAAGAGGCGGTATCGCCCCGGCCGCGTCGCCTCGAACCACATTGTCGTATATCGGCCTGGCACAACGTCTTTCTTCACCCGGAAGTCAGGGATGTAGAAGCTGTGGATCACATCCTCGGTCGTCATCGTCAGCTTGATCGGACGCCCCGCCGGGACGTGCAACTCGTTGATCTCTCGCTGCCCCGTCGGATGCTGAATGTGCCACATCCACTGCTTCCCGACGACGTAGATCTCGAGGGCATCCGCGGGAGCGCCCCCGTACATCTTGAAATAAAGCACCGCTCCCCAGCCGAAGATCACGAGCACAAGTCCGAGAGGAATCACAATCCACGTGATCTCCAGGGCCAAGGAGCCACGCACCGGCGGCGGCACCTCGCTCTCCGAACGTCGCCGATACTTGATGGCGAAGACCGTGATCAAAATGAAGATGAGCGCGATGAAGAACAGACTCATGCCGACCAGGAACCCGTAAAGCGCATCCACCTCAGGAGCGAATGTGGAGGCGCGGTGGGGTAAGAGCGGCAGACCTCGCCACATGGTCCCCTCCTCCTCACGAGTGCTCCGCACGATCCTGAGACTCCGGCGGGGACTCCACTCGGCGCCCCAGCGACGTCCGCCGATCCCGACGGAACATCACCACCAGGAAGCCGCCCAAAACGAGCACTGTCGCCACACCGGCCAATCGAAGCACGTTCAGGATAACCAAGCTGTATCGTCCTTGCCTCGGATCATAGTGGTAACAGTAGAGCAGGATCTGGTCCACGGGCGAGCCGATCTTCCCCTGAGCAGCCTCGACGAGTCCCAGCCGCAAATCCCGAGGCGCATACTCGATGCCATAAAAATATCGCGCGATCCGTCCCTGCGGCGTGAGCACCATGATCCCGCTGGCATGCGCGAATTGCCCCGTCTCAGGGTCGAAGGCATAGCGGAATCCCACAGCCTCGGTCAACCGCCGAATAGCGGCTTCCTCTCCGGTCAGGAAGTGCCATCCACGCTCAGCTTCTGGGCGCCCATAGCTGCGCACGTATGTCTGCTTCTTGGCCGCCGCCAGCTCCGGCCCCTCGCGCGGGTCGAAGCTCACGGTCAGGACCGTGAACTCCTTCCCCGCCGTGAAGGAGAGCGCCCGCAGGCTGCGCAACAGCCCATTCAAGATGAGCGTGCAGAGCATGGGACACTCATAGTAGACGAGCGACAGGATGACGGGCTTCTCGCCGAAATAAGTGGCGAGCCGGACATCCTGCCCCTCTTCGTTGCGAAAGACCAGATCGAGAGGGACCGATGCGCCGAGCTTTTGATCAATGCCGACCTTCTGGAGAATGGGCGCCGGTTGACTCGAGGACGCCCCTTGAGCCCAAGCTTCTCGTCCCCTCGGAAGCCCCATCCTCATCCCCCCAATGAGGACCGCACTCAGTCCCACCCACACGGCTGCCTGCTGTCCGATCCCATAGCCTCTCACGGCATCCCTCCTCGGATTTCCCGCGCCGGACGACCAGAGGTCGCCGGAGATGCTCCCGAAGGAGCGCCTTGCTTCGTCTGAGCGTCCGAACGAACGGGCACCCCACGTTTCAACAGAAGCTCCATCGCGTGCTCGATAGGGATGCGCACCACGCCAGCTTCCCGATCAATCCATCCGTAGCTGCTCAATCGCTCCTCCTCCTTCTGGCGCACAGCTTGGAGATCTGCCTCCGGGGCGACCTGCAAGCGTGGTGGAGGCGGCAATACCCGCTCCTCGCGCAACGGAGAAGGTGACTCCCTCGCCTGCTCCGCACGCCTCTGGAAGTAAGCGAAACTTCCCCACATGAGCACCGCTGCGACGACGGTCAACGCCGCGAGCCCTACGACCAGAGCAGCGATCACTCGCGGGCTTACATCCCGCTTCTCATATCCCCTCTCTTCACTCATGCGCCGCTCTCACCTGCTGTACCCCGGGATCATAGACCGGAATGAACTCGTGTCGCTGCACCTCTCGCGCCCAGGCGGCGAGCCAAAGCCCACCGATGCCCACAAACGCCGCCGCGTTCGACCAGTGGGGACCGATGCCCCGCTCTTCGAACGCCGGCATGATGATCCAATACATGTCCGTGACACGCAGAATCAGGATCACACCGGCCAAGACCGCCAGCGCCTGCACGTTCCGCTTCACCGCGCGCGAGAGTAAGAGCAAAAACGGGATCGCGAAATGGAAGAGAATGAGCATCACCGCGACGATCTTCCATCCCCCGCGCGTCCGCCGCAGATACCACGGGATCTCCTCCGGCAGATTCCCCGACCAGATGATGAGAAACTGCGAGAACGCCACATATGCCCACAGCATCACGAACGCCAGCAACAGGTTCCCCAAATCGTGAAATGTCTCTTTCGTCGCCACCCTCGAAAGTGGTTCCGATCGCGAGAGTCCAGCGGCGACCAGAATCGCTGCAGCCAGCGCCGTGAGCGCTTGTCCGAGGATGAAGGCGATCCCGTAGATCGTCGAATACCAATGCGGCTCCAGCGACATGGCCCAATCCACGGCGGCAAAGGTAATCGTTCCCCCATAGAGAACGATCCCCGGCCCACTCAGCGCTCGCAGCCGACGACTCAACTGCGGATCTCCCACGCGATCCTGCTTGTATGACCACCGGGTCAGAAAATGCGCGATCCCAATCCACACGGCAAAATAGATCGCAGCGCGAAGAGAGAAAAATGGCACGTTCAAATATCGGCTCTTGTGCCGCAGGACCTCATCGGCGGCGACCGCCTCCGCATGCGTCCACTCGTAGAGGTGAGAGAGACCGAAGAAGAGGGGGAGAAAGAGCACCGCCATCATAGGGGTCGTCCGCATGCCTGCTTCTAAAATACGACGAATAGTCAATCCCCACCGACCTCCGGTCAGGTGGTGCAGCATCACTATCCCGCCCGAGCCAAGCGAGAGTCCCAACCAAAAGAGGAATCCGAAGAGATAGGACGGCCAGAAGTGCTCTCTCGCCACGAGAGCGCTCACCACACTCAGGATCATCCCCAAAACTCCCCCCCCCAGGGCGCGACGCGAGAGAACCTCAATCCTCCCCCTCACGTTCATTCTCTCTCCCCCATCAGGCGACGACGTTCGGCTGGCGGCACATCCTCGAGTGTCGCATGCTGACTGAGCTGCAGTGCGCGAATATAGGCGACGATGGCCCACCGATCCTCAGGCCGAATGCGCGACGCGTAGCTGTACATCGTCCCCAATCCATTGGTGATGACCTCGAAGAAATAGCCGACCGGAGCTTGCCGCAACCGATCCGTGTGAAAGGACGGTGGTGGTCGAAACCCCCGTTGTACGATCATCCCCTCCCCGTAACCGTCGCGCCCATGGCACGGAGCGCAGAAGATGTCGTAGCGCTCGCGCCCCCGCTCCAGAACCTCGCGCGTGAGAGGAAAGGGAAACGTCTCGGCGGGCCGACCGTTCACCTTCCCCGCATACAGATGCTCATCCGTCCGCGCATATCCGCGCGGCACTGTCCCCTCGACCACCGGCCGCGATGCTCGACCGTCTCTGAAGAAAGAACTTCCCGCCAGCGGCTTGTACTTCGGCTGATTGTGCATGTCCTGCCGACACGCACTCGCACCGAGCACGAGCAGAAGAAGAGAGAGCGTCCTCCATCGGACGCCCTTCCTGCTCACGGCTCTACCTCCCATACCCCGTCCGCTCCCAGCTCCTCCAAGAATCGCCGCGTCGCTTCCGGATCGAACTTCGGATCGCGCGCCTCGATCAGCAGGAAGAACCGATCGCGACTGGCTAGAGCGAACCTCGGCACATGGAAGACGGGATGATACGGCATCGGCAATCCATTCAACGCCAGCATCCCCAGCACGGCCGAGAGCGCGGCGAAGAAGATCGTCGTCTCGAAGACGATCGGAATGAACGCCGGCCAGCTATGGAACGGCTTCCCCCCGACGATGAGGGGATAGTCCACGACCTCGGCGTAATAGAGAAGCGCATAGCCGAGAGCGCCTCCAAAGAGTCCCCCGAGCAGCACGATCAACGGCAAGCGCGTGCGGTGAAAGCCGAGCGCCTCGGCCAAGCCCTCCACAGGAAAAGGCGTATACGCATCCATGCGCCGATATCCTGCGGCACGCGCCCGTCGTGCGGCTTCGAGCACTGCCTCCGGCGCATGGAATTCCGCCAGAAGTCCGTAGAGCTCCCGTCGCTCCGTCATCTTCCCCTTCCCTCCCCTTCACGATGACACCGGACGCGACGCCTCAGCCACTTCCGGCACGAGCGCGCGCATCTCGAAGATCGAGATCACCGGCAGCAGCCGGATGAACAGGAACATCAGGGTCAAGAAGAGTCCGATCGTGCCCAGAAACATCGTCCAATCAAAGACCGTCGGATAGTACATTCCCCACGCCGAGGGGAGAAAGTCCCGATGCAAGCTCGTCACGACGATGACGAACCGCTCCAACCACATCCCCACGTTCACCACCAGCGCGATCGCAAAGAGCGCCTTCACATTCTTCCGCACGCGCGAGGACCAGAGCGCTTGCACCACGCCCACGTTGCACACAAGTAGCGCCCAATAAATGGGCGCATACGGTCCCCGCATCCGATTCACGATCATGAAGCGCTCATACGGATTCCCGCTGTACCACGCCATGAAGGCTTCCATCATGTAGCCGTAGCCGACGATGAGCCCCGTCGCGAGCATGATCTTGGCCATGTTGTCCAGGTGCTTCAGTGTGATGAAATCCTCCAGCTCGTAGAACTTTCGGAGCGGAATTGCCAAGGTCATCACCATGGCGAATCCGGAGTAGATCGCCCCCGCGACGAAATACGGCGGGAAGATCGTCGCATGCCATCCCGGCAGGATCGAGATGGCGAAGTCGAAGCTCACGACGGTATGCACGGAGACGACCAACGGCGTCGCCAAACCCGCCAGCAGCCAATAGGCCGTCTCGTACCGATGCCAATGGAGCGCTGATCCGCGCCATCCCATGGCGAGGAATCCGTACAGGAGACGCCAGAACCGTCGCCGCGCTCGATCCCGCAGTGTCGCCAAATCCGGGATCAGCCCCATGAACCAAAATAGGAAGGAGACTGTCGCATAGGTCGTGATGGCGAAGACGTCCCAGACGAGCGGACTGCGCGGCTGCGGCCACACGCCCATCGTGTTCGGGTACGGCAAGAGCCAGTAGAAGAGCCACGGCCGCCCCATGTGCAATAACGGATACAGACCGGCGCACGCGACAGCGAAGAGCGTCATCGCCTCAGCGAACCGGTTGATCGACGTGCGCCAGGGCTGCCGCAGCAGCAGCAAGATCGCCGAGATCAGCGTTCCCGCATGTCCGATCCCGATCCACCAGACGAAATTGATGATGTCGAATCCCCATCCGACCGGAACCGTCACTCCCCAGATGCCCACGCCCGTCGCCAGCAGATACGCGGCCGTGAACAGCAACAGCCCGAGCAGCAGGAAGGCGATCGTAAAGCCCAAGAACCATCCGCGCGGCGTGCGCCGCGTGAGCACCAACGCGCTGATCTTATCCGTGATCGAAGCATACGTATGCCCGGGCGCCAGAATCGCTGTTCGCGGATCAAACGGCGTCGCGACCTCTACCGCCCGGCGCGTCTCCTCACTCATGTGGCCGCTCCTCCCCGAGAATAGCCCTCACGTCGGGATTCGGATTCCGCACTCGCGCCAGATACGTCGTGCGCGGTCGCGTGTTCAGTTCCGTCAAAATCCCATAGTTGAGGGCATGCGCCTTCAATCGCGCCACGCGACTCTGAGGATCGTTCAGGTTCCCGAAGACGATCGCTTCGGTCGGACACGCTTGCTGACACGCCGTCATAACCTCTCCTTCCCGAATCTCCCGACCCTGATTCTTCGCCTCAATGCGCGCCGCGTTGATGCGTTGCACGCAATAGGTGCACTTCTCCATGACCCCCCGACTGCGCACGGTCACATCGGGATTCCGCTGCATCTTCAGCGTCTCCGTCTCCCAATCCGCATAGAGCCGGAAATTGAACCGGCGCACCTTGTACGGACAGTTGTTCGAACAATATCGCGTGCCCACGCACCGATTGTAGGTCATCTGGTTCAAACCCTCATGGCTGTGCACGGTCGCTCCCGTCGGACACACGACTTCGCACGGCGCTTGATCGCAATGCATGCAGAGGACGGGTTGATGATAGATGTCGGGATTCTCCAGATCGCGCCCCTCGAAATAGCGATCAATGCGAATCCAATGCATCTCGCGCCCGATCTTCACCTCGCGCTTCCCGACGACGGGGATGTTGTTCTCAGCCTGACAGGCGATGACACAGGCGTTGCACCCCAGACACGCGTTCAGATCAATGACCATGCCCCAGGAATATCCCTCGTAGCGATGCGGGGGATAGAGCGTCAGCTCGTCAGGAGGATCCTCCCCCAACTCGCGCGCGAACATCGGATTGGCCTGATACTCATCGAGCGTCGCCACGCGCACCAAGTGTCGGCCCGCCATACTGTGATGGTCCTGCGTGCTCACCAGTGTATGCCGACGATCGGTCCGTCGAATCTCGATCCCCTCGATGACCCATGGCGCTTCCGACAGGCGCAGGCGATAGGCGTTGAAGCCCAGATGCGATCCCACACGCCCGGCGCGCCATCGCCCATAGCCGAGGTGCACAGTCACGGTCTCCGGCGCTTGCCCCGGCAGAATCCACACCGGAGCGAGCACGCTCCGATCCCCATGGCGCAGCTCGACGACATCTCCATTCCTGACCCCAAGCCGCTCCGCCATCGCCGGAGCCAGAAGCGCCGCATTGTCCCACACAAGCTTGGTGAGCGGCTTGGGCAGCTCTTGCAACCACCCGTTGTTCGCAAACCGTCCATCCCACACGGTCGGATCCGGGCGGAAGACGAGTTCCACCCCTTCGGATGCCCTCGGTGGCTGCGTGGCCAGCTCGGCCGCAATCGCTTCCCATCGCACTGAGACGGAGATCGGCGGAAGACTCGTCCCCGGGATCATCCCCTCATGCAAGACCGTGCGCCAGAACGTCTCGAAATCGGCGAACCCCTCCACGCGCCCTGCTTCAAACTGCTGCTTCCAGTACTCGCGCACGATCTCATAACCGGAACGCTCCGCCTGACCCAGCATCGCCGCCATGACCTCATGCACCGAGTGCGTTCCATACAGGGGCGCAATAAGCGGCTGCAGGATGGTGACCGTTCCATCCCCAGCGCGTCCATCGCTCCACGCTTCCAGGAAATGGCTCTCGGGCAGATGCCAATGGCAGAGCGATGCCGTCTCATCCTCATACAGCCCCAGATGCACGCGCAAACGCACGCGATTCATACGCTCGGCGAACTGGAGATCCGCCGGAGCCGTATAGACCGGATTCGCTCCCAGAATGAGCAGCGTGTCCACGCGCCCCGCCTCCATCTCTTCGACCAGCTCCCGCAGCGACGCCATGTGTTCGACCGGCTCGGCCTCCACCGGATCCGTGTAGATGACCGTCCGCCCGATGTTCCCCAACGCTTCATTCATCGCATGCGCGAGCGCATGGACCTGCGGCGGCTGCTCCTCTCCGACTAGGACGAGGCTCTTCCCTCGATGCTCGACGAGGTCGCGCGCGATTGCGTCCAGAATGCGAAGGTCAAGGGGCACCGACGCCCCCTCCGGCTCCGGCACGGGCAGTCCCACTCGCCGCGCCAGAGCTCGCGCAACCCCCTCGATCTGACTCGCCTTCACCGGGAACCGATGATCGGCTACTGCCCCTGTCAGCGAGGGCGTGCTCTCGAATACATAGAGCCGATTCCACGCCGCCACATCCGTCTCCGCACGCCGCCGCGCCATGAACTCACGCGCACACCGGAGACGCTCCGGTCCCGACGTCAGGAAATCTGCCTCTAGCGAGAGCACGACGCGCGCTTCTCCGAACCGAGGATGTGCCTCCACAGGACGTCCAAAGGCCAATCGCGCCCCTGCCTTCGAATGATCGCGCACGATCGGCTCGTACACATGCCACCGAGCCTCGGGGAAGAGCTGGAGCAGTTGCCGTATTTGCTCCGCAAGCGTCGGCGAAGTCACCGTCTCAGTGAGAATCCGCAGGCCAGCCCCACGCGTCGCCTGCCATCGCTCGCGCTCCACGGCCAGTGTTCCCCAAAACGCCGCCCACGTGCTGATCCCCCCGCGATATATGACGACCTGCGAGCGATCCGGATCGTAGAGCGTCAACACCGACGCCTGCGCGAAGACATCCGTCCCCCCCAAACTCGCCGGATGCTGCGGATTCCCCTCGATCTTCGTCGGCCGCCCCATGTGACTCTCCACTAAAAGACCGATCGCGAACCCGCCCAATGGCATCGCCGTCGCGTAGAAGAGCGGCCGACCGGGAATGATCTCCTCCGGCGCTCGCGTATAGGGGAAAATCTGCTCGGTCGGCTGCCGCGTACACGCTGACGACAGCCCTGCGAGCGCCAACGACGCTCCCATCAGCTTCAAGAACGTGCGCCGATCCACTTCCGTCGGAGCCGACGTCGGAAACTCGCTCTCCAGAAACGCGACAAACTCCGGATCCTCTGCCAGCTCCTCCAAGCTCCGCCAAAAGACCCGACCGCGTCGCTCGGCCAAACGCTCCCGAAGCGTCGCCAGGTCCCACGATGTCTGTCGCCTCTGCACGCCCCTTTCCCTCACCGATGACATACGGAACAATCCGTCAGCTTCTCCGGCCGATCAATCGCATACTCTCGAACCAGTCGCCGCCCCAGCTCTCGCTGATCCTCATGCGGTGTCCAATCCGTGCGAAAGACGTATTCGCGCGGGCGAATGTACAGCTCCGGTTGCCGATGGCACGACAAACACCACTCCATGTGCAACGTGCTCGACTTCCACACAAGCGGCATTTCATCCACCGGTCCATGACAGGTCACGCACGCTACGCCTTTCTTCACGTGGATCGAATGATCGAAGTAGACGAAGTCCGGCAGATCGTAAACGCGCGTCCATGGAATCGGCCGATCCGTGCGCCAGCTCTCGCGCACCAGTTCCAGCATCGGACTCGTGGCATGAATCTGCGAGTGACATGTCATGCATGTCTCCGTCGAAGGAATACCCGCAAAGCGACTCTCCTCGACCGACGTGTGACAGTAGCGACAGTCAATGCCGAGCTGCTTCACATGGTGCTTGTGGCTGAACGGAACGGGTTGCTCCCGCGCCACTCCTACCTGCGTCACATAAGGAGATCGGTTGAGCGCAGCTAAGACCCATGTCGCCGCCGCAATGAGGAACACCGACCCCAGAATGCTCACCTTCGCAATGACGTTCGTGCTGCGATGGAAGATCTGCGCCATACCGATTAAATATCGCGCGGAATCCCGCTGATATACCTTCGCGTCGAGAGTTTCATGAGTCGCTCCGCCCTTCCGACAAATTAAATCAAGTTTTACACGAGCACTCCCGAACCTGTCAAGTTGCCCGACGTGGAGCGCACATCAGGATCAGGGTATCTGATCGAGGCTCTCTCTCAGGCTCTGGCCCATGCAGTCTCTCGTAGACGCAGATGATCCACACAAGGAGGCGTTCACCTTACGACTCGCATCCTGGGGTTATGAATGATCCATCGAAATCCGACAGCGGATCGCTGGACAGAAAGAGGATGACATGCTATCCTTGCGCCTGGGTGCTCAGGGGTGCACCCGTAGCTCAGTTGGATAGAGCGTCGGACTACGAATCCGAAGGTCGCAGGTTCAAGTCCTGCCGGGTGCACCACAAGCCCGCGCACGCGGGCGCCCGGAATTAGCTTCGGGTGAGCGCGAGCGAACCCTAGGACGGTGAGATGCCCCCAACCGCAAGTGAGCCCGCGCGAGCGGGCGACCGAACGTAGCCTAGGGTGAGCGTGAGCGAACCCGGTTGAGATGATCTGCCCAACCGCAACAAAGCCCGCGCACGCGGGCGTCCGAAATTAGCCTAGGGTGAGCGAAGCGAACCCTAGGACACGGTGGGCCACAAAAACCCACCCAAGCCCCCGAAGGGGGCGGCCCTCTCGGTCGGGGGAATGCCAAACGCGCTCACACCCAGAGGGGTGAGTTC
>Ga0197143_1000351_pt1 | contig 53751 bp, 51 predicted proteins | sample GBS70_MetaG_FD_148603 | JGI IMG/M metagenome (GOLD analysis project Ga0197143, IMG submission 148603) | Sediment microbial communities from Great Boiling Springs, Gerlach, Nevada, United States - GBS 70_MetaG | ecosystem: Environmental > Aquatic > Thermal springs > Hot (42-90C) > Sediment... | reverse complement strand
GCCGAGGCCCTGGAGGGGCTGCGCATCAGCTTCTTCCCCGACATCGATGTCCCGCCGGAGCCGCTGGACGCCGGGGCGGAGCAGGGCCGCTTCGAGGAGATGGAGGAGAACGAGGAGGAGTAGGCCCCCATGGCTGAGGGAGAGGCGGGAGGGCTGCGGGACTACCCCTGGCAGCACTCCTACGGCCCGGCCGACCGCCCCCTGGAGTCCTTCTACCTGCCGGCCCTCTCCCGGGCTGTGCGCTACGACCGCATCGCCGGCTTCTTCTCCTCCTACGCCCTGGCCGTGGCCGCCCAGGGGGTGGCACGGCTGGTGGCCCGGGGGGGCCGCATGCGCCTGTTGGTGGGCGCCCAGCTCTCGCCCGAGGACGTGGAGGCGGTGTTGCGGGGCGTCTCCCTCCAGGAGCGGCTGGCGAGCAAGTTCCTGGACCTGCTGCGGGACCCCCAGGCCCTGGCCGATGCCCTGGTGAGGCAGCGGCTGCAGGTCCTGGCCTGGCTGGTGGCCCAGGGCCGGCTGGAGATACGGGTGGTGGTGGAGGCCGACCCCTACACCAGGCAGCCCCTGGCCTCGGGCGGCTACTTCCACGCCAAGGGGGGCGTGCTGTGGGACGAGCGGGGCGACGGCATCGCCTTCTCCGGCAGCATCAACGAGACGGCCACCGCCTGGCGCTACAACTACGAGAGCTTCCACGTCTTCTGCTCCTGGCGAGAGCCGGAGCACTTCCGCCACGAGGCGGAGCGGTTCGAGCGGCTGTGGGAGGACGCCGAGGCTGGCTGGCTGACGGTGCCGCTGCCCGAGGCCGTGCGCCGGGAGCTGGTGCGGCTGGCCCCCGCCGAGCCGCCACTGGAGGAGCCCTCCCTGCTGCCCGCCAGCGAGGGGGATGCCAGGCTGCGCTGGCTGGCCCAGTTCGTCCGCGACGCTCCCTACCTGGTGCACAAGGGCTGGCGGGTGGGGGTGGAGACGGCGCCCGTCAGGCCCTTCCCCCACCAGCGGATGGTGGCCTACGACGTCCTGGACCGTTTCCCCTGTCGGCGTCTGCTGGCGGACGAGGTGGGGCTTGGGAAGACCATCGAGGCCGGCTTCGTCCTCCGGTCGCTGCTCCTCTCGGGTTGGGTCAGGCGCTGCCTTATCCTGGTGCCCAGGAGCCTGGCCCGGCAGTGGCAGGAGGAGCTGCGGGAGCGCTTCGGCATCGACGCCCCCTTCTACGATGGGTCGCGGTTCGTCTGGTTCGGCTACCCCCAGGACTGCTACCAGGACGTGCCCGAGGAAGGGCCGTGGCAGGCCCACCCGGTGGTCATCGCCTCGGCCCAGATGGTCAGGCGGCAAGAGAGGGCGCGGGCACTGCTGGAGGCCCCCCCTTGGGACCTGGTCATCGTGGACGAAGCCCATCACGCCCGCCGCCGCGACTTCCTGGACCTGCAGCGCTACCGCCCTAACCGGCTGCTCCAGCTCCTGGAACAGCTGAAGGAGCGGACCAGGGGGCTATTGCTCCTGACGGCCACCCCCATGCAGGTCCACCCGGTGGAGGTCTGGGACCTGCTGCGGCTGCTAGGGATGCCCGGCCGCTGGCAACATGACCAGCAGAGCTTCCTGGCCTATTTCCAGGAGCTGCGCAAGCCCTTGCCCGAGGAGATGGACTGGGGCGCTCTACTTCCCCTCTTCCGGGAGGCGGTGGAGGCCTGGGGATGGGATCGGCGCTGGGAACGGCAGGCGAAGGATGAGATTGGGCCGGTGGGAGTCCAGCGCATCAAGGGCCTCGTCTTGAGCGGCAGCGCCAAGGTTGTGCACACGCTTGACGAAGGGGAGAAGCGGTGGCTCCTGGAGGCGCTGCGGCGCCACTCGCCGGTGGGCAGGCTCATGTACCGGCACACCAGGAGCCTCCTGCGGGAGTACCACCGCAGGGGGCTAATACAAGAGCACCTCCCTGTGCGGAGGCCAGAACCGGTCTGGCTGGAGATGACTGAGGAAGAGCGGGAGCTCTACCAGAGGACGGAGGCATATGTCTCGAAGTACTACCAAAGATACGAGCGGGCCAAGAAGGGGCTGGGCTTCGTCATGCGGGTCTACCGGCAGCGCCTCACCAGCAGCCTCTATGCCCTGAGGAAGAGCCTGGAGAAGAGGCGGGAGTTCCTGCTGGGCCGGTGGCAGGACGAAGAGCGCCCCCTGGGCCTGGAGGAAGAGGACATCGAGGAAGCCGACCTGGACGAGGACGTCCTGGAGGGGCTTGAGCGCCCCCCGCGGTGGGAGGAGGAGGTGCGGGAGCTGGACAGCCTGCTGCAGCATCTTGATCAGGTCGCCGATGAGACGAAGCCGGCCGCCCTGGAGCGGGCGCTGCAGCAGATGCTGGGGCGGTTCGACCAGGTCCTGGTTTTCACCCAATACACCGATACCCTGGACTTCCTGCGCGAGAGGCTCCGCCCTGCCTTCGGGTCGCGCCTGGGGTGCTACTCGGGCAGGGGAGGGGAGGTCTGGGACAGCGAGGCCGGGGGATGGGTGAAGGTGAGCAAGGCAGATGTCCAGCAGCTTTTCGAGCGAGGAGACCTGAAGGTGCTCCTGTGCACCGAGGCGGCCGGCGAGGGGCTCAACCTCCAGAACTGCGGCGCCATCATCAACTACGACATGCCCTGGAACCCCATGAAGGTGGAGCAGAGGATCGGGCGCGTCGACCGGCTGGGGCAGCAGCGCCGCGAGGTGGTGGTGCTGCACTTCTTCTACAAGGGCACGGTCGAGGCTCAGATCTACGGGGCCCTATCGCGCCGCATCGGCTGGTTCGAGACGGTCGTCGGCGAGCTGCAGCCCATCCTGCAACGGGCCTATGTCGCCATCCAGCGAGTGGCCATGGAGAGGCCGGAGGGGCGGGATGCGCTGCTGGAGGCGGAGCTGCAGGCCCTGGACGCCGAAGAGGAGTTGCCCAAGTTGGAGGGGTGGCAAGGTCACCTCGAGGAGGCCCGGCCCGATGCGCCCCTCACCTCCGACCAGCTCGCCGCTCTCTTACATGGGGTTGCTGGCGTTGTGGCCGACGAAGAGGGACTAAGGTGCATCCCCTACGACCAGGCGGCTGCGCCCAGGCCGGCAAACCTGCCCCCACCACCGGTCCGGCCTGACTTAGTGCGTCTGGAGCGGACGGAGAACGGGGTGCGCTGGGTGGGCTACTACCGCTTCCGTGGCGGCTCCTGGGAGCCGGTGCCCACCATCAGGCGCCTGGCTGATGCGCTGGAGGGACCATCGCCGGAAGGCCCCATCGATGTCAGCCTGGCCCAACAGCAGTTCGAGATGGACCTGCGCCATGCCTCCACCCGGCAATTGAGCTAGCTCACCGTCTGGCCTCGGATGCCTTATGCGAATTCGACCAGAGGGGTAACGATGGTGTGGGCGAGGATGGTAGCAGCGATTCGGGCCGGGAGCCCCCAGAAGCTCTCGGCCTTATGGGGGGCAAGGCCCAGCTGCTCCGTGAGCTGTGCCACCGTCGTCTTGATGCGGCCTCTCAGCTTGGCTAGGGGCCGCAGCAGGCCCCTGGGCAGGCGGCGCTGCTCCTCTTCCCCCGGCAACAAGCACTGCCCTCCTCCCTGCCTCCCCAGCAAGGGCCCCCTGGGACAGCCATCGGTTTAACTCCTCTCACCGCTCCTGGGGTATGCGCCGCACCCGGTAGTGGAGGGTGCTGTGCGCCATACCTTCGCCACACGGCTTCTTCGCGCCACGTATGCGCCGCACCCGGTAGTGGAGGGTGCTGGTTCGGGCACCCGGGGCAGGAGCTGGCGGGAGGTGGACCCCAGCTGGCGCCAGGAGAGGCCATGCAGCTGCCCCAGGGCCCACAGGGCCAGCACCAGCCCCTCGCTGTAGGTGGGGCGACGGTCCCGCCCACGGGGCTGCGGGCGCTGGGCCACACAACGTAGGCGATCCACAGGACTACCATCACAAAAATTCCCACACCCCATCCCAACTCTCCAAAGACGCCTCCAGCGAACAAGGGAATAATGAGGTCAAAGATGAATGCGCCCAGACGCCTTGCTGGCGACGCCAGGCGTCCTACCGTCGGGTCCGATACGTTGGTGTGGCAAATGGTGCACCATCGACGCCCTGCAGGCACCTCCTGTCCACATGTCGTACACGAAGCCATCTCAATCCTCCCGGCTACATGCTTGGCTGTGCGCCGTGTTCTAGCGCACCTTCGCAGACCCCCGCAAGGGGTGTGTGCTCGTTCACATGTGGGGCGCCGGGTGGGGGATAGATGGTAAGAGAAGAGGGGGACAGCCTTCTGGGTGACTAAAGCCCACAGAAGAGGTGGCCCCCGAGGCGGGTAGTGGGACTATCCAGCATGATATAGAAGGCGATCCTGATGTAGAGGGCGGTCCTGACCCACCTGCGTCCCAGAGAAGGTTATGGCCGGCTGGGGTGACGTTGGATTGGCCAAATAGGCTGGTGGTGCCGCGGGAGAAGTCCCCCATCCTGATGCCTTCAAGAGGACCCTGGCTTGTCCTTAAGGGCGAGGAGCTATAACATGTCTGCCGCTATGGATGATCCGCGCCCTGCCCAGCCTCATCTGGCCACCGCCTCCATCACCCTGCGAGAGAAGGTGGCCGCTGGGCGCTTCGTGGTGTGTGTGGAGGTGGACCCGCCCCACGGCCTTGATCCGCGACGAGGCATAAGGGCTGCTGCCCTTATGAAGGAGGCAGGGGCCGATGCCATCAATGTGGGGGATAGCCCCACGGCCCGGGTGCGCATGAGCCCGTGGGCCTTCTGCCTCCTCCTGCAGCGGGAGCTTGGGGTGGAAACCGTCATGCACTACACCACCCGCGACCGCAACGCCATGGCCATCCATTCGGACATGGTGGGGGTGCACGTCCTGGGCATCCGCAACGTCCTTTGCCTGCGGGGCGACCCTCCAGAGCTGGGGGGATACAAGGATGTGGTGGGAGTGTGGGACGTAAGCGCAGTGGGGCTCATTCGTATCCTCTCCCTGTTGAATCAGGGGCTGGACTGGACAGGGCGACCCATCGGCCGTCCGGCCTCCTTCTTCATCGGCGCTGCCTGTAACCCCAATGCCGATCCCCTGGGGCCTGAGATAAGGCTCATGCGGCGAAAGGTGGAGGCGGGGGCCCACTTCTTCGTGACCCAGAACGTGTTCGACCTAGGGCGGTTGGAGCGCTTCCTAGAGGAGGCATCGCGCTTTCAGCGTCCCCTTATCGTAGGTATCCTTCCCCTCCACAGCTATGAGCATGCCGAGCGCCTACATCGGGAGGTGCCGGGCATGTTCATACCCGATGAGGTGCGGGAGCGGCTGCGACGGGCTGGCCCGCGCGCCCAAGAGGAGGGGAAGGCCATCGCCCGTTATATCTTGGAGGCCTGCCGGGCCCGCGCCGCCGGCGTATACCTGGTGCCCACCTACGGCAACTTCGAGCTGGTGGCTGAGCTGGTGGCCGAGGCCAAGGCCTAGGCTGCTGCCATCTGGCCCCCCCAGAGAGAGGGCTGATGCCCCATCCCCTCATGTCGCCACAGGGCCTTGGTCACCTCCCTGCCGGCGGCGTACCGACCGTCCATCAGGAGGAAGGGAGCGGCCCTGGTGGTGGCCACCCCTAGGGCCTTGAGGGCCTCCAGGTGGCGGATGCGCTCCCTGCGCCGCGCCTCTATGATGCGGCGGGCGCTCTGGGGGCCGATGCCCGGGACCCGTAGCAGCTCCTGATAGGGGGCGGTGTTAACCTCCAGGGGGAAGTGCTCAGGGTGGCGCAGGGCCCAGGCCATCTTAGGGTCCACCTCCTGGGGCAGGGAGCCGTCCTCTGTGAAAGGGAGCTCCTCCAGTCGGAAGCCATAGAAACGTAGGAGCCAGTCGGCCTGGTAAAGGCGGTGCTCCCGTACTTTGGGGGTGGGCGGAGCAAGCACCTCCCCGCACACGGGCCTGTAGGCCGAGTAGTAGACGCGGCGCAGGCCCAGCTCCCTATACAGCCAGTGGGCCGTGCGCAGGATATCCAAGTCCGTCTCCCCCGCGGCTCCCACCACCAGCTGCGTGATCTGGCCAGCAGACAGGAGCCGGGGCTGACGCTGGACGAGGCGGTGCACCTCCTGCATAGGAGCTAGGAGATGGCGCCGGAAGTCCTTGCTGGGGGCGATCCTCGCCAAGTGCTGAGGTGTGGGTGCTTCGAGATTGATGCTCACCCGGCTGGCCAGCTCCACCGCCCTCCGGATGTAGTCCGGCGGCTGGCCAGGCATGATCTTCAGGTGAATGTAGCCTCGGAACTTGTAGCGCTCACGCAGGATCTCCGCCGTCTCTATAAGCTTCTCGGCGGTGCGGGCCGGCCCTCCCGCCACTCCCGAGCTGAGGAAGATGCCCCGCACCAGGCCCCTCTCATACATCTGCACAAATGTCTTCGCCAGCTCATCAGGGCGGAAGGAGGCGCGGCGTGTCTGGCGATGGCAGTTGATGGCGCAGTACCGGCAGTCCAGCTCGCACACGTTGGTGCGCAGAACTCGCAGGATGGGCACCCTCCTCCCACCGGCTGCCGCCCAGTAGATGCCGGCCGCCCCCGGCGCCTGGTTCATCTGGGGCGAGTGGGGTGCTGCGGGCCGCTGCCCCACCTCGTCCACATCCTCCGTCCCCCCAAGGATGCGCAGCCTCTCCTCCAATTCCAACCCCATCTCGAACTTTTATTCTACATCCAATGGGGACGACAGGTAAGGGGGGGATGGCAAGGCGTTTGGGGATGAGGTGTTAATCAGCAGAGAAGCGCCAAACCACAATTGGAGCGGGCGACGGGACTCGAACCCGCGACCCTCTGCTTGGGAAGCAGATGCTCTACCTCTGAGCTACGCCCGCTCCCGCTCGGGCGGGGACCCAACCCGCCACTCAAGCATTCTATGCATCCCGACCCTGCCTTGTCAACGAGGGGGAGGGGCGGGCCGCCAGCCACAGGAGGATGGCCAAGGCCAGGAAGGCCGTGCCCAAGGCGCTGAGAATCAGGGAACTACGGACCAGCACCGTGACCGCCTCCACGCCCACCTGCAACAACTGCCCCGCGAAGGAGCTTGCTTTCCCTTGCAAGACCTCCAGGCCGAAGCGGGCCCCGAGGCTCAACACCAGCAACGGCACCCCTGTAGCTGCCCAGATGGCCCCAAGGCAGGCCAGCTTGCCCCATGGGGGTGAGCGCAGCAGGGGAAGGGCTACAGTTCCCAAGAAGGCCAGGCCAAGCGACGCGGCCAAGGCCGTGGCCGCCCAATGGGATTCGTCGCCTATGAGACCTAACCCCTGCCTAATGGCGCCTGGCAGAGATAAGGCCGCCACCTCCGCCTCCTCCCCTTCCGTAGCCAGGACGCCAAGCCCGTGGCGATAGACCCGTTCCGAGGCCTCCGCCACCAGGAGGGAGCGCAGGCCCTCTCCCGCAAGGGCTGCGGCCTCCTGCCGGTCCACCTCTACCCTTATGGGGAAGTCGGGGACAACGACGACGGGCGTATCCTCCTCCTGGGCCACCCGATGTAGGGCCTCCTCCAGGTAGGGCAGGGCGGCGTCCAAATCCAGGATGGCAACCAGCGCTCGGGACAGGAGGGCCTTGCCGGGCCCAGGGGCGGTGAGCTGGGCAACAGTGAACGCCGAGAAGAAGGCCATGAACAGAACCCACGCCCCCACCAGTAGGGCCGACATCGACCAGGGCCTCACCTCTTCCCCCTCAGAGGGTGTCCACCACCATGGTGCCGGAGATCAAGTCGGGAAGGCCGCGCCGTCTCTCGTCCCAGAGGGCGGGCAGGAACCCCATCCCCAGGAAGATGAGGGAGATGACATACACCAGGTAGCGCACCACGGCCCGCCAGAGCCCTGGTGACCCCCCATCTTCCCTGACCACCCTGATGTGGACAGCCCGTTGCCCAAGGGTCTGGCCGCCCCAGGCCCAGAGCAAGACGTGATATAGGGGCACGAAGGCTACCCATGACACGGCCAGGGCCACCGCCGTCCACACCGCCCCCTCCGAGTCCTTCTGCCCGCCATCGGTGCGCAAGAGCAGCTGGAAGAGGCCAATGGTCACCAGGGCCATAAGGCAGGAGAGGAGGGCTAGCACGTCCAGGACAAAGGCCACCAAGCGAAGGCCAAGGCCAGCGGGGCGCAAGCTCAGAGGGGTGACAGGACCGACTCCTTGCATGGGTCGACACTACATCATACCACCGGTCCTAGCCACGGGCCAGGAGGGCGGCCACCAGGTGCCAGAGGACGGCTGGCTGCCCTAGGGCCGCCCCTAGGAGGGAGGGCAGGGCATGTCGGGCCAGGGCCAACAGGGCCTTGGAGGGATAATCGATGTCGGCCCGCTGGGTGGCCAGGGCCTGCAGGCCTGGGCGGGCGAGGGTCCGCACCAGGGCCGCCAGCCTGGGAGTATCGAGGCAGAGGCCGGCGCGCCGCAGGTGCCAGGAACGGGCCAGCTCCCTCCCCAGACGACGCCGCCACTCCCTCTCATACCAGGCCAGGGAGGGCGCCGATAGATCGTCCCGCTGGAAGGCTCGCCAGGCCGCCTCGGTACACAAGGAGGCGGCCACCAGGCTGGGGTATATGCCGCCCCCTGAGAAGGGCTTCACCTGGCCGGCGGCGTCGCCCACCAGGAGGACGTGATGGCCGTAGGTGCGGGGGGCGGGGGTGAGGGGTATGGCCCCACCGTAGAACCTTACCTCCCGCACCGGCCCGAAGGGGGCTAAGGGCCCCTCCTTAAAGGCCCGGTAGAGCTCAATGGGCGTCCCCTGCCCCATCAGGCAGCCGATGCCTAAGCGGGCCATCCCGGGGCCGCTGGGGATGGCCCAGGCGAACCAGCCTGGGGCCAGGCGCGGGCCGACGAATACGTATACGTAGTCTTCCCTGGGCAAGGAGATACGGGCCTCCACACCCAACGCCAGGACCTTCTCCCGGGGGCGTGGCAGGCCCAAGGACGTGGCTACACGGGAGTGGACGCCATCGGCGCCCACCAATAGGCGGACGTCGGCCCGCACGAGATGGCCGTCCCTCTGCAGATGGAGGCGGAGGCCGCCGCGGATGGGCTCGGCAGCCAGAAAGCGGGCCCGCACGGGCTCCGCGCCCGCCTCATAGGCCTGGCGCGCCAAGGCCCGATCCCAGGCCACACGGTCGATGGCCAGGGCCCGCACCTCTTGGCTGCCCAGGGCCAGGGAAGTGCCGTCCTCCAGGTGGAGGACGGCGCCCCTGAGGCGGTTACAGACCAGCCCCTCATCTGCCATCTCCCCCATCTCCCAGGTGCGGGGGGAGATGAGGCCTGAGCAATGGGAGGGGATGCCCACCTCCCGGTGCTCCTCTATAAGCAGGACCCGCAGGCCATAGCGGGCTAGTTGGCGGGCGGTGCGGGAGCCTGCCGGGCCAGCGCCCACTACGGCCACGTCGGCCAGGAACCGAGACACAGCCATGACCTCACTTGATGGCTAAGGCGTTGGGCGGTGACCCCACACCTCCCACCAGGTGCAGAGGTGCAGACGTGAGGAGGAAATCGTAAGTGCCGTCCTGGGCGCAGTCGGCGGCCAACTCCTCTAGGTACCAGAGCTCCCCTATGGGCATCCCCAGATAGGGGATGAGGAAATAATGGAGGAAGCCCGTCTCCTGTTTAGGGGGCCAGGCCTCCAGGGCGGGGTTGTCGGCGGCCACCGCCGCTATCCGCCGGTCCCAAAGGAAGCGGGCCATCTCCTCGGCAGGGCCCAGGCCCGGCGAGGGAGGTCCTCCGGCGTGGGCCAACGTCTCCCGTTCCTCCTGGGGGAGCTGCAGGTACCACCCCAGCCAGCCCGTGCGCACCAGTAGTATATCGGCAGGGCGGAGCTCCACTCCTTGGGCACGGGCGCAGGCCTCCAGGTCGGTGGGGGTGATGATGGTGGAGCTCGTGGGGTCCAGGGGGCGGCCCTGGGCCTCCCAGTGGCGGGCCACGTCCAACAGCACACCTCTGCCCACGATGCCCCGGCGTGCCCAATGCTCGATGCCCAATGGGCCACCTCCAGGCACCACCTCTTCGGCTGGCACGCCATTGTAGAAGCCGTAGCGGGGGTGGCGGATGTGCCTCAGGCCGTCCCACTGGCTGGATGCCTGGAGCCAAAAGCTCTCAAGATAGTCGTCGCGGCCTACCCCTCCCAGGTCCAGCAGGTGGTGACGCAGGCGCTGACGCCCATAGAGGGGAGGGTCTGGGAGATGAAGGGGGAGATTGAGGGGGAAGACCTTCCCCTGACGCACCAGGCGGGCGGCCTCCAACACTTTCTGGGGGACGAGGAGGTTGACAGTGCCCAGCTGGTCGTCGTCGCCGAAGACGCCCCAGGCAGCGCCCTTAGGGGCATCGGCCCGCAGGGGCAGCTCGTCGTAGCGAGGCAGGCGGTGCAGGTCCATCTACCACCTCCTAGGGGAAGAACTTGAAGGTGCGCATCCCTTGCGGAGGCAGGAATGTCTCTAGCCACCCCTCCATAAGCTCTAGCTTGGGCCCCTGGGCCTCCTCGTTGAGGTTGACCTCCTGGGCCCACCTGGCGGGGGCGGCCAGGCGCAGGCGGGCCGGTAGGGAGCGGTAGGTGGGATTGTATATCCTGACGACGACGCCGTCGTCGTCCTCTGCCGGCTTTATGGCCGAGACCATGACCTGGGCCGGCTCCACTTCCAGGAGGGAGGCCGATGAAGGCAACACCCCCTCCCCCCGCTGTAGGGAGACCGCCCGCAAGGGGCGCAGGAAGTAGTAGGCCTGGGACATGGCGTCCTCCCAGGAGCCCTGATAGGGGATGAGAGAGTAATGGAACCGCCATCGCCCCAGCATCTGGGCGCCAGGTGTGGGCAGGAGGGGGCCCGCGGGGCCGCGGCGCCAGGGATAGAGCTCGGGGCGGGAGAGCCATCCCACGCACCGCAAAAGGGTGAGGGCCAGGGTGATGGTGCCGTCGGGCCCTCGTAACGCCTCATACTCGGGCAGGCCCCGGTTGGCCAGGAGGATGCCCGTGCCCTCTTCCTCCACACCGCAGAAGGCCTTCTGGGGCTGGGTTCCTACAGGCATCTCGAAGTCTGAGGGGGAGAAGGGGCGGGGGTCCGGGGGGCGGCACACCGGCCCCAGGTGCTGATCGGCCAGGACGTGCTTCGACCGGAGCCCTGTGGGAAAGAGGACCCGCAGGCGGTGGTCGCGGGCGTGGTTCTCCACCTCCGTCTCGAAATCGATGCGGGGGACATCAGCGTATAGGTGTATGCGGGTGGTGATGGGGCAGGGCACCATCTGGGGGGAGCGACAGCGCTGATCGGGGGTGAGGGAGGCGGGCAACATATAGACCATGGATATCTCCATGGTCCAGATGGCCGGCCCTTCTGCCACCACCTGGATGCGAGGAGGTCGGGCAGGGGATGTGATCAACTGGTCCTCCTGGGGCGGGGCATAGTTGTATTCGTCGCCGCGGTCGCCACCGTCCACTAGGCGGTGCAGCCCCTCCCAACGGCGCCCTGTGCGCTTATCGAGCAGGACGAGGGTGCCGTCGCGGGGGTCGGCCTCCAGCGTGAAGAAGCGGCTCTCCATGTGGCCTCTGCGGCGGCGCCCGCGGGGACGGGAAGGCCCATAGTGGAGGCGGAAGGCGCGGAGGCCATGGCCTGGTACCTGGGGGGCTACCATGGCCACTGTGGCTCTTCCCCCCTGATCCACCTCCAGCACCTGGAGGGGCGCGGTGGTGCCATCCTCCGCCGCTGCTGCGAGAGGCAGGAGGCCATCCCGGAGGGGCACATGGGCCAAAGCTATGTCCGTGCGCGGCCCACCCTCGGAGTTGAACACCACCAGATGGGGCCCGTCGGGGGGGCAGGCGGCCTCCGCCACCCGGCCCATGGCCCGCTCCAGGACGGCCTCCCCCGTCTGGCGGCAGCGCGAAAACCGCACCTCCATCTCCTGGTGGACTTCATCAATGGAGCAGCCACATATGGAGTCGTGGGGGGCGTTCTGGAGGAGTAGGCGCCAGGCGTGAGCCAGCAGGCTCCTCTCCGACTGCCAGGGCCAGGGACCTTCGGGTTCCAGCAGACGGGCCCACACCACCAAGGGCTCCGCCCAACGGCAGAGGAGGTCTTCGCACTCTTGATAGCGCTGCTTGATCCACATGCGGGAGGAGAGGACGCCAGGTAGCACGTGGGAGCAGTGGGGTGAGCGGAACTCCCCTTCCAGTAAGGGGAGCTCGAGGATACGCTCCCCCAGCTCGGCCTTGATGGCTTCCACTGCCCGGCCGTAATCGCCTATGACCACCTCCACCTGGGGCATCACCTCCCTGGCCAGGGCCACTACCCGGCCGATGCCCTCCTGGAGGCCACGGTGGTCATCGCCGTTGGGCAGGAGGAGGTAGCGGGTGGTAGCTAGGGAGGCCAGTTGCTGGCATACGTACTGCAAACGCTCCCGCAGCCTGCCAGGCTCTTCCGGAAGGTCTACTCCCAGGGAGTAGCCATAGGGGAGGTAGATGGCCAGGACCTGGGAGCCGTCGGGGGAGGCCCAGCGGAACTCGGAGGTGGTGACCTCCTCCCCCACACCGCGCCATATGACCACGGCATCGATGCCGAAGCCCCGCAGTATGGCGGGCAGGTGGGCGATGTGACCGAAGCTATCAGGATAGTAGCCCACCATCATGGGCCTGGCCATGGCGCGGGCGCTGCGGATCCCCAACATGAGGCTGCGCACATGGGACTCCAGGCCGATGAGGAACTCATCAGCCAGCACGTAGTTGGGGCCTACCACCAGACGCCCCGCCCGCACAAGCCTCTCCACGTCCGGGCGCCGCTCGGGCCGCACCTCCAGGTAGTCGTCCACGCAAATGGTCTGCCCGTCCAGGAGGAAGCAGGAGATATCGGGCTGGGCCTCCAGGACGTCCAGGAGGCGGTCCATGGTGCGCACCAGGCGGGCACGCATGGCCTCGAAGGGCTCATACCACTCGCGGTCCCAATGGGTATGGGGTATGACTATCAGTACCCAGGGCTTCATGGGCTGTGGAACCAGATGGGATTGGTGAGGGCCCAGACCACCTCTCCCCGCTGCGGATGGCCACGGGGGCCCCGTAGCTCGGCCCGTAGGTAGCGGCGAGCGGCCACGGGCACGCGGGCGCGGTATAAGTATCTATCCCCTTCCAAGGGGACGATGGCCATGGGCAGGCCGTCGCTTACTAACCAGAGGCGGCGTCCCGTTCCCCCTTCCACCTCCACCAAGATCTCCAGAGAGGCCTCGGCGTCCAGCGTCACCGTATCTCCCATAAGGACCTCGTAGCGGCCGTCGCCATCGGCGTCCGCCCGTAGGATGAGGCGGGGGCCCTCGGGCTCGGCAGAGATGAAGACATGGCCGCGGCGCAGGGCGGCCAGGACGTCCTCGGCGGTGGCCCAGGGGGTGGGCACGTATGCCCAGGTGGTGGGGTTGCCTAAGCCGTGGGGATGGAGGGGAGGTGCAGGGGGTATGGAGTGCACATCGCTACCTCCCACCCCCACCACGCGCTGGCCCCGGCAGAGCAAGAGGTCCCACCTCTCCAGCGACTCCCAGTTATAAAAGCGCCAGGGAGCCTGCCACACCTCCATAAAGCTGAACCCCTCCCATAGGTCCAAAAGCCAAGGGTGTCCCACGCTTTTGGGGTGGTTAATGGACATAATCCCTCCCCGCTCTTCTACGAAGCGCAGGAGGGTGCGCATAGACTCGGCATCGGTGCAGCGGAAGTCCACGAACCGCTGTAGGCCCCAGGTGTTGGCGTGGCCCCAGTAGGTGGTCACCTCCTCCCCAGGGATGAGGACGATGGGCAGGTGGGAGAGGGCAGCTAGGTCGCGATGGTGGGTACAGGTGTTGTGGTCTGTTATTGCCAAAAAGTCCAGTCTCCGTTCTAGGGCGTTTTGGACCAGCTCCTGCACCGTGTTGAGGCCATCGGAGTGGATGCTGTGGCAGTGGAGGTCGCCCCGTAAGAACCTCCCTCCCCTTACCCGGCCCTTCGGGGGCTGGGTGGCCTCCTCCAAGGGGGCGATGGTCGCCTCCCTCCCCGATTCTACCTCTATCTCCACCCGGTACCGCACCCCTGTCTCCTGCACGCGCTCGAAGCCGAGGATGATGTGCCACCGCCCTGGGTACAAGGGCCCGGGTATATACCCGGGGGTGGCAGCCTCAGGGGAGATGAAGAACTCCCGCTTGGCCGAGCCGCTCCAGCCCCGAAACCCTGGGGCCTCTGGAAACTCCATCCCGCGCGGGTCGAAGATGCCAATATCCACGGTGTTGCCAGGCCCCATGCCAAGGGGGGCGGTGACGGGTTCCTCAAAATCGTACCGCACAAAGATGCGGGAGGCTCCTGTTGGCACCTGAAAAGGGAGATAGATATAGCGCTCCTTGTAGATCTCCTGTGGCCCTACCCACCCCTCGAAGGATATCCTAGCGGCCAAGGCCGCCCCCTGCCTAAGGAGGATTGCCAGGGCCCATCCCAACTCCCAGCGTTCTTCCTTGCAATGGTTATGATAATCCACAGGGCTCCTTGAGAGGAGGCCGTCATCCTGGCTTTCGGCCCCAATAAGCCGACTTGCGGCCTTGCTCCATGGCTAGCAGGTTACCTAGGCTACGAATATCATTACCACAGGACACTGTAAGACCCCAACGGGAGGTGAGTCATGCCCAGGGCCATAGATATGCATGTGCACCCGCCGGCGCCGCCGGACGTCCCTCGCACTCACGTGCAGGAGGCCACCAGGGCCTACTTCCGCGCCCCTCCCCCGCCCAAGGATGTAGAGGAGATGGCCCAGTACTATGCGGAGCAGGACGTGATAGGGCTGGTGCTGGCCTCCGACTGGGAGGACCACGTGGAGGAGCCCCGCATCTCCAACGACTACGTGGCGGAGATCGTGCGGCGGTATCCTAAGCAGTTCATCGGCTTCTGCTCTGTGGACCCCTGGCGCGGGAGGAAGGCTATCGACGAGGTACGCCGCAGCATCGAGGAGCTAGGGCTCCGAGGCGTCAAGTTCCATCCCAGCCTCCAGGAGTTCTATCCCAGCGATCGTCGCTTCTACCCTCTGTGGGAGGCCATCGCCAAGCTAGGGGTGCCGGTGCTCTTCCACTCCGGCATGACAGGCTTTGGGGCCGGCCTGCCAGGTGGCGGCGGCGTAAAGTTCAAGTACTGCCGCCCCATCCCCCACATCGACGATGTGGCTGCCGACTTCCCCGAGCTCACTATCATCATGGCCCACCCCGCCTACCCCTGGGTGGACGAGCAGATAGCCGTCCTGCTCCATAAGCCCAACGTATACATGGATCTCTCGGGCTACTCCCCCAAGTATTTCCCGCCCCAGTTGGTCCAATATGCCAACACCCTCCTGCAAGACAAGGTCATGTTCGGCTCCGACTATCCCTTCATCACCCCCGACCGCTGGCTGCGGGACTTCGAGGGAGCGCCCTTCCGGGACGAGGTGCGGCCCAAGATCCTGCGGGAGAACGCCGCCCGTCTCCTTGGTCTCCAGATATAGGCCCTACATGCCTGGGAAGCGGGCGATGCAGGCGATGCTCGCCTCGGGCCCGTGGAGCCGGCGGGCCTGAGCGATAGCCTCCTCTACAGTGGGGACAGCTATGAATCCCAGATGGCGGGGCACTGCTGGGTCCTGGGCTCCTGCCACAAACACCCGTGCCGCGTGCCGCAGCCGCCGCAGGGGATGGGTGGCCAGGATGGCGTGCACGGGGTGGTAGGCGTAGCCAAAGCGGTAGCGCTCGATGTAGTCCTTGCGGGAGGCGAACTCCTCCAGGAAGCGGTCGCTAATCTCGTAGGGATCCCTGGTCTGGGGCAGCACCCGCTCCCACACCTCCTTATAGGCCGGATGGTGCTCCATATCCCATTCCTCGGGACAAGGGGTGGCCATGATGACGGAGCACCCCGGCTTGCCCAGGGCATCGATGTAGCCCCCCAGATATCCCAGGCCCGACGATATAAGGGTGAGGATGGGGTTTAGCTTGGCGAACGTGGCGTATGGGCTCCACGCCGGCACCCCATATACCACGATGTCGTAACGCTTGGGGGCCTCGCTGCGCCGGGATGGGAAGATCTGGCTCAGCACTTCCAGGGCTGCCGCCCGCGTGGCCGCCACGCTCCCTGCCCAGATGCGCCCAATGGTGTAGGCGTTGGCCAACACCGTCTCCACCTTGAAGATGGGTTTCCTCAGGCGGGACGTTAAGTGCTCGCCCATCTCCGTCAGCACCTTGTGCATCCGGTTATCGTGCACAGACATGGACATCCCATCGGGGGTGTGGGTCCAGCGGATGGAGCGCCAGGTGGAGAGCCCCACGGTGATGGACTTCCACCCGCCGTTGAAGCCCATGTGACAGGCAGCGTTGATATAGATGGTGAGGTCGCAATCGGCCACTAGACGGTGGACCTCCACGTCGTAGCCGTTGGGCGTGGTGCCCAGATAGACGAGGTTCTGAGGGTCCTCGGCATCGTGGCAGGTCAGACGCGGCCCCAAGCGGTCCACCAGCTCCTGGCCCAGGACGGTGGCCAGCTCCTGCGGCCGCCACTTGCGGTGGAGAGCGTTGGCGCATACCAGGAAGATGTCTTCCTCCTGCACCCCTGCCTGGCGCAGCTCCTCCAGCAGAAACTCCACCGCCAGGCGGCGTATGGGCCCAAAGGATGGGACGGTGGGATCATCGAAGGCGATGAGGACGCGGGAGCCGGGCCTCACCAGCTCTCCCACGCGAGGCATGTCCAATGGGTTCTCCAGGGCTTGGCGTACCGCCTGGGCCTGATCTGGGACCGGTGGCAGGCGGGGGCGGTCATCGCCTCCTCCTATCACCGTGGCGTCGTCGGGCAGCTCCACCTGCATGGTGCCGGTGCCAAAGGGCAGCTCCACCACCTGGGCCATGGCCTCACCTCCTAGGCGCCCCCATGTTAGGCCAGCTGGCTAACGGAGGCAAGGGTTGGCCCTGGGCCCGTGGCGTCCTATATTGGGGGCAGGAGGAGGGCCATGTTCCCACAGGATGGGTTCCATCATTACGAGGCCACCATCAATGGCCTCCGCTACCATTACGTGCGGGAGGGGGCGGGGCCGCCGCTCCTCTTGGTCCACGGCTGGCCTGGCTTCTACTACGAGTGGCACCTGAACATCGGCCCCCTTTCCCAGCACTTCGATGTGGTGGCCCCAGATATGCGGGGCTTCGGCTACACCGAGAAGCCGGACCTCCCCCCGGAGGTGGGCTACACCCCCGCCGCCATGGCTGAGGACCTCCGGGCCCTTTTGGATGCCCTGGGGTGGGAAAGGGCCCACGTGGTGGCCCACGATTTCGGCGCCATCTGGGTGCAGCAGCTGGCTCTCACCTATCCCCAGCGGCTGGGCAAGCTGGTGCTCTTCAACCCCCCCTACGCCGGCATCGGGGCCCGCTGGCTGGAGCCCTCTCACCTGCCCGAGATCTGGTACATCCTCTTCCACCAGCTCCCCCTGGCGGAGGAGCTAGTAGGCTCATCGCCCAAGGCCACGGAGGTCTACCTTCGCCACTTCCTCTCCCATTGGTCCCATCGCAAGGACCTGTGGACGGACGACGAGATAGAGAGGTATGTAGAAGCCTTCTCCCAGCCGGGATCCCTCAGAGGGGGGTTCAACTGCTACCGAGCCATGCTCCGCGGAGGAGGGATCCCCCAAGGGCGCATCGAGGCCCCTACCCTGGTGCTGTGGGGAGAAAGCGACCCTGTCCTGCCTGTGGCCTGGAGCGATCGCCTGGGGGACTACTTCGCTCACCTCACCTTTAAGCGGGTGCCCGAGGCCGGCCACTTCCTCATGAGGGAGCGACCAGAGCTGGTCAACGCCGAGATCATCGCCTTCTTGGGGTCATGAGCGTCGTTGTGGGAAGGTGTAAAGGCCCTTATAATGTAAGGGTCACGGCAATGGTTCCCACGGGGGATCAGAGATGAGGATTGAGACAGGCTTTATAGGGCGCACGATAGCGGAAATCAAGGAGGCGGCGCAACATGTGGAGGCCCTGGGGTTCGATGGGCTCATAACACCGGAGACGGGCCACGACCCCTTCTTCCCCCTGCTCATCGCTGCCGAGCACACCCAGCGTATAGCCCTGGGCACCTCGGTGGCCATCGCCTTCCCCAGGAGCCCCTTCGTCACCGCTCAGATAGCTTGGGACCTTCAGCACTTCTCGGGCGGCCGCTTTCAGTTGGGCCTGGGCACCCAGGTGAAGGGCCACAACGAACGCCGCTATTCCACCCCGTGGGTGGGGCCTCCCGGCCCGCGGCTGCGGGAGTACATACTATGTCTGCGGGCCATCTTCGATACCTTCCAGAACAACACCCCTCCTCGCTTCCAGGGCAAATACTATCAGTTCACCCTCATAAACCCGTTCTTCAACCCCGGGCCCATCGAGCACCCCCACGTGCCCATTTATATATCGGCGGTGGGCCCCTACATGTGTCGCTTGGCAGGTGAGCTGTGCGATGGGATCCGCCTCCACGGCTTCAACACCCTCAAGTACACCCAGGAAGTGGTGCTGCCCAACCTGGAGGCGGGGGCCAAGAAGGCGGGCCGTAGCCTCAAGGACATAGACATCGTGGGTGGGGGGTTCATCATCACCGGCCGCAACCGGGAAGAGCTAGAGCGGCTGAAGCAGGCCACCAGGAACCAGGTGGCCTTTTATGGTTCCACTCGCACTTATCACGGCGTCCTGGAGGCCCATGGATGGGGCGAGATCGGCATGCGCCTACACCAGCTCTCCCTGGAGGGGAAGTGGCAAGAGATGGCCTCCCTCATCACCGACGACATCCTCAGGGAATTCGCCGTCATCGGCGCTCCCGACGAGATCGCCCCTCAGATCAAGGAGAGGTGGGGGGGCATCGTCACCACCGTCAGCCTCGCCTTCCCCGGGCGCATGGGTCTGGATGACGAGGTAGTTCGGACGCTGGTCCGCTCCATCCACGAGATCTGAGGCCACCGTATTGACCAACGGCCTCAGGGAATGTTATAAATTGCACAAAGCCTGGGGGGATCACCTTGGACATCCCAGCAGTGGTTATATCCCGTCTTCCTCTCTATGTTCAGGCGCTGGAGGCCATGGTTCAGCGGGGGGAGCACGTGGTGAGCTCCCAGCGTCTGGGGGAGGAGCTGGGGGTCACCCCGGCCCAGATTCGCAAAGACCTGAGCTATTTTGGGCGTTTCGGTCGGCAGGGTAGGGGCTACAATGTTGCGGAGTTGCTGCAGGCCCTGCGGCGCATCCTGGGGCTGGATCGACAGTGGCTTATGGCCCTGGTGGGGGTGGGCAGGCTGGGGAGGGCCATAGTGGCCTATGAAGGGTTCGCTCCTCAGGGGTTTCGCATCGTCCACGCCTTCGATGTAGATCCCAAAATCATCGGCCAGCGGGTCAACTCCCTGGTGGTGAAGGACGTGGCCGTGCTGGAGGAGGCGCTGGCGCAGGAGCCGGTGGATATCGGCATCGTGGCCGTGCCGCCAGAGGCGGCGCAGGCGGTCATCGACCGGCTAGTGGGGGCGGGGGTGAGGGCCATCCTCAACTATGCTCCCATTGCCGCCCGTGTGCCCGCCTGGGTGCAGGTACGGCGCATCGACCCTGTGTTGGCCCTACAGACCATGACCTATTACCTCAAACAGGGGCGGGAGTAGGGTTGCAAGAGCCCTAAGGAGCCACCACCCACTCGCCCTCGGGCAGGGCTCGCTTTATGAGCTCCAGGTAATCCAGGGCGATGCCTGCCCCTAGGGCGACACACTCCAGGGGGTTTTCGGCCACGTAACAGGGCACGCCTATCTCCTGAGTGATGTAGCGGTCCAGGTGGCGCAGCAGCGCCCCTCCCCCCACCAAGACGATGCCATGATCCACCACATCCGACACCAGCTCCGGGGGGGTGCGCTCGAAGACGGCACGGATGGTGGCCACGATGGCCTGGAGAGGCTCTTGAAGGGCCTGATAGATCTCACTAGCGGTGACATCCACGGTACGGGGCAGGCCGGAGACCTGGTCTCTTCCCCTCACTTGGCAGGTGAGCTCCCCATCCAACGGCAGGGCCGAGCCCACCCTTATCTTCACCTCCTCGGCCATGCGCTCGCTGATGACCAGGCGGTAACGCCGCTTTATATAGGAGGCGATGGCCTCGTCCAGACGGTCACCGGCCACCCGTGTGGACTCGGCAGCCACGATGCCATAGAAGGAGATGACGGCTGTCTCCGTGCGGCCGCCGCCGATGTCCACCACCATATGCCCCTGGGGTAGGTCTATGGGCAGACGGGCTCCCAGGGCGGCGGCCAGGGGCTCGGGGATGATGTGCACCGGGCGCCGGGCCCCAGCCGCCTCGCAGGCCTCCTGCACTGCCCTCCTCTCCACCCCCGTGGCCCCCACCGGCGCGCACACCACCACCTCCGGCTTCACCAAGTTCAGCCGCCCCACTGCCCTGCCGATGAAGTGGCGCAGCATGGCCTCAGTGGTCAGATAGTCGGCGATGACCCCATGGCGCATGGGCCGCACCACCTCGATGGCTTCCGGCGTCCTCCCCTCCAGCTCCCGCGCCTCGTTGCCAACTGCCACGATGGAGTTGTTGCGCCGGGAGATGGCCACCACCGAGGGCTCGTTGATGACGATGCCGTGCCCCTTGAGGTAGACGAGGACGTTGGCCGTGCCCAGGTCAACGCCTAACCTCTTGCCCAGCACCCTAGCTCGCCTCCGTCCGCTCTACGCGGGCCCCCAGGGCCCGCAGCTTCTCGTCCAGCCTCTCGTATCCCCGGTCCACATGGTGCAGGTCGGAGACTACGGTCTGGCCGCGAGCAGCCAACCCTGCAAGGACGAGGGCCGCCCCTGCGCGCACGTCCAGGGCACGCACCGGCGCCCCCACAAGGGGGGTGGGGCCGGTGATGATGGCGGTGGTGGTGCCAGTAGTGACCACCTCCGCCCCCATCTTGCGCAGCTCCCCTACGTACAACAGGCGGTTGTCGAACACCCGCTCATGCACGTAGCTCACCCCGTGGGCCTGGGTGAGGAGGGCGGCCATAGGCGCCTGCAGGTCAGTGGCCAGGCCTGGGTAGGGGAGGGCCTGCACCACCAGGGGGTACAGGGGTTGAGTTCCCGTCACCCGCAGGTAGTCATCACCTGCCTCCACCCTCACCCCCGCCTGCCGCAGCTTGTGTATAAGGGCCCAGAGGTGACGGGACACCAGGCCCTCCACCGCCACCTCGCCGCCAGTGATGGCAGCGGCGATGGCGAAGGTCCCCGCCTCGATGCGATCGGGTATGTTGCGGTGGACGACGCCCCGTAGCCTCTGCACCCCCTGGATGACGATGGTATGGGTGCCAGCTCCCTGGATGCACGCCCCCATGCGATTGAGCATGTGGGCTAGGGCCTCCACCTCCGGCTCACAGGCGGCGTTGACGATGGTGGTGACGCCAGGGGCAGTGACGGCAGCCAACATCAGGTTCTGGGTGCCCAGGACGCTAGGGTAGTCCATGAAGATAGGCGCCCCCCGTAGCTCCGGAGCCTCGGCCCAGAACTTTTCCTCCTCCCGCCAGATGCGGGCGCCAAGGGCAGCAAAACCTTGGAGGTGAACGTCGATGGGCCGCTGGCCGATGACATCGCCACCGGGAGGGGCGCAGGCTGCCCGCCGAAAGCGCCCCAAGAGGGCGCCCATCACCAAGAAGCTCCCTCGCAAGCTGGCCACCAGATGGGAAGGGGGAGGCACGTTGCGCACATGGGCGGCGTCGATGTGCAACACACCAGGACCTGCCCACTCCACCCTCGCCCCTAGGCTGCGCAGCACCTCCGCCATATATCGCACATCGCCGATATCAGGGACGTTCTCGATATAACAGCTCTCGTCCGTCAAGAGGCAGGCGGCCATGGCCCCCAGGGCGCCGTTTTTGGATCCGCTCACCTTCACCGTCCCCCGCAGGGGCCTCCCGCCCTCGATGACGAGGGCATCGCTCCTTCCCTGCGGATTCTCAGAGGCGTGGGCCATGCCCTCACCTGCCGCCACGACGGCGGACACGCTCCACCAGCTTCAGGCGCACCAAGGCGCGCTGTAGGGCGGCCTGAGCGGCGGAGAACTCCATCTCGTCACGACGGCGTTGGGCCATGAGCTCCTGGGCCCGCCGGCGGGCGGCCTCCGCCCTCTCTATATCGATCTCCTCCACCCGTTCGGCGGCATCGGCCAGGACGGTGACCCGGTCATCACGCACCTCCAGGAAGCCGCCGTGGACGGCCAGCTCCTCCTCCCTGTCCTCGTGGATGACACGCATGATGCCCGGTCGCAACATGGTCATGAGGGGGGCGTGCTTAGGCAGGATGGCCAACTCCCCTTCCACCCCCGGCAGGACCACCTCCCGCACATCGTCGGCGGAGTAGACCACCCTCTCGGCCGTGATGATCTCTAGCTTCAGGGGCATGGCTATACGGCTGCCTCCCTAAGCATGCGCTCGCCCTGCTCGGCCGCCTCCTCGATGGTGCCCACCATGTAGAAGGCCTGCTCCGGCAGGTGGTCCCACTTGCCCTCCAGGATCTCCCGGAAGCCGCGGACCGTCTCCCTCACAGGCACATAGCGGCCTGGGCGGCCGGTGAAGGCCTCGGCCACGAACATGGGCTGGGAGAGGAAGCGCTGGATCTTGCGGGCCCGCATGACGGTGATCTTGTCCTCCTCTGAGAGCTCTTCCATGCCCAGGATGGCGATGATGTCCTGCAAGTCCTTATAGCGCTGGAGGACCCTCTGCACCTCTCGCGCCACCCGATAGTGCTCCTCCCCCACGATGCGGGGGTCCAGGATGCGGGAGAAGCTGGCCAGGGGGTCCACCGCCGGATATAGACCCTGCTCGGCGATGGATCGCTCCAGGGCAATAACGGCGTCCAGGTGGGCGAAGGTGGTGACGATGCCTGGGTCGGTGTAGTCATCGGCCGGGACGTAGATGGCCTGGAAGGAGGTGATGGAGCCCCGCTTAGTGGAGGTGATGCGCTCCTCCAGCTCGCCCATGTCGGTGGCCAGGGTGGGCTGGTAGCCCACCGCCGAGGGCATGCGGCCCAAGAGGGCCGAGACCTCCATGTTGGCCAGGATGTAGCGATAGACGTTGTCGATGAACAGGAGGACGTCCTGACCCTCCACGTCCCGGAAGTATTCGGCCATGGTGACAGCGGTGAGGCCCACGCGAGCCCTCACCCCTGGCGGCTCGTTCATCTGGCCGAACACCAGCACCGTCTTGTCGATGACCCCTGAGGCTTTCATCTCGTACCAGAGGTCGTTGCCCTCGCGGGAGCGCTCCCCCACGCCACCGAAGACGGAGAAGCCGCCATGCTCGGTGGCTATGTTGCGGATGAGCTCCATGATGATGACCGTCTTACCTACGCCAGCGCCGCCGTAGGCCCCCACCTTGCCACCCTTGCGCAGAGGGCAGATGAGGTCGATGACCTTGAGCCCTGTCTCCAGCATCTCGGGGCGGGTGGTGCGCTCCTCTAGGGGAGGAGCTGGGCGGTGGATGGGCCAGCGCTCCTCCGCCTTCACCTCCCCCAGCTCGTCGATGGGCTGGCCCAGCACGTTGAACAAGCGGCCCAGGCAGGCCCGCCCCACGGGCACCAAGATGGGGCTGCCAGTGTCCACGGCTCTCGCCCCTCGGCGCAGGCCGTCGGTGCTGCCCATGGCCAGACAGCGGACCCAGTTGTTGCCCAGGTGCTGCTCCACCTCCGCCACTAGGACTTGGCCATCCCCCATCTCGATCTCGACGGCGTTGTAGATCTCGGGCAGCTGCTCCGGTGGGAACTCTATGTCCACCACCGTGCCGATGACCTGGACGACCCTTCCTTCCGTCCCCTTGGCCATCTCCTCCTACCTCCCTGAAGTTCCTCTGACTGCCTTTAGGGCCTCCATGCCTGCCACCACCTCCAGGATCTCCTTGGTGATGGACTCCTGTCGGGCCTTGTTGGCCAGCAAGGTGAGGTGCTTTATAAGCTCGTTGGCGTTGTCGGTGGCGTTGCGCATGGCCACCATGCGGGCGGAGTGCTCACTGGCCGAGGCCTCCAGCAGGGCTTCGTAGATCTGGCGCTCCAGGTAGCGGGGAAGGAGCTGGGCCAGCACCGTCTCTCGGTCGGGCTCGTAGATGTAGTCGTAGCGCCAGGTAACGGCCTCGGTGGGGGGCTCCAGGGGCAGGAGCTTTCGCATCTCGGGCCTTTGGACGGTGGTGGTGACGAAGCGGGGATATATGATGTGTACCTCGTCGGCTGCCCCCGCCAGGTAGTCGTCCATGATGATGCGGGCGATGGGGATGGCGTCATCATAGACGGGGCGGTCGGTGATGCCCGTGAACTCGGCCACCACGTTATATCCCAGGCGGCGGAAGAAGTCCCTCCCCCTGCGCCCCACGGCCACGATGCGAGCCGGCAGCCCCCTATCTAGGATGAACTGGGCGGCGGCGCGGTTCATATGGGAGGGGAGGCCACCGCATAGGCCCCTATCGGGCCCCACGAAGACCATCTCGATGGTGCGCACCTCCTCTCGCCGCCGCATGAGAGGGTGCAGCTCCTCCGGCTCCATAAGGGGCACTGTCTCCGCCAGGTCGGCCAGGACCCAGCGCATCCGCTCGGCATATGGGCGGGCGGCTAAGGCAGCCAGCTGGGCCCGCCGCATCTTGGAGGCGGCTACCAACTCCATGGCTCTGGTGACCTTGGCGATGCTCTGGACGGAGCGGATGCGCCTGCGTATCTGCCTAAGGGTGGCCATGGCCTAGTATGGCACCGTCTCCTTGAACTGTCGGATGGCCTGCCGCAACCTCTCCTCCGTCTCCGGCGAGAGGTCCTTAGCCTCCTCGATGGCGCGCACGATGTCCGGGTGCTGAGCCTCCAGGAAGCGGTGGAAGGCGGCCTCGAAGTCCTGGATCTTAGCCACCGGCACATCGTCCAAGTACCCGTGGATGCCACAGTAGATGATGGTGACCTCTTGCCACAGCCGCTGGGGGCGGAACTGGGGCTGTTTGAGGACCTCCGTCAGGCGCTGGCCCCGCTCCAGCTGGCGGCGGGTGGCCGGGTCCAGCTCGCCGGTGCCGAACTGGGCGAAGGCGGCTAGCTCCCGGTACTGGGCCAAGGCCAATCGCAGGCCCCCAGCCACCTTGCGCATGGCCCGCGTCTGGGCCGCCCCCCCCACCCGGGAGACGGAGAGCCCGGCGTTGATGGCCGGCCGGATGCCGGCGTTGAACAGATCCGTCTCCAGGTAGATCTGGCCATCGGTGATGGAGATGACGTTGGTGGGGATGTAGGCCGATATGTCGCCAGCCTGGGTCTCGATGATGGGGAGGGCGGTCAGGGAGCCGCCACCGTACTCGGGGGCCAGCTTGGCTGCCCGCTCCAGCAACCGGGAATGCAGGTAGAAGACATCGCCAGGGTAGGCCTCTCGCCCCGGAGGCCGGCGCAGAAGGAGGGACATCTGGCGGTAGGCCCAGGCGTGCTTGGTGAGGTCGTCATAGATGATGAGGGCGTCCTTACCCTGTTCCATGAACTCCTCCCCCATGGCGCATCCGGCGTAGGGGGCCAGGTATTGCAGGGGGGCGGGGTCGGAGGCGTTGGCCGCCACCACGATGGTGTGGTCCATGGCCCCATGCTCTTCCAAAGTGGCCACCACCTCCGCCACCTTGGTGGCCTGCTGGCCAATGGCCACATAGATGCAGAAGAGGTCACCCCCCTTCTGGGCGATGATGGTGTCCAGGCAGATGGCCGTCTTGCCTGTGAAGCGGTCGCCGATGATGAGCTCCCGCTGGCCACGACCAATGGGGATCATGGCATCGATGGCCTTGATGCCCGTGTGCACAGGGGTGTCCACGCTCTTCCTCATCACCACGTTGGGGGCGATGCGCTCCACGGGGCGGGTGCGCTGGGCGCGGATGGGCCCTTTGCCGTCCAGGGGGCGGCCCAGGGGGTCCACCACCCGCCCCAATAGCTCTTCCCCCACCGGCACCTGGATGACGCGGCCCGTGGTGCGCACCTCGTCCCCTTCCCGCACCATGGTGTGGTCGCCCAGGACGATGGCGCCCACCGCTCCCTCCTCTAAGTTGAGGGCTAGGCCCAGCACCCCCCGCTCGAACTCCAGCACCTCGTTGTACATGCAGTTGCGCAGGCCCCAGATGCGGGCCACGCCGTCCCCAGCCTCGATGACGGTGCCCACGTCCACTGCGGCGATGGTGGGGCTGAACTCCTCGATCTGGCGGCGAAGGATGGCTGCTATCTCATCGGGCCTCACCGTCATGGCTTTTCCTCCTCCCTCATGTCTGGGCCTCCACTAGGTGGCGGCGCAGGGCCTGGAGCTGGGCCCTGGTGCTGGCATCGATGACCCGATCGCCTATCTGGAGGACTAGGCCACTGATGATGCTCTCATCCACCTGTGCCTCTAACACCACCGGCCGGCCCAGGGCCGCCTCTAGCCGCCGTCTCAGCTCCTCCCTCTCCCCCTCCTCCAGGGGTATGGCCGTCTTCACCAGGGCGTGGACGATGCCCCGCTCCCTGTCAGCCATCTCCCGGTAGGCGCGGGCGATATCGGGGGCCAGGGAGGCGCGTCCCTTGAGGACCAGCAGCTTGGCCAGGTTCCTGGCCAGGGGATCCAGGCCGGCCATGGCCTGATCCACCGCCTGCAGCCTCGCTTCCAGGGGAAGGCGGGCGTCGTCCAGGGCGCGGGCCACCTCCGGCTGGCCCAGGGCCTGAGCGATGACGTTCAGGTATTGGGCCCACTCCTCCAAGCGCCCCTGCTCCTTGGCCAGCTGGAGGACGGCCTCGGCATACCTCTTGGCCGCCGGATTACGGATCACCCTTCTCTATCCCCTCCGTCGCCCAGAGGCGATTGGGCCAGGGCCTCTTGGATGAGGCGGCGATGGGCCTCCCGATCCAGGGCCTGGCGGATGACCCTCTCCGCTGCCCTGATGGTGAGGTCGGCGAACTCCTGGCGGAGCTGGGCGATGGCCGCGTCCCGCTCCAAAGCGATCTCCTCTCGCGCCCGGGCCAGTATCTGCTCTGCCTCCTGCCGGGCCTGGTGGCGGGCCTCCTCCTGCAGATGGCGGGCTGCCTGCTGGGCCTGGGCGATGATGGCCTGGGCCTCCTGGCGTGCCCTCTCCATCTGGGCCTGGGCCTCTTGCTCCGCTTGGGCCAACCGACGCTTGGCCTCCTCAGAGGCCTCCAGCCCCTCCTGGATGCGGCGTCGCCGCTCGTCCAGCATGCGCATCACTGGCCTGTAGGCCAGCACGTACAGGACCACCAACAGGATGGTGAAGTTGATGAGCTGGGCCAGAAGGCTGGGGAGGTTGATCCCCAGGGCCTTAAGCCCGTCGACGAACCCTGCCAGGAAGGGCATGCCCTTCCACCCCCGCCTAGAACACGAAGCCTATCATCACCGCCGTGACCAGGGCGTAGATGCCGAGGGCCTCGGCGAAGGCCAGGCTGAGGATGAGGCTGGTCTGAATGGCCGGCTGGGCCTCCGGGTTGCGCCCCAGGGCCTCCATGGCCCGCCCAGCCATGTTGCTGATGGCCAGGGCCGGGCCCAGGGCCCCCACGCCTATGGCGAAGCCGGCGGCCAGGAACCGCAGCCCTTCGTCGGAGAAGACCAAGTTGGTCTGCTCCTGGGCGGCGGCCCTTATGGCCTCCGCCATCGGCGGCAGAAGAGCAAGAAACCAATCCATGGGTCACCTCCCTGCACTAATGATGTTCCGCTCCAGCGCCCATATGCTCCACTGCTGTCAGCCCGAAAACCAAGGTGAGGCCGGCGAAGATGAAGGCCTGCACGATGCCTACAAATAGCTCCAGCCCATAGAAGGGTAGCGTCAGCAAGAGGGGAGTGAGGAAGGTGAACATGAGGATGACCACCTCGCCGGCGAACATGTTGCCAAAGAGACGGAAGGTGAAGCTGATGATGCGCACCAGGTGGGATACGAGCTCCAAAAGGCCCACGAAGGCGTCCACTATCCCTTCCACAACGGTCATGGGTTGAAGGGTGCGCAGGCCCCTCAAGAGCCTAGAGAAGTTGAAGAAGGTGCGCCCATACCCTCCCAGGCCCATGGCCGAGATGCCCCAATACTCCACGGCGATGGTAGCGGCGATGGCCAAGGCCAGGGGCATGTTCACATCGGTGTTCATGCTCCTGAGGATGGGCAGGAACTCCCCCACCAGCTTCCCCTCCCGCCGCCGGGCCTCCACCTCCTCCACCGCCCCTGGCTCGGCCAGCTCGATGGCCTCCCCCTTCAGATCGTTGGGGTTTGAAAGGGTGGTGAAGCCCACGGGCAGGGGCCCCAGGTCCACCTTCTCCATGACGAAGGCTTTCCCCTCATGCGTCTCCCCGCCGGCAGCAGGCACCTGCTCCTTGACTATGCCGATGACGTTGAACACAGGTGTCAGGGATAGCCAGTTGGCCACCAGGATGAAGAAGAAGATGGTGGCTGTCACCGGCAGGAAGCGGCGGGCCCACCGCTCCCCTACTATGGTGGAGGCCACGTTGAAGAATGCCTCCACCACCGCTTCTATGAAGTTCTGGGCACCCCGCGGCACCAGCTCCCATCGCCGCGTCATGAGGAACACGGATACGACCATCACTGCCACCACCACCCAGGAGGTGACCATGGTGTTGGTGATGTTGACAGGGCCTACGGATGTCAGCACCTCGGGCTTGATCTGGATGTGAGGGCTGGGACCCCGCAGGAATATGAAGCCCACTATGGCCAGTAACACCAGGGCTAGGAGGAGAAGGCGCCCCCTCATGGGCCCTCCCTATCCCTCTTGGTGGCTTCCGCTACCATCCTATAGGCTCCCCAGAAGGCCAGCACCATCCCCAACGCCACCCCCAGCACGCTCAGCAAGGGGCGGGTGCCCAGCTGGTCGTCTAGCAGCACACCACCCGCCACTGGCAGGGCGATGCTGAGGGCTATATACCAGCCCAGCCCCACTAGCCGTATGGTGGGGGGCAACCTACGCATGCCCGCCCACCCATAGGCCTGGCTGCGTGAATTGTATCACGACCAGTGGTTGAGGCCAATACCTGGGCCTTAAGACTCAGGTCCTTTGCCCAGGTCCTCCAAGTCTAGGCTCTCGATGACCTCGCGGAAGGGGGAGAGCTTCTCCAACTCCTCGGGGCTGAGGCCGCGGCTGGCCTCGGAGGCGGGCCGGCCCTTGGAGGACTCCTCCATGCCCTCCTCTTCCTCCTCCTCCAGCCTCACCCCTGCCCTCTCCAGCACCGACTCCTCGGCGTATATAGGGCACTGGACACGCACGGCCAGGGCGATGGCGTCGCTGGGCCGGGAGTCGATCTCCAGCAGGCGGCCGTTGGTTTCCAGGTATATCTTGGCGAAGAAGGTGTCGTTGGCTAGGTCGTTGACCACCACGTAGCTCACAGTGGCCCCCAGGGCTTCGATGACCGAGCGCAATAGGTCGTGGGTCAGGGGGCGGGCTACGGCCACCTCCTGCAGACGCACGGCGATGGCGTCCGCCTCTGCCGGGCCTATCCATATAGGGAGGTAGCGGTCGGCGTATTTCTCCTTCAGGATGACCACCCTTTGGTAGCTGGCCAGGCTCACCCGCACGCTGTCTACCACCATCTCGATCACGATGACCAACCTCCACCTTCCCTGGCGTGCATCCGCATTCTAACCACCGTCTCAGGCAATGTCAATGCGCCATGTGCCTCCCCACCCGAGAATGGCCTGGGCAGCCTTGGGGGATATAATTGAGTCGTATCGATACTTTTAGGAGGTGTTGCTGTGCACTGGGAGTTGAGCCCCGGCCATATCTATCCCGTCCTTCGCGTCGCCCTGGATGCAGGGGAGGAGGTGGCGGCCGAGGCAGGTGCCATGCTCCTCATGCGAGGGCCCCTGGAAGTAAGCACCAGCTCTCGGGGGATTATGAAGGGGATCATGCGGGCCTTTTTGGGCTCCGAGTCCTTTTTCTTGAACACCTTCCGGGCCCGAGGCCAGGCAGAGGTGTGGCTAGCGCCTCCAGTCCCCGGCGATATCCACTACCTGCCCCTAGAAGGCCAAGGGTACATACTGCAGGATACCGCTTATCTGGCCCACCATGGGGAGGTGGACTTGGATGTGGCCTGGAGGGGCTTTAAGGGCCTGCTTACCGAGGGGGAGCTAGTGTGGCTGCGGGCCCGCGGCCATGGCGGGGTGTGGGTCTGCGCCTTTGGGGCTATCCAGGAGATGCGCCTGGCCTCCGGCGAGAGGGCGGTGGTGGACAATTTCCACTTCGTGGCCATGGACGAGGGGGCTCGCTACCAGGTGCGCACCTTTGGCGGCCTTAAGTCCTTCCTCTTGGGTGGGGAGGGCATCGTGGCTGAGGTGGAGGGGCCAGCCACGGTGCTGGTGCAGACGCGTCACCTCAACTCCCTGGTCGAAAGCCTCCTGCCTATCCTGAAGCGACAGATGAAGGTGCGGTGAGACCTGGTGTTGACGCGGTCCTTTGCCCAGTTTACCTTGTGAAGAGACTCATCCCTGGCGTAGGGAGGGGGAGAAGATGGAGAGGGAGAAGATGGGCGGGCCAGTGGAGGCGCCGCTGGAGGCTATCCTGGAAGAGGAGCGGGTGTTTCCACCGCCTCCTCAGTTTCGCGAACAAGCCAACGTCCGCGATCCTCAGGTCTACCAGGAGGCGGAGCGGGACCCGGAGGGGTTCTGGGAGCGTTGGGCCCGTGAGCTGACATGGTTCCAGCCCTGGGAGAAGGTGCTGGAATGGGACCCTCCTTGGGCCAAGTGGTTCGTAGGGGGGAAGACCAACCTGGCCTACAACTGCCTGGACCGCCACCTAATGGGGCCGCGTCGCAACAAGGCTGCCATCATCTGGGAGGGAGAGCCTGGCGAGGTGCGCATCCTCACCTACTGGGAGCTATACCGACAGGTGTGCCGTTTCGCCAACGCCCTCAAGGCCCTGGGGGTGAGGAAGGGGGACCGGGTCACCATCTACATGCCCATGGTGCCAGAGGCGGCGGTGGCCATGCTGGCCTGCGCCCGCATCGGTGCCGTCCATAGCGTCGTCTTTGCCGGATTCACGGCCGACGCCCTACGGGATCGCATCCAAGATGCCCAGGCTAAGGTGCTAGTGACAGCTGAGGGGCTCTGGCGGCGGGGCAACATCCTGCCCCTTAAGGAGTATGCCGACCAGGCCCTTGAGGCCTGTCCCACGGTGGAGAAGGTGGTGGTGTTCCACCGCGGCTGCAAGGAGAAGGAGCAGGTCCCCATGCGCCGAGGGCGTGACATCTGGTGGGACGAGGCGATAGCCTCTGCTGCCCTCCAGTGCCCGCCGGAGGAGATGGACGCCGAGGACATGCTCTACATCCTCTACACCTCTGGCACCACCGGCAAGCCTAAAGGGGTGGTGCACACCACCGGCGGCTACATGGTGGGCATCTACGCCACCACCCAGTGGGTCTTCGACATCAAGGAAGGAGATACCTATTGGTGCACGGCCGATATCGGCTGGGTTACAGGGCACAGCTACGTGATATATGGGCCCCTCCTGTGCGGTGCCACCACCCTCATGTATGAGGGGGCGCCCGATTGGCCCCAGCGGGATCGTTGGTGGAGCATCATAGAAAGGCACGGAGTCACCATCCTTTACACGGCCCCCACGGCCATCCGCACCTTTATGCGATGGGGAGAGGAGTGGCCGGGACGCCACGACCTCTCCTCCCTGCGGCTGTTGGGCACCGTAGGGGAGCCCATCAACCCCGAGGCCTGGGTTTGGTACTGGCGCCACATCGGCGGTGGCCGCTGCCCCGTGGTGGACACCTGGTGGCAGACGGAGACGGGCATGATCATGATCACACCCCTTCCGGGCATCACCCATTGCAAGCCGGGCTCCGCCACCTTACCTTTCCCTGGAGTGAGGGCTGAGGTGGTGGACGAGCGGGGGCAGCCCGTGCCCCCTGGCGCTGGTGGTTACCTCGTGCTTACCCGTCCATGGCCGGCCATGCTCCGGGTGCTATATGGCGACCCTGAGCGTTACAAGGTGCAGTATTGGAGCCGCTTCCCAGGCGTCTACTTCACTGGCGATGGCGCCCGCCGCGACCAGGACGGCTATTTCTGGATCGTGGGGCGCATCGACGATGTGGTCAACGTTTCCGGCCACCGCATCGGCACTATGGAGGTGGAGAGCATCTTGGTGGAGCACCCGGCGGTGGCGGAGGCGGCAGTGGTGGGGCGCTCCCACGAGGTGAAGGGACAGGCCTTGTGGGCCTTCGTCACCCTCCGCGACGATGTGGTCGCCGGTCCCTCCCTGGAGGAGGAGCTGCGGGAGCACGTGAGCAAGAGGATCGGGGCTTTCGCCCGTCCCGACAGGGTCATCTTCACTCCGGAGCTCCCCAAGACGCGCTCGGGCAAGATCATGCGCCGCCTCCTGCGGGACATAGCCGAGGGACGTGCCCTGGGCGACGTCACCACCCTGCAGGACCCGGAGGTGGTCAGGTCTCTCAAAGAGCAGTACGAGCATATAGAGGGAGGGTGAGGGGCTCCTAGGAGGCGGTGGCCATGCAGACGGGCACCTTCCGTGGCTTCGTCATCTCCATGGAGAGGCCGGGCATAGTCCTCATCACCTTCGACCGCCCTGACCGCCTCAACAGTATGACGGCGGCCATGAAGCGGGACCTGATGGAGGCCCTGCTGGAGACCCAGCTGGACGATGAGGTGCGGGTGGTGGTGTTCACCGGCAATGGCCGGGCCTTCTGCGCTGGCGACGATATCGGCCCTCAGGCTGAGCCCGAGGGCGAGGGGCAGGCCCTAGCCCGCCCCCTCCCTCCGGGCCATCGCCATCCCCTCGGCACCTACGCCGCCCTGCGCACCATCTCCCAAGCCCTCAACCTGACGGTGCGGCAACTGGACAAGCCCACCATCGCGGCTATCAACGGTTGGGCCATTCAGTCAGGCCTCTCACTGGCCCTGGCCTGCGACTTTCGCATCGCCTCGCGCCAGGCGCGGCTGGGCTCGGGCACCCTTCGCTTCGCCCTCATGCCCGATGAGGGGGGCCACTACCTCTTGGTTCAGGTATTGGGGGTGGCCAAGGCCGTGGACTTCATCTTGCGCAACCGCATCGTCTCCGCCGAAGAGGCGTTGGCCCTAGGGCTAGTACATGAGGTAGTGGAGCCGCAGGAGCTGCTGCCACGGGCTATGGCGCTGGCCCAGGAGTTGTGCCAGGGCCCCCAGGTGGCCATGCGCCTTCTTAAGCGCGCCATCTATAACGCCGCCGAAATGGGGATGCTCCAGGCCTTCGACGATATAGCGGCCAGGACGGCCTTGTCCGATCACCACCCCGATGCCCAAGAGGGGGTGCGCGCCTTCCGCGAGAAGCGCGTCCCTAGGTTCAACCGCTGGCTGGAGGAGGCTGAGGGCTAGTCGGGGAAGTGCTCGCTGATGTACCGCTCGGCGGCGATAGCTGCCGTCACGCCATCGCCCACGGAGGTGGCCACCTGACGGGCGGCATGCTGGCGCACGTCGCCGGCGGCGAACACCCCGGGTAGAGCGGTCTCCATCCAGGCGTTGACCACGATGTGGCCGCCGTTGTCCATGGGCAGCAGCCCTTGTAGCCATCCCGTGGCGGGGCGGTGGCCAATGAAAATGAACACGGCCTTCACCGGCAGGAAGGACTCCTGGCCCGTCACGACGTTGCGCAGACGGACCCCCTCTACACTCTCCTGGCCCACAATCTCAGTGACCACCGTGTTCCAGATGAAGCTCATCTTGGGATTGGCGAAGGCCCTTTCCTGGAGGATGCGGCTAGCCCGCAACTTGTCCCGCCGGTGTATCACGTATACCTTGGCGGCATAGCGGGTGGTGAAGAGCCCCTCATCTATGGCCGCATCCCCTCCCCCCACCACGGCCACCTCCTGGTCGGGGAAGAAGGCGGCATCGCAGGTGGCGCAGTAGGAAACGCCCCGGCCCGTCAGCTCTTCCTCCCCCGGCACGCCCAAACGGTTGTATTCGGCCCCGGTGGCGATGATGACCGCCCGCGCCAGGTACTCTTGGTCGTCGGTGCGCACTACCCAGAGGGGCTCCCGCCTCTCCAGGGCCTTGGCCTCCACGTAGTGGACCTCCAGGCCATAGCTCTCGGCCTGTCTCAGCATGGCCTGGGCCAGGTCGAATCCGCTAATGTTCTCGATGCCTGGGTAGTTCTCGATGGAAGCGGTGAGGGCGATCTGCCCACCGATGACCCCCCGCTCTAGAAGAACTGTGCGGCGGCGGCCTCGGGCAGCATAGAGCCCGGCTGCCAGGCCCGCCGGCCCTCCGCCAACGATGACGATGTCGTACTGCTGTGGCAAATCTCCTCCTTGGCGTAGAAGGTCAGTGGAGGGCCTTCTCGATGAGCTTCTTCAGCTCCGACTTGGGGCGGAAGCCGATGACGCTGCCCACCAGCTGGCCGTCCTTAAAGAGGAGGAGGGTGGGGATACTGCGGATGCCATAGCGCATGGCCGTGTCCAGGTTCTCATCGGTATTGACCTTGACGAACTTGACGCGGCCGTGGTACTCCTCGGCCAGCTCCTCCACGATGGGGGCCACCATGCGGCAGGGCCCGCACCAGGGGGCCCAGAAGTCCACCAGTACGGGCAATGGGGACTTCAGCACCTCGGCCTCGAACTGCGCATCACTCACGTCTAGAGGCTTGGCCATGGGCGTCCTCCCTCCTTGGGGTCGTCCTGGTTTTTAGGATAGCATGTTCATGAAGGCCATGCCATTGCACATATTCTGGGGCACCGATTCCTTCTCCTTGCGGGAGGCGTTGCAGGATCTGCGTTCCCGCCTCGATGAGGATGGCCACCTCTGGGCTAACACCGTCGTCCTGGACGGGCGGCGGCTCCGCTTCCAAGACCTCATGGAGGCGTGTGATGCTATCCCCTTCCTGGGGCGGCATCGCCTGGTGGTGGTGGAGAGGCTCCTGGCCCGCTTCCAGCCCGAGGGCGGCCGCCAGCCTTCGTTGGGGCCCTGGGAGGCCCTGCCTGAGTATGTGCGGCGCATGCCCTCTCATGCCCATCTGGTGCTGGTGGAGGAGGAGATAGCGCCCCAGAACCCCCTTTGGCGGGCCCTGCACACCCTGGGGGAGAGGCGACACTTCCCCCCGCTGGAAGGAGAAGCGCTCCTACAGTGGCTGGCCCAGCGGAGCCGCCGCCTGGGCCTGCGCCTCACCCATAAGGCCGCCCGCCTCCTTGTGGAGCTCTTAGGACACGACATGTGGGCCCTAGCCTCGGAGCTGGAGAAGCTGGCCGTCTTCGCTCGGGGCGAGACGGTGAAGGAGGCCCAGGTGCGGGAGCTGGTATCGGCTGCCAGGGCGGTGGGGGTGTTCCAGCTGGTGGATGCCGTGGGCGAGGGGCGGGCCTTGGAGGCGGTGGCCCTTCTCCATCGCCTCCTGGCGCAGGGGGAGGAGCCCCTCCATCTGCTGGCCCTCCTGCAGGCCCACTATCGCCGGTTGCTCCTGGCGCGAGAGCTCCTGGCCCAGGGGGCCGGGCCCGAGCTGTTGGCCCATGAGCTGCGCCTGCCACGGCGGGTCTTGACACGGGTGGTCGCCCAGGCCCGCGCTCACCCCTTCCCCCGCCTGCGGGCCGTTTACCGGCGGCTGGCAGAGACAGATGCGGCCATCAAGCGGGGGAAGATGAGCGGGGAGCTGGCGCTGGAGGTCCTCATCTTCCAGCTGGCCTCCCCGGAGGCCGTCACTGGGGTCGGCGGATGACCATCACCACCCGCCCTTGCACCTCCACGTTATCGGCATCAGTGTAGATGGGGGACATGGCCTGGTTGGCGGGCTGCAGGCGCACTCGCCTTCCCTCGCGATAGATCTTCTTTAGGGTCACCTCCCCTTCCCGCCGCAGCCATACGGCCACCATCTCCCCGTCCTGGACGGCTGGCCTCCTCTCCAAGATGACGATGTCCCCATCGTTGATGAGGGCGTCCACCATGGAGTTCCCCTTCACCCGCACGGCGAAGAGGCCTTCCCGCCCGCCTATCAGGTCAGCTGGCAGCTCCAGCACCTCCTCCCAAGAGGCCGACCAGCCCTGGTCCTCGGGCACGGGTATGGGCTGGCCTGCGGCGATGGTGCCCACCACCGGCACCGCCACCACCCGTGGCCTCCGCCCCCCAGGCCCCAAAAGCTCGATGGCCCGTGATACCTCCCGATCTCGCCTGATGTAGCCCAGCCGCTCCAAGATGCGTAGGTTGTAGTCCACCACCGATGTGGAGCTCAGCTGGCACCCCTCCTGGATCTCTCGGATGCTGGGGGGGTAGCCATGCTCCTCCAAGAACCTAGCGATGAACTCCAGTATCCGCCTCTGCCTGGGTGTAAGATCACGCCCCCGCATGGCTCGTCTCCTCCTGGCTGGAACGCCTGTTCTGTCGAACAAGTGTAACAGAGGTCGTGCCTCACGTCAACATCTGGAATGGCTGTGGTGATATCAGGCAATAAATGGCCCATCTAGAGAGGTAAGGTGCTTTTAGTGCTCCAGATGGCCATCAATGGTTGAAAATGTCTGCAATATCCTCGTAGCGCCTGTTGCATATCGCCCGCCGCCGCAGTAATATTCCACTTGAGTTTAGCACTCTTGGCCTGCGAGTGCTAATCCGAAAGGCAGAGGGGAGGGATGAGCATGACGACGAAGGCTGGGAGCAAGTTGGTGCCGCTGGCTGACAGGGTGGTGGTGCGGCAGATCAAGCAGGAGGAGGTGCGGGCGAGCGGCCTGGTGATCCCCGATACGGCGAGGGAGAAGCCCCAGCTGGGGGAGGTCATCGCCGTGGGGCCCGGTCGGCTGGACGAGAACGGCAAGCGCATCCCCATGGACCTGAAGGTGGGTGACAAGGTCATCTACGCCAAGTACGCCGGGCAGGAGGTGCCCAAGGGGGTATTCGGCTCCGAAGAGGAGGAATACCTGATTCTAAAGGAATCGGACATCCTGGCCAAGGTGGAGGAATGAGGAGGCTTTTAGCCCAAGACCCTAGCGAAGGGGAGGAGTGAAGCATGCCTGCCAAGCAGGTGATCTTTGCAGAAGAGGCGCGACGGCGGCTCAAGGAAGGCGTAGACATCTTGGCCAACGCCGTTAAGGTCACCCTGGGCCCCAGGGGGCGTAACGTGGTTCTAGAGAAGAAGTTCGGCGCCCCCTCGGTGGTGGACGATGGGGTCTCGGTGGCCAAGGAGATCGAGGTCAAGGACCCCTTCGTGAACCTGGGGGCCCAGCTGTGCAAGGAGGTGGCCACTAAGACCAACGATGTGGCCGGCGATGGCACCACCACCGCCACCGTCCTGGCCCAGGCCTTGGTGCGGGAGGGGTTGCGCAACGTGGCCGCCGGCGCCAACCCCATAGCCCTCAAGAGGGGCATCGAGAAAGGGGTGGAGGCGGTGGTGGAGAGTCTGAGGGAGATGGCCCAGCCGGTGGCTGGCAAGGAGCAGATAAAGCACGTGGCCACCATCTCGGGCCACGACCCCGAGATCGGCGAGATCATCGCCGAGGTCATGGAGAAGGTGGGCAAGGACGGCGTCATCACCGTAGAGGAGGGCAAGTCCATCCGCACGGAGACGGAGTATGTGGAGGGGATGCAGCTGGACCGGGGCTACGTCTCCCCCTACTTCGTCACCAACCCCGAGCGGATGGAAGCGGTGGTGGAGGAGCCCTACATCCTCATCACCGATAAGCGCATCTCCGCCGTCTCCGATATCCTCCCCATCCTGGAGCGGGTGCTGCAGACGGGCAAGAAGGACATCGTCATCATCTGCGACGACTTGGAGGGGGAGGCCCTGGCTACCCTAGTGGTCAACAAGCTGCGGGGCACCCTCAACGCCCTGGCGGTGAAGGCCCCTTCCTTCGGCGAACGGCGCAAGGCCATCCTGGAGGACATCGCCATCCTCACTGGCGGCCAGGTCATCTCCGAGGAGCTGGGGCGGAAGTTGGAGCACGCCCAAGTCTCCGATCTGGGCCGGGCCCGCAAGGTGGTGTCCACCAAGGAGGAGACGGTCATCATCGAGGGCTATGGCTCCGATGAGGCCATCCAGGCCCGCATCAAGCAGATCAAGGCCCAGATCGAGGACGCCACCAGCGAGTTCGACCGCGAGAAGCTGCAGGAGAGGCTGGCCAAGCTGGCCGGCGGGGTGGCTGTCATCAAGGTGGGTGCCCCCACCGAGGTGGAGCTGAAGGAGAAGAAGCTGCGGGTGGAGGATGCCCTATCCGCCACGCGGGCGGCCGTGGAGGAGGGCATCGTGCCCGGTGGCGGCGTAGCCCTCCTGCGGTGCCAAAAGGCCCTAGACAAGCTGGACCAGGAGCTGGAGGGAGACGAGCGCACGGGCGTACGCATCCTCCGCCGCGCCCTGGAGGAGCCCATCCGGCAGATCGCTGAGAATGCTGGCATGGACGGCTCCATCGTGGTGGAGCAGGTGCGGTCCAGCGAAGACCCCAACTTCGGGTTCGATGCCGAGCGGATGGAGTTCGGCGACCTCAGGGAGCGGGGCGTCATCGACCCTGTAAAGGTGACCCGCACTGCCCTGGAGAACGCTGCCTCCATCGCGGCCCTCGTCCTCACCACCGAGACCTTGGTGACTGAGATACCAGAGCCTCCTAAGACCACGGAGCCGCCACCCCCTCCTGAGTATTGAGGACCCAGGGGGCGGGGGGCAACCCCGCCCCCGCTGCCTTCATACCTCCTGCCTGCGGAAGAGGGCAGCTGCCCCACCCAAGGGGGCAATTATCCATGCCAGCAGGGCTGCAGCCAGGGCCGCCAATGCCGCCTCCACCCCCAAGATGTCGCGCACAAAGGAGCCCAGGGGGCCCAGAACGAAGGGGTCGGGCTCCAGCCAGAGGATGGCTAAAAGCCTGACCACCTCCACCGGGTTGAGGAGCAGGAGGACCCACAGGGAGGCCTCGTTGAGGTGGGCGGCGGTCACCGCCCCCAGGGCCACCAGGTCCATAACTAGCACGAACCAGAACCAAAGGGCCACCGCCCCAAGGAGCGCCTGCACCCGGTCGCCGGCCACCACCGACACCAGATATCCCGTCCCCAGCATGGCCGCGCCCAAGGCCACCATGAGGCCCAGGAAGACGAGCATGAGGGCCGCCTGATCCAGCGGGGCTAGGAGGGCCACCACCAGCCCCCCCACCCCCAGGCCCAGAGAGGTGGCCATGGTCAGCGCCATCGCCTGGCCCAGGAACTTGCCCACCAGAAAGGCCTCCCAGCTAATAGGCTGGGCCAGCTGGGTGGCCAGCGTCCCCCGCTCCCTCTCCCCCACCACGGCGGTGGCCCCTAGCACCAAAGAGGTCACCGACACTAGCAGGGAAGCGAGGCCCAACAGGCTGGCCGTGGTACGTCCGAGGCCCTGGAAGGCCGCCTGCCCCAGCTCCCTATACCCAGCGTAGGAGACCACGATGACTAGGAGGCCCATGAGGGCGGCGTAAACTAGCAGCCACCGGTTGGCGAGGACCTCCTCCACCTCCCGCTGTAGGACGACCTTGGCTGTGCGCCACTGGATCGCTAGGAGTGTTGTCACAGAGCTTCCCCCTCCCGGGGCGCCTCCATGGCCAGAGGAGTGGGCAGGCCAGCCAAGGGCCCTTGATAGACCACCCTCCCGTCCTCCAAGGCCAGCGCCCGGTCCACCATGGAGACTAGGGGCCCCAGGTGATGGCTGGCCACAAGGATGGTCACCCCCGCCTCCTGCCACTCCCTCAGCATGCTGGCCAGCTGAGCCTGGCCTGCTCTATCCAGGTTGGCGAAGGGCTCGTCCAGGAGCATGAGAGGGGGACGGCCCAGTTGGGCCACGGTCACCGCCAGCCGTTGGAGCATCCCCCCCGAGAGCTCCCGCACCCTCTTCCCAGATATAGAATCAAGCCCCATAGTGGCCATGAGTCCTTGAATGTTCCCGTCCAGGCCACGTAAGCGGGCGTAATAGCGCACCGTCTCCTCCACCGTCATATGTGGGTGGAAGGCAGGGGACTGGGGCACATACCCTATGAGGCGACGGACCTCTCGGCCATGGCGGCGCACGTCCAGACCCCCCACCAGCACCTGGCCCTGGAAGTGGACAAGGCCCAACACGCAGCGGAAGATGGTGGTTTTGCCGGCACCGTTGGGCCCCAACACGGCCACCACCTGCCCCGGGTTCACCTCCAGGTCTATACCCTTCAGGACTAGACGGTCTCCGAAGCGTTTACTGAGGCCGCGCACCGTGAGCATGCCGATGCCTCCAGGGAGGGCGCAAGGAGAGGGCCAGATAGATGGGGAGGGCCACCATGGCCAAGGATACCACCAGCATGGCGGGAGAGGGGCCCTCTCCGCCGCCTCTGAGGGCCAGGGGGGGCTCCATCAGCGGCGCCGGGTCTTCCAACACCTCCCCTGCCCCCATGATGGGGAAGAGCCGCTCCGCCACCCCCAGGGCCTCATGGGCGAGGGTGTATATGAAGGCGCTGGCCAAGGGCCGTTCCCTGCTCAACCGGGCGAAGAGGGACGTGAGCCTGTAGGGGATATCGCCCACCCCATCGCCGTCCAGGTCGTAGCCCCGGTAGTCGCTCCAGTAGTTGCCACGGCCTTCGGAGGCCAGGGCCACCCCTGCAGGCAAGGCTACGGGCCCCTCCTGGACAGCGTGATGGTGGTGGGCGGTGCCGCCACCGTGGATGGCCATGAGGCGGGACATGACCCCTCTACCCAGGGCCTGGACCTGGATGCCATTGTCCACGAAGGCATTCTCAAAGACGGATATGGGGGCGTTGGGCATGAGTCCTATCCCCACCTGGTTAGAGGCCAGCAGGTTGCGCTGAAACACCACTGTGGACCCCACTGACTGGGGCGAGCCGTCGGCGGTGACGCCGTATACGTTGCCCACCACTTTGTTGTCCGCGGCGAACAGGTCGTCGGAGTCCTTCACCAATATGCCGATGCCGGAAGCCCCCCGATGGTCTGAGATCTCATTCCCCTGCACCAGGAGGCGATGGGAGAACATCTGCACCACACCTGCCAGGTTCTCCCTCAGGACGTTGCCTATCACCTCTATATCGTCGGAGTACATGAGGTGGATGCCGAAGCGGCCGTGTCGCACCGTGTTGTCCAGGATGACGTTGCCATCAGCGTGGTCCAGGTAGAAGCCATCGGAGGTGTAGGCGATGATGTTGCCGCGGAAGACAGCCCCCGACGTCTCCCAAGCGTAGATGCCATGGCCGCGGCGGGAGACGGGGCGGTGGGGGGCAAGGGTCACCTGGTTGCCTTCTACCAACGCCTCGTCAGCATCGATGAGATAGATGCCGAAGAAGGACTGCTCGATGCGGTTGCCCCTGACGGTCACCTGCTTGGCCTCCTTCACCTTCACCGCCGCCGGCTCCTGGGAGGGGCTCCAACTGCTGCCACGGATGACGAAGCCCGATATAGAGGCCCCGCTGGCCTCGATGGTCACCACGTCCCCCTCTTCCCTCCCATCGATGACGGGCCAGCCTTTGCCCACCAGGTGAACGGGTTTGTGGAGGCGGATGGGGCCTATATATATCCCCCCCTCCACCTGCAAGGTGGCGCCCGGCGGGGCAGCGTCGATGCGTTCTTGCAGGGCCTGGGAGGGAAGCTCAGGACCGGCGGCCCTCACCGTCGGCGAGGGCCGCCAGATGATGAGGAGAAGGAGGGCAAGGGCCCAAAGCCCCCACCTCATCAGGGTACGGCTGTCAACGCCCTCCTGCCCAGTCGCTGCCTTACCCATGTCTTTAGTGTACCCAAGGCTGGAGGAAGGAGGGTGATGGCCAGGGCAGCCCCCAGCAGCAGGTAGAAACCGGGGGCGAAATTCGTTTCCACCGTGAAGTTCCACACCTTAAGGCTGCCCACCAGCTTGGGGGTGAAGGTACTGGTGCGGATGGGGGCGTGGGGGTCGAGGTCGTGTCCGTAATGGTAGAGCCAGTATTGCAGGTCGGCCAGGAAGAAGAGGACGGCGAACCAGAAGCCCCCTACCACCAGGAGCCTCACCAGGCGTTTCTGCCAGCCCACCACTGTGGAGGCCAGAGCCAAGAGGGCCAGGGCGGCCACCCCCGGCAGGAACACATTCATCTCCGCCACCTTCTTTATGGGCTTCATGCCGATGTAATGGTTAAGGTTGCTGATCTCGTTGATGTCGTTATAGGTGGTGCGGGGATTATCGGCGAACTTGTATCCGTAGGCGTACATGAGGAGGCCCTTGGGATACTGGGGGGCCTTAAGGTTCATCTGCCACAGAGGCAGGAAGATCGAGCCCAAAAGGAGGGCCACAGCCACTACCACAGCTATCGTCCATCGGCCCTCTGGTCGTCTCACTATCCGGTGCATGGTCCCCTTACTCCCTTCTGTGATTGCCCACCCGCCCACCCGCCTGCGCCCCGGGGCGCAGGCCGACATCAGCCTTCTATCGTCCTGCCACCTTGGCGGGCTCCACCAGCAGCCAGCCGGCCATCTCCAGGTGCAGGGCGGAGCAGAACTCGGTGCAGTAGAAGTTGAACACGCCCGGCTTGTCGGCCACGAACTCGATGGTGGTGGTCTCGCCGGGCTCGATGCTCACCTGGATGTTGTAGTCGGCGATGGCGAAGCCATGGGTGGCGTCGCGCGTCTGCTCGGGGTTGGTGATATGGAGGATGACCTTGTCGCCCTGCTTCACCCGGATCTGGTCGGGGCGGAAGTGGCTGCGCACGGCGGTCATCCACACCTCCACGGTGTTGCCCCGCCGCTCGATGCGCTCCTGACCCTGCTTGACGGTGTTGGGGTCTGGCTTCATGGTGAGGGCGTTGGTGCCCACGGGGTAGACCTCCCAGGCCTTCAGCTTGTCGGCCTTGATCATCTGAGAGTAGTGGGGCTCGCCAAAGGGTATGGGCATGTCGGCGATGAGCTCCATGGGCCCACGGCCGCCCTTGAGGTCGATGAGCTGGAAGTTCTGCGGGTGGAGGGGGCCCACCGTCAGGAAGCGGTCGATGGACCACTTGTTGAGGGCCACCAGGTAGTTGCTGTCGGGGCTCACTGTGTCCCCCTCGGCTATCACCAGGTGGCCGATGTTGTAGTGGACGGGGATCTTGTCCACCAAGGTAAAGGGCGGCTCGCCCGTCTTCACCACGTCCGGGCCGAGGGTGAACTTGGCCACGGCGCTCTCGATGAAGAGGCTGGTGTAGCCATGGCCCTGGTCATCGAACTGGGTGTGCAAGGGGCCGGCCCCCAACTCCACCTGGGCGGCCACCACGGCATCGAACTTCAGGATGGGCACCCCGTAGCGGTCGGTCCCCTCGAAGTTGCGGTTGCGGATGGCCTCCTCGATCTTCTTGAAGTCGTAGATGGTGACGTGGGGGTCCAGCTTGCCGCTCACCACGATGTAACGGCCGCTGGGGTCCACGTCCACGCCGTGGGGGCTCTTGGGCTCAGGGGCGAAGAAGAGGATCCCCTCCTGAATGGCGGTGGGGAGGCGGATAACCCGCATGCCGTTGAGCATCTCATATTTGCCAGCCGCCACCACCTCCTCCGCCTTCCGCCAGTTGATGATGTGGAGGTAGTCGAAGGCATTCTGGGACATGCCCGCCTCCAAGGGGGGCTTGCCCTCCAGGACGCCGCCGGTGGCCAGCTCGGTGTTAAAGGAGTTGAAGAAGGCCCAGCCATCGCTCACCCTCTTGCCGGCGTCGGCCAGGTCCTGGTTATAGGGCGGGAGCTCCACCTGGAAGCTTTCCTCCAGCACGATGCGGCCCGTCTCCGGATGGACCTTGAGGAAGGTGGCCACCCCGCGGAACTTCTCAGCGTATTCGCTCAGCTCGGCGAAAGAGCCCTCAGGCCATGGGGTGGGGAACTTAGAGGTGACGACGATGTACTCCGTGTTGGGGGTGACGAAGGCCCCACCGTGGTTGGTCTGCATATTAGGGATGGCCACGATCTGCTTGACGCGGAAGTCCCGCAGGTCGATCATAGCCACACGGCCGTTGGCCCGTTCGTTGACGTAGAGCCAGCGACCGTCGTACTCACCGTTGGTCTCGCTGAGGGCGGGATGGTGGACATCGCCCCAGGTCAATCTGACGTTCTCGGGGATGTTTGGATTGCCTTGCTCCAGAACGGTGTCGCCCCAATCGGCACCATACCCCAGGCCTTGCCACGGCTCAGGGGTGAAGACGCCGATGACCTTCAGGATACGCATGGAGGGGACGCCGATGACCAACACCTGGCCCCCATGGCCGCCGGAGGCGAACAGGACGTACTCGTCGTACTTGCCCGGGGGAACGAACTGCTTGAGGGCCCGCACCACGTCCTCGTCGTTTAGGCCGCGGGCGCGTGCTATATCCTGGATGGTGGCGCCAGTTACGGGTGTCCCCTCCTCTTCCCCGCGGCGACAGGCCTGGCCCAAGAGGCCAAAGCCTATGGCCAGCAGGGACAGCAGGACCATTACCTTTAAGTATGGCTTGAAGACCTTCATCCTCTCTACCCTCCCGAGCAATTGGCTTAGCTCGCCCTACCCCTGCCGGGCCCAGGGCCTCTCGCGTATGAGTAAACCGGATAGTACTAGACCGATATGAGGGCCACTGGTCCCGAGATTCGGGTCCCAAAGGTCACATGGGTTCTCGGGGTTTTACCTTACACATGAGGGGAAAGGCCTTCCCTCTAGACAGGCTTGGGGGATGGCCAGCTTGACGTGGGAGGGTGGTCATTGCACGCTGATGGTGACTGAGGGGGGGACATGAAGCGGATAGTGTTGCTGGCCATTGTCCCCATGGCCCTAGTATGGGGTGCGGTGGTGCAGCACCACAGGCCTTTAGCGATTCCTGGGGGGGTGCGCCTGGCCCAAGAGCGGATGGAAGTCCTTCCTTCCCTGTCCCAGGAGTCCAAGCTTTCCGCCCGCCTCTCACGGCTCCTGCTACTTCACGAGACGCTGCAGAGGTTCGAGCTGGGCGTGTCCGGTCTCTCGAAGGAGGCGGACGACCTGGGCCCAGCGCTGGCCTCCCGGGTCTTGCGGCTAGATGCGGCCAACCGAGTGCAGGTGTGGGTCTACGGCGACGATGTGGGGGAGGCGATGAGAGCGGTGGAGGCCGTGGCTGGGAGGGTGGAGAGGGTGGACGGGGCTTGGGGCATTGTCCAGGCCTGGGTTCCCCCCCTTGGGTTGGGGGAGCTGGCAGCCCACCCGGCCGTGCGCTACGTGGAAGAGCCCCCCTATCCCGTGGGGGCAGGCGTTGTGAGCCAAGGGGACTATATCGTGAGGGCCCGCGACTTGCGCATGGTCACAGGTTTTGCCGGCCGCGGCGTCAAGGTAGGCGTAATATCCGATGGCGTCAAGGGGCTGACGGCGGCCCAGGCCGCCGGCGAGCTACCCCCGGTGAACATCTCCGATTGTAACGTGGTGGCGGGCTCCGACCCCTTCCTGACAGGTGCCGAGGGCACGGCCATGCTGGAGATCGTCCATGACCTGGCTCCAGAGGCCCAGCTCTGGTTTGGCCACTTCGCCATGGGCACACCCCTCGACTTCAACGCCGCTGTCAACTGCCTGGCCCGGAGGGTGGACGTCATAGTGGACGATGTCAACTGGTTGAACGTCGGCCCCTATGATGGCACCAGCATCATCTCCCGCAATACTAGCCACGCCCTAAATTCTTCTGAGAATCCGGTGCGGGTCTATATAACAGCGGTGGGTAACCACGCCCTAAACCACTATCAGGAGCGGTTCATCCCCTGTGGCCCGGGGGGGCCCCATCTCTTCTCCGCCACTGCTCGCACCATCGACCGCGACGGCCTAGGGGCGCGGTGTGACAATCCCATCCTCGTGGGGGGGCGGGCCACGCTGCGCATCTTTGTGCAATGGGATGAGCCCTTTGGCGGCGCATGCTCGGACTACAATGTCTACCTCTACGAGCACGGGACCACCCGCCTTTTGGCCACCAGCAACAACCCCCAGACATGCACCCAGAACCCCACCGAGTCCTTAATATGGATTAACAACTCTCCACAGCCGCTCACTGTGGACCTGGTCATCTCCGGCCCTGGCGCGGGGGCTAGGGAGCTGGACATCTTCGTGATAGGTGGTCGCCCCAACTTCTACACCCCCGAGAGTAGCGTCCCCAACCAGGCTGATGCTCAGGGGGGTGTGATATCGGTGGGGGCTATCAACGCCTTCGACCCCACCAACCGGGAGCTGGCTCCCTACAGCAGCCGCGGCCCCACCAACGATGGTCGTACCAAGCCGGAGATCGCCGCTGTGGATGGGGTGCGTGTCTCGGGGGCAGGAGGGTTCCCCCAGCGCTTCCTGGGCACTTCGGCCGCTGCCCCCCACGTGGCCGCTGTTGCTGCCCTCCTCTTGGAGTGCCGGCCCGACCTGCGGGCGGGCCCAGGGCCCGAGGACCCAGGGGCTGAGCGTCAGGAGCTCCTGCAGGCCATCCTGACCACGGCCACTGACCTGGGCCCGCCGGGGATGGACAACATGTACGGCGCTGGCCTTCTGGACGCCCTGGCTGCCGCCTCCCGCCTCTGTCGCGAGACCTCCCAGGTGATATGGGGCGATTTGGACTGCAGCCGCTCGGTGGACGCGGTGGACGCCCTCCAGATCTTGCGCTATGTGGTGAGCCTATCGGTCAGCCAGTCCCAGCCCTGCCCAGTGGTGGGCGGCTCTCTGGACAGCTCTCCACCCTGGGGGGACGTGGATTGCGACCGCCAGGTGAGCGCTGTGGACGCTCTTAAGGTGCTGCGCTACGTCGTACTGCTGCCCGTCAGCGTGGCGCCGGGATGCCCGGAGATGGGGCAGCCCACCTCCCTCCTGCCCCCTCCGCCTTCAGGCCCCTAGGGCAGAGGCCAGAGGTCCATCGGAGCGAATGGGTCCTACGGCTGCTAAGCGTGCGGCCTGGGGCTGCAATAGCTCCTGGGCCACCCTCTTAACATCCTCGAGCGTCACCCGCTCTATCTCCTTCAGCACCTCCTCGGGGGTGCGTATCTGGCCCAGGAGGAGCTCTTGGCTGCCCAACCAACCGGCGACGTTGCGGGTGTCCTCCAGCCGCAGGAGGATGCGGCTCCGGGCTAGCTTGCGCGCCCGCGTCAGCTCCTCCTCCCCAAGCCCTTCTTGCCGCAGCCGCTCCAGCTCCTCCAGGATGATGGAGACCACCGATGGCGCTTTGCGGGGCTCGGTGCCGGCGTATATGGTGAGAGCTCCTGTGTCCAAGAAGTGGTGCACATAAGAGCTGATCTCGTACACTAGCCCTCGCCGCTCCCGTAGCTCCAGGAACAGGCGGCTGCTCATGCCCTCTCCCAACGCGAAGGAGATGAGGGATAAAACATAGCGGTCGGGGTGGACGAGGGGGAGGCCGCGCACCGCCACCGCCAGGTGGGCCTGTTCGGTGTCCTTGTAGCGGACCGTCACCTTTGGGCCGGTGCCATCGCCCACTGGGATCCAAGTGGCGGGGGCCCCGGCCGGCCACCGGCCAGCCCGCTGCCAGATGGCGTCCACCGCCTCCTGGTGGTCTACGGCGCCAGCCACAGCGATAACTATATTGTTGGGCACGTACTGTTTCTGCTGATAAGCTAAGGCCTGCTCGCGGGTGATGGCCTTGACCGATTGGCGAGTCCCGGCCACATCCCTGCCGAGAGGGTTGCCAGGCCACAGGGCGGCCTCCACCAGCACCCCTACCAGCTGGGAAGGGGAATCCTCGATGGACGCCAGCTCCTCCAGCACCACCTCCCTCTCTCGCTCCACCTCTTGTGGATCGAAGAGGGGGGAGGAGATGAGCTCTAGGAGGAGGTCCAGGGCGGTGGGGAAGTCGTCCCGCGCCACCTTAGCATAGAAGACGGTAAGCTCGCGGTCGGTGGCCCCGTTCACGTCGCCACCCACCGCGTCCACCACCTCCGCCACGTCCCTGGGGGTGGGGTGCTTCTTCGTCCCCTTGAAGCAGAGGTGTTCCACAAAGTGGGAGATGCCTGCCTCTTCGTCTCGCTCGTAGCGGGAACCGGCCCCCACATATATGCTTATGGCCACAGAGTAGGTCTGCCTATAGGCGGTGACCACCCGCAGCCCGTTGGGAAGGCTGGTCTTCTGGTAGTTGTGGCTCAAGGCCCTCCCTCTCACCTTGGCCATTAAAGCGGCCCCCACTCTGGAAGAGCGGCCTCAGGGGCAGCTGTGACCCGATTCCATTGTGTTCCCTCCGCCCCACCTGGTCAACGGAGGAGGCGGTCCCCCTTCCTTGGCCTATATGGCAGGCCCACGTGGCATCAGAAGATGATGGGACGGCGCTCGCGAAAGGCGTATAGCTGGGCGGGGCGATGGCGCCCCTCGGCTGCCCTCCTTCCTGTGGGGACCACCAAGCCCAGGGCCAGCATACGGCGACGGAAGTTGCGCTTGTCCAGCCGCCGCCCCAGGATGGCCTCATATACCCTTTGTAACTGGCTCATGGTGAAATGAGGGGGCAGGAGGGAATAGGCCACGTTGCTGTAACTCAGCTTGGCCCGGAGGCGGCGCAAGGCATATGCCACCACCATCTCGTTGCGGAAGGCCAGAGGGGGGAGGTCATCCACGGCGAACCAAGAGGGAGGCCACTCGTGGCGCTGGGCCAGGTGGGCCCGCCCGATGTCCACCAGGGCGAAATAGGTGACAGCCACCCCTCCCCGTCCGTCCAGGTCGTGGAAGGTGAAGAGCTGCTCCAGGTAGACGTCGGTGACGCCTGTCTCCTCCTCCAGCTTGCGTACTGCTGCCTCGTCGGGCCCCTCGGCGGGGGCTAGGAGGCCACCAGGGAGGGACCACCATCCCTCGTATGGGGGGGCGCTGCGGCGCACTAGGAGCACCTGCAACTTACCCCCGTCCACGGTGAAGATGACCACCAAGGCGGCCACTGGCCGCAGTCCGGAGGGATAGGGGTAGCTGGAGGGGAGAGTGGTCACGGCACCGCCTCCGAACCCTAGTTGGCGGTGACCAGGGATGGGGCCTCCGCTATCTCCCCTTGCAGGGACCAGGGGCTAGCATGCAGGATGCGCACTTTCACTAGCTGGCCAGGGCTGGCCTGGCTGGGGAAGTGCACCAGCTTGCCGGTGCGGGTGCGCCCATACATCTTTCCCCCTCGCTCGCCCTCCACCAGAACCTCCTGGACGGTGCCCACCAGGGCCTGATTGATCTGGCGGGCTATGGCCTCCTGCAGCTCTTCCACGGCGTGGAGACGGCGCATCTTCTCATGCGGGGGCACATCGTCCTCCATGCGCCGCCAGGCGTAGGTGCCGGGGCGGGGAGAGTAAGCGGCCACATGCACCTTATCGAACCGCACCTGCCGCAGGAGGTCCAAGGTGTGCTGGAACTCCTCCTCCGTCTCGCCACAGAAGCCCACGATGACGTCGGTGGTGATGGCCGCCCCCGGCACCAAGCGCCGCACCAGCTCCACCTTCTCCAGATATTCGGCCACGGTGTAGCCGCGGCGCATGCGGGCCAGCACCCGGTCGTCGCCAGACTGGACAGGTATGTTGAAGTATTCGCACACCTTAGGGAGTTGGGCCACCGCCTCCACGATCTTGGCGGTCATGTCCTTGGGGTAGGATGTGAGGAAGCGGATGCGCACCAGCCCTGGGGTATCATGGATGGCTGCCATGAGGTCGGCCAGGTCGGGGCGGTCGGGGAGGTCCTTGCCGTAGGCCTCCACCGTCTGGCCCAGGAGGGTCACCTCCTTGACGCCCCTGGCGCAGAGGTATTCCACCTCCCGCCGCACCTCCTCTATGGGGCGGGAACGCTCGCGGCCACGCCGGAAGGGGACGATGCAATAGGTGCAGAACTTGTTGCAGCCGTGGATGACGGGGACATAGGCTGTGGGCCCCTTGGGCTCGGGGAAGGTCTGGGGCCAGAACTCGCCCCCCAGGTCGTCTTCGGGCACCAGGGCTCGCAGAATGGTATCGAAGTCCTGAGGGCGAGCCCAGATGTCTACGAAGGGGAATCGGGCCTTCAGGTCGTCTGCCTTGGGCCCCACCAGGCAGCCCATGACGGCGATGCGCAGGCTGGGTTTCCTCCTCTGCTTGAGGTACTTGAGGTAACCTAGGTATGAGATGGCCTTGTCCTCGGCCTTCTGGCGGACTACGCAGGTGTTGACGACGGCCAGGTCGGCCTCCTCGGGGCGAGAGACCTCTTGGTAGCCCAGCTTCTGGAGGCCGGCCGCCAGCTTGGCCGAATCGGCCTCGTTCATCTGACAGCCTTCAGTCCAGATGTGATAACGCATGGCCAGAATCATTCTAGCATGGGTGCGGTGTTACTCAGAAGGGGACGTATACTGGTTGAGATGGGCCCAGAGGGTGGCGAGATGCGAGAAGGGGTGACGGCCAAGGCCGCTCCTAAGGTGCCGTGGGGATGGCTTGCCCGCCTCCCCACCCCCCTGGTGGTGGGAGGGGGGGTCATGGTCATCCTGTTGTTGGGGGCGGGCATCGGCCTAGTGCCCATCCTGTTGGGGGTGAGCGAGGAGGACCTGAAGTCCCTGGGATATCCGGGGGTGTTTTTGGCTAACTTCCTGGCCACGGCCACCCTCTTCGTGCCAGTGCCGGGGCTTACGGCCGCTGGGCAAGCCCTTTTGGTGGCCCTGTCCAGCACCCTTAATCCGGCCTTGGTGGCTCTGGTGGGGGGGATGGGGATGGCCTTGGCAGAGCTGACGGCCTATGCCGCCGGGCGGGGCCTGCGCGAGCTGAGCTCCCAACGGCCTGTGCCCATACGGGGTAGGCTGGGGCGTGCCCTCTCTCGCGCCGCCGCCTTGATAGATAGGCTCATGCTCCGCTACGGGATGCCTACGCTTTTTGTCCTCTCGGCGGTGCCCAATCCCCTGTTCGAGTTCGCGGGCATCACGGCGGGGGCGGTGCGCATGCCCCTGTGGCGGTTCCTTGCTTCGGTGAGCGCAGGGAAGCTTCTGCGCGCCTTCCTGCTAGCCTACGTAGGCCAGCGCTTCCTCGACCTCTTCTGAGCCCCGGCCCTCCCTTCTCTTGGCGGGACGACGATGGCCAGACCTCTCGCCCTCATCGCTTCTTGAGGATCTCTTAATGGTCATTTCATCTCCGCTTGATATCGCCGGCCTCCGCCTGTGCTACCAATGGTCTCCGGGATACATAGCGATAGGAGGTGTAAAGGCATGGTCCACAAGGGTGCGCTAGCCATAACCGCCGCCCTCACGGCGCTGGTGGCGGGCACAGTGGCGGGCATCGCCTGGGGTATGAGCCAGGGCAAGCATGATGAAGAGAGGGCCTCATCGCTCAGCGTCACATCTGGCCATCTCGTGACGCCCATATCCTCCACCATCGTCGCTCCCCATGAGGCGATAAAGGCTGCCCTGGACTATACCGGTGGCCGCCAGGCTGATGATGTGCGCCTCGTGCTCCGCGGCTCAGGGTTCGTCTATGAGGTGCGCGTAGGGCAAGAGGTGATACCAGTGGACGCCGTCACTGGCCGGATCCTGGGGGCGAAGGTGGAGTCTGAGGGTAGCTGGAGCGGTGGTGTGGTGAGCCCTCCGCGCCCTACTCCCAGACCCACACCTCAGGGTGGCTCGCAGGGGTCGCTGATTACCGCTGAGGAGGCCCAGCGCATCGCCCTGGCTGCCACTGGCGACAGCTACGTGCGCAAGGTGAAGCCAGAGAGAGTACGGGCTTCTGGTGTATAAGGTGAAGACGGAGTACCACGAGGTGTATGTGGATGCCGCCACTGGCAAGGTGCTCAGCATAGAGAGGGAGGACGGTGATGACTAATGGTAGGCATCAAGGTGGTGAACAAGCGGGGGCGAGGCGGCACCCCGAGGTGGGGGCCATCAAGTTGGCGATGATTTCAGGGGCGGCCCTGGCCCTGGTGGTGGGCTGGTCCGCCCTCTCGCGCGATGACAGGATGTCAGGGACCGCCGCCTCCCTTAGTCCGTCTTCTGGGGACCAGCAGTCCCTCCTGGTCCCTCCTGTGATGGTCGTCATAGGTGGCCAGGGGCCTGGCACGCAGCAGCCCGCTCCGCTTCCTCCTGCGATGATCCCAACCATAAGTGGCCAGACCTCCGATATCCCACAGTTCACTCCCGTACCCCCGGTTAGGACGAGGTCATCGCGATGAGGGAGGCGTGCGGGCTGGGTGAAGCGCAGTTGGTCAGATGGGGCCCGGCGCTGGGCGTGCGCTTCTGGGCCATGGGCTGCCAGATGAGCGCCTGGCTAGCCTCTCCCATAGACAAGGAGGGGGAGGAGGGCCTGCAGGCCGTGGTCGACTTTATGAGAGAGGTAGAGGCGAGGCTCAGCCGCTTCCTTCCAGAGAGCGAACTCTCGCGCCTTAACGCTCACGGCCGCATTTCAGCCAGCCCCCTCCTATGGGCCGTGCTCCGGCAGGCGATACGAGCGGCGAGGGCGACCGGCGGCCTCTTCGACCCCACCGTCCTATCGGCCCTGGAGGCCGCCGGCTACGATCGTCCCTTCGCCTTGCTCCAGCCCGATGACGCTGCCCCGAGGCGTACCTTGCCCATCTGTTGGCGATGCGTGCGCCTCCATCCATCGCGGCGGGAGGTGAAGCTGAGCCATGGGGTCCGTGTCGACCTGGGGGGCATCGCCAAGGGTTGGGCGGCAGACCGGGCTGCCCGGTTCCTCTCCCGCTGGGGGCCCTGCCTGGTAGATGCTGGAGGCGATATAGCCGTGCGGGGGGCGCCACCGGGGTGGCTAGGGTGGCCGGTGGGCATCGCAGACCCTTGGCGAGAGGATAGGGATATGGCTGTCCTCTGCCTCAAGAGAGGAGGAGTGGCCACATCGGGCGTGGACTATAGGCGTTGGCGGCGGCAGGGCCGCGATTTCCACCACATCATCCATCCCCGCACGGGAACGCCGGCCCAGACCGACCTGCTGAGCGTGACAGTGTGGGCCCCGTCCACCATGTGGGCGGATGTGATGGCCAAGGTGGCTCTTATCCTAGGGGGACGCCGTGGCTGGCGATGGTTGCATGCTCGGCGGCTGCCTGCCCTTATGGTTTGGCGCGATGGGCGGGCCCGCCTCACCCCGGAGATGTTCCCTCTTCTCTGGCGGGAGGGATGGCTGTGACAGGGCAAACAACCCAAAGGGAGTCTGGCCCCTATCTCCTTGTGGCGTCGGCCTTAGGCGCCTGGATAGGGGTGTTGTTGGGTCTCCTCGCCCTCCCACCTCTTCTGGACTCCTTCCGGGAGGTGAGTGGGGAGGACTTCTGGCATCTATCGCGCATCACGGGCTGGGAGGCCTATTTCTTCCTCTGGGCCTCCCTCCTCTTGGGGCTGGCTATGACGGGGCGGCTGGCGCCGAAATCGTGGCGTGGGCTCATCTTCTCCTTACATGAGTTCACAGGCCTTTTGGGCATGTCCCTCGCTCTGGCCCACGCCTTGCTCTTGTTGGGGGATCCCCTTTTGGCATATTCGGTGAGGAAGGTCTTCGTGCCCCTGATTGGGCAGGAGTACCATCCTCTGCCGCTGGCCCTGGGCCAGATGGCCTTTTATGTAGGGATCCTCACGTCCCTCACCTTCTATATTCGTCGCTGGCTAGGTCCTAGGGTCTGGCGGAGGCTCCACTACGGGACCTATCTGGTCTTCCTGCTAGGAGCGGCCCACGCCTTTTGGGCGGGGGCCGACGCCGCCACCCCTGCGGCCCTGTGGTTCCTGGGCATCACCGCCTTTGCGGTGTATAGCTTTACAATCTACCGCATCTGGAGCACTCCTATGATTAGGAGGGTGAAGTCGTCTTATGAAGTCTCCTCAGGATGAGGGGGAGCGGCTGCGCATCCTCATCATTGAGGACGACCAGGACATCGCTGAGCCCCTCCAGTTCGGGCTGGAGAAGGAGGGGTTCAAGGTGCTGCATGCGCCCGATGGGGAGAGGGGCCTGGAGTTGGCCCGCACCGCCCACCCCGATATCGTCCTCCTGGACATCATGTTGCCCGGGGTGGACGGCTTCTCCGTGTTGCGCACCCTTCGGGGGGAATCGACGGTGCCCATCAT